>X42_Goitered_Gazelle__coassemble_23_pt1 | contig 59244 bp, 65 predicted proteins | sample X42_Goitered_Gazelle__metabat2_low_PE_005 | metagenome-assembled genome bin X42_Goitered_Gazelle
TAAAGGATGGAGGTACTTGGTACTATTTGAATAGCTCGGGAGCAATGTTAACGGGTTGGATAAAGGATGGAGGTACTTGGTATTATTTGAATGGTTCAGGAGCAATGTTAACGGGCTGGATAAAGGATAGAGGAACCTGGTATTATTTGAATGACTCCGGTGCAATGCAGACCGGTTGGGTGAGAATAGGCGGAAAGCAATATTATTTTAATTCATCCGGTGCATGGATAGAATAAGAGAAAGGAAGTCAGAGTATGGCTTGTCTAAATTTAAAGAAATCTAATTGCAAAAATTGCTATAAATGTATCCGAAATTGTCCGGTAAAGGCAATTCGTTTTTCAGGCAATCAAGCACATATTATTCAGGAAGCCTGTATTTTATGTGGGCAGTGTTTTGTAGTATGTCCACAGAATGCAAAGGAAATTGTAAGCGAGATTGAAAAAGTAAAGATGTTATTGCAGTCCTCAGAGCCAGTTGTCGTGAGTCTTGCGCCATCTTTCATTGCAAATTATGAAGGAATTGGGATACATGCGATGCGAAAGGCACTAAAGCAGTTGGGCTTTTCAGATGTAGAAGAAACTGCAATCGGTGCGACCATTGTGAAAAATGAATATGAGAGAATATTAGCAGAGGAGCAGAGAGACGTAGTAATTGCCTCCTGTTGTCCATCGGTGAATCTTTTGATTCAGAGATATTTTTCAAGTTTGATAGACGCTTTGGTAGATGTGGTATCTCCGATGGTTGCACATTGTAAAGAAATCAAAAAGCGTCAGCCGAATGCTAAAACAGTTTTCATTGGACCATGTGTGTCTAAAAAATATGAGGCACAGACGAGTAATGGAATTGTAGATGCAGTCCTGACATTTGAGGAATTATCGAATTGGCTAAAAGAAGAAAACATCGAGTTAAAGCAGGAGTTGGATGACACTCCGGAAAGTAATGCACGATTTTTCCCAATCGCAGGCGGTATTCTGCGAACCATGCAACATAAGTCTTCGGATTATACATATTTAGAAATTAATGGCGTGGAAAAATGCATTAGTGCCCTTCGAGATATTGAGGCGGGCGGCGTCCATAAGTGTTTCATTGAGATGTCCTCTTGTGTCGGTAGTTGTATTGGTGGTCCAGTTATGGAGAAATATCATCAGACCAATATCATCAAGGATTATATTTCGGTTGTGAATTATGCAGGTGAAAGGGATTTTGAGGTAACTCAGCCTAGTGCTGAAGATTTGAAAACGAAGTTCACCTATGAATCACCTGTTGCAACATTGCCTTCGGAAGAAGAAATCAGTGCGGTACTTCGAAAAATGGGCAAATATAAGCCAGAGGATGAGTTGAATTGTGGCACCTGTGGCTATAATACCTGTCGCGAAAAGGCGATGGCAGTTTGTCAGGGAAAGGCACAGATTACCATGTGTCTGCCATATTTAAAGCAAAAAGCGGAAAGCTTCTCCGATACGATTGTAAAGAATACATCTAATGGAATTGTTGTATTAAATGAAAATCTTGAAGTACAGCAGATTAATGAAGCGGCACGTAAGATGATGAATATTCGTTTTAGCTCGGATATTTTAGGGGAACCTGTGGTTCGCATCTTAGACCCTGTAGATTTTGTTCAGGTATTGTATGATTTTGAACCAATTGAGAATAAGCGCGTGTATTTGGCAGAGTATCAGCGTTATGTGGAAGAATCTATTGTATATGATGAGGATTCCCATTTGTTAATTTGCATTATGCGTGATGTTACGGAAGAGGAAATGCACAAGGAGAAACGTGAGCGTATTAGTAGGGATACAATAGAAGTTGCGGACAAGGTCGTAGAAAAACAGATGCGTATTGTTCAGGAAATTGCCTCTTTGCTTGGTGAAACGGCAGCAGAAACAAAGATTGCTCTTACGAAACTGAAGGAGTCTATCGAAGATGAATAATTTATGTATAGATATTGGATATAAAAGTATCAACCATCATGGAGAAGAGCTTTGTGGTGATCATGTAGAAGTAGTAGAGCAGGATGAAAATTCGACGGTGATTGTATTGGCGGATGGACTGGGAAGTGGTGTAAAGGCAAGTATTTTATCAACGCTTACTTCAAAGATTATTTCGACCATGATGGCAGCTGGCATGAATTTGGATGAATGCGTATCTACTATTGCAGCGACACTACCGGTATGTACGGAGAGGGAGGTTGCGTATTCCACATTTACGATTTTACATATCATTGAGAATGATACGATTGAGATGATTCAGTATGACAATCCGCATGTAATTATGATTCGGAATGGACAAAATTATTCCTATGACATGACAGAAACAGTCATAGATGGAAAGCAAATATACAAAACCAGCATTCACTTAGAAGAAGGTGATGTGTTTGTTGCTATGAGTGATGGTTGCCCATACGCAGGAACTGAAAGTAGGCTTAATTATAATTGGAGTCGGGAACATATCATTGCCTTCATGGAAGTAATGACGATGAATGGGCTAAATGCAAAGAATCTTGCGACCATGTTGGTAGATGAATGTAATAAGCTTTATGGAGAAAAACCAGGTGATGATACAACTGCTTGCGTGGTAAAGGTGCGTAAACGTGTGCCAGTCAATCTGCTATTTGGTCCACCATCTAATCCAGATGATGTCAATAAAATGATGGCTTTATTTTTCTCAAAAGAGGGCAAGCACATTATCAGTGGAGGCACGACCTCCGGAATTGCGGCAAAATATTTAGGGAAAACGATTGAACCTCTGGCGAATACTGAAGAAACTGACATACCTCCGATATCGAGAATAGAAGGCGTAGATTTGGTAACAGAGGGTGTGATTACAATCAATCGAGTAGTTGAATATGCTCAGGATTTTGTCAATGAAGATGAGCTTTTCGAAGAATGGTACTTTAAAAAGAATGGTGCTGCATTGGTTAGTCGCCTATTGTTTGAAGAAGCAACGGATATCAATATGTATATTGGAAAAGCAATTAATCCCGCGCATCAGAATCCAGAACTGCCAGTGCATTTTAATCTAAAAATGAAACTTGTAGAGGAATTGACGACCTATTTAGAGAAAATGGGAAAACGTGTAAAGGTGAGTTACTTCTAGCTATTGAAAGGGGAATTGCGGTTGCAATTTCCCTCTTTCTGTGTTAAACTTTTCGAGTTATGAGGCAAAGATTTTGCCAAAGTAAAAGTGAGTTCGAAACCATCCTCACTTGAGCAATATGCTCTAAATCAAAACTAAGGAGATAAATGAATATGAGAAACAAGAAAGTAACGATGATTACCCAGGGGGCTATCATTGCGGCTTTGTATGTAGTGCTTACCATGATTGCGAATGCAATGGGGCTTTCCAACTACGCCATTCAGGTGCGTTTTTCGGAAGCACTGTGTATTCTGCCATTTTTTACAGTGGCGGCAATTCCTGGACTTACCGTTGGATGTATGATTGCGAATATTATGACGGGGGCTCTTGTGTGGGACGTATTATTCGGAAGTCTTGCCACCTTAATCGGAGCAATAGGAACCTATTTATTGCGAAAGCACAAGGTGCTCATGCTTTTACCACCTGTGCTGGCAAATATGATTATTGTCCCTTTTGTCCTGCGCTACGGATATGGATTTACGTGGATGTTTCACGATGTGGAATGGAGTATTCCTTATTTTTCACTTACGGTCGGCATGGGGGAAATCATCTCAGTATGTATTTTGGGAAGTGTACTTCTAAAAGCACTTATCCCATATAAGAATGTTATTTTTAAAGACTAAACTTTTTCAAGAAAATTAGGAGGCTGTTATGAAAAAATTACTGGATTTAATTTCAGAGGAAGTAACCAAAGCATTTGTAGAATGTGGCTATGATGAAAAATACGGTAGGGTAACACTTTCCAACAGACCAGACCTTTGTGAATATCAGTGTAATGGAGCTATGGCAGCTGCGAAAGAATATAAATGTGCACCATTTATGATTTCTGATAAAATAGCAGAAATGCTATCTGGAAATACAATGTTCTCAATGGTAGAATCTGTAAAACCAGGCTTTTTGAATCTCAAAATTGACGAGGCATATTTATCAAATTACATGAACGATATGCAGGCAGATGAAGGACGTTTTGGCTGTTCAAAGGTAGAAAATCCAAAGACTATTATGATTGACTATGGTGGACCAAACGTAGCAAAACCACTTCATGTAGGACATCTTCGTTCTGCAATCATTGGTGAAAGCGTAAAGCGTATTGGAAAGTTCGTAGGTCACAACATGATTGGTGACGTACATCTTGGTGACTGGGGTCTTCAGATGGGACTTATTATTACCGAACTGAAATTAAGAAAACCAGAATTGGTTTATTTTGATGAAAGCTATATCGGAGAATATCCAGAAGAGGCACCATTTACAATTGCTGAATTAGAAGAAATCTATCCAACAGCTAGTGCGAAATCAAAAGAAGATGAAAGCTACAAGGAAGAAGCTCTTGCTGCAACAAACGAATTACAGCAGGGTAGAAAAGGATATCGTGCTCTACTTGCACACATTCTCAATGTGTCAGTAACAGACCTGAAGAAAAACTATGAGAAATTAAACGTAGACTTCGAGCTTTGGAAAGGTGAATCTGATGCACAACCATACATTCCAGATATGGTAGCAAGATTAAAAGAAGGTGGCTATGCTTATGAAAGCGAAGGCGCACTAGTTGTAGATGTAGCAGAAGAAAGTGATACCAAGGAAATTCCTCCATGTATTATTCTTAAATCTGACGGTGCATCTCTTTACAGTACTACAGACCTTGCAACGCTTGTAATGCGTATGGAAGATTATAATCCGGAATCTATCATTTATATTACAGATAAACGTCAGGAACTTCACTTTAAACAGGTATTCCGTTGTGCAAAGAAAACAGGCATCGTAGCTCCGGAAACAGAGCTTACACATATCGGTTTTGGTACGATGAACGGCAAGGATGGCAAGCCATTTAAGACTCGTGATGGTGGTGTAATGCGTCTCGAGTACTTGTTAGAAGAAATCTATGAAGAAATGCTTAAGAAAATTCTGGAAAACCAGAAGACCAAAGAAAATCTGGATATTTCCATGGAAGAAGCACAGGATACCGCTAGAAAGATAGCATTGGCAGCAATCAAATATGGTGACCTTTCGAATCAGGCAAGCAAGGACTATATCTTCGACATCGAAAGATTTACATCTTTTGAAGGAAACACAGGTCCATATATTCTTTACACCATTGTTCGTATCAAATCCATCCTTGGAAAATACGAAGCGACTGGCAAAGCTGTAGCAGATTGTCTCGGTGCAATGGAAGCTGCTCACAATGAACATGAAAAAGCACTTATGCTTGTACTTTCACGTTTCAACGCAGTGGTTGAGAATGCATATGAAGAAAGTGCACCACACAAACTTTGTGCATATATTTATGAACTCGCAAATGCATTTAACGGTTTCTATCACGGAACAAAGATTCTTTCTGAAGAAAACGAAGCTGCACAGAAGGCATATATCGGTTTACTTTGCTTAACCAAGAGTGTGCTTGAAACATGTATTGATATGCTTGGTTTTGAAGCACCAGAGAGAATGTAAATGTATCTATCAAGGAAAGTAATAAAAGATTCCAAAGAACTGAACAAGCTTGCTTGTTTTCAGTTCGAAGGAATCTTTTTTTTTTTGACGATTAGTTAAGTAAGGCGATAAAATTTGAAAAAAGCTGTAAATTATAGTATAATTATACTATATATTTACATTGGAGGTTGCTATGGCAATTGAGAATAAATTAGGCATCACCAATTCTCCAGAACTTGCAGAAGCAGAGGAGAAAATTAGTAAGAAAAAAGCCATTCTTCTTTTTGAAAATGGAATGTTAGATAAGTTAGAAGTAGGTACATTCGCATCTCTAAAAGAGATTCATAAGTATCTTTTTGAAGATATCTATGAGTTTGCAGGAGAACTTCGTACGGTAAATATAGCAAAAGGCAATTTCCGATTTGCACCGCTTATGTATTTGGAAGCTGCACTTGAAAATGTTGATAAAATGCCACAGTCGAACTTTGATGAAATTATTGAAAAGTATGTAGAGATGAATATTGCCCATCCATTTCGCGAAGGGAACGGAAGAAGTACACGAATTTGGCTAGACTGTATTTTGAAGAAAGAGATTGGTAAAGTAGTTGATTGGAGTATGGTAGATAAAGAAGACTATCTGTTGGCAATGGAACGTAGTCCAATTAAAGACATTGAGATTAAGCATGTTCTTAAATCTGCTTTGACAGAACATATTGATAGTCGTGAAGTTTATATGAAAGGTATAGACCATAGTTATTATTATGAGGGGTATACGACATTTAAGGCGGAAGAATTATAGAGAGTCGGAGGATTAGGATGATTTTTATAATTCAGAAGAGTGATGTAAAAAGATAATTTAGTCATAAAATTTAAGACAAGTCATATATATAAGACATAGGTAAATAACACCTATGTCTTATTTTTTATTACAGAGAAGTGAAGGGAGAAGATAATGGTCAAAGGATTGGTAACGGTGTTTCCTACAAGTATTAGACCGCGTATGCGAAAGATAAACTGGGACGGGCTGGAGGAAATCCGCGTGCGTATTGGCTGGCCGGTGGAACTGATTTATGGCAACCATAATGAGTGGCTGGGGAATTATGACAGTATGATAGACAGGCAGTGTCTGGATGAAATGCTTAATTACATAACAGGATATTCGGTTTACGCAATGGAAGAAGAAATTCGGCAGGGGTATATAACGTTTTCGGGTGGACATCGTATTGGGATTACAGGACATGCAACCTATGAGGCGTTGCGAGATACGAAAGAGCATAGGATTACCAATATCATAGATATCGGTGGACTGAATATTCGAATTGCACATGAGAGAAAGGGGTGTGCGAAACAGATTGTACCATATCTACAAAAAGAGGATAGGATTTATAATACCTTGATTTTTGCTGCACCTGGCGTAGGAAAGACAACCTATTTAAGAGATGTGATTCGGATACTGGGAGATAAAATGAAAATAAGTGTCATCGACGAACGTTCTGAAATTGCAGCTTGTATCAATGGGGTGCCACAGAATGACCTTGGTAAGCGAACGGATGTCCTGGATGCATGTCCAAAGGAAATCGGGATGAAGATGGTGCTACGAAGCATGTCGCCAGAAATCATCGCGGTGGACGAGATTGGAAAAAAAGAGGAGTTTGAGCTACTAGAACAGATGCGATGCTCGGGCGTCAAAGTGCTTGGAACAATTCACGCAGGAGATATGGACGAGGTGCTACGAAATAAAATGATTCGAGAGAGTGTAGAATCTGGTGCAATCGAGCGTTTTGTGGAATTAAAACGATTGGATAATGGATATCGAAAATTTAGCATTTATGATGGTCAGGGCAATGTGCTATGTGGAAAATATTAGGGTTTCTATTGGTTTTAGGTGGTGTAGTGGGAGTGCTGTATAGTTGGGTAGCAGAGCAGAAGAAACGTCAAAGAATATTGGAAGAATTTATACTTTTCCTCGAGAAATCTATCAGTTCGATGGAAAAGGATAAGCTTAAGATTGTCACGCATTTCGAAAAATATGTATCACGGCAAAATAACCATACAAATGTAGGTGCACAATTGTTTGCAAAGATCTTGAGGGAAATTGCAACACGTCTATCCACCAATACTTACCCCAACGGTCAGTCTGTGTGGGAGGAAGTGATTAAGGAAGAGGAGCAGATTCTAGCACTTGATAAGGAGACCTTCGCGATAATTTTGCAGGCAGGAAAAGGATTCTTTGGACGAAGCCGCGAAGAGAATATTCGATTTTTGCAGAAAAGTATTAGAGAGTTGGAGGTACAGCAAAAGAAATGTAAGGAAAAAGATGCACAGGAGAGAAAGGTATGGGTTCCAGTGACAATGCTTGGCACAGTGATGCTATTGATTGTGTTTGTGTAATTCATATCGTGCAAGAATGCAAGACAAATTGAGAGGACAAACATGGAAATAGCAATCATTTTTAAAATCGCAGCAGTTGGTATTATAGTAACAGTGTTGGGACAGGTGTTGAAGCACAGCGGAAGGGACGAGCAGGCATTTCTACTTAGCCTAGTGGGACTAGTTATCGTTTTGTTTTGGGTAGTTCCATATATCAGTGAGCTTTTCCAAGCAATGGAAGCGTTATTTTTAATTGGATAGGGGGGACGGATATTTTTAAGATAGGACTAATTGGGATAGTAGCTGCTATTTTGTCAGCCTTTATTCGAAAGGAGCGAGCAGAAATTTCTGTGATGTTGGGAGTGGTCGCAGGAATGATTATTTTTTATTATGTGCTGATGCAGATTTCGGTAGTGATTTCGTTTATCACGGAAATGCTAGATATGGTGGCAATTGAGGAGACCTACTATTTGCAACTGCTGAAAATGCTTGGGGTAGCGTACGTGGCGGAATTTTCATCTTCTATATGTAAGGATGCGGGACAACAATCAGTTGCAGGAATGGTAGAGCCGTTTGGAAAGATATCTATCGTAGTATTAAGTATTCCAGGTTTGGTATTTCTTGTGGAAACCTTGGAGAGATTCGTATGATGGGATGGCTGCTTGTAGAAGTAAATACATATTTGGAAGAAATTATAGAGATTCTGGATTTTAGCGGATTGAATGAATTTCTAAACGGACACCTGCGGATAGAAATGGATTTTGAGGAATTGGTAGCACAGATTAGTATGCAAGGATTGGAAGGACTTAGTCGCGAAAATATTACTCAATTTTTCTTCGATACCTTGTTTTATGAACTGTCGGTTGCACGTCCAATTTTTTTGAAAATACTTTTGTTTTCTGTTTTGTTTTCAGTTGTGCACAGACTGCTAGCGACCAAAAATCCATATATATCAAACATTGGTTTCTTGCTTATATATACGACACTCATGGTGCTTTTGATGCAGTCCTTTTTTTTAGTGCGAGATATTGCGCTGGAGGGAATGAACCTTATGTTGTCGTTTCTGAATGCGTTGATTCCGACTTATGCAGTGACGCTCACGTTTACAGGGAATGGGATAACAGGAGCATTTGCTTATGAGATTGGATTTTTCTTCGTTTATTTGGTTGAGTTGTTAATGAAATCCTTCTTGAGTCCAGTTATCCATGTTTTTGTGCTGATACTCTTTTTGAATCATCTTTTTGATGAGGATAAGTTGTCAAAATTAGCAGAGTTTATTGAAAATATGATTGCAGTTGTTTTGAAAATAGCATTTGGAGCAGTAATTGGTTTAGGTGTGGTACAGTCACTTTTGACTCCAGTCAAGGATCGGTTGGCAAGTAACGTGCTGTTGTCTGGAATGTCTTCAATACCTGGAGTCGGAGGCGCATTGGGTTCTGCTGGTGAGATTATTCTAAGCTGTGGCATGTTAATCAAAAACAGTATAGGAATTGTAGGTCTGCTGATTTTATTTCTAGTTGCGATTGTTCCAGCTCTGAAAATTGGCTGCTTTTGGTTGATGTATCATTTGCTTTCTATTGTTTTACAACCGGTAGCAGATAAGAGGATTATAGAATGTGTGTCGGGGGTGGCAAGAGGCTGTGATTTGTATTTGAAAATTATTTTGTATTCGATGCTTTTATTTTTCGTGCTGTTTTCCATGGTTACGGTGGCAACGAGTTTTGTGTTCTAGGAGATGCTATGCTGGAATTTTTAAAAAATTATTATGTGTTTATGTTGATTCTAATGGTTTTTTCGTATTTGGTGCCCAAAGAATCGTATAAAAAGTATCTTCAGTTTTTTATTGGGATTTTTATGGTGATACTATTTTTAAAGCCAATACTTACGTTGTTTACAATGGAGCAGCCGGAGCAGATTTATGAGGTGTTTGAACCTTTTAATCAGAAGATAGAGAGTTTGGAATTTGAGCAAAAGGAAGGTGAGACGATTTTTGAATATTTCTTTTTTGAAGGAGAAGGGGAGTAAATATATTGTTTTCATTCTTGTTGGATTACTTATTCTTGTAATGTGTATCCCAATAGGAACACAAAATGCACAGCTGGTGTCAGACTCAGGCGATGCAGGAAGCTCAGAGGAAACGTTGGAGGCTCAGCTAGAGAGGGTGCTTTCTGCTATGGAGGGCGTTGGCGAAGTGGAGGTAATGATTACCACGGAGAATGAGGAAGAGAGCGTCTTCGGTACACAAAATAAAGGAACAAAAGTCTGTGGGGTAGTTGTAGTAGCACAGGGGGCTGGAAATGCAAGTGTCAATGCGCGAATTTCAGAAGCGGTCAAGGCATTATTTTCCATAGACGTGCATAAGATAAGTATAGTAAAAATGAGGTCACAGGAGGAGCAAAGGTGAAAGGAAAAATTCGAAAAAATCAAGTGGTTATCGCAACACTGGCGGTGTTAATTGCGATTGCTGGGTACATAAGCTATGACAAGAATGGGTTTGATTTAACCCCTAATAGTCAGGAGACGAATGCTAAAGAAAATGAAAATGCAGAGGATAAAACAGTTTGGGATGAACTGGTTTGGAATGAAGAAAATACAGAGATTGCCTCGGATGAGGATGCAGAATTAAATCCGGGAGAATCTGTTTTGACTGGAAACATCATCAATGTAACGGATTATGCGGCAGCGGTGAAATTAAATCGCGAACAGATTCGTGCTACAAACAAAGAAGCACTTATGGAGATTGTAAATAACGAGGCACTTTCAGAGGAAGCAAAAAAAGATGCTGTGAATAAAGTGGTGGAAATGGCGGATATCGCAGAAAAAGAAGCCAATGCAGAGATGCTTCTTGAAGCTAAGGGATTTACGAATGTAGTGGTAAGTATCAATGAAAATAGTTGTGATGTAGTTTTGGATATGGGTGAGGTTACCGATGCCAAACGTGCTCAGGTAGAGGACATCGTAAAACGAAAAACTGGTGTGACTGCGGATAAAATTGTGATAACGCCGTTAAATACTTCGGAGAATTAATAAAATCTCTAGAATATGGAAAAAACAATAATAAAGGAATAAAATTTCGTTGAAATACGGATAAATCTAAGGTATACTATGAAACGGTGCTTTTTCTACAGATATAATTTGTGGAAAGTAGATTGATTTTGATATTTTGGAGGAAACTCTCGTGAGTAACTTAAGAAAAGAAATAGAAAAAAGACGTACCTTTGCCATTATTTCGCATCCGGATGCTGGTAAAACTACTTTGACAGAAAAGTTTCTGTTATATGGTGGTGCTATCAATTTAGCAGGTAGTGTAAAAGGAAAAGCAACTGCACGTCATGCAGTTTCGGACTGGATGGAAATTGAAAAGCAGAGAGGTATTTCTGTTACTTCATCTGTGCTTCAGTTTAACTATGATGGATATTGTATCAATATTTTGGATACTCCTGGACATCAGGACTTCTCGGAGGATACCTATCGTACTCTTATGGCCGCCGATTCTGCGGTAATGGTTATTGATGGTAGCAAGGGTGTAGAAGCACAGACTCGTAAGCTTTTTAAGGTTTGTGTTATGCGTCATATTCCTATTTTTACATTTATCAATAAAATGGACCGTGATGCAAACGATACCTTTGATTTATTAGGTGAAATTGAAAAAGAACTTGGTATTGAAACTTGTCCAGTCAACTGGCCTATTGGTTCTGGTAAGGAATTTAAGGGTGTATATGATAGAAATACTAAGCAGGTTCGACTTTTCTCAGATACCTTAAAGGGTACCAAGGAAGGAAAAGAAGAGTTAGTAGATATCGATGATCCAGCTTTAATTGAAAAGATTGGTCAGGATAAATATGATCAGCTTATGGATGAAATTGAGCTTTTGGATGGTGCAAGTGCAGAATTTGACATTGACCTGGTTTCAAAAGGTGAATTATCACCAGTATTCTTCGGTTCAGCACTTACCAACTTCGGTGTAGAAACCTTTTTACAGCATTTCCTGCAGATGACCTATTCGCCACTTGCGCGTAAGGCAGATACAGGAATTATCGACCCATTCAATGAAGATTTCTCTGCTTTCGTATTCAAGATTCAGGCAAATATGAATAAGAATCACAGAGACCGTATCGCATTTATGCGTATCTGTTCTGGTAAGTTCGATGCCGGCATGGAGGTGTTCCATGTGCAGGGCAATAAAAAGATTAAGCTTTCTCAGCCACAGCAGATGATGGCGGATGAGAGAAAAATGGTAGAAGAAGCCTATGCGGGTGATATTATCGGTATTTTTGACCCAGGTATTTTCTCTATCGGTGATACACTCACTACTGCAAAGGATAAGTTCCAGTTCGAAGGAATTCCAACCTTCGCGCCAGAGCATTTCGCGCGCGTGCGTCTTGTAGATTCAATGAAACGTAAGCAGTTTGTAAAGGGTGTGACACAGATTGCACAGGAAGGTGCGATTCAGATTTTTCAGGAATACAAGGGGGGCATGGAAGAAATCATCGTAGGTGTAGTAGGCGTGCTCCAGTTTGACGTGTTAAAATTCCGTTTGGAAAGTGAATATAACGTAGAAATTCGTTTGGAAAATCTTCCATATGAACATATTCGTTGGATTGAAAATAAAGAAGAAGTGGATGTAGACAGTTTAACCGGAACCTCTGACATGAAGAAGGTTATCGATATGAAGGGCAACCCATTGCTTTTATTTGTCAATGCTTGGAGTGTGGGCATGACACTGGATAGAAATAGTGGTCTTGTGCTGACAGAATTTGGCAGAAATTAAAGTTTTATTGAATTAATTAGGGCAGTTACTTATGTGGCTGCCTTTTTTGTTGTCCGAATTATTACCCACCGAAAATGTTTTAATTTTGTTGTTGACAAGGAGGGACATTTATACTATTATAAGAACAAGAAAACAAACAAATGTTCGTGAACGAATGTTTGGTTTGTGACGTATCGTAGGGAAAACGAGATAAGAAAAAGGAGAATTACTAATTATGGCAAGAGAAGATAAATTAAAAGCATTGGATGCAGCGATTGCACAGATTGAGAAGCAGTATGGTAAGGGTTCTGTTATGAAGCTTGGAGAGAACGCAGCGAATATGAATGTTGAGGCTGTTCCTACTGGTTCATTGAGCTTGGATATTGCATTAGGTTTGGGAGGACTTCCAAAGGGACGTATCATCGAAATATATGGACCAGAATCTTCTGGTAAGACTACCGTAGCACTGCATTGCGTTGCAGAGGTACAGAAGGCGGGAGGTATTGCAGGCTTCATTGATGCGGAGCATGCTCTTGACCCAGTATATGCGAAGAATATCGGTGTAGACATTGATAATTTATATATTTCACAGCCAGACTGCGGTGAACAGGCACTTGAGATTACAGAAACAATGGTTCGTTCTGGAGCAGTAGATATCGTTATTGTGGACTCGGTAGCTGCATTGGTTCCAAAGGCAGAAATCGATGGAGATATGGGAGATTCTCATGTTGGTTTACAGGCTAGACTTATGAGCCAGGCTCTTCGTAAATTGACAGGTGTTATTAGCAAATCAAATTGTATCGTTATCTTTATTAACCAGCTTCGTGAAAAGGTTGGTATTATGTTTGGTAATCCAGAGACAACCACAGGTGGTCGTGCGCTCAAGTTCTATTCTTCTGTACGTTTAGATGTTCGTAGAGTAGAAGCACTCAAACAGGCGGGGGAAGTAATTGGTAACCATACCCGTGTTAAAGTTGTAAAGAATAAAGTAGCCCCTCCATTCAAGGAAGCAGAGTTTGATATTATGTTCGGTCAGGGCATTTCGAAAGAGGGAGATATCCTTGACTTAGCCGCAAATGTTGGTATTATCAATAAGTCAGGTGCATGGTATGCTTACGAAGGTGACAAGATTGGTCAGGGACGTGAGAATGCAAAGACTTATTTAAGAGAGAATCCTGCATTCTGTGACATGATTGAAGGTCTGGTACGTGAACACTATTTCTCACATCCAGAGGATGTAGCAGAGGTAGATCCAGCCAGTGTAGAAGATGATGAATAAACGAGACATTAGTATACGCGCAAAAAAAAGGGCACTCTATCTATTAGAGAGAATGGACCGCACGGAGCATCAACTTCGAGAGAAATTGAAAGCATCGGATTATCCAGAAGAAGTTGTGGAAGAAGCTATTGCATACGTTAAGAGTTATCATTATATAGATGATGAGCGTTATGCAGAAACTTTTACGCGATATAAAAAAGATAAGATGAGCCGTCAACAGATTAAACAAAAACTGGTACAAAAAGGTGTATCTAGGGAACTAATAGAGAATGCGATTGAAGAAGAGTATGATGTTGACGAAAGTGTGCATATCCGTAGTCTCTTAGAGAAGAAACATTTTTCTTATGAACAGGCAGATGAGGGAGAATTTAGACGTGTATATAGTTATTTGCTTCGTAGAGGCTTTCGAAGTAACGATATATTAAAAGAAATGAAATGTATTGGAACGGACTGGTAATTGGCCAGTCCGTTTTACTAGATATAGCTCTTGACATCTCTTGTGAAAGAGTATAAAATCAATATGTTGTAAACTATGAACACGTAATGGTGTTTTTGTTATATGTACAATGAAAATTTAATAAAGGAGGTGCTCCTGTATGAATCCAATTCTTGTAGCAGTGATTTGTTTAGTCGTAGCTGCAGTTACAGGTGTTGTTGTTTGGATTGGCGCTGGTGTTTTTCATAAGAATTCAGCGAAGTCTAAAATCGGTAACGCAGAAGAACGTGCTAGAGAGATTATTGATGATGCAGTAAAGACCGCAGAGAACAAGAAGCGTGAATCTATGCTTGAGATTAAGGAAGAGTCTATTCGTGCTAAGAATGAACTTGACAAAGAAATTAAAGAGCGTAGAAAAGAAATTCAGCGCAATGAAAGCCGTATTGTTCAGAAGGAAGAAAATTTGGACAAAAAGCTGGAAGCGATTGAAAGACGTGAAGCGAACTTTACAGCAAAAGAAGAAGAACTGAACAAACAGAAAGCAGAAATCGCTGCTTTGAATGAACAGCGTATACTGGAACTTGAAAGAATCTCTGGATTGACCTCCGAACAAGCAAAAGAATATCTCTTAAAGACCATTGAAGAAGATGTTAAACTTGATACTGCAAAATTAATCAAAGAATTAGAAAACAAAGCAAAAGAGGAAGCAGCAAAGAAAGCAAAGGATTGTGTTGTTACAGCTATTCAGAAATGTGCAGCCGACCATGTTGCAGAAACTACAATTTCAGTAGTACAGCTTCCAAATGACGAGATGAAAGGACGTATTATTGGTAGAGAAGGACGTAACATTCGTACTCTTGAAACCATGACAGGTGTTGATTTAATTATTGATGATACACCAGAAGCAGTTATCCTTTCAAGCTTCGATCCAATTCGTAGAGAAGTAGCTCGTATTGCTTTGGAAAAATTAGTTGTAGATGGACGTATTCATCCAGCTCGTATCGAAGAAATGGTAGAAAAAGCTCAGAAAGAAGTGGAAACCATGATTCGTGAAGAGGGTGAAGCGGCCGCACTTGAAGTGGGTATCCACGGATTACATCCTGAATTGATTCGCTTACTTGGTAAGATGAAATTTAGAACAAGCTACGGACAGAATGCACTTAAGCATTCTATCGAAGTATCTCAGCTTACAGGGTTACTTGCGGCTGAAATCGGTGAAGATGTGCGTATCGCAAAACGTGCTGGTTTATTACATGATATTGGTAAATCAGTTGACCACGATATGGAAGGTTCACACATTCAGCTTGGTGTTGAATTATGTAAGAAATACAAAGAGTCTGCCCTTGTGATTAATGCAGTAGAATCACATCATGGCGACGTAGAACCAACTTCTCTGATTGCATGTCTTGTACAGGCAGCTGATACTATCAGTGCAGCAAGACCAGGTGCTAGAAGAGAAACTTTGGAAACATATTCTAACAGATTGAAACAGTTAGAAGACATCACAAATGGTTATAAGGGAGTAGAGAAATCTTTTGCTATCCAGGCGGGTAGAGAGATTCGAATTATGGTAGTTCCTGAACAGATTAGCGATGCAGACATGATTCTTATGGCTCGCGATATTTCAAAACAGATTGAATCTGAACTTGAATATCCAGGACAGATTAAGGTAAATGTCATTCGTGAATCTCGCGTAGTAGATTACGCAAAATAAGAAAATGTAATTTGTAAAAGTATTGAAAAGTCTTGAAAATACAGTGTTTTCAAGACTTTTTCTTTTTATGTATTTACTATATTGTCCTATATTATACTGTCTTATATGGTGCAATTGGTGTCAAATTGGTGCAAAATTTTTAAAATTGGTGCAAGAAAAGCCAAGCCTATATTTTATAAAATGTTTTATTTTTATTTTAATATTTGAATCTTACTTTCAAGTAGTAAAATAAAAATAAAAATACTAAGGAAGAATAATCATGAAGTACAAAATCGTTTCAACATTAAAACAAATAAGAAAATCAAAGAATTTATCAATAGATGATGTTGCATATTTTTTTACCAAAAATGATACACTGATATCAAATAAAACAATATATGGATGGGAGAATGATTTTTCTTATCCTCCACTCAATAAATTTATATTATTGTGTGAGATGTATGAAATAAATGACATTAGTATATTTAAAAATAAATCGTAAAAAATAGGGATGACTAATTTATTTAGTTATCCCTATTTTGATTTAAAGAAGTAATGATAACTTCTTCATACCTGAATCAATTCGACCAATTGGTTTATCTGTCGTTTTCTGATTCAAAGTTTCAGTACGTGTATCTGAATACTCTTCACATAAATCTTTTTTGAAAGTATAAACACGCCTTATTTCTCTACCTCTATTTGCCTTATTTTCGTAATATCCTGTAAACATTTTCTTCTTATTTTTATACTCCCAACCAACGGAACGATATAAGCCCTGTGTCGAGAACATTATCCATGTGCCGTGAACATATTTAGCGTCAACCACTTTGTTTATATCCGACGTTTTATTATAGATGACCTGTCTGAGCGTATTAGAATCAGCCATCCATATTCAGTTTGCATATTTGATTACAATAGATGGATAACAGTACCAGGCACTATTGTTTGTGATAATCTCATTGATGGCATCAAATAAAACTTCCACATTGGCGGTTCTCCTTTCTTTTCTATGCTAAATAGAATTTTTTATTACAATGAATTTAACCTGTTTTCTAATTCATTGATTTTATTCTGTTGCTCTTTCACAATCTCGTATAACTCTTTTACAGCAGCGAACGTAACACCAATAGAGTTATATAAATCAATAGAATTACCATCATGAGAAATAAGCAATGGTGAAATATTATATCCATCACCAATTACAAAGCCTGTGTGGTCAATGTCTTCTCCATCACGTTCAAGACAGGCTGTAAGATTGTAGTTAAACACGTCTGTTTTATCTACTTCATCAAGTGCTGATGTAAAAGGACGAATATTTTCTTTTACTTCGACAGCGGAAGTAACAACTGGAGAATTTTGCGTTCTTAAAATATAAAATGGTCTATCTGTTGTTTCTAATGATACTCCACCAGCTACATCAGGTCTCATAACACCACCTGCATTGTTTATTGTTAACGAATAACTATTCCCATTGGTGAATGTCAACGCTCCATCTGTACTAGCTATAATTCGAGATGTATAATCAGCGGAACTATTTGATACGTGAAAATCTATGTATGGTGATGCTAATTCCGAACTTTTTAGTTCTATGCATGGCATTATAACTGCGCCAGTTATAGTAGTAGTGGAAGATAATCTTGTAGCAAATGGAAATAAGATTGATTTCTACCACCACGGAAAGATTGCTGTTGGAAATATGGGAAGTGGTAAGGTTGATGAACTTCGTATATTTGTAGCAGACAGATATCCTAAGATTATTCAAGGAAATAAGTTTTATTTAGGAACAGTTCAATGTTAAAATATTTAAACATGTGTAGTAGGTGTTAGAGAGTTACATCTATTCGTCTTTTTGGAGAATTGGGGGAATGATAAATGGATGGCGTTAAGCCATCCATTTTCAAGTTATAGGTCAATATCTGTATTAAAAGGATTTTCAGTTTTAGGTAAGTCGGATTTATTGCGTTCAGCTTGTTTTTCTTCAGATTTTGTATCACGTTCTTCTTTTTCCTGTACTAGTATAGGCTCATTTTTCTTATCATCCCACAACGGACCATATATGAAAGAGGGTATTTCAGCATAGGAAATAGCCTGTTGTAATTTGAGTAATTCTTTATACTGCTGGCAGTAATTATCACGGTTTTGTAGTAATTCTTCATATCGAGTGTCAAAGTGTGTGATTTCGTCACGTACAGCGTCTAAATCATAGGGATTAATACCTATAGAAGCAAGGTAAATCATCTGATTTCGCAATTGGTTAAAGAAGAGCTTATGTTCAATAGGACGGTCTTTTATACCTTCAAAAAACAGTTCATCTAGTTTTTCTTTAGGGGGTAGGATAAATGGTGGTTTCTTTTTTCTTACGTTTATTCTCATTGATCCGTTTAAAATATTCCTGTTTTGTGAGCAATAGGTCAGCAGGAAGAGAGCCTCGACCATCGAAGTAATTTAATATTTTTTGTGCATCCAAAGCGGATAGTTCCTCATATTTGTAAGCCAAATGCCATTCAGGATGATTGGAACATTGGTAATAGAGTTCTTTCTTTTGTTTACTTGTCATAGGGAATTGTTTGGCTTTATTGGGCAAATTCGAACACGGCATTTTCCGGTGCACAGTTTACACCAGATACTAGGAGCTCTTCATGTCCATCATCGATACCAAATTGTGTTTTTAATGGATTTTCTGTATAATCAAAGACCGCTTTCATATAATCGGATTCACTGTTATGTGATGCATATCCGACATCGGTTTTATGCATATCCTCAACATAATCAATGACAGGTTCAATATTTTTCGTATGAATAGGTATTACTTTACAAATTGCTGTCATTTAGTTTTACTCCTTATTTTCATATTGTTCATTGATAATGGCATCTATTTTTTATTCATGTGTCTTACCGCATTTTTACGAATCGCATTTCGTTTACGGTAGGTATGTTTTACGTATTCCTTTAGGGTATTCCGAATTTCGTAACCAAGGGTGAGCAGACGTTCTTTGTCACGTTCATAGATGGTATTGCGTCTCATTAGACCTTCTGCAACACCGATGAGGTGTCGGTAGGTATCTGTAATAATGGTAATTAACTCGTAGATGTCATCGGTTTTGTAGGTGACTTCAATTGGTGTGGATGAGGAATATAATTTCTCATATACAATTCTGGATAAAGAACACTTCCTATCCAATGATATTTCATATAGTTGTTGATATTCTTGTGCTGATAAGTAGACTTTTACAAATCGTTCGCTAGAATGACCGCTGGCTTTCTCAAGGAGTTGTCGGATAAACGGTTAGAAAAATTATTGAATAGGCAGAAACAGCAGGAGATGGGGCAGACACCAGAGATATAGGAATATTATTATTGTAAAATTAGCTTGACGATAGAATACATGATATTTATACTTAGCGAAGATAGTAAATATTTTTGTAAAAATTGTAAATAAAAAAATATGTTTTTATGTTTACAAACAGAAATATTTTGCTATAATAATATTAAGTACAGAACAGTATTTCTGTTGGACATTGAGGGTGTTCAGTGTCATCTGACCCGGGCTGTATGGTTAAAAAGGGTATTGTAGAACCTACTAAGAGGGGAAATCTTAGTCAACACCAAAAGTGATTATTACAGCCCTTATCCAATAGGATGAGGGTTTTTTTAATAGGCGGTAGAAAAAATGGCGAAATTGTATACGAAGGAAGATTTGTTAATCAAAAACAGAATATTTGCAAATCTGCTTACAACAAAGGTTTTAGAGGACTTCTATACAGATAATTTAACACGAAATGCATATATCTATACCTTAAACAATGGGGAAATCATACATTTGACATTTGATACTGATCAATTTTGTCATTTGCTTGGGTTTTCATACTTTGGATACAATGGTATTGCGGGCTGGAATCAGCTGAAAAGTAGAAATATATTGATTTCTAACTTGAATGATTTTGCAAATCATAAGAGAGAGGAAATAAGAATTACTAATTTTCCAAAGATTATAACGATATTGGATAATCCAACGGTATATTTATATAAAAATACAGATATGAGATATAAGTCAGATTATTTTGCAGTATGGAATGATGGAACAAGATATTATAAGTTGGGAATTGGAACATCTGCAAATGGTGTAAATTATGGTGAAACATTTCAAGTTTCATTAATGAATTCTAAGGATAATCAAGAAATCGTTCCTAAAAATCTGCTTGTTGTGACAAATAAATTTTTAATGCCGAGAGAAACATTTCAAAATCTTTATTATCCTGTACATATTAAGGCAAAGAAAGATGAAGAAAAAGTAGATAGATTAACAAAACAATTAAAAGAGTTGCAAAGAATACAGTGGGAGATTATAGTAAATTCTGCAACTGATTAAAGAGTGTGGATTGGGTGGCATCATATAAATAAATTAGTTGTTGATAAAAGGTTAGATAAGTTGCTATGGTCGGAACAGAGATCTTAAACCTGTTCCAGTGGTCGGGATGGAGACTGAAAACCCATTCTCATTGCAGAATATATTGTGAAAAAGGAAAGGTATTCTTCGGTGTACCTTTTTTATTGGCATTTTTTGACATCTTGTGATATTATAGAGCATAGTTTTGCAGGGGGAGCAGGACATGGCAGTATCAGAACAGTCAAAAAAGAGAGTAAACAGAAAAATACATTGCTGGTATTGTCAGTTATATTAGTGATTTCTGTATTTTTAAACATTTATCAGCTGTTTTATATTAAGCAGATTGATTATAATGATAGTATCAAGTTGTGTTGGTTTATTTTGTAGGTGGCTTGCTTAATAATGACATGATAGGCGGAATGATACTTTTTGCACTTATTAGTGGAATTGCCTGTATCATACATACTTTAGAAAATAGAAACTAATCGCTGTAAATTTAACGATGGGAGGTTGTATTGGTATGAAAAAAGTAAATCAGATATTAAACATTATTATGGGTACTTTTATAGGTGTTTTTATCGGACATGCCATTTATATTGTATGGAATTATAACACCCATCCTGAATTTTATGGCATGCAGTCAGCCCCTTGGTATACAGGCATTCTAGTATATGGTGTGTTTACGATTATATTTGAAGTAGTTTGTCTTATAATAAAATTATTTATTAACCTTTGGAATATCAAAAGCAGACTTATGTGTTTGATTCTTCCAGTTATTACACTAATTTTAGAAATATTACCATTTGGAGCAGTTTTAAATTTTGCCAATCCAGAGGGAGAACCTTGGAGAAAGACATTTTCTTACTTTAGTTTAACACCATTTGGGTATGCGAATTTTGCACCTTTTCTAACCGCAATTATGACTTGTATCGCATTCATATTGTTAGTGATATTCTGCATCACTGGAAAAGAACGTATTTTATTAAATGCAAGAAATATAGTGTTTGCAGGTTCGGTGATTTCATTTGGTCCATTGATATTCGGTATACGAAATTTTTCGGTTATCGGTTTTTTTATTTCAGTAACATTGGTTTTAGAATTTGTTTTGATTTATTTTAGTATTAAAAGATTGGGAACAAATTATTATGAGAAATGAAGAAAGAGAAATTAAAGAAGCGATTGTGGCAGGAGAGAGCCTTATATAGTTTACGTGAAGCACAGACAAAATTGAAAAAAGCAACAGATTGGGGCTTGTTTGATATTTTCGGTGGAGATATGTTCTCTGGTATTATGAAGCATAGCAGAATGAATGAAGCAAAACAGTGTATCGAAGCCGCAAATCGTGATATTCAGATATTCCAAAGGGAACTTAGCGATGTAAATATGAATTTTAATCTTCAAATTGATGTAAGTGGTTTATTAACTGTATTTGACTTTTTATTTGATGGTTTCATTGCAGATGTTATGGTACAGTCAAAGTTAAACAAAGCAAAAGATGCAGTAGACAGAGCGATTCCACAAGTAGAGCAGGCATTAAATAGATTAAAATCCTACGTATAATAAGGAAAACAACTATGAAGTATGACTTAGACAGATTCATAACTGCACAACAACATAATTATGCAATTGCTTTAGAAGAAATAAAAGCAGGCTATAAGCGTGCACATTGGATGTGGTATATCTTTCCACAGATTGCAGGTCTTGGACATAGTGCAATGGCAAAGCGATATGAAATCGTAAATCTAGAAGAAGCAAAACTCTACATAGACAACGATTATCTTAGAAGTAATCTTATTGAAATATCACAGGCTCTATTAGATTGTGGCAATGATGATATCGAAGACATTATGGGATTTCCAGATAATTTTAAACTTTGTTCGTGCATGACGTTATTTGAAATTGTGGCTCCAGAGATAGAAGTGTTTTCAAAGGTTTTAGAGAAGTTTTATAACGGAGAAAGAGATCGAAGAACTTTAGAATTGGTATGCAAGTAAATAGAAAAGAGGATTTAGAGGCAATTTGCGACCGCAGGGAGCAAGTTGCCTTTTCTGTTTAGCGTAGGAAAAGATGTAAATAGGACACGACATGACAAGGTCATGTGGTTTCCGTCAGAGAACATCTACAGCCAGAAATCGAAAGTTTGCGACTTAAGGAGCAATCTTTCAGGGCGACCCGTCAGGGTGCGTGATGGGAAAGGAGTCTGAAGAAAATGACAGATTTCAAGTTCTGGCGTAGAAAGATGTCATTTTCTTCAGACGAGTGAGCATGACGCAAGCCCCTGCACGAATTATGCCAATAAAAATTGTATTCAAAATCAAAATATATTTCAGTTTCTTATATTGTAGAGATATACAGTTCACCCTAACTTATATCATGATTGTTAAATATCTTTTGAGCATAGGCAGTCTGTAGTGCCAAGCAGGCTGCCTCTCCTTTTGTTTTTGATGAAAAGTTGAACCGATGGATACATTAAAAATATTGAAAATGAAATTTAATATTGAAAAAATGTAAGGAATAATATATAATTTTCATTACAAAAGAAAGGAGATGGCTTATGAGCAATATTACCAAGCAGATATATGAGCGAATTGAACATAGGGAAAGTGATGTTGTTTTTGTGGCATCAGACTTTACGGATATAGCAGATATTAATACCATTTGGCAAGTCCTTTCAAGATTGGAACAAAAAGAAAAAATTCAACGCATTTTTAGAGGCGTATATTATAATCCTAGATATAGCGAATTGTTAGGAGAGTATGAAATGCCATCGCCGCATCAGGTTGCATTGGCATTGGCTCGAAATTATGGTTGGACCATTGCACCTTCTGGAAATACTGCATTGAATCAGTTAGGATTATCGACACAAGTTAGTGCGAAATGGTCTTATATCAGTGATGGACCATATAATACATTCGAGTTTAATAACATTCAAATCGAATTTAAACATCGAAGTAATAAAGATATTTCTGGTTTAAAACCGAAAACAGCATTAGTTATACAAGCAATACGTGCATTAGGAAAAGATGATATTACAGAAGACGATATTGAAAAGATAAGTTCTATATTAACGACAGAAGAAAAAGAAACTTTGTTAAAAGAAGCAAAACAATCTACAGCATGGATTTATAAATTCATTAAGAAAATATGTATGGGGGAACAGAATGTATAGAATTGCAAAAGTATCAAATGAAGAACGACAGATATTGTTTCGTAATACATCACAGAAAATAGGCATACATGAAGCGATTGTAGAAAAAGATTTTTGGGTATGTTTCATGTTAGATTATCTATTTCATAGATGCAAATGGAAAGAAGCATTTACCTTTAAAGGTGGTACAAGTCTTTCAAAATGTTATTCCTTGATCAATCGTTTTTCAGAAGATATTGATTTGATTTTAGATTGGCGAGTTCTAGGATATAGATTAAATGAACCTTGGGAAACAAGAAGTAATACTCAGCAGGATCGATTTAATAAAGAAGCAAATGAAAAGGCAGAGGTGTTTTTGAAAAACGAACTTTTACCTGTTTTGCAAGCTGATTTAGTTGAAATACTTGGAGAGGACTTTACTCTCTATATTGATGAAACAGATAGACAGACCATTTGTTTTGCATATCCAAAAATCTTCACGAATGATGGAATTTTACAGATTATTCGTTTAGAGATAGGTGCATTGGCCGCATGGACACCTTCCAAAGAAAAAGTGATTAAGCCATATGTTGCAGAAATGTATCCAAATGTATTTGAACAGTCAGATACCATGATTTTAACAGCAGCTACGGAGCGTACATTTTGGGAAAAAGTAACAATCCTACATCATGAAGCAAATCGTCCAGAGAATTTAAACATGCCAAAGAGATATTCCAGACATTATTATGATTTGTACTGTATTGCAAAATCAGAAAATAAGCAGGTGGCATATGAAAATACTGATTTGCTGAAAAAAGTTGTAGAATTTAAAATGAAGTTTTATCCTCGTAAGTGGGCAAAATATGAAGAAGCAGTACCAGGAACGATAAAATTACTTCCACCAGCATATCGTTATGCAGATTTGGAAAGTGATTATAAGAGCATGAGTGAAATGATGTTTGGGGAATATCCAACTTTTGATGCACTCATGACATTTATAAAAGAATTGGAAAAAGAAATAAATGAATTGTAAAGTGTCAAATATTGTATTTTATGGGCTACTTGCTTGCAAATACTAAAAGGAGAAAGTAATATAAATCGAAACTAATTGCTAAGGGCAGTTTGCGACCGTTAAGGGAGCAATCTGCCCCTTCTTCAATTTAGGGCGAGAATATGTAAATAGGACACGATATGCGATTAGCATATGGTGTCAGTCAGCCAAGATGTTACAAAGAAAAAGGTAATTCTGCTTACAGATTTGCTCTGGCGACCCGAAGGGTGTGTGATGAGAGTGGAATTGGGGCAAAATCATCTGCTGTTTAGCAAAGCGGTACGCGGATGATTTTGACAAAATGGAACGAGCATGACACAAGCCCGCCTGCGAGTTTTAATTGCTATTTAGGCATGCTCCAAGTCATATCGTTGATGTGATACCACAACTTAATCACTTTTACAATTTCTCCATCAGTTGCTTCACAGTTAAAGTGAAGTATCCTATGATTAGAGTCGCTAGATAAGCAAGCGGTATCAATTTTTACAGCTTTTCCATCTATTCGAACAAAGAGAGGCAGGATATTTCCATGACTATCAAAGGAAGAAATCACAGAAACTGGCGTTAAATGTGTACAGTCATGCAGACCATGAGATACTCTAGCATTCATAATAGCCTCCTTAAAAGGTGCAAACAAGTGTTTGGGTTGCAATATATCACGGATACAAAGATTCGTCAAGATGATTGACTGATTCTTAGTGTCCGTTTTTTTGTGCTTACATTTTGCTACAACTAGGATGAACAAAGAAACAGGAAAGAAACAGGTGCCTCGGAAGAGGAGGAAAGGAGCGTAAAATGGGAAAAAGAGTAATTAGTATGGATTCAAAAAGCATGGTATATCATAGGTCTAATTGTCGGTATGCAAAGCAAATACATGAGAAGAATAAGGTGCAGATTAAACGCGACGATATAGAAACCTATGGTTATAGACCATGTAAGTGTTGTAGTAGTGTACGTGGAATTTTCAACAATGAAAAAGGAAACATCCTTAAATTTATAGAACAGCATGGTATGGACGTAGATTTGCTGGATAACAAACTTTATATTCGTACCGATGTGGGATGTTGGAAGATTCGATACAAACCAGATATGGATAAGCTGGTATTACTTCATAAGAACTATGTGGATGGACGAATTGCTTTGGATGAAGTAGAAAACGGTCATTATCATAGACAAGTTGATATTTTTCAATCGGATTCGATTATGAAGTACATGCCTATACAAAAGGGAAGGTCGAAGTAATCAATAAGTTTATTTCATGGGTTCTTCCATACGATAGATATAAAAAAATTAGCATAACGGATTACAGACGTTTACCAAAGGATACGAAAAAGCAGAAAGCACATTATAGGTCTGCAATGAAAAGAGAAAAAAGACGTAGTGCCAGACGTTTGGATAGTCTATTTGCTGAAATCGGAAGAAAAGAAGAAATTAAAGAGGTATGGAAAACATTTTATTGAAGAAGGACAGTTGGATGGAGCAAAGGCAATGTTTGAAATTGTCTATGAGCTTACAGAAAATGAGTCGATAAAAGATATTCTAGATAATTTGCCAGAATCGTAGTTTATAAGAATTGGAAAGGTGTAGTTATTTAGCAGATATTCTCTTGAAGATTATAAGAAGGTAAGGTAAAATTTATATATTATAGGTTCCTATATAGTAACAGGAGATAAGAGGATGGTAGAAATCATATAGTGACGCCGTTAGCTGTAAAAGAGAAAGAGTTTATTCAAGGAAATCCAGCAAGAGATATTGCAGAAAACTATCATAATATGTATATGCAACAGCAAATGACAGAATTGCTCGATGTGGTTGAAAATACATATAAGGTTGTAGAGCGAATTGAACATGGGCAGATGGATGATCGTATAGGTATGCTTGAAGCTGGAAGACAAGGAATAATACTGGCATTGGCACAAAAAGATGATGCAAGTAGAATTCAAAATATGTCAAATGCGATAAATAATGTGAATATAGCACAAGGGCAAATTGCGGAAACTTTCAAGCGTCGTGTGCAAGAATTTGAAGCATTACCTAAGTCTAAAGTATCACAGTTTTTTATTGAATTAGCAAAAACAGGTTATTTTGACAAGAAAGCAGATGAATATGATGAAATTCAAGAGTATTTCAGTTTGTATTTGGAAGCTACAAAAATGCTTGCTGGAGCATATGCGATTACAGGAGATACAGAGACTGCTAAAAAAGTGTTTGAATTAGCAATTGGTAATATTAGATGATGTCAGAGAACAAGAGGTTTCAGAAGAAGAAACTTAATAAAGAAGATGGAAAAGATGTTAAGAAAGCTGCAAAAGGAGTTGTCAGATTTATCATCCAGGCAAACAGGCAACTTTACTTTCAACAGGCGGTGTAACACCAGTTGCTCCATCTTCGATTAAAGACCCAATGTGTCAGACAATGCCGAAAAAACTTACTGTTGAAGAAATTCAGACTATCGTAAAAGAATTTGGAGAAGCGGCTGGCAGAGCTAAGGAAAGTGAGTTTGATGGAATTGAAATTCATGCAGGTATATCCAATTGAAGTAAAATCATATAAACATAAGACGAAATATTATGAAACCAATCAAATGGAAATCATATATCATTCAAATTATGTAAAATGGATGGAAGAAGCTAGATATCCTTAAAACGTACATATCCAGATTTTGTATGAACATTAATTTTTAAGGTGAAATCCCACATTTAACAAAAATTTAACATTTCGCGAACATTTCAAAAATACTCCAGCTGTATTATCACATCATCAAGTGAAACAATACAGGGGGAAATGAAAGATGGAAAAAGTAAAGAAAATTTTAAAAGGAACAGTAAAATTTGCAGTAGTGGTAGGTTTTATCGTAGTAGCTGTGCTTGTTGTATGTGGACTTCCACTCGAAGAAATTAAGAAATCATTAAAATCCAAGTTAGAAAACTTTTAATGTAGATTCCCTTTCTTAGTAACACCCACAGAGAATGTGGGTGTTTTTTGTACCTCAGAGTGGTATAATGGACGTATATTTTAAAGGACGAGGTATAAGTATAGCATTATGATTTAGTAAATTAAAAGGATAGGAAAAGATGGTAACAATATTACTAGTAGATGATGATACAGCCATTCGATTGTTGACAAAAGCAAAGCTTACACCTTTATACAATATTGAGGAAGCTGAAAATGGAGAAGAGGCACTTGAAGTATTAGACTCAAAGCATATTGATCTGTTAATTGTAGATATTCAGATGCCTAAGATGAATGGTTATGAACTTGTAAAGGAATTGCGAGAAAGTGGAGATAATAGACCTGTAATTATGCTGACTGCAATGACATCATTTGAGCATAAAAAAGAAGGATTTGCAACAGGCATTGATGACTATATGACTAAACCGATTAACTATGAAGAATTAGTATGGCATATTGAAGCAATTCTGCGTAGAGCAAATATTTCAAGTGAGAAGAAAATAAAAGTAGGACAGTTTGAAATGAATCAGGTCTCTTATACTGTAAGCTATGCTGGGAAAGCAATTACGTTAACGAATAAAGAATTTGATTTATTATTTATGTTATTGTCATATCCAGAAACTATTTTTACCAAACAGGAATTGATGGATAAGATATGGGGTTATGATTCAGAAACTGAATATGATACGATAAAAACATATGTGAGTAAACTCCGTAATAAATTAGCAGAGTGTAAAGAGTTTGAATTACATGCGATTCGAGGTTTGGGATATAAAGCGGTTATTTGCAAGATGGAGGAAGTGTAGTGTGAGAAAACTATCTCAGAAATTAGTATCTTATTTAAATTTACAATCTGTATTAGCTTACAATTTTTTAGTAGTATTATATTGTATAATATCTTTTGTTGTTGTCTCAATATATGATATTGAAATTGGGGAAGAAAAATTACTTTTTGCATTGAAACTAGGTTATATTTTGACGAGTATAGCGACAATAGTTACAAGTATACTAATGACAGTGTTTCGAAATAGATTAAATAATTTATTTGACGCTATTAAAGCAATTGCAGATGGTGAGTTTAAAATTATATATGAAGAGAAGCATCAAGGTAAATATGGTAGTGCATATGGTAGTTTAAATCGAGTAATTGAAGAATTAAAAGGCAGTAAGGAAGAGATGGAAAATTTCACGAATGAATTTCTTCACGAGATTAAGACTCCGCTTACGGCAATCCAAGGATTTTCAGAACTTTTAATTGAAACCGGTCAAGAAATAGAATCACCAGAGCGTATGAAATATTTGCGGATTATTTTGGATGAATCAAAACGACTTACAAATTTGTCGCAGAATACACTTCTTTTGGCAAAAATGGATGCGTGTCAGATTGTTACAGAAAAAGAAGAATATGATTTAGGCGAGCAAATTAAAAAGTGTATAATTTTATTGATTGCACAAATAGATGAGAAAAACATAGAATTGGATGTTAATGTAGAGAATTTGGTTTACTATGGTAATCGAGAATTTATGGAACAGGTTTGGATTAATTTAATTAATAATGCAATTAAATTTTCTGAAATAGGAGGAAAGATAACTATAAAAGGAATAAGTGATGAGGAAGGAATCTTACTTACTTTTTCCGATAATGGTCCAGGAATGGATGAAGAGACGCAACAGCATATTTTTGAAAAATTTTATCAGGGCACATGTGGAAGAAAAAAAGGTGGAAATGGAATCGGTCTTTCTATCGTTCATCGAGTTGTGAAATTATGTAAGGGAAAGATAGAGGTACATAGTACATTAGGCGAGGGAACTACTTTCGAATTATTTTTACCAAATAAATACGTATTATCAAAAAGAAAAGATTTAAAAAATCAAAATATTTTCTTTTTTACTTTTGTTCAACCTTTTAACAGTATTTTTATATTGTAAAAACAAATTGAGCATATTATGGAGGTAAACAATGAAACGATTATTTTTAACAATGTTGTGTGTAATAGGTATGGGTGTTTGTGTAACAGGATGTGGTATGAGTCAAGGAAACTCATCAAATGAGAAACCGAGTGAAGTGATTCAGAACACAGAAGAAGTATTGGAAACTGAGGTAGTTGAGGAAACAAATAGCATAGTGGGAGCTTGGAAATTGAAGGGAGTTTCTGTAGATGGCGTAATTCAGGTAGAATCCAGTTATATAGATGCATATGATTACGAATTTATATTCTCAGAAGATGGAAATGCGACTGTAACAGCAATGGGGATTACATATGAAACAACATATGAGGTAAGAAAAGGCTGGATTACTTTTGCAGAAGCAGATTTGGCATCCATTAAATTGGAAATGGATGGAGATTATTTAAAGATGCAGTTAAATATTGTTGGCGGTGGATTGATTTTTGAACGCCAGTAGTTGATTGAAAAGAAGAGAAACTGTATTACATCAGGAATCCATGCAGATTCCTATTCCAAAGCAGTACACCTCACCTAATAAATTGTTCCGTCAGGAAGAAATGGTTGAAAATTTTTCGTATGCAAGGAAGCAGGAGAAGATTTCTCTTTCTGATCTAAGCCGAAAGAAAATGGTGCACAGATTGCTTCAGAAGCCAATAATTCCAAAGATATTATTATCCTTGCGTATTTTCTTAAGTAGGCAAAAATCTCGTTATTCCAGCTGCAATTAATGTTCCAAATGAAGTAATCGGAACAGAAGAAATACGAACATATGGAAAAGTAACGAATTGGCAGCTAATCCAAAGACTGAACTTTGTGTATTTAAAGATGGAACATGGCTTAGAATCACAGGAGAACTTATAAATGATGACCGTATTGAAGCAAAGAAGTCCATGTTAGATGCTTATGAAAACCTTCGTGGTATGTATGACGAAAATGACGATAACACACAGGTTTTATATATTCAAAATGCAACAGCAACCTTTAGTTCATTTACAGCACCAGAGGAAGTAATTACATTTTAAGTAAAAAGAGGTAGTCAATGTATAACGAAGCAAAACAGTGTATTGAAGCTGCTAATCGTGCTCTTCAGATGTTTCAAAGAGAACTTAGCGATGTAAATATGAATTTGAAGAGGTGTCAAAATGAAGAAAATTTAGTATGTACAGAAGAAATATCACCAAATGAAGACTATATAAAGAAAGAAGGAGATAAGGTCACATATATTGTGGAAATATATCAAGTTGAGAGTAATGATATTATAGTTTGTGTAAATTCTAATTCTGCATTTTTTGATGATATACAATATCAAATTAAATATGATAATGAAATATCTGTATCCGATGTTAATATCGTATGGACAACTATAATGGGGAATACAGAAGATGCAGAAGATGACCAATACTCATTTATAAATATTGCTATTTCTTCTAATGGTGAAGTGTTTAGTGAAAGAAAAATAAACTTAGAGATGCAATTAAACAGATTAAAATCCTGTGTATAAAAGGAAAACTACTATGAAGTATGACTTAAACAGATTCATAATTGCACAACAAAATAATTATGCAGTTGCTTTAGAAGAAATAAAAGCAGACTATAAGTGTTCTCATTGGATGTGGTATATCTTTTCACAGATTGCAGGACTTGGACACAGTCCAATGTCAAAGAAATATGAAATCGTAAATCTAGAGGAAGCAAATATCTATATAGATAATGATTGTCATAGAAATAATTTTATTGAAATATTATAGGCACTCCTAATTCGCCCTTTTTTACACGAAAAATTGACAGTAAATTTACAAAAAAATTTCAAAAGCTTGATAGAAGAAAATTCCTCTATTTTGTATGGTAATAGTGCATAGAAAAGGAGGAATTTTATTTATGTTTAAAATGAATAAGAAAAATTTAATAGGTTTAGCTGGTATTTTTATAATACTAATGGTTGTGTTTACTTTTGCAGATTTGCAGATTGCTTTATGGATTTATAACCCTTCGAGTATGTTTGGTCGATTCTTTCAGATTGTTGGAACGCTTCCTTTGAATATTGTTGGGATATTTGGTTGTATCTCGCTCGTAATGACCGCAGATCATAAGATGAATCTTTCTACAAGTGTATCTTATGTGATGGGAATATTGCTAATTGTTTTTTGGGGATTTTATGGTTGCCATAGCTTTGTAAATGCATTACCAGAGGGAGAAACAGTAGTTATGGTTGCTACAGTAGGTTGGGCATTTCTTTCTATAGTATTAGCTGGTTCAATTATAAAAGATGGAAACAAAGATGGATTAAGAAAGGCTTCTATCATTATGGTGATTGCCGCTTCTGTAGCGGTATTTGGTCCTATGTTAATAAAAGAATTTATGTCGCGCCCAAGATTCCATACGTTAGAAAATCCTGTAGAACAGTTTACGTATTGGTTCCAAAGAATGCCACATACAGAATTATCTTCAAACTCAAGTTTTCCATCTGGACATTCTTCACAATCAGCATTAAGTTTATGTGCTTTGCTTGTACCGATGTTTGTAAAAAGATTAGATAACCAGAAATATTATAAAGTAGCAGCTGCTCTTGCAGGAGTATTTACAATATGTGTTATGGTTTCCAGAATGGTGTTGGGTGCACATTATGCCACGGATGTTTTAGTTGGTGCAACACTTACAATAGCAACTATTTTAGTTTCGAACTATTTTACTTCGAAAAAGAAGTAGGAGATAGGTCATGATAGATTAGAAGTTTTTGCAGGGATTGTTTTGGGAATTATCGTAGCATTTTTCGTTTATTTCATTGGAAATATAAGTTTACTTTAAAGAATGTCTTTACCTTTATGGACAGATGATGAATTCAACAATGTAAAGATAAATAATGATGTACACAGGTAGGGAGCTCAGTAATGAGCTCCTTTTCCTTTTTGGCTACATTTTGTGAAGAAATTATAATTTGTCTAAATATTTTCTAAAAGATTTTTACATAGATACTTAATTAAAGTGAAAAGTCCCTAAAAGTCATTTATTTCCAAATTTCAAGCGTTATAATACAGAAAACAAATTCTATACATAATTATAAAGAGGTATAAAAGAGGAAATGGGCAGAGTAATTGGAAAAGCTTATTGAAAAGTAATAGTTGCTTTGTGTAAACGCAATGCTAAAATTCCTCACTTTTGTGCACCAAAATGACATTGTTACACGGAGAATATGATGATATATTTCATATAATACAAAAGATGAGGGAGAAAAATATGAAAATACTAAAAAGAGTTCTATTTGTTATGGTTTTTGGGGTAGTTGCCTATTTTCTAGGGTGGGGCATTCTTGCTTACGGTTACTTTCCACATTACTTGAGCCAGAAAGAGGAAATTTCCATTGAAGCGAACGAAGACAGTAGTGCAATTCGAATCATGAGTTGTAATGTGCGATACCTGAATCAGTATGACCTGGGTAAAAAGAGTTGGTTTTATAGAGCAGATTTGATGATGGATAGTATAGAAAAGGCTGCACCAAACATCGTTGGTTTTCAGGAGGTAACGAGTTTGCAGTATGACTATTTGGTCGAAATGATGCCTGAGTTTGACTCTGTTATTGCGTATCGTGATGATGCTGCGAATACAGAAGGTTGTCCGGTTTTTTACCAGAAAGATAAATATACGCTAGTAGACAAAGGTTCCTTCTGGCTATCTGATACACCAGAAATCATGAGCAAAGACTGGGGCTCGGAATGCTATCGTATTTGTAGTTATGTGATTTTGAAGGAGAAGGTTACAGAAAAGGAATTTGTGGTTTTCAATACACATTTAGACCATGTAAGTGATGAAGCGCGAATCAATGGTATTCAAGTAGTTTTAGACAAAATCAAGGAATTTGGCAATCTTCCAGCCGTTCTCATGGGAGATTTAAATGCAGAGGAGTCATCTGAAACATATAAGAGTGCGACAGAGACATTTTTAGATGCAAAATACGAAACAGAAAGCACGATGACGAGCTGCACCTATCAAAACTGGGGTGAGGAATTGGATAGAAACTGTGTTGACTATGTAATGCTATCGCCAAATTCATTTGACGTTCATTTTTACAAAGTGATTACGGATACCTATGATGGTGTATATATAAGCGACCATTTTTCACTGTTGGTCGAATTGGAACTCACTTCTTCTTAAATAGACTCGGATTCTGTCCAACCTTTTTTTTGAAAACATTTGAAAAATAATGCTCATCGGCGAAGTTTAACATAAATGCTACCTGTTTTACACTTAGGGTTGTATTTATGAGGAGAAGCTTCGCCGTTTCTATTTTCTGCATTTCGATATATTTATGCGGAGTCATGCCGTAGTGTTTTTTAAAAAGACGTGTAATTTGTGAGTAAGACAAAAAAGCTTGTTTTTCTAAGTCTTCCCGCGTGATTTTATCATAAATGTTTCGATCGATATACTCCTTAATTTTATGTTCAATCGAATGATTTGTATTTTTTTGATGGACTTCTTGCGAAAGCAGTGTGACAAGCTCATGGAAAACAAGAGAGCAGTGACGATATACTTCGCCCAAAGAAAGCTCCTTGTCTTCGCAGATATTTAATATTTTTTGAAAATAAGGGTATAGTTCTGGAGCATTTTCAATGTGATAGATGCCTTCCAATTCATATACTTGAAATAGTGTATTGCACAAAGAGCCACTAATGTTGAACCAGATTTTTTGGAATGGTTCTTCTGTGTCGGAAAAGTAGTGGTGTCTTTTGTGAATTGGCAGGATGTAAATATCATTTTCGTGAACGATAAAAGCAGAATTTCCAACACGTATGTGTCCATACCCTGATTGAATAAATTCGATACTATAAATATCGGAGTTTTCGCGCAATATTTCATAGTTTTTGTCCGGATAGGTGATACCAGCCATTTGTACACAGAATGGTAAATCCTTATTTGGGATAAAATCATTTAAAAAGCTTACAATATATTCCATGATGCACAAATTCCTCACTTTCATAATGGTATTATACATGTTAAAAACTTTGTTATAGTGATATATTACACAATAGGAGAGGAAACTGCAATAGGATATGGGGGGATTCTATATGAGAAAGTATGAAGATTTCAATTATTTGTATGAGAATAGAGAAAAACAAAGAGCATATTATATTCCACAAAATGAGAATGCAATGACAAATTTAAATGGAATATGGGAGTTTGCCTTTTTTGAGAGAGATTTTGATGAAGTGTGCACAGCGAGTGGGCAGATAGATGTACCATCCTGTTGGCAATGCAGAGGATATGAAAAACCTTACTACACCAATGTAGCTTATCCTTTTCCAGTAGATCCTCCTTATGTTCCAGCGGAAAATGCAATGGGCGTGTATACAAGAACATTTGAAATCGCAGAGGAAACGCTTTGTCACTATGTGGTGTTTGAGGGAGTTGCATCACATTTAGAGTTATATATCAATGGTAGCTATGTCGGATGTTCGCAAGGCAGCCATTTGCAGGCAGAATTTGATATTACACGTTATGTGAAAAAGGGAACGAATACGATATGTGCGAAGGTACGTAAATGGTGCTTGGGGAGTTATCTAGAAGATCAGGATTGTTTCCGTTATAATGGGATTTTTCGTGATGTGTATGTGCTTCATAGACCAAAGGGGCATGTCAAGGATGTGGATGTGCGTACAGAAGGAGATATGGTGAAGCTGTCTTTTACAAAAGAAGCATCTGATTCAGAAATAGAGTCTTCAGTGCGTGTTCGTTTATATGATGAAGCCGGCGTTTTGTTGGGCGAGAAAGAGACACAGAAGCAGCTTTCAATTCAGGTTGAAGAGCCAGTTTTTTGGAATGCGGAAAAACCATATTTGTATACCATTGAATTGATTTATCAAGAAGAGGTGATTCGACAAAAAGTAGGTTTTGTGACATACGGAGTGAATGAGGAGGGAGTCTTTACGGTCAATGGGATACCCGTAAAACTAAAAGGCATCAATCATCATGATACACATCCACAAAATGGATTTTCTATGACAGAGGAAGAAATTATCAAGGATTTGCAGTTGATGAAAGAACTCAATATCAACTGTATTCGCACTTCGCATTATCCTCCAACTCCAAAATTCTTAGAATACTGCAATGAGATGGGTTTTTATGTCATGCTAGAAACCGACGTGGAAACACACGGATTTTGCTATCGCTATACCGATGATGTGGGCAATGTTGTCGGTTATGACTTTAGAGATGGAAATTCAGAATGGATTGGAAATAAAGAAGAATGGAAAAAAGTGTATTTAGACCGAATGGAGCGAGCCTACCATCGTGATAAGAATCAGCCATGTATTTTTGCTTGGTCGATTGGAAATGAAAGTGGTTATTGTAAAAACAATGATGCGATGGCACAGTGGATAAGGCAGACAGATTCTCGCAGATTGGTACATAGTGAAGATGCTTCTCATGTGGTATTTGATTCAAAGATGCAGGACTTAACGTTTTATCGAAGTGTAGATATGTTTTCGTTGATGTATCCAGAAATATCTGTCTTAGAGCAGTATGCGAAGGATGATAGACTCGACTTACCATTTTTTCTATGTGAATACAGCCATGCGATGGGAAATGGTCCGGGAGATGTAAAGGATTACTGGGATGTGATATATCAGTCGCCAAAACTAATCGGGGGCTGTATTTGGGAGTGGGCAGACCACATCTATTTAGAAAATGGTGTACCAAAATATGGTGGAGATTTCGGAGAACTGACGGATGATGGCAATTTTTGTGCAGATGGTCTGGTATTGCATGATAGAAGTTATAAGGCTGGTTCCTTACATGCGAAGTACGCATATCAAAATGCACGTTTTGTCCTTGAAGGAGAACAAATTGCAGTTACGAATCTCTACGATTTTACCAATTTGAATGAGTATACTCTTGTCGTTGAAACCAATGTAGATGGTGTACAGGTAAGAAGAGGGGAGTACCATCTGGATTTAAAGCCTAAGGAAACGACATATATTCCGATGGAAAAACCAGAACGTTGTACATTTGGGGCTTATGCGGTTTGTAGACTCTGGGATAAAAATGGTTATGAAGTGGCTATGACAGAGCTTCCACTGGCTGCGGAGGTGGATAAGCAGTCATTTTATGATAGAGAAACACATCTGTCAAAACCAATATGGGAAGAGGACCATCATACAATTAAAGCATCATTGAATAAAGTTGTATATACATTTTCTAAGGACATTGGAGAGCTAGTTTCCATCCAAAGAGGTGGAGAGGAATTACTTTTGGCTCCAATGAAATTAACGGCTTGGCGTGCGCCAATCGATAATGAAAGAAATCTAAAATGTTTGTGGGGACATGAAAATCCTTGGCAGGGAGAAAATCTGGATCGCATTTTTAATAATGTGCATCAGATAAAAATAGATGGACACAGCATTTGTATCCAAGGTGCGCTAGCAGGTGTTGCGCGTATGCCATTCCTTTCTTATGAGCAGAGATTTACGATTTTAGAAAATGGAGCTTTAAAGGTAGAATTAAAAGGAACAGTAAGAGAAAACTGTCGGTGGCTGCAGAGACTGGGGTATGAATTTACTTTGCCACCTACCGTGAAGAGGTTTTCTTATTATGGAAAAGGTCCAATGGAAAATTATTGTGATATGCAATTACATACGACGATGGGAATCTACGAAAGCGATGTGATGAGGGAATTCGTTCCTTACATTATGCCACAAGAGCATGGTAATCATACAAATTGCAAATGGTTGAAGTTCGAAAACGGTATGGAGTTTTTTGCTGAAACACAGTTTGAAATCAATGTGTCCGAATACAGTACAAAGGCTTTAACGAAAGCAACACACTTAGATGAGCTGGAAAAAGATGGAGCGACACATGTGCGAGTGGATTATAAGAATTCTGGCATAGGCTCGAACTCTTGTGGACCACAGTTATTAGAAAAATATCGTTTATCAGAAAAAGAGATTTCATATACATTTTATCTTAGTGTGTGAAGGTTACAAATGGAGGAGTAAAGATGCAGATTTTAATTGGGAGTTTCGTAATCATATTTTTGGTAGTGTTTCCTATTATTACTATTGCGATTTACAATATTCAGTTCGGGCATCGCTACGAGGAGTGCATATACGAGTCATATCGAGTAGAAGATTTCGAAGGATTACAGGTTGAGTGCTGTTCAATCATTGCAAATAAGGGACATCGTCTTGCTGGCTATAAGTATAGTAGGCGTGGACAAAATCCAAAGGGACTTTTGGTTTTTGCACATGGGTTGTGTGGCAGTCACAAGAATTATTTAGATGTATGCAACTTTTTTACCAACAATGGTTATCAGGTATTTGCGTATGACGCAACTGGAAACGGAGAAAGCGAAGGGAAAAAGGTTGGTGGATTTGCACAGGGAATCTCAGATTTGGATGATGTGTTAAATTATGTGAAATCTCTTCCAGAATATGAAGGTCTCCCAATTATGCTTATGGGGCATAGCTGGGGAGCCTATTGTGTAGCAAATGTTTTGAATTTTCATTCTGATGTAAAAGCAGTAGTCAGTGTGTCGGGTTTTGATACCTCTGCAGTATTTTTGAAGCAGTATAGTGAGGTGCATATGGGAAAGGCGGTAGCGCTTTTGATGCCGTATGTTTCGTTGTATGAGCGTATCTGCTGGGGAAAATATGCGACGACGAGCGGTTGTGATGGTTTTGCGAATACGAAGGCCAAGGTCATGGTCATTCATAGCACAGATGATGAGACGGTATTTGCCGCGAATGGCTATGACCGTTATTATGAAAGATTTGCGGATAACAATCGTTTTACGTTTAAACTCTACTCAGACAGAGGGCATAGTTTTCCGATAAACTCGGCTGCTGGGCGTATCTGCCGCACCAAGTTAAGAGATGGGTATTTTGCGTCAATTGATGAAGGAGGTGAAGTGGCTGGGAAGGCTTATCTTAAAACCCAAAGGGATGTTATGGGGTGTAGTGAATTAGACGAGCCGTTAATGCAAGAAATTTTAGCTATGTTTACACATGCATCTAACGAACAACAGACTATTAATCAGAAGGGGAAGTAGATGATATGAAATTAAGCGAAATCTATATCAGAGACCCGTTTATTTTGCCATATAAGGGCACTTATTACTTGTATGGAAAGAAAGCAGAAGACGCTTTGAATTTTTGCGTATACGAAAGTAAAGATTTGAAGAATTGGAGCAATCCGATAACAGTGTTTGAGCCTTCCGCGGATTTCTGGGCGACAAGAGATTTTTGGGCACCGGAAGTTCACTATTATCAAGGGAAATTCTATATGTTTGCATCTTTTAAATCAGAGGAAAGATGTCGTGGAACACAGATTTTGGTTTCGGATTGTCCGACTGGACCATTTTTGCCGATAACACAGTATCCGGTGACGCCAGAGGAATGGGAGTGTTTAGATGGAACCTTGTATGTGGATCAGGCAGAGCAACCATATATGGTATTCTGTCACGAATGGCTCCAAATAAAAAATGGTACGGTATGCTATGCACCGCTTAGCGAAGATTTCAGATGTTTTCTTGAGAAACCAAAGAAATTGTTTGCAGCAGCGGATTATTCGTTTGTGAGACCTACAGAAGAGAACGGCGAGTGTTTTGTGACAGATGGAGTGTTTTTTTATCGTAGCACAGAAAATGAATTATTTTTACTTTGGTCAAGTGTGGGAGAACATGGATATTTGCTCAGTGTGTTGAAATCGGACAACGGAGAACTAAATGGAAATTGGCTTGCGCAGCCACTGTTATTTGAGCAGGATGGAGGGCATGGAATGTTGTTTCGAACCTTTGATGGGGAGCTAAAGCTAATTTTACATACACCAAATGGTCCAAGCGGAGAGGAACGTGGCGTATTATTCTCAGTGAAGGAAATAAATGGCAATTTACAGGTAATACAATAAGGAAAGGATGAGGGTATTATGGAAACAAAGAAAAGAGAGAAAAGAAAATATACAACGACGATTCCAGAGCGTGCCAGCTTTTGGAGTTTCGGTGTAGGACAGTTGTTTTATTATCAGATTATGGGAACTTATATGACTGCATATCTTATGATGCAAGGAATTAGTTTGGCAAAAATTGCAGTTGTATTGTTTTTGGTTAAGGTATGGGATGCGGTAAATGATCCATTGTTTGGTTATTTATTTGACCGTATCAAATTTAAGAAAAATGAAAAGAGTCTGCCATGGCTACGTCTAGCAGCGATTGTTATGCCTATTTTTACAATTGCAGTATTTTCTATTCCAACGGGCATGACAGAAACAGGAAAACTTATCTGGTTTGGTATCACTTATGTGTTATGGGATTTTTCCTATACCATATGTGACGTACCGTTTTTCTCTATGGTAACAACGATGACCAACGATTTGGATGAGCGAAATGTTCTCCTTTCCGTGGCTCGAGTATTTCATGGAGCTGGCGTACTGATGTCGACTACTATCGTAGGTCTTTTGATTGGTGAAGGTGTGGGGATGTCAACCTCTGCTGCAATTGTGATAGCTTGTGTAATTGCTGTCTTTACTACCATTCCACTTTGTATCATTGGAAAGGAAAAAAATTACCATCCAGTCGAAAAAGAGCAGGAAGAAACCTTTACCGTACGCCAGATGTTTTCGGCATTATTTAAAAATAAGTATTTGTTAATTTTTTACACTGGATATATCATTATGTGGTCTTTGGGCACAGGTGGAGCAGTTGGTTTATTTGTCTGCTACTATTTGTTTGGTTCGGTTACATTGAACGTATTGATTACATGGCTGGGTATGATTCCAGGACCGGTTCTTGGATTGATTATACCATTTGTGCTTCGTAAGGTAGACAAATTCAAATTATATCGTATGTGCTATTTTGTCATGGTAACGTTGGATATTATTACCTTCCTCGTTGGTTATGAGAATTTTACATTTTTTGCAATATCAAGAATTATTTACGCGATTCCAAGCTGTGCGGTTGGTATTATCTGCTTTATGTTTACGATGGACTGTGCAGAATATGGACAGTATAAAAACGGAACCGATGCAAAAGGAATTACCTTTGCTATCCAGACATTTTCTGCAAAAATTCCGAACGCATTATCTGGTTCGCTGGCATTGCTCTTGCTCGGACTATTTTCTTGGACATCGGTAGAAGCAGGAAGCTTTGCAGAATTAGAGGCAATGGGAGTTGCACAGTCGCCAGAAGCTTTGCGAGGACTTTGGATTGTATTTCTTTTGGTACCAGCAATTGGAAATATCATCGGTTTAATCATTCATTCGTTCTATAAGTTAAATGATAAGGATGTTCAAATTATGTCAAAATGTAATGCTGGTGAAATTACACGAGAAGAAGCAGAGGCACAGTTATCTAGAAAGTATTAAAAGGGATATGTAGTATGAAAAATAATACACGATTTGTATATGAGACAAGACCACTTGCATTATCACAAAATATGGTGTGTGGAAAACAATATCGTTTTACCGTTCTAACTCCATCTTTACTTAGAATGGAATATAGCGAGGATGGTGTGTTTGAGGACCGTGCAAGCCAAAGTGTATTTTTCAGAGATTTTCCAGCAAATCAGTTTTCAATAGAAAAACAGAATGGGTGGATTTCTATTGAGACAGAACATGTGATTCTTACTTACAAAGAAAATGAACCGTTTTCTGCGGACACATTAAGCATACGATTAAAAATAGAGCCTGCATCTACATGGAGCTATGGCGAAGATTTTGAAGATTTAAAAGGAACTACAAAAACGTTAGATGAAGCGCAGGGGGCAGTTCCTTTGGAGAGAGGTGTCTGTTCTAGACATGGGTTTTCTGTGCTGGATGACTCTCACACGATGCTTTTGAATGAGAGTGGCTGGGTGGAAGTACGAAAGCCAGAAACAATAGACGCTTATTTCTGGGGATATGGTTTCCAATATCTAGATGCGGTAAAAGACTTTTATCGTTTAACTGGGATACCTCCAATGTTACCAGCCTATGCACTTGGAAACTGGTGGAGTCGATATCATGCATATACGCAGGAAGAATACCAAGACCTTATTTTGCGTTTTGAAAAGGAAGAAGTTCCATTTTCAGTTAGTGTAGTAGACATGGATTGGCACGTTGTTAATATTCCAGAGGAAGACAAAAACTTAGGAAATCCGATGCTGGAAAACGGATGGACGGGATATTCTTGGAATAAAGAGCTTTTTCCAGATTACAAGAGCTTTCTAAAATTTTTAAGGGAGCATCAATTAAGACCTTCCTTAAATTTGCATCCAGCACAGGGAATAGGATGCCATGAGGATATGTATGAGGAAATGGCACGTGCCTGTGGCATTGAACCAGCTACGAGACAGCGAGTATTTTTTGATGTTTTGTCACCAGAGTTTATGGAACATTATTTTGACATTCTTCACCATCCATATGAAGATGATGGCGTGGAATTCTGGTGGATGGATTGGCAGCAGGGACTTGATTATTGGTGGATACACGAAGCCAACAAAGAAGGAAAACTTCAGGATGAACGTGAGATATTAGACCCGCTTTGGATGTTAAATCATTTACACATTGCGGACATTCAGCGAAATGGCAAGCGCCCAATGTTTTTCTCACGTTATAGTGGGCCAGGCTCGCAGCGTTATCCAGTTGGGTTTTCTGGGGATACGTTTATTACATGGGAGTCCTTAGGGTTTCAGCCATATTTCACAGCAACTGCTTCTAATATTGGTTATAGCTGGTGGAGTCATGATATCGGCGGGCATATGGGTGGATATCGTGATGACGAATTGATGACACGTTGGGTACAGCTTGGGGTATTCTCCCCAATCAATCGGCTGCATAGTGAGAATTCGGAATTTGCACGAAAAGAACCTTGGTACTTTGGTGAAAAGACGGAAGATATCCTAAAATACTGGCTGAGATTAAGACATCGTCTCTTCCCATATCTTTATACAATGAACTACCGTACACATAGGCAGTTGGAGCCATTGGTACAACCAATGTATTATGCTTATCCAAAGAAGGATGCAGCATATGAAGTGAAAAACCAATTCATGTTTGGTAGTGAATTGATGGTAGCACCTATCACAAAGCCAAATAGCAAAATTACGCAAATGGGAAGTGTAGATGTATGGCTTCCATCAGGAGATTGGTTTGATTTCTTTACGGGCACACATTATACAAGTAAAGCCGGAAGAATGTTATCGGTGCATAGGAAACTTAAGGATTATCCGGTATTTGCAAAGGCTGGTGCAATCATTCCAATGCAAACGACATACCATTTAGAAGCTGGAAATGATTTGGAAATCGTTATTTTCCCAGGGGCAAGCAATGAATTTACCCTTTATGAGGATGCTGGAGAAGGAAGTGAATTTGAACTTGGTGCATTTGTAAAAACGAACATGTCTTTGGAATGGAGTCTGAATCCTGTATTTACATTAAAACCAGCCGAGGGAGAACGAGTACTTTTGCCTAAGGCAAGAAACTATGCATTTGTATTAAGAGGTTACCATGAATCAATTTCGGTTCAAGCATTTGTTGATGGAAAAGAAATAGAAGGCATATGTACTTATGACGAGGAAACACGTTCGGTTACAATAAAAATGTGTGCAGATATCGCATCTGAAATCAAATTGTGCATTCATGGCGAGAAACTCATTACAGACAATGGGGATGTGGTAAGTCGCATCACCAATCTTCTGCAGAAAGCACAAACGAGTGGTAGTATTAAAAATACGATTATGAATATTATCATGGATGAAGTGGATGCATTCACGCATGCCAAAGATCCAGTAAGACGCAAAATAGTCTTAATGACAGTTAATTGTTGTTTCGATAAAGAACATAATGATTTAGTAGAAGCACTCACAGAGCAATTAATTTTAGAAGAAAATTAAGGAGTTGCACACGATTGATTTTTAGAGCAAAATAAATAAAAGAAAAAGTAATATAAATCGAAACTAATTGCTATGGGCAGTTTGCGACCGTTAAGGGAGCAATCTGCCCCTTCTTCATTTTATGAATAGAAGATGTAAATAGGACACGATATGCGATTAGCATATGGTGTCCGTCAGTCAAATGTTACACAGAAAAAGGCAATTCTGCTTGCAGATTTGCCCTGGCGACCCGAAGGGTGTGTTGAGAGTGGAATTTGGGTAAAATCAGCTGCTGTTTAGCAAAGCGGTAACGGATTACAGACGTTTACCAAAGGATACGAAAAAGCAGAAAGCACATTATAGGTCTGCAATAAAAAGAGAAAAAAGACGTAGTGTCAGATGTTTGGATAGTCTATTTGCTGAAATCGAGAGAAAAGAAGGAATTAAAGAGTTATCGTTTTATTAGAAACCGAAGTAAACAGGAAGGAGATTACATCTATGGAAAAAATCTATTTTATGGACTTGGGTTAATTCTTACCATTAACAATTTAATTAAACTCAGGAAAATAAGATAGAAGAATAAGCTTAGGCTTGAAAACAAAGGCATATCGTTTTATAATTTTCTTGTAAATTTAGTACATGATTGAGGAGAAGGATATGTCAGATAAAATTAAACGTTTAAACAGAGAACTTGTATACAAAGGTTCAATCCTTGATATTTACAAGGATACTATGGATGTAGGAAATGGAAAAATTGAAGAGTGGGACTTTGTAGCACATCGTAAAGGTGCTGCATGCATCGTACCTGTACTTCCAGATGGTAAAATCCTTATGGTTCGTCAGTATCGTAATGCATTGGAAAGAGACACACTTGAAATTCCAGCTGGCTCAAGGGATAGCGTGACAGAAGATACCATGGTGTGCGCAGTACGCGAACTTGAAGAAGAAACCGGATACAAGAGTAACAAAGTAAGTAAATTATTGGAGCTTCGTACTACGGTTGCGTTCTGTAATGAGATGGTAGATGTATATCTTGCAGAAGACCTTGTTCCAGGCGAACAGCATTTGGATGATGCAGAAGATATTCGTGTAGAAGCATATGAGTTAAGCGAGTTACTCGATATGATTTATAGTGGAACAATGCAGGATGGCAAGACAGTAGCTGCAATTTTGGCATATGCTTGTAAGGTGAAAAAGTCTTTGCATTAATAGACATATATAAGACTGAATAACATATGTTTAAAAACTAATATAATGACATAAGATAAGGGGCTTCCTCATAGTATGTACTATGAAGAAGTTCCTTATTGTTTTGATTATATTGTTTATATGTGGAATATTAAGTGCAGATGTATGTCTTAAACAGATAGAAGATAGTGCGGTCTTAGTTGGAATAGATTGCTATACACAATATGCAAATGCAAAATTCGCCTTTGGGGATGTGTTTTGGAATATTCTTTATGAACGAATAAAGTTATTTTCAGTACTGTTGCTCTTATGTTTTACTCCGTTAAAGAAAAAGCTAGGTGTTATATTGCTTACGGTATTTAGCTTCGTGTGGGGATTTTTTCTGATGAGCTGTATCATAGAGCTTGGTATTGCGGGTCTGGTAGTCGGACTTGCCTGCGTATTACCGCATGGAATCCTTTATGGAGTTGTGATAGGAGTTGTGTTAAATAGAAGCCAAACGCGAACATATCATACCAGGAATCGCATAGCGATACATGTGGTGTTATACATACTCCTGGTAGTTCTGTTTCTAACTGCCTGCATCCTAGAAAGTTTGGTCGGCGCTCACTTTATACCATGGGTAATTCGACTTAGTTTAATATAAGCCATGCAAATTTATTTAGGAAAACTTATTTCAATTTGCAGAGATGTTGGTGTTTTAAAGTATGTGAGAAAAGCGAAATGGCACGCTATACCGTACGAAACCTTTAGGGAGCCGTCGTTATTTGATGAACAGACCACATTTGTGGGATGTGAATTTAGTAACGCGACGAGCTCACTAAGAGCGAAAGTCGTGTTTCGGATGGTATAGCGTACCATTTTGATTTTCGTATTATTTATAAATAACTAACATCCCTCTGCAACATCATAAATAAGTCGTTTGGTATCCTCCCAGCCAAGGCATGGGTCGGTAATAGATTTTCCGTAGATACCATCTCCAATAGACTGTGCACCTTCTTCGATATAGCTTTCAATCATGAGACCTTTCACAAGCTTGTGAATATCATCAGAATGACGACGGCTATGAAGAATTTCTTTTGCGATACGAATCTGTTCTTTGTATTTCTTTCCAGAATTGGAGTGGTTCGTATCAATAATAGCGGCAGGGTTTATCACGTTCATTTTTTCATACATTTCGTGGAGTCGCATGAGGTCTTCGTAATGGTAGTTGGAAACATTGTTGCCATGTTTGCTGGTAGCACCACGAAGGATGACATGAGCATAAGGGTTTCCTGAGGTTTCTACCTCGTAGCCACGATGTACAAAGTGGTGTGACTGTTGTGCTGCATATACAGAGTTAAGCATTACAGAGAAGTCACCACTGGTAGGATTTTTCATGCCGGAGGCTACATCAAAGCCACTTACGGTAAGACGGTGCTGTTGGTCTTCAACCGAACGTGCACCGATGGCAACATATGCGAGTAAGTCTTCTACATATCCCCAGTTTTCAGGATAGAGCATTTCGTCTGCACAGGTCAGTCCGCTTTCTGCGATAGCACGGATGTGCATTTTTCTCATGGCGATTAAACCTTCTACCATATCTTCTTTTTTCTCAGGGTTGGGCTGAGAAGCAATTCCTTTATATCCGGTACCATTGGTACGTGGTTTGTTAGTGTAGATACGTGGAATGAGGATTACTTTATCCTTTACATCGTCTTGAATTTTGGTTAGTCGGCTGACATAGTCACATACGGAATCTTCATTGTCTGCAGAGCATGGACCAATAATAAGTAGGAATTTATCATCTTTTCCAGAGATAACATCTTTTACCATTTTGTCGCGCTGGGCACGAAGAGCTGTTAATTCAGCAGAAAGTGGATATTCACGTTTGATTTCTTCTGGACTTGGTAATTGATTTAAAAATTTGAAACTCATAGTAGTGCTCCTTGTCAAATTGTATAAATATTTATCTATAATAATATTTTTCTAACTAAATGTCAATTTTTCCTAAGGGGATTTCGTTGCAATCATAGGGTTTTATAGGTATAATATAAGATAATACTAATGGAGAAGGAATTGGGAGATATGTTAAAGATAAAGAATAAAGTAATTGGAGAGGGAAAGCCACTCGTATGTGTGTCTGTTATGGATGTACAAAAGGCAGATATCGTTGCAGAGGTGAAGCGTCTTGTGGAAGCAGGGGCAGAGATGATTGAGTGGAGAGTGGATGCTTTTGAGGGCGTAAAAAGTCCGAATGCAGTTCGTGATGTCCTTAAGGAACTTGCACCATTGGTAAACAACACGATTTTGGTATTTACCTTCCGCTCAAAAGAACAGGGTGGTCAGTGCTCGCTGAAAAGCGAATTAGTGTATGATTTGCACCAGGTTGCCGCAGAGACAAAGGTGGTAGATTTTATAGATGTGGAATATTTTTACACGGAAGACGCAGACGTAGAGATTTATAATTTGCAGAAGATGGGTACGAGAGTGATTACGTCGCATCATGATTTTCATGAGACACCATCTTCGGATGTATTATTTATGCTGTTAGAACAGATGAAGCATAGTAAAGCGGATATCGTGAAGCTGGCGATGATGCCACAAAGTACCGAGGATGTCCTACGTCTATTGCAGGAAACAAATCATTTTCATAAGCGTTATCCAAAGCAGCCTCTCATTACGATGTCAATGGGCAAACTGGGCGCAGTATCGCGTATCAGTGGTGAGACCTTTGGTTCCTGTGTGACCTTTGGGGCTGGTAAAAAAGCAAGTGCACCAGGACAGATAGAAATGGGAAAATTGGAAGAAATTCTCGAGGTATTAAGCTTCTCGTAAGGTTGACTTTTAAGGGAGCGTTTGATACACTGATTTCGTTAAATGCAGCCGTAGTATAATGGATAGAACACAGGACTCCGACTCCTGGGGTGTGGGTTCGATTCCCGCCGGTTGCATTAGGTCGTACTTACATGGAGGATAATATGAACGATATTTTAGATAAAATTAAGAAGGTATACGAGGAGAAGCTTGTGCCATTCTTAAAAAAATTAGGTGAAAAGACAAAAGGACTTGGAGAGAAAATGAAACCACTTCTCGAGAAGTTGAAAACTATTCCGCAGAAGCTGAAACCACTTTTGGAAAAAGCGAAGCCATATGTGGAAAAAGTCATCGAATTCGTAAAAGAACAGAAGCGTTACTTCGGCGTAGCTGGATTATTTATTGTGATGGTACTTGTGCTTGTTTTCTTTACAGGGGAGTCCTTTAATGCAAAGAGAATTGCGAAGTTAAATAGTAGAACTGTTTCAGGCGAAGATTATGTTCCAGATGCAGAGTTTGAAATTAATGCATATCCAGAAATCAATGATTTGATTTCGGAATATTTTACAGCTTATGTAAAGGCAGATGTAGAAACCTTAGACAAGCTTGCAAAACCTGTTTCAGAGATGGAAAAGAGCTATATTACTATGCTTAGCCAGTTCTACGAGGAGTATCAGAACATCACCTGCTATACAAAACATGGTTTATCAAAGGATTCTTACATTGTGTCAGCATGTTTTGATATCAAGTTTACAGGACAGGAAATTACTGCTCCAAGTATGGTACTTTTCTATGTGCAGACTGATAAGAATGGTGGGTTATATATCAACAATTTATACTCAGACTTTAATATGAAGTATGCTGAGGTGGAAATTGACCAGGATGTATATACAGCTTTAAGAAAATATACAACTCAGGCTGATTATTTAGAATTGTTCAACGAGGTAGAAACACAGTTCAATCAGTTGATTAAAGATAATAACGATATTTATCAGCTTACGAAACGTACCATTCCTGGAATTCGTCAGGCTTGGGAAGATAATGTATATTATGTAGAAACGACAGAAGAAGCGGAGGGCACGGAAACAACGGAAGAAACACCTGTGCCAGAACAGACCCCAGAGCAGACACCAGAACAGACGCCAGAACAGACGCCAGAGCAGACACCGGAACAGACCCCAGAGCAGACACCTGCTCCAGAGGAAACGCCAGTTCCAGAACCAACCGTAGAAAAGGTAAAGATTGACGCAAGCAACAACGTGCGTGTTCGTAGTGGAGCAGGTACAGACTTTACAAAGATTGGTGATGCATATGACGGAGATGTATTCGTCAAACTGGGTGAAGAAACCGGTAGTGACGGACATGTATGGGTTAAGATTCAGTATAATGATTCTACCGTAGGTTATGTCAGATCCGATTTCGTAGAAGCTGTAACAGAATAGCATTTTTAACGGAGACTTAGTTTCAAGTCTCCGTTATTTCGGTTGCACAAGCATGCCAATGAAAGGTCCGGTGGACTTTTCTCTTGGTTGATAAGAGCATACTTGTCTAATATAAAGGAAGAATTATGGAAAATAATGGTATCAGAATTAACAAATTCTTAAGTGAAGCTGGCGTATGTTCCAGAAGGGAAGCAGATAGACGAATTGAAAATGGAGAGGTTACCATAGGAGAGCGTGTTGCGACTACTGGTGACCGAGTTATGCCAGGTGATGTGGTATATGTAAATGGCAGACCAGTTCAGAAGGAAGATGAAATGGTGTTGCTCGTTTTGAACAAGCCAGCAGGGATTGTATGTACTGCTGAAAAGCGTGAGAAAAACAATGTTATAGATTTCGTGAAATATCCAAAGCGTATCTATCCAATCGGCAGATTGGACAAGGATTCGGAGGGACTTCTGCTTATGACAAACAACGGCGAGCTGGTGAATAAAATTATGCGCGCTGGAAATATGCATGAAAAAGAATATATTGTTACAGTAAATAAGCCGGTAACGGATAGCTTTGTACGAGGACTCTCGGGTGGTGTGCCACTTGTGGAACTGAATACCACCACACGTAAGTGTAAGGTAGAGAAAATCGGGAATCGCAAGATTCGTATTATTCTTACACAGGGACTGAATCGTCAGATTCGCCGCATGTGCGAATACTTTGGATATCGTGTAGAGAAACTAGAGCGTGTACGCATTATGAATATTACTCTGGGAGATTTGAAATCGGGACAGTATCGCGAAGTCACTCCTGAAGAATATAAGAAGCTGTTGCAGTTGACGAAAGCATCTTCAAGTGCGCCAATTGACTATGATACAAGGCGAAATTCTCCTGCGAAAAATCAGGAAATGTCACCTGCAAAAAAAGAAGTAGTGAAAAAGGATAGATCACACAAAATATATAGAACAGGAATCTAGAAAATGTCAGAATTAAATGCGAACAAAATTAGTCGTATAGAAGAATTGGTAGAGCAGTTAAATAAAGCATCGGAAGCCTATTACAATGGACAGGATGAAATTATGTCCAACTTCGAGTGGGATGCTATGTTTGATGAGCTTTCTGCCCTAGAAGAAGAAACAGGACATGTGTTGCCAAACAGTCCGACCCAGAATGTAGGATATGAAAGTACTAGTGGAAAAAAAGAAAAACATGAATTTCCAGCTCTTTCTTTAGCGAAAACAAAGAAGGTAGAAGAAATGGTAAAGTGGGCAGAGGATTACCCAATTTGGCTTTCTTGGAAATTGGATGGTTGTACACTTGTTTTGACATATGACAATGGTAAGCTTACAAAGATCTTGACACGTGGCAGTGGGAATATGGGAACTAATATTACTCATCTAAAGAATGCGATCAAGGGCTTTCCTTTGGAAATATCCTACAAGGGTCATATGGTCGTGCGTGGTGAAGCTACGATTTCCTATTCAGATTTTGCGGCTATCAATGATATGATAGAAGACGAAGATGAGAAGTATGCAAATCCCCGTAATCTTGCTTCAGGAACCCTGAATTTAGATGATGTAGAAGAAGTAAAAAATCGTCGTGTACATTTCTATGCGTTTACACTTGTTTATATAGAAGAAACTATTGTTTCCTGGGGCGAGCGCATGCAGTATCTCGAGGATATGAAGTTTACAGTAGTAGACCGCGAGCAAGGTGATGGACATAGCCTCCCAGATATGATTGAGGCATGGACGAAGCGTGTAGAAAGTGGCAAGATGGATTTGCCAGTGGATGGCTTGGTTATTTGCTATGATGATACAGGATATGCGGCAACCGGCAGTGTGACAGGACATCATGCAACCAGAGCTGGCTATGCGTTTAAGTGGCAGGACGAGGCGGTAGAAAGTAAATTAAGATACATTGAGTGGTCCTGTGCGGTATCTACGATTTCACCAGTAGCGGTATTTGAACCGGTGCAGATTGAGGGAACGACAGTTTCCAGAGCGTCCCTTTGTAATCTTAGTGAAATCGAGCGTCTTGGCGTTGGAAAAGAATGTACGCTTGAGGTTATCAAGGCGAATAAGATTATTCCAAAGTGTATCGCAGTTAAAGATGCGGTAGGTGAAGTCGCGATTCCGGCGAAATGTCCAGTGTGCAAGGCAGCAACTCGTATTCATACGAGTGCGAGTGGCACAAAGACCCTGCATTGTACAAATCCTAATTGTACTGCAAAGAATGTGCAGAAATTTAGTCGTTTCGTAAGCAAGAATGCAATGGATATCGAAGGGCTTTCGGTACAGACTATGCTTCGTTTTATTAATGAAGGATTCATTAAGGAATATGCAGATATTTATCGTCTGAGTCAGCATTTTGATGCCATTAGTCAGATGGAAGGCTTTGGCGAAAAATCTTGTGAAAACATGGATAAGGCAATTGAAAAGAGTCGCAAGATTCATCCTGTGAATCTGATTTTTGCTTTGTGTATTCCTATGATTGGATTAGATGCGGCCAAGAAAATTGTAAATACTATTGGCTTTGAGAATTTTTTGGAACGCATGGAAGAGGGCTGTGGCTTTGAAGATATCGACGGAATTGGTGGCGAAAAATCCAATTCTATATTACAATGGTATGCGAATGAAGAAAATCAAAGAATTTTGAAAAATCTTCTTGAGGTTGTAGATGTACAAAAGGTAGAAAAGATAAATACAGATCATGGTCGTTGTGTAGGACTAACCTTTGTTATTACTGGCGATGTACATCATTTTAAGAATCGTGATGCTTTTAAAGCTTATGTAGAAGCAGAAGGTGGAAAAGTAGCAGGCTCAGTATCAGGAAAAACGAGTTATTTAGTAAACAACGATGTAGAATCTACTTCATCAAAAAATAAAAAAGCAAAATCTTTGGGAGTACCAATCATATCAGAGGATACTTTCATAGAAATGTTTGGAGGACAAAATGCCAATTAAAATACAAAGTGATTTACCCGCAAAGGAAATCTTAGAACGTGAAAATATATTTGTAATGGACGAAAATCGTGCGATGCATCAGGATATTCGTCCAATTAGTATTGCGATTTTAAATCTAATGCCTTTAAAAGAGGATACAGAGCTTCAGATTTTACGCTCTCTTTCGAATACACCGATTCAGGTAGATGTAACTTTTTTAAAGACAAATAGCCATGAATCAACACATACATCCATGAGCCATCTCAATAAGTTTTATCAGACTTTTGATGAAGTAAAGAATCAGAATTTTGACGGCTTTATCATTACAGGTGCACCAGTAGAACAGATGGAGTTTGAGGAAGTAGATTATTGGGAAGAACTTTGTGAGATTATGGAATGGAGCAAATCTCATGTGACATCAACCCTTCATTTGTGTTGGGGTGCTCAGGCTGCATTATACTATCACTATGGTATTCAGAAGAGACCATTGGATAGCAAGATGTTTGGAGTGTTTGCACATCGTGTTATGAATAGAAGAGTTCCATTGGTGCGCGGATTTGATGATATTTTCTATGCACCACATTCGAGACATACGGAAGTTCGCAAAGAGGATATTGAAAAACATAGTGATTTAAAAATTCTTGCGGAGTCCGAAGAAGCAGGTGTGTTCCTTGTGATTTCCGATGATGGAAAGCAGATTTATGTGATGGGACATCCAGAGTATGATAGATTCACTTTGGATAAGGAGTATCGTAGAGATAAAGATAAAGGACTTCCAATTGAAGTGCCTGTTAATTATTATCCACAGGATGATGATGAACAGAAACCATTACTTCAATGGAGATCTCATGGCAATCTGATGTACTATAATTATTTAAATTATTATGTATATCAGACCACTCCATATGATTTTATTCATACGGAACAAATCTATAAAGACAAAAAATAGAAGAAAATTGGGCGAAAAGGATAATTTTGGTTATTTTTTTCGCCTTTTTTGCATATATTTTACTAGTAATCTTTGGACAACTGTGCTATTATATTAGCAAGAGTATCCAAAGATGGGATACATATATTTAAAAAGGGGGAAATCAACTATGGCAAAAGAAATGGTTGCAATGCTTCTCGCTGGAGGACAAGGCTCCAGATTGTACGCATTGACACAGAACCTTGCAAAGCCAGCAGTTCCATTTGGCGGTAAGTATCGTATCATCGACTTCCCAATTTCGAACTGTGTAAATTCTGGTATTGATACAGTTGGTGTATTGACACAGTATCAGCCAGTAGAATTGAACAACTATATTGGAAATGGACAGCCTTGGGATCTCGACCGTCTTTATGGTGGTATTCATGTACTTCCACCATACCAGAAAGCTTCTGGTTCTGATTGGTTCAAGGGAACAGCAAATGCGATTTACCAGCATATTGCTTTCATTGAAAAATATGATCCAAAATACGTTATTATCCTTTCTGGTGACCAGATTTGTAAACAGGATTATAACGACTTCTTACAGTTCCATAAAGAAAAAGGCGCTGAATTCTCAGTAGCAGTTATGGAAGTACCTTGGGATGATGCTTCTCGTTTCGGTCTCATGGTTACAGATGACAATGACAAGATTACAGAATTCCAGGAAAAACCTGCAAATCCTAAGTCAAATCTTGCATCAATGGGTATTTACATATTCAATTGGGATATTTTGAAAAAATATCTTATCGAAGATGAAGCTGATCCAAATTCTGAAAATGACTTTGGTAACAACATCATTCCAAACCTCTTAAGAGATGGACGCAATATGTATGCATACCGTTTCGATGGATACTGGAAGGATGTAGGAACAATCGGTTCTCTTTGGGAAGCTAACATGGAAGTTCTCGATCCAGAAAACTCAGGTATTGACCTCTTTGACGAAAACTGGAAGATTTACAGCCGTAACAGCGGACATACAGGACACAGAATCGCTCCTTCAGCAGTAATCGAAGATTCTATGATTACTGATGGTTGTGATGTTAAGGGTACCGTTAAACACTCTATCCTTTACGCTGGGGTTGAAGTAGAAGAAGGTGCAGTAGTAGAAGATGCAGTAGTTATGGGTGGATGTACCATCAAAGCTGGTGCTGTTGTAAAACATTGTATCCTCGGCGAAAATGTAGAAGTTGGTGAAAATGCTGTAGTTGGTGAACATCCAGCAGGTGGCGGCATCGGTGATGTTGCACACGTTGGTCCTGGATTAAAGATTGGTGCAAACGCAGTAGTTGGACCAACAGCAAAAGTTTATGAAGATGTTAAGGAGGGAGAAAAATGCTAAACAAAGTTATCAATAATGAAGCGTTGGGCGTTATTTTTCCTAACAGCTACGATGGATTAGTACCAGAACTTGTAAAAGAAAGATTAATGGCTTCTGTACCATTTGCAAGCCGTTATCGTTTGGTTGACTTCGTGATTTCTAGCATGGCTCGTGCTGGTATTGACAATATTTCTTTAATCGCACGTGAAAACTACCTTTCACTTATGGACCATCTTGGTTCAGGTCGTGAATGGGATCTTGCTCGTAAAAATGGCGGTTTAAATATCCTTCCTCCATATGCACAGAAGGAAATCAAAGTATACAACGGACGTGTTGAAGCTTTAGAAAGCATCAAGAGCTTCCTTGTATCACAGAAAGAAAAATACGTTGTAATGTCAGATTCTAACGTAGTTGCAAACCTCAACTATGGCGAAATCATCAATGCTCACAAGAAGAGCGGTGCTGATGTTACTGTTGTATATCGCAAACAGGAAATTCCTGAAAACTTCAAGAAGCCTATGGGTACAAACCATGACTTATATTATACACTTGATGTAGAAGGAACACGTGTAAAACAGTTGTTCGTTAACTCTAAGAGAGAAGGCGAAGTAAACTTCTCTATGAACGTTTATGTAATCGACAGAGAGCTTCTCATTCGTTTGGTTGATGAAGCATATGTTCTTGGATTTACATGCTTCGAAAGAGATATTCTTGCTCCACAGATTGATATGCTTGATATCCAGGGCTATTGCTATGACGGATATGTAGCATTTATCCATGATATGAAGAGCTACTTTGACGAAAACATGAAACTTCTTGAAGAAGATAACTTAAAGGGACTCTTCGGACCAGGACAGGTTTATACAAAGATTCGTGACGACAACCCAACTAGATACATCAAAGGTGCTAAGGTTTCAAACGTTATGGCAGCTGACGGATGTGTTATCGAAGGTGAAGTTGAAAACTCTGTACTTTTCAGAGGCGTTAAGATTGCAAAAGGCGCTAAGGTTAAGAACTGTGTATTAATGCAGGATACAGTTGTTGGCGAAGGTGCAAGCCTTGAATATGTTATTACTGACAAGGATGTTACAATTACATCTGGCAAGTCATTAACAGGAACAGATTCATTCCAGGTTTATGTTGCAAAGAAACAGACTGTTTAGTCGTTTGTTAACAAGGTAATAAGAGACGTTGTGAGTAGAAATGCTCACAACGTCTTTTTGTTTAAAAAAACATTTCCAAACTGTAAATATTCTGTTATAATAGGGGCAGAATAATATTCAGGAGGCATTAAAATGGCAGAATTAAACAAGACTTTTCAGATAAAATCAGATGAAACAGGCGATATTCGTGTTTCAGAAGAAGTTGTAGCTATCATCGCTGGACTTGCTGCTACAGAAGTAGAAGGTGTTAGCTCTATGGCAGGCAACATCACAAATGAAATCGTTAGCAAGCTTGGTATGAAGAACTTATCAAAAGGTATCTTCGTGGAAGTTGTTGATGAAGAAATCAAGGTTGATGTAGCTTTAAATATTGCTTATGGCTATGCAATCCCAGAGATTTCAGAAAAAGTACAGGATAGAGTAAAAACATCTGTTGAAAATATGACAGGTCTTACAGTTGCAGTAGTAAATGTTCGTATTGCAAGTGTTGATATGGGAGATAATTAGTACTTTTTAAAAGTGAATATTTGTAGTATAATATAGGGTGTCAAAGTGGCACCCTATTTTTTGTGCGTACTTTAATACAATAAAATTGAAAAGGATTATATATCATGACTAGACGCGAATTAAGAGAAAACATTTTTAAGATGTTATTCCGTGTGGAATTTCACGAAGAAGGTGAGATGTCAGAACAGTTAGGATTACTTGATGAAGACTTGGAAAATATAAAGGAAGAAGATGTTGCCTATATGAATCAAAAGTGCAGTGATATCATTGCAAAGATTCCAGAGATTGATGAAGCCATCAATGCTTCTACCACGGGCTGGAAAACTTCACGTATGGGCAAAGTGGAATTGTCTATTATTCGTTTGGCAGTTTATGAAATGAAATATGAAGAAGATGTGCCAGATAAGGTTTCAATTAATGAAGCAGTAGAATTGGCAAAAACGTATGGAGCAGACAATTCTGCGTCCTTTGTAAATGGAGTATTGGCTAAATTTATATGTTAAAAAATGTATATACTGTTGAACAGGTAAATAAATATATCAAGAATATGTTTGCAGAGGACTTCATGCTACGGCAGATTTGTGTTAAGGGTGAGGTGTCCAATTGCAAATATCATTCTAGTGGTCATATCTATTTTACATTAAAGGATGGTAGTGGCACGATAAGTGCAATTATGTTTTCTAGTTATCGCAGAGGCCTTAGATTCCAGATGAAAGAGGGAGACAAGGTCATTATTACCGGATCCATAGAAGTGTTTGAACGAGATGGACGTTATCAGATTTATGCGAGAGAAATCGAATTAGATGGAGCTGGTAATCTCTATCTTCAATTCGAAGCTTTGAAAAAGGAATTGGAAGAAATGGGGATGTTTGCCCCAGAATACAAGAAACCAATTCCAAAGTTTGTAAAGACCGTTGGTATAGTAACTGCACCGACGGGTGCTGCAATTCAGGATATTCGAAATATTGCTAGTAGACGAAATCCATTTGTACAATTGATTTTATATCCGGCATTGGTACAGGGTGAAGGTGCGAAGGAGAGTATCGTAGCTGGTATCCAGGCGTTAGAACAGTTAGGTGTGGATGTGATTATCGTCGGACGAGGCGGTGGTTCTATTGAGGATTTGTGGGCATTTAATGAAGAGATGGTAGCAAGAGCAATCTTTGAGTGTAATGTGCCGATTATATCTGCGGTAGGTCATGAAACTGACTGGACGATAGCGGATTTTGTGTCGGATTTGAGAGCACCTACACCATCTGCGGCGGCAGAGTTGGCAGTATTTGATTATGGTATGACGAAGCAGAAGCTTTTAGAGAACCGACTGCGAATGAACCGCATCATGAGTAGAAGTATCGCAATGGTGCGCCAGCGTTTGGAGCATGAAAAAACAAAACTGAAATTCTTGAGTCCAAGCAATCGTTTGAGAGAGAACCGAAGACTTTTGGTAGAATTTGAAACGAAACTGATAGATAAAATGAATCAAACTTGGACAAAGAAAAAACATCAGCTTATGTTGCTTGCAAGAACATTGGATGGATATTCTCCAGCAAAGAAGATTAGCAGTGGCTATGCTTATATTGAAACAAAGGGCAAATCGATTAAATCCATTGACAATGTGCAGGTTTCAGATGAAATTCAGATATATGTAGTAGATGGAAAAATGAAAGCTGTTATAACGGAGGTTGACCGAAATGAGTAATGAAAAATCAGTTTCATTGGAAGAACGTTTTGAACATATAGAAGATATTATTGAAAAAATGGAAACAGGTGACATCACCTTGGATAAATCTTTTGAACTGTATAAGAATGGTTTGGAAGAAATTAAAGCAGCAAACGCTATGTTGGACGATATGGAAAAGGCGATGCTGGTTATGAATGAAGACGGAAGCTTGGAGGAATTCTAATGAATATTAGAGAAGAACTAGGGGAAAGAGCGAAGCATGTAGAGGATATTCTTGTGTCATATCTGCCACAGGAAAAGTATTTACAGAATACAATTTTTGAAGCGATGAATTATAGCCTATTAGCAGGAGGCAAGAGAATTCGTCCGATTTTGATGGAAGAAGCCTATTTGATGTTTGCAAAAGCAAAAGGTGTTTCTACCCAGGGAATCAAATCTTTTATGGCCGCAATGGAAATGATTCATACCTACTCTTTGGTACATGATGATTTACCAGCCATGGATAATGATGAATATCGTCGTGGCAAAAAGACCACACATGCGGTATATGGTGAAACCATGGGAATTCTCGCAGGCGATGCACTTTTAAACTATGCTTTTGAGACAGCAGCGGATGCATTTTCCGATGAAGAGGTGAATCCTTCTTACTTGAAAGCTTATCAGGTACTTGCGAAAAAAGCGGGGGCTTATGGTATGATTGGCGGACAGGTGGTTGACATTGAAACTGAGGGTATGACAGCAGAAGAGGTAACGATTGAACGCCTGGAATATATTCATCTACTCAAGACAGCTGCTTTATTGGAATCTTCTTTGATGATTGGTGCAATCTTGGGTGGTGCTAATGTAGAAGAAGTAGCTGTTATGGAACAGATTGGTCGAAAGGTAGGCGTGGCATTTCAAATTCAGGATGATGTGCTGGATGTGACTAGTTCTATGGAAGTGTTGGGCAAGCCAATCGGTAGTGATGAGAAAAACAACAAGGTGACTTATGTGACACTGTTGGGCTTGGAAAAGGCACAGGAGGCAGTTGAGAAGTTGTCAAATGAGGCACTTTCATTATTAGAACAGCTTCCAGTACAGAGTGAATTTTTGAAAGAAACGATTATCTATCTGATACATAGAGAAAAGTAGTCTTTCAAAAATAAAGTTACATAGTGAAAATTAAAGATAGCATGAGGTTGTATCATGATACTTGATCGTATACAAAAAGAGAATGATATCAAAAATTTAACAGAGGAAGAACTCGACCTACTAAGAGACGAGATACGTCAGTTTTTAATCGAAAGTATATCAAAAACCGGTGGACATCTTGCGTCAAATCTGGGTGTTGTTGAGCTTACGATGGCCCTACATTTGTGTTTTGATTTGCCAAAGGACAAGATTATTTGGGATGTGGGACACCAGTCTTATACCCATAAAATTCTCACGGGAAGAAAAGAAGGCTTTGAAAGTCTCCGTAAATATGGCGGGCTCAGTGGATTCCCGAAAGCGAACGAAAGTGACTCCGATTGTTTTAATACGGGACATAGTTCGACTTCGATATCTGCAGGGCTAGGAATGGCAGCGGCAAGGGAAATCACAGGAGAGGATTATCATGTGGTTTCTGTAATTGGTGATGGTTCACTGACCGGTGGAATGGCGTATGAAGCCCTGAATAATGCTTCTCAGTTGGAGAAGAATTTTATCATTGTATTAAATGACAACAATATGTCAATCTCGGAAAATGTTGGTGGTATGAGCAAATATTTAGCGAATTTCCGTACAGCAGATGCTTACCGAGATTTGAAGGCTAGCGTACTGAAATCCTTGCAGAAGGTACCAGGTTGTGGAGACAACTTAATAGAAGGTAATCGTAATACCAAGAGC
>X42_Goitered_Gazelle__coassemble_25_pt1 | contig 57760 bp, 49 predicted proteins | sample X42_Goitered_Gazelle__metabat2_low_PE_005 | metagenome-assembled genome bin X42_Goitered_Gazelle
ATCAAGTTTGCCCATCAAACTAAACCATCAAATAGACAGACCATCAAAAAGTTTGATTATCCTTACATTAGTAATTTCACCGGTATTTTTTGTTTCTAGCACTTCTGGTCCTCACAGAGACCAGAAGTGTCCAATCCACGGTTCATAGGGGATACCCTAAAGCAAACGACATATGAGTTTGGAGCCGTCGGCTGAGTTGACTATGCAGCTTTAGGCGTATCCTGCCACTATAAATAAATAGATATAAACGAAAGACGAGAAAACTCGTCTTTTTTATTTACAGAGATTTATCAATAGAGGTATAATACTTTTTAATTAACTAATAAAAGAATTAAGAAAGAAAAAGTATATGTCAACGATTACTAAATCCCACGACCTCACCACAGGCACGCCCACCACCGTCCTCTGGCGATTCTGTCTGCCGCTGTTCGGCAGTATCATCTTCCAGCAGCTTTACAATATTGCAGACAGTCTTATCGCAGGGAAGTTTATCGGGGAAAATGCTCTGGCGGCAGTTGGAAACAGCTATGAGATTACGCTGATTTTCATTGCGTTTGCCACGGGCTGCAATATGGCGTGCTCTGTGATTACATCCCAGTTATTTGGGGCGAAAAAATATAGTGTTATGAAGACCGCGGTGTACACTGCCATGATTTCTGTGGCTGTGCTTTGCGGTCTGCTTATGATATTTGGATTTGTTTGTTCTGATTGGCTACTTCAAATCATGAATACGCAAGCAGAGATTTATGCAGATTCGAAACTGTATATGGATATTTACATATGGGGATTACCGTTCCTGTTTTTTTACAATCTGGCGACGGGAATTTTCTCAGCGATGGGAGATTCCAAGACGCCATTCATATTTCTAGCGGCGTCATCGACCATTAACATTGGTGTGAATCTGTTTTTTGTAGCAGTGCTTAACATGGGTGTTGCAGGCGTAGCCTGGGCGACGTTTTTGTGTCAGGGTGTGAGTTGTGTGCTGGCGGTGGTTGTTATCTTTCGTAGGCTCAGACTGTTGACAAGTGGAACAACACAAGGATATTTAGAACCTGTTGAACTCTTTAACCTCGACATCTTCAAAAAGTTCCTCGCTCTCGCTATTCCGAGTATCTTACAGCAGAGCAGCATCTCCATCGGAAACATCATCATCCAGAGTGCGATTAATGATTGTGGAGTTGCGGTTACTGCGGGTTTTGCAGCAGGTATAAAACTACAAAATTTGGTGATTACAGCCTTTACCACTCTCGGTAATGGTATCTCGAATTTTGCGGCGCAAAATATCGGAGCAGGAAAAATGGAACGTGTACGGACAGGGCACAAGGCGGGGATTCAGATGGTGTGGACGATTTGTGTACCAGTGGTGCTTTTATATACCTTTGGTGCGAGACTACTGGTATCCTTTTTCATTGACAACCCTACGATTCTCGCCCTCGACGCAGGAGCCCATTTCCTTTATATATGTGCACCATTTTATTTTTTGATTTCGGTGAAGCTGGCGACGGATGGGATTCTCCGTGGTGCCGGAATGATGAAGGAGTTTGTGATTGCGACGACATTGGACCTCATTTTGAGGGTAGTATTGGTGAAAATATTAGTCGTGCCATTTGGTTATTTAGGCATATGGGCGGCGTGGCCGATTGGCTGGGTATTAGGCACAAGCTTGTCGTTGTGGTTTTATCGAAGAAATTTTTAAGTTTACAATCCTTTAAAAAGCTATGAACTTGTGAGTCATAGCTTTTTTTATGATTTATAGTTGGTATCATATTGACAGAGAAAGAAAAATGAGATAACATAAAGTATCAAATGATACCGCAAAGGAGACGCTTAGACTTGGCAACAGAAACATCTGCTAGAATAGAAACTGAATTAGAAGTAAAAGCCTATATTCAAAATTTGAAATTGGCACTTAATAGTGGAGCTAGACTAGATTTTCAGGTGAGAAGACGTGTGGATGAAGGTAGAGACGAAAGGTTCACGAATCAGTATACGATAAACGCATTGTTTCCAAACGAGAATCCAGTTGAAGCATTAAAGAGAGAACTATTATCTTTGAATGTGGAAGACTATATGCAGACCGTGAAAGATATTCGTTTTCCAAATAGAAGTGAAATGAGAGAATTTGGTAAAGTATATAATGGAACGGATGATGTATACATTAAAATTAGAGTGGAGCTTTTAGGAATGTATGGTCAGACTACCACATTTGTGATGTCTTTTCATTTTGCAGAAAAAGCATTTACTCCACAGATGTTTCCATATAGAAGGACATAGGAGGTGTTTTCATGGATATGAAGATATTAAAAAGTGAAAAATGTATGTGTACATGTTGTATGGAAGAACATGAAGTGAAGACGGTTCTTGTTAATGAACAAGCTACATTTAAAAACGTGAAAGTAGAATATGAGGCTTTTTATTTGTATTGTGATGTTGCAGATGAGTTGTATATGGATGAGAAGCAGATGCAAGAGAATGATGTGCGTCTCAAAGATGCATACAGAAAAAAAGAAGGTCTTTTAACATCTTCTGAAATCAGTGGTGTTCGTGAAAAGTATGGAATTAGCCAAACCGATTTCTGTATCCTGCTCGGATGGGGGGGGAAGACTATCACTAGGTATGAAGGACATCAGGTACAAGACAAGGCACATGATACAATTTTAAAGAAGATAGATAATGATGCAGAATGGTTTATTATGTTATTAAACGAGACGAAGAGTAGTTTTGCACCTGAAACATATGCGAAGTATTTAGCAACAGCGGCAACTCGTTATGAGCATGCCCAAGATGCGTATTTAAGAAAAGCAATCGAAGCTAGTTATGCGAAGTTTCATAGCGATCCATTATTCCGTGGAAATACGGAACTTTCCTTGGATAAGGTTGTTGACGTGATTCGCTATTTTGCTGCATCAAAAGAGGTAACCAATCTATATAAAGTGAAACTCATGAAGCTGATGTGGTATGCAGACGCACTATCTTATAAAAAAAGGGGAGTGGCAATAACAGGTTTAGTATACCAAGCTATGCCAATGGGGGCATTGCCAGTCGGACACAATTCAATTATTGATTTAAAAGATGTTCCAAGTGAAGAAGTAGATATGGGTGAGACCAATGCATATCATTTTTGTCTGAGAGAAAAAACTTCTTTTCCTACGCTTTCTGATGAAGAAAAGGAAACTCTTGATAGTGTTATTGAAAAATTAGGCAAAATGACAAAAAATCAGATTGTTACATTTATGCATAGAGAACAGGCTTATCTTGAAACGAAACCAAAAGATATTATTTCCTTCAAGTATGCGGAGAGTTTGCAGATATAAAAATGTGTTTTTCTACTTGTATACAACTTCCACTCTCGTCTATTTTCGTGTAAAATATAATGAGCAAAAAGTAACTACATAGGGGAATGTAGTTGTGGAGAACTTTTTAGGAGATTTATTGTATGGGACAAACAGTATTGGTGGTCGATGATTCAGGTTTGAATCTTCGAATGGCGATGAATATTCTAAAAGAACATTTTGAGGTGATGTGTGCCAATTCTGGTGCAGCTGCTTTTGATGTGTTGAAGAAGCAGATTCCGGATTTGATTCTTTTGGATTACCACATGCCAGTGATGGATGGTTTTCAGTTTATTGAGAAACTGAGACAAATTGATGAATATAAAGACATTCCTATCATCATGTTGACTGCGGATAATGATAGGGATACTGAGGTACGTGGTTTCCAGGCTGGTGTTATGGATTTTATTGCAAAACCATTTGTAAATGAGATTATGATTCAGCGTGTTGGTCGTATTTTGGAGCTCAGTCGTTTGCAGAAAAACTTGGAGTTTGAGGTACAGATTCAGACCAAGAAGGCAGAGGAACGTCGCAATCAGGTGGAGAAGCTTTCGGAAGAAGTCATGAAGACCTTGGCGAATACAATCGACGCGAAGGATCCTTATACGAATGGTCATTCACTCCGTGTAGCGAAATATTCTAAGGAAATCGCCAAGCGCGCTGGAAAGAATAAACAGGAGCAGAAAGAAATCTATCAGATGGCGCTGCTTCATGATATTGGAAAGATTGGTGTGCCAGATGAGATTATCAACAAGGATAGTCGTCTTACTGATGAGGAGTATGCTGCAATTCGTAAGCATCCGGCTATCGGTAGCGATATTCTAAAGACGATTGAAGAGATACCTGATATCATGACTGGAGCGAGATGGCATCATGAGAGATATGATGGTCGTGGTTATCCGGATGGACTTGCAGGTGATGAGATTCCTGAGATTGCACGTATCATCGGAGTAGCAGATGCCTATGATGCCATGACATCTAAGAGAAGCTATCGTAACATTCTCTCTCAAGAAGTGGTTCGCGGTGAAATCGAGCGAGGCAAGGGTACACAGTTTGACCCATATTTCGCAGACATCATGATTCAGATGATTGATGAAGATATCAGATATACTATGAGAGAAAAATTTAGAGGAGAAGTCTAGAAAGAGAGGGACACCCCCCTCTCTTTTTTGCTGAAAAACATATTGACAAAATTTTCACAAAGACATATACTATGCTTTGTGAACGTGTTCATAAAAACGCAAGGAGGGCACGTTTATGCCAAAAATTATAGAGAACATTCGTGAAAAATTATTAGCTGAGGCAAAGCGACAGGTGAGTGAATCAGGATATTCTTCCATGACGATTCGTTCGGTGGCGACAGCCTGTGGAGTGGGAACGGGGACAGTGTACAATTATTTTCCATCCAAGGATATGCTGGTGGCAAGCTTCATGCTAGAGGATTGGATGGAGTGTATCCAGATGATTACTGAAGGGGCAGCGCAGGCAGAGTGTGTAAAGGATGCACTGTACTGTATGTATCAGGAGCTTCTAAAATACAAAGAGAAGTACATCAATCTTTTCTCGGATGAAAATGCAGAGGCGAGTTATAGTGCTTCCTCAATGCAAAGACATCATCTGTTGCGAGAACAGCTTGCAGACCCACTAAAGATATGGACCCGCAAACAGGACAAAGTAGATGCATCATTTTTGGCAGAATTTGTTGCAGAAAATATGTTGACTTTGACTATGGCGGGTAAAGATTTTGAGCAAATTACGTCAGTTCTATTACAGTTATTCTAAAAGTTCTAGAGTTTTCAAAGCTACATATATTTCTACAAACCGATTTCATGAAAAACAAGGCGTTTCTTAGAGGGCGCAATAAAGAAAAAGGAGACAGAAAAATGAGTAGCTTTGAAAACCTTCGTATCGTAGACAATTTCTACCAGACATCATTATTTTTCCCAATGCCAACTGTAGTTATCAGCACACTTTGTGAAGATGGCATGACAAACTGTGGACCATACTCTTTGGTTCAGCCTTACTATGTAGCAGGAAAAGATTATTACGCAATGCTTTTATCTTGCCGTAATTCATCTAACACAGCTCAGAATATTTTAAGAAACGGAAAATGTGCATTAAACTTTATCACAGACGAACCAAAATACTTTGAAGAATGTGTAAAACTTAGCTGGCCAGGCGACAAGCCAGAAGAAAAGATGCCAAAATGTAACTTCCGTTTGGAAAAGAGTTTAATTGAAGAAGAAAATCCAGAAGACGTTCGTCCTCAGGTACTTAGCGATGCTTTCCAGGTTATCGAATGTACATGGGTACGTGAACTCGATGGTGCGGATAAAGACCTTCCAGGTGAACTTAATGGTTATCCAGGACCATACCATGATTTCAATGGTATCACTAGTGAATTTGGTGCACACTTCATCTTAAAGATTGACAAAATCCTTATGAAGAAGAAATACGCTGATGCAATCATTCGTGGAGTAGAGGCAAAAGATTTCCCACATATTCCAGTTGACTATGGTTATCGTGATAGCAAAAACTTCTGGTATCACAGACACAACTGGATGCGTGCAGAATTATTACAGATGAGAAAAACTTCTCTTGATTCGGTTCGTTATGCAGCAGATAGAATTGATGACAAGATTAAGTTCACGGACGATGCTCTTGAAACAATTCTTGGCGTACCTCGCGTATTCTTACATACTGTACTGAAAGGCTGTGTAGATTGGGCGAAAGAAAATAATGTAGAAGTAATCACCGCAGAACATATGGCGATTATCAATGACAAACGTTCGAAAGAAAAGAACAAGAAATAAGGAGAATTAAAATGAAAGTTGTATTAGCAGGCGCTTATGGAAATCTTGGCGCAGAAATTTTTAAAGCATTATTAAAAGCAGGTCATGAAGTAGTTGCAGCAGACATGATTGAACGTGACCTTGGTGTAACCGGTAACTATACATTCAAAAAAATTGACGTTACAAAACCTGAAACCTTAAAAGGTCTCTGTGATGGTGCAGACTGTGTAGTTTCTACGGTAGGTCTTACAAAGACATCTGCCGAAGTAACCAACTACGAGATTGACTTAAATGGTAACGTTAATATCTTAAACGAAGCAAAAGCAGCTGGTGTTAAATACTTTACATACATTTCTGTAATTAAAGCAGACCAGGCACCAGGAGTACCTATGGTTCATTCAAAATACTTATTTGAAGAAGAATTGAAAAAGAGTGGTCTTACCTATTGTATCCACCGCCCAACAGGTTACTTCTATGATATCGTAAAAGTATTCCGTCCAATGATTGAAAAAGGAGAAGTTACTTTACTTGGAAATGAACCAGTACACGCAAACGTTGTTTCTACCGAGGAATTCGGTGCTTTCATCGCAGATCACATCACAGATGAAAACACGATGTACAACGTAGGTGGCAAAGAAACCTATTCGTATGAAGAAATCGCCAACATGTGCTTTGAAGCAGCGGGAAAAGAACCAGTGATCAAACGTGCTCCAGCAGTTCTTTTCGACGTACTTGCATTTGTAAACAAGTTTAAAAAGAATGGCAAAGAAGCTATCCTCAAGTTTTCAAAATGGACGCTTACCGAAGAAATGGTTGGAGATACTCACGTGGGTGAGATGAGCTTCAAGCAGTACATTTTCGATAGCTTTCAGAAGTAGTATAAAGTAGTAGAAGGAAATGAAGTCTCAGAAGTGCTATTCTGAGGTTTCGTTTCAAAAAGAAAAGGAGATATAAAATGGGCTGGAATTATTTAGGCATTTTCTTTTTAGTAGCCTTGGCAGTATGCTTAGTGGGCTTCTATAAATATGTATACTTTTTATCGATTGGTTACGGATTCGCAGTACTTGGAATTGGTGTAACGATGGCAATTATGGGTGCAATGGGCATTTTCAACATGGCTCTGCCACACTATATTTTATGTGCATTATTTGTTGTATATGGTTTCCGTTTATCGGGTTTCTTGCTTATCCGTGAAATCAAAAATGCATCTTACCGTAAGACATTAAAAGAGGCAACAGGTGAAGAATCGGCTATGCCAATTTTTGTAAAATTTGCTATTTGGGTATGCGTGGCAGCTCTTTATGTAGCACAGACTTCACCAGTATTTTTCCGTGTATTAAATGGCGGCGAAGTTTCTGCTTTCACATGGGCAGGTATTGTAATCTGCATCGCTGGTATCGCATTAGAAACGGTTGCTGACAACCAGAAATCTGTACAGAAAAAGGAACGACCAAATATGGTAGCTACACAGGGTTTATATAAAATGTGTCGTTGTCCAAACTACTTTGGCGAAATCATTTTCTGGACAGGGATCTTTGTTTCCTCTTTAGATATTTTAAGTGGAATCGGACAGTGGCTCATGGCAGTGATTTCTTACATCTGTATTGTATTCATTATGTTTAACGGTGCACAGCGTTTGGAAAAACGTCAGATGGCTCGTTATGGAAACGACAAGGAATACAATGATTATGCAAACAAGACACCAATCATTATTCCGCTTTTACCAATCTATCACTTAAATAAAGTGGAGAAGTAATATAAGTTTCATGTGGCGGGGGTCACATTAAAACGAAAGAGGTTAGAAGTTATGAAAGATTTTTCTGTCGCAATGGCGTTAGTAGATTATATTCCTGTATTTTTCTTTGGTTTAGGTGCAGCGATTTTGATGCAGTGTCTTTACAATAAGATGACAAAAGCATCCTTCTCACTGTTTGCAGCTGGTTCTATCAATGTATTTATGGCAGGATTTTTAAAAGCAACCTACAAGCTTTTATATGCAGCAAATGTCTGTGATTTTGAACCACTTAATGCGATGTTCTTTCCTGTGCAGGCACTTGGATTTTTATTAGCAGGTTCTGGTATCGTACTGATGTTTTTCCGTAGACCAAAGAAAAATGTAGAGATGTTTTCCGTAGCACCTGTGCTTTGGACTGGCACCTTCCTTTTTGTTGGCTTCATGGTTTTAGGCCTTGGTATGATGGACACAGGCCTTTGCTATTTGGCTAAGAAATTAAAGAAACCAGGTATCATTGTGATTTACGTGATTTCTTTTATATGCTGTCTTGGCATGGGATATTTATCTTCTAAGGATTTTGCACAGGCTAGCATGAACTGGATTGCAGAGGGAGTTAATGTAGTAGGACAGGGCTGTTTCCTGTGGGGAGCAGTTGCCCTTAGAAAAGCAGGTTTAGAGGAATTTAAACTTCCTAGTAAGAATTAAATAGATGTACACAGAAGTCCCGCCTCTATGAAGTGCAATTCATAAGGCGGGGCTTTTTTTCATAGTTTCTTCATAAGGAATTTGAATGAAATTTTAATAAAAGAAATTTACAGAATTAATCTAAGTGATTTGTGTCAGATGGATACTGACGGGTGACATGAGTGCGATATTCTGCATGAATGCCTTCGGCAACCGATGGCACATCTCCGCCGTCGGGATTTGGCTGTACGGGTGGCAGATAGGGAAAAACCTCCTCATAGCTCTGCGCTTCGTATTCATTGTGAGCAACAGTCACTGCCAAGCCTGTCATATCAGTGGCAGAAGCTGCATAGAGATAATTATCATCTAAGTTGGAATCTTCTGTAGCAAAATTTTTATTTACCATATTTTCCGTTTCTTTCTGAGGCATACGCAATCTCCTTCCAAGGTTTATTATTTTTAGTATGTCTTGGAAGTGAGAAATAAATCTAGAAAATTTTAGAAATAAAATAGGCGTGTAGATTTTTCTACACGCCATAGCTTCAATTATAATTATCTGTTGTTGATGATTTTTGTAAGTTCTACTGGGTCAACGATTTTGCCATCTTTGTAAACACGCATGTTACCAGAAGCGATTTCGTCGATAAGGATTACTTCGTCATTGTTGTAACCAAATTCAAATTTGATATCCCAAAGATCAAGACCAAGTGTCTTTAAATCATCAGAAACGATTTTTGTAATTGCAAGTGTCTGTTCCTTCATGCTTTCGAACATAGCTGGTGTCATGATACCAAGAGCTGCAAGGCCTTCACCTGTTACAAGTGGATCACCAAGTTCGTCGTTCTTGAATGTACATTCTACATAGCCACCTTCTAAAACAGTACCATCTTCGATATATTCGCCATATCTGCGGATGAAGCTACCAGTAGCAACCTGACGGCAGATTACTTCAAGGCCGTGTCCAAATACAGTTGCTGGAAGTACTTCCATAGTAGCGTTTTCTACATCAGCGCCAACATAATGAGTTTTGATTCCAGCTTCTTTTAATAATTCAAAGTAGTGGATAGATGTGATAAGGTTTGCTTTACCGATACCTTCGATAGTTAAACCAACACTGTTTTCGCCTGGATCGAATACGCCATCTTTTCCAGTACAGTCGTCTTTGAATTTGAGCATTACATTGCCATTGTCAAGTTTGTAAACGTCTTTTGTTTTACCTGTGTAAATCTTTTCCATCTTTATCAATCTCCTTATGTATAAGATGCGTCATAAAATAACATAGTTACTTTACCACTTTTTTTGTCAAAGTGAAATACTTTTTTTGAGAAAAAATATTTTTTCTGCTAATACAATTTATTATTTACAGTTATGAAAGATTATGGAAAAATCTCTGTTATATCGAAAAAGTTTATGCTATAATATTGTATCATAGATTTGGTAGGGGGACGTGCAAATGAAGAAGCAGAAGTCAAAGGCGAAATCAAAAAAAAGCATGAGTATTAGTGTTAAAATATACTCTATGCTTGGGATTCTTATAATTTCCTTTGTTGTATATAGTTTTATTGCCACCTTGGGCTTAAACCAGTCGAAGGATGTTATTGAAGATCTTGCAGATACCTATTTGGATATGCAGGTACAGAATGAGATAGTTAGTAAGAATATCGCAGAGGTACGTTTATACAGCAATCTCATTGTTATGATGCCGGATGAAACAAGTGCAAATGCTATGGCAGAAATGGTGCCTGGATTTATGGAGACAATCAATGCATCGGTGGCGGCAATGTCAGAAGATGCGAAGGTTATAAATAGTACAGGACTAACTGCTATTTTAAAAAAATATGAAGAATTGATTCTTGAGTTGCAAGCCAACATACAAAACACAGTGGATTTGTATAAAGCTGGAGATAAGGCAGGAGCGGCAGCAAGTAATACTGCTATGAGAGATATTGTAACGAACCTTCAGACCCAGCAGGAAAATTTTGCAGGTGAGTTGGATAGAGGTGCTCAGGCAGCTGCAAAAGAAGGAATTGCAAGTGTACAGACCACACAGGATACAGCTTTGATTGTAAATATTATCATTATGATTGCTGCGTTCATGATTATTGTAATCGTGCGTAGAGATATCGTAAAACCAGCAAAGGTTGCTTCTAAACATATCAATACGATTATGGAAGGTATTGAACAGGGTGAAGGTAACCTGACTGAACGTTTGACTGTAAAGTCTCGAGATGAAATTGGACAGCTTGCAATTGGTATTAACGCGTTCTTAGATCAGCTTCAGAATATCATGATTAAGCTTCGTGGAAGCTCACAGGGAATGAATACACAGGTAAACAATATCCAGTCTAGTATTGTTACCTCAGAGGGAAGTGCAAGTGATGTGTCTGCAACTATGCAGCAGATGTCTGCAAGTATGGAAGAAATTGCGGCTACACTTGATACCATTGCTTCTGAATCAAGAGTGGTGTTAGAATCCGTAGAGGGTATGAAGGATTTAGCAAAAGAAGGTGTAAATGTTACAGATGTAATTAAAGAAAAAGCAGAAGGTATTCGTCAGGATGCGATGGCTAGCAAAGAAAGCACCATCCAGATGATTGATGATAATAGACAGTTATTAGAAACTGCGATTGAAAACAGCCGTAGTGTTGACAAGATTAATGAGCTTACCAACGATATTCTTGGTATTGCAAACCAGACAAACCTCTTAGCTTTAAATGCTTCTATCGAAGCTGCCAGAGCTGGTGAGGCTGGACGTGGTTTCGCGGTAGTAGCAGATGAAATTCGTGACTTAGCAGAACGTTCGAAAGAAACTGCAAACAATATTCAGGAAATTAGTGTACTTGTAACCGAAGCTGTAGAAGCATTGGCAGGAAATGCAAATGATATGTTACAGTTTATTGATGGCACGGTTTTGGGTGACTATGACAAGCTGGTTGACGTAGCAAGCCAGTACTATGCGGATGCAGATACCTTAGATGAAATGATGGATGTTATCGATGACAAATCTACTGAAATCGAAAACAATATCACCAGCATCAATGAAGGTATTGATGGTATCAATACAGCGGTTGATGAAAGTGCGCAGGGTGTAACTCAGGTAGCAGACAATGCATCACAGCTGGTAGAAATGCTTGGAAGCATCCGTAATGATGCAGAAAGCAATAGAGCGATTTCGGATGAGCTTTCGAATGAAGTGGCTCAGTTTAAACATATCTAATAAGCTAAATTCGCTTAATATATAAAAAGGAGAAACAACGTGAAGAACGTAACAAAAATTTTATCTATTTTCTGTTTGATTGGCGTATTGGCATGTGGCTTTGTTCCATGCATTACACTTTCAGGCGGATACATGGAATTATTAAATGGTATGACAGGTGCGGCAGCCGGCATTCCAGATGAGAGCTATGAAGTGATGGAGCAGATGCTTGAAGCACATGGAGTTACCATTGATTTAAAAGCTAGTATGGATACCCTTACAAATCTCGCTACTCCACTTGCTGATGGTGAAATCTCTATTATGGATTTCTATACACTTAGTGAAAATGCAAAGGCAGTGTCTGAACAGCTTGGAGGGCTTCCGCTGGAAGGATTTTCTATCTTAGGTGAGGAAACAGACCCTGCAGTTCAGGCAATGAGTGCTGTAAACGAAATGGTTATTACATTAGCGCAAGTAGGACAGACCATGGGACTGGTATCTACTATTTTCCTGATTCCAGTTGGCTTATTTGCGATATTGGTATTTTTCGTAGTACTTCGTATTATTTTACGCATCTTGAGTAGAAGAGGATTAGGTGTAGGTATTACAATTCTTTCTATCTTAAATGCAGCACTTATGATTGGCATTTCTTATGGCGTAAACTATGCGGCAAGTGAAGAACTTCCAATTAGTGCAGAGTACACAATGGTTCCATTTATTATGGTGGCATGTGCACTTGTAAACTGCATTATTTGGGCAATTGGAAGAGGTGCTAAGTCAAAGGTTGTAAAAGAGGTTCCAGTTGAAGCTCCAGTAGCACCAGTTGAGCCTGCGGTAGCAGTAGGAGATGTTGTTGTAGAAGAGTCGGTTGAGGAAGCTGCGACAGAAGAAGCGACAGAAGAAGTTGTAGACGAAGTTCTTGTAGATATAGAAGTTGTAGAAGAAGCCATTGAGGAAACTTCTGAAGACGAAACAGTTTAATTTATAGGAGAAGAAGGTGCCTTAAGCATGCTTGAAGGCACCTTTTTTGTAGGTAAATATATGAATTTTTTTAAGTCAGCTTTAGAAAAAGAGTGGACGAAACTGGAAAAGGATGAGTACGCGTTCTTAAATAAATCGTTACACAAGGAAGAAACGAAATTAAATCAATTCCTAGAGGACAAGGTTCCAGAAGGTCTTCAAAAAACATTGGACGATGCATTTGCAAAAGCGTTTGGGCTGGTGTTTGAAAAGGGAACAGATATTATTGAAAAGACCTACAAGAAGGGTGAAATTGAGAAAGATTATCAGATAAATTCCTACGTTGCAAAGGTAAAAGAAAATCGTCGAAACCTTAAGGCGTTTTCAAAAAAGGCTTCTGGTGCAGGTGCAAAAAATCTCCTGCTGTCCGGTGTTTCTGGTGTGGGCTTAGGGGTCCTTGGAATTGGAATTCCGGATATCGTAGTGTTTACCAGTCTGATGCTTCGCAGTGTATATGAGACCTGCTTGCATTACGGATTCCAATACGATACAGAGGAAGAAAAGAAGTTTATACTTTTGATGATTCAGGGAGCTGTGTGTCATGATACCAGTTTGCTTCGTATCAACAAGGACTTAAATGAATTTATCTCAAATGGGAAATTCACAAAAGAGATGAACCTCGAGGAGTGTATCCAAAAGACGGCTGCAGGATTATCCAAGGAGCTACTTTACATGAAGTTCTTGCAGGGTATTCCAGTTGTGGGTGCTGTGGGTGGCTTCTATGATGTGATTTATATGAAGCAGATAAATAAGTATGCGGAGATGAAATATAGGAGAAGATTTCTGAATCAGAAAAAAGAGATATAAGAGTCCAAGTGCGGTCCAAGTCACTGCTTACGCAGTTATCATCCGCTTCGCGTATGAGACTTGGACACAATTTGGCTATCGCCAAGATGTCAGATGAGGCTCGCGTTGACACTACGTGTCTACCAGCTACTGTGTAGCTGAAACGCTCGCACATTTGACTGTCGGCAAATTTCAAGAACAAAAAAATAGTGACTATGCAAGCAAGCTTGCTAGTCACTATTTTTATTGTTCTTCTCATCTGACTCTTAGTCGTTTGTGTAGTTGTCAAAATATCCCTGAATAAGGATAACAGGTGTTCCTTTGTCGCCGGAACCTGAGGTAAGGTCACAGAGGGAACCGATGAGGTCGGTAAGCTGTCTAGGGGTTGTTCCTTGAGATGCCATGTTACCAACCAGGTTGTCCTGTTTTGATTTAATGCTGTTTGAAATAGCTTCTTTTAATTCTGCACCACTGAGGTTTGCAAAATCATTATCTGCTAAGTATTTTAATTTCAATTCATTTGGTGTACCGATAAGACCATCTGTAAATGCTGGAGATACAACTGGGTCTGCAAGCTCCCAAATCTTACCCTGTGGGTCTTTGAAAGCACCGTCACCGTAAACCATAACTTCTACATGTTTTCCTGTCTTTTCTAAGATAGAAGACTGGATATCTACTACAAGGTCTTTACATTCCTGTGGGAATAATTTGATCTTGTCTTCGGTAGATTTGTTTGAACCAAGTAAGCCGTATTTTACATTGAAGCCGCTACCGTTTACTGGAGCTGTAAGGATGTCATCAAGACCACATACAACTTTAGCACCGTTTTCTCTTAAGATACGTTTGGTTCTAACACGTGTGTGGATATCACAGTTGATAATGCAATCTGTGTAGTTAAGGATTACTCTAGGATTGTTTGCAAAGATAACTTCTACTTCTGCACCAGCTTCTTTTACAATGTTTGAGTAATACTCTACATAGTCAACGCCTGTAAATTCGTGTACATTTTCTCCGAAGAGTTCACGATATTTTTCTAAAGTGAGTACATCTGAGTATGGATTGATGCCAGCATCATCCAACTGATCATATGTTAAAAGTGCGTTACCTACTTCATCGCTTGGGTAGCTGAGCATAAGAACAACTTTCTTACATCCCATTGCAATACCCTTTAAGTTAATAGCGAAGCGGTTACGGGAAAGGATTGGGAAAATAACACCAACTGTTTCTCCACCAAGTTTTGCTTTTACGTCATCAGCGATATCCTGAACACTAGCATAATTGCCCTGTGATCTAGCAACAATAGATTCTGTCAATGCAATAACATCTCTATCACGAAGTTCAAAGCCTTCGCTTTCTGCTGCTTCTAATACGCTAGTAACGGTCATAGCTACGAGATCGTCACCTTCGCGGATGATTGGACAACGGATACCTCTTGAAATAGTTCCAACTTTTCTTTCCATCTTTATTACCTTCTTTATATTAAATTTGTATTTTGCAAAAAACACATAAATACACTATGTATTATAAAACCTAATATATCATCACGCAAGAAAAAAGTAATGGATTTTAGAAAAAAATATTTCCAAGGAAAACCATTTCTCTTTTTGGATAAATTGCATGCAAAAAAAATCAAAAAATATTTTTCAAGTGATTGATTTCTGATAAATCAAGTACTATAATTACTACATTAAAAAACAATTTATGACAATTTAGGAGGCTATTATGGATTCAAACAAGAGACCTGAAACCATGGAACGTATTACTACACCTGAACTTGCAGCAGCATTTATTGATGAACAGGTTGCAGCAGTACGCGAACAGGTTGGTGATAAAAAGGTATTATTAGCTTTATCTGGTGGTGTTGACAGCTCAGTAGTAGCGGCTCTTCTTATTAAAGCAATCGGCAAACAGCTTGTATGTGTTCACGTTAACCACGGCTTAATGCGTAAAAATGAATCAGAAAGTGTTATCAAAATGTTTAAGGATGAATTAGATGCTAACCTTATTTATGTTGATGCAACTGATCATTTCTTAGATTTATTAGCAGGTGTTTCAGAACCAGAACGCAAGCGTAAAATCATTGGTAAAGAATTTATCACAGTTTTTGCTGATGAAGCAAGAAAACTTGAAGATATTACATTCTTGGCACAGGGAACTATCTATCCAGATATTCTTGAATCTTTCAAAGCAGCTGAAGGTAAGAAAGCAGTTAAATCTCACCACAACGTAGGCGGTCTTCCAGAAGATCTTCAGTTTGAGCTTGTAGAGCCACTTAAACTTTTATTTAAAGACGAAGTTCGTGTAGTAGGTGAAGCTCTTGGTTTACCACACTCTATGGTTTATCGTCAGCCATTCCCAGGTCCAGGACTTGGTGTACGTTGTTTAGGCGCTATCACACGTGATCGCTTAGAAGCTCTTCGTGAAGCAGATGCTATTTTGCGTGAAGAATTCGACAAAAATGGTCTTGCTGAAAAAGTATGGCAGTACTTTATTGCAGTTCCAGACATCAAGAGTGTAGGTGTTAAAGACGAAAGCCGTTACGAAGGTTGGCCAGCAATCATTCGTGCTGTCAATACAACAGACGCTATGTCAGCAACAATTGAAGAAATTCCATATGAAATCCTTCATCATATTACACACCGTATTACACACGAAGTTCCAGGCATTAACAGAGTTTTGCTTGATTTAACTCCAAAGCCTATTGGCACAATTGAGTGGGAGTAATCATGTAAGCTACGAGCAATGTAGAAATTTAAAAGTACTTCAGGTTGCATTTATGCAAATCCTGGAGTGCTTTTTAAATTTCTAACATGGCGACAGCCCATGTTGAGGAAGTTCGCAAGAACTTCCGAACATTGCGCGGAGCTTGTTTTCATGAGGCGACTGCCCGCGTTGAGGAGGTGCATAGCACCTCCGAACGTGGCTTGTTACTTTCGCAAGTCATGTGGCGACAGCTCATGTTGAGGAAGTTCGCAAGAACTTCCGAACATTGCGCGGAGCTTATTTCCAAGAGTTTAATACAACTAAGGTAACCTAAGATGAAAAAAATTATTAGTCATATAAAAAAGATATTAGCCTCCATAGAACGTGACCGAATCATGCTCTACGCTGCACAGGCGTCATATTTTGTTATCGTATCCATCATACCGTTTATCTGTCTGTTGATTTCGGCGTTCAGTTTCTTTATTCCTGCGGATATTTATAGCATTTTTGAAGTATATAAATTTCCAAAGGAAATCGAGGAAATGCTGCACACAGTAATAGATCAGCTTTTAGCAACGCAGAAGGTGTCGTTACTTTCGATATCAGCGGTAATTGCTTTATGGACGGCTTCCAGAGGTATGGATTCGATTCGAATTGGCTTAGAGCGTGTATACCACGAAAGACCCTCCAAGGAGTTTTTCAAGCACCAGTTAAAATCGTTGGCAAGTACGATTATTTTGATTGTGGTACTGTTGGCAAACGTAGTATTTTCGGTGTTTGGTGCAGTGATTGCAGAGATGTTACACCTGACGCTGTTGTTTGAAGTAATTATGTATTTCAGTGTGCCGATTCTTTTTGTGGTGATGTGTCTGGCATTTACACTTATCTATGCTTTTGTAGGAAAGTTTGGGAAAGCTAGATGGCGGGAGAGATTTGTGCAGCATTTGCCTGGAGCGATATTTGCAACAGTAGGCTGGCTAGTGATGTCATACGGTTATGCATTGTATCTGCACTATTTTCCATATGCGTCAGCTATTTATGGCAGCTTGACAGCTGTGTGCTTGATTTTACTTTGGATTTACATATATATCGTGATTATTTTACTTGGGGCAGAGGTCAATAAACTGCTTTTAAGAAGCAAAGGAATTATCGTAGAATACAAAGAAGTAGAAAAGGAACAGAAGTAATGAATTTTTTTGCAGAAAGAGGAGTATTCCCACCAGCGGGATTATTTTCCCTGGGGCATTTATTTATGCTCCTATGTTGCGTGGTGCTATTGATAGTACTCATGAAAATTTTGTTGAAAAACAAAGCAGAGAATCCCTATAAGCTAGTTCGTGTCGTAGCAATAGCAGTATTTGTGCTGGAAATTGTAAAGACAGCATGGGGGTTGTCTGCGGGACGCTATAACGAATGGTATGAATATCTTCCGATTTGGTTTTGTAGCTTATTTATCCCATTTAGTTTACTGGCAGGATTCGCCAAAGGGAGATTACAGAGCTTGGCATTTTCGTTTTTGTATTATGGTGGATTAATTGGTGGGGCTACTTATTTAGTCTTCCCTACCACGTCTATCGGACGTTATCCTTTCTGGCATTTTATTACGTTTCACAGTATGTTTTACCACACCATTATGATTTTTGTGGCACTATATATTGTTCGAAATGGACTGATAAAGCCAAGTATGAAGGATATGAAAAGTTACGTGCTAGTCATCATAGCCGCCTGCGTATTGGCATATGTAGTAAATGAAAATTTAGGAACGAACTACATGTTTTTGGCAAAGCCTGCCAGTAACAATGCCTTGCTTCAGTTTGCACTTGCCGTAGCGGGACCAATGTATCCTGTGGCGGTAACTTTATTTCAGGCTTTTGTGTCGTTTTTCTCGGCGTATGGTTTATATTTGTTGTATAAAAAGTATTTAGATAAGAAAGCATCGCAAATGTAGTAGCATAGATTGTGTTAATTTTTGAACAATCTTAATAAATAATGAAAACCACAATATATTGTGGTGTATACAATTTAAAAACACATGTTTTTGTTAAAAAACATGGTCAACATTTATTGACAATCCTTACGTTTGTGAGTATGATTAAGACAAGCTCTTACATGACTGACGGATAACGCGGGCGACCGCGGGGGAGTGTAAGGGAATATTTTAGCCGACCGTCTGGGCAACTTAGTATATTACTGGGTTGCTCTTTTTTATACTCGCAACTCACTACAAAAGGAGGAAACTACAATGGAACACAAGAATTGGAATGGATTCAAATCCGGTGTATGGCAGGATGAAATCAACGTACGTGACTTCATTCAGCAGAACTACAAAGCTTATGAAGGCGATGACAGCTTCTTAGCTGGAGCGACAGAACGTACAAATGATATGATGAAAAAGGTAAACAGCCTTTTCAAATTAGAAAGACAGTATGGTGGTGTGTTGGATATCGATACAACAACAGTATCTTCTCTTACTGCATATGCACCAGGATATATTGATAAAGAAAACGAACTTATCGTAGGTTTACAGACAAACCGTCCACTTAAGAGAGGGGTAAATCCTTTCGGTGGTATCCGTATGGCGCGTCAGGCTTGTACAGCATATGGTTACAAGCTTAGTGATAAAATCGAAAATGAGTTCCATTACAGAACAACCCATAACGATGGTGTATTCCGTGCTTATACAGAAGAAATGCGTAAGGCTCGTACCTGTCACGTTATCACAGGTCTTCCAGATGCTTACGGTCGTGGACGTATCATCGGTGACTACCGTCGTGTAGCGCTTTACGGTATCGATAAGCTTATCGAAGAAAAGAAAAAAGATAAGAAAGCTTTAGAAAAAGGAAACTTCAGTGCAGAAGAAGTTCGTTTATCAGAAGAACTTTTCCAGCAGATTACCTTCCTTACATATATGAAAGAAATGGCTATGATGTATGGATATGATATCAGCCATCCAGCAGAAAGTGCACGTGAGGCAATTCAGTGGACATATTTTGCATACCTTGCTTCCATCAAGGAACAGAATGGCGCAGCAATGTCCCTTGGCCGTGTTTCTACTTTCTTTGATATCTATATTGAAAGAGATATCGCAAATGGCGTTCTTACAGAAGAAACAGCACAGGAACTTATGGATGATTTCGTAATCAAGCTTCGTATGGCTCGTCACCTTCGTACACCAGAATACAACGAACTCTTTGGTGGAGATCCAATGTGGATTACCGAAGCCGTTGGTGGTATGGGTGAAGATGGAAGAACTCTTGTTACAAAGAACTCTTTCCGTATTTTAAATACACTTTATACTCTTGGTTCATCACCAGAACCAAACCTTACTGTACTATGGTCTACACAGCTTCCAGAAGGCTTTAAAAAGTTCTGTGCAAAGGTTTCAAAGGATACAGATTCAATCCAGTATGAAAACGACGATTTGATGCGTCCAATCTATGGCGATGATTATGCAATCGCTTGTTGTGTATCTGCGATGAAGGTTGGTAAACAGATGCAGTTCTTCGGTGCTCGTTGTAACTTACCAAAACTTTTACTCATCGCATTAAACGGTGGTTATGATACATCCAGCCAGATTCATATTGGACCACAGATGCCAGTTATGGATGTGGAAAAATTAGATTACGATGCAGTTATGGAACGTTACAACATTTATGTAGAATGGTTATCAAACCTCTATGTAAATACAATGAACGTTATCCACTATATGCATGACAAATATGCTTATGAAAAAACACAGATGGCTTTACATGATACACAGGTACATCGTTTCATGGCATTTGGTGTAGCTGGTCTTTCAGTAGTGGCTGACTCACTTAGTGCTATTAAATATGCAAATGTAAAACCATTAAAGGATGAAAACGGATTTATCACAGAGTTTGAAACAACTGGTGAATTCCCTAAATTCGGTAACGATGATGACCGTGTAGATATGATTGCAAAGGACATGACACACAAGGTTATCACAGAGCTTCGTAAGACTCCAACCTACCGCAATGCAGAACATACACTTTCTGTTTTGACAATTACTTCAAACGTAATGTACGGAAAGAACACAGCTTCTACTCCAGACGGAAGAAAAGCTGGTGAAGCATTTGCACCAGGTGCAAACCCAATGCACAACCGTGAAGAAAACGGCGCTATCGCTTCTTTAAGTTCTGTTGCAAAAATCAGCTATGATGATTGCCGCGATGGTGTATCCAATACCTTCTCAATTACACCAGCAGCATTAGGTAAGACAGACGAAGAAAGAATTGATAATTTAGTAGCAATCTTAGATGGATACTTCTCTAAGAATGCACATCACATCAACGTAAATGTTATGAATCGTGAGACCTTGGAAAAAGCTTATGAAGATCCAGAGGCTTATCCAAACCTTACTATCCGTGTATCAGGTTACGCAGTAAACTTCAACAAGCTTTCAAAAGCACAGCAGCGTGAAGTTATCAGCCGTACCTTCCACGATAGAATGTAACGATTTCGCTTATAAAAAGATTTTCTAAAGAATACGAAATAGGGTCTTATTATATATGACTTCACACACGTCTTTCGCTCGTAGCGTCCTCATTACGTTACTAAATTCGCATCCCACAAAAGTGGTCTGCTCATTAAGTAACGATGGGCCGCTAACGGCGTTCAGTCATTATATAATAAGACCCTATTTCTTACTTTTCTAGATAATTTACTTTATGAGCGAAATGCGTTTGAGTCGTAAAATAGGGACTCTCGTCCCCCTTTATAGCAATAACGCATTTTAAGAATTAGATATTCCCAAAGACTAAGAAACGAGGCATATGTATATATAAAATAGAACCGTCAAGCGACCGTTGTTACTTAGCGAATGGCGATGCGCATCGTCATGAGCTTAGTAACGCAACGAGCTCGCTTCGAGCGCAAGCGTGTTCGGCTTTATATATACATATGCCTCGTTTCGTATTATTTAGAAAAAACTAATTCTTAACTAACTCGTTATTAGAAGCGATGCCCGCCGCCACCGCCGCGGCTTCCACCACCACCGCCGCTACGACCGCTACGACTGCCTCCAGAGGAGCCGGAGCTTTGAGGGCTATAACGTCTGGTTTGGTTAATAAATTCGGCACGAGGATTCTTTACCTCTACTTTTGAAAAGATACCGTCCAGCAACTGCGAAGTACTAGGCTTTTTGCCACGTGATACGAACATGACAAAGAAATAATTTATGAGAAGTGCCAAGACTATTGCAAGGAATGCGTTGCTGATATATTTCATAGGCTGTGCGATGGCTCGACCCTCTAGGAGTGTATTAATTTGTTCAAAAGCCTCGACTGCGCAGTCATAATATCTTTCGTCGCTTGCATAGGAATAGCAGTTGTCGGTGATGGTATCTGCGTAGGCATTTGTTACAGTATCGTGAATTTCGCCGTTGCTATGAATCCATATGTATCGTTCCTCCATGTCGATGAGAAGAACAGTTCCACTAGCATATCCAAAATGGTCGTAGAAATAATCATCTGCATAGTCTTCGGAGCTATAGGTTGGATTTTCGCTTATGGTGACAAAGGCAACATTGCCATATTCCAAGATTGGTTCCATGAGTTTTCGCAATGCATCTTCTTCGGATGGAGTGAGCAGTTCTGCCCAGTCGTCGATATAGATTTCGTATCCAGTGCGAGGGTGGTACGCAATACGATTCATGTTAGGATACCATTCGGTATCAGCTAGTAATGTGCTTGGTTTGCCTAGCAAAAAGAAAATGGCAAACACTGTAATAAACAATGCTTTGAGACAAGTGAGTGCACAAGAGTTTCTTTTATGTAGGTAGCTGTCAGAAAAATGCTTGTTTGAGAACATTTTGTATCTACGCACGATCATCACCTCCTGTTCGGTCGAACTGAGGAAGGCGACGGGTCGCCAGGATATTGTAGCTAGCAATGATATCCTTGATGGTAATAAATAGTGCAGCTAACGAAATCACCGCCGCACCATAGTAAAAAATATCACTTGCTGGCTGCAACACTAAAACAATAACTCCAATCACAATCGCGATAATGGAAGCAATCATTCCGAGGGATTTTTTTGCCTCGGGTTCTTTTTTTGCAAGCTGGCCTCGTTCGATGCTAAATAGAACAAGGCAGATTACGGATAAAATTGTTGTTAAAACTAGCAGTGTCGAAGGGACCACAGTAAAAAATAAATTAAGTAAGATAAAGATTGGAATTGCTAAAAGAAGCGAGCCAATCGTATATTTTTTTACATCAATTGGTAAATCAGTAACCACTTTTCCTGTTTGTCCATTTACGGTTGCATAGGCAACACGGTCTCCGTTTCGATAGGACATAAACCACACGGGGAACATGGCACTGTCAATTTCTTTCACCTCTGTTAAAAGGGAGGTTGGGGAAGCGAGTGGGTCAACATTTACTCCGCTAAATTCACGGTAGATAGCGCCGATGGAATTGTTGAACGCAATTCGTTCTGCGTCGGCTGTGTATTTTTCTGCTTTTACGTCTGCGGTATCTGCATAAAATCCGCTTAGGAAAGCTGGAGTAAAGGACTTCATTCCCTTGACATCGAAAGGTGCAATCTGTGCACTGATATTGTCATCAAAGGAAGATGAGGCATCATAAGAGAGCCCCTTATAGTAGGCTTCTAGTTCACCCTTTAGTGCATAATGGTCAGTATAAATATAGTCGCCGCGCCGCTTGGATTTTGAACCGCTAAGAGAGAACGCACCCTCCTGTGCCATATGAAATGCCCAGTAAGGCATGTAGATGCCACGGAAGCTGTCGATATGCTTCGGGTTTTTGAGTTCATCAGGTGCAAAAATCGCCTGTTTCATCATGCTGGAATAGGCACTTTTACAATCCTCCTTAGTTTTTTGGAAAGGAATAATGTAGTTTGGTCGCTTTTCTTTGCTTAGACGACTATATAGAATCGTGGACGCACCACAAAAGCTACAAAATTCCGCTGCGGAAGTGTCAGTGCTTAAGATTTCCCCACCACATTGAGGACAGGTAAAGATGGTTACATCGTACTCAGTTTGTTCGATGGCATCCTTTTCCTTGCCTTCAAAAGCATAAGGGTCCATCTGCGTCTGGCAGTGTTCGCAGCCGAGTTGCTGAGTCTGGATATCAAATTTTAGATTTCCGCCGCAGTTTGGACATGCAAACATAGGAAGCTCCTTTTCATTGGTAGTATGTTTATAAATGTGTCTGTCTTAGTTTTCTTCGAAGTGGTCTTACGATTAGTTCGTGCCAAATAGATGGATGGAACATAATCAGGAGTGGGAACAATTCCAATCGTCCTGCCAACATATTGAACATGAATACCCATTTTGAGAGATCTGTAAAATGCGCAAAATTTTGTGTAGGACCTACCATAGACAAGCCAGGTCCTATGTTATTCATTGTGGCAAGTACTGAGGTGAAGTTTGTAATTAAATCTTTTTCCTCTAACGCAATAATTAAAATTGACACAATAAAAATGGTTGCAAATGTAAGGAAATAAATGCAAACAGAGCGGATAACGCCTGAGTCAACTTCTTTTTCATCCACTACAATCTGTTTTACAGACTTCGGATGGATATATGAGTGCAATTCCTTTTTGATTGATTTTGCTACGATAACAAATCGCGATACTTTGATACCACCACCAGTACTACCAGCACAAGCTCCCATGAACATAAGCAGCACCAAAATAGTTTTGCTAAAGCCAGGCCATAGGTCAAAGTCCGTGGTTGCAAAGCCTGTGGATGAAACAAGGGATGCAACCTGGAAGGATGCTGCTGTCAGTGCTTCAAAAGCGGTGCTAAACATGCTGGAAATATCATAGGTTATCAAGACAATAGCACTTAACACGACGAGAAGAAAGACGCGAACTTCTGTCATCTTAAAGGCGTTTTTTATTTGTCCAAAAAGAATTAGATAATATGCGTTAAAATTAATGCCGAACAAAATCATGAAAGTAGTAATAATCCACTGGGCTGCCACGGAGTAAGCTCCACAGCTACTATTTAGAATGCCGAAGCCACCTGTTCCGGCAGTTCCAATGGAGATACATAAGGCATCAAACCATGGCATATTTACAAGTAACAGTGCAATCAATTCTATAATGGTTAGAACAAAGTAAATGACATATAAAATACGTGCAGTATAACGCATTTTTGGTACTAATTTGCCGACAGACGGACCAGGGCTTTCCGCACGCATCAAGTTCATGTTGGAGCCACCGCTAAGAGGGACGATGGCAAGCAGGAAAACCAATACTCCCATACCGCCAATCCAATGGGTAAAGCTACGCCAAAAAAGAGAGGTGTGGCTTAGGGCTTCTACATCGGTTAAGATACTAGCACCTGTTGTAGTAAAACCGGAAATGGTTTCAAACATTGCATCTGTAAAGTGTGGAATTTCACCGGTTATTACAAATGGTAATGATCCGAAGAAACTCAAAAGTATCCAGCTTAAAGCGGTAGCAATGCACCCTTCTTTTAAGTAAAAGACATTGTCTTTTGCTTTTTTTATGGTGAGCAAAGAGCCGAGTAAAATACATGCTACTGCCATAGCTAGGTAAGTAAATAATTCTTTTTCATGAAAAATAATGGCAATCACGCATGGAAGTAACATAAAAAATCCTTCCAGCTTGATGATATGTCCAAGAATATAACGAATAATCGATGTGTTCATACAAATCTCCTAGGATAAAATATCTGTAATGTCCTGAAATCCCGTATGGGTAGTAACAATCATAACCTCATCACCAACCTGAAGCGTATCCTGACCGGTAGGGATGAAGACACGTCCTTTACGGCTGATGAAGCAAATTAGGAGGTTGTCCTTCAGTTGCAAATCCAAAAGAGTCGTATTGGTAACAGGTGAATCCTCAGTGATTACAAATTCGATGGCTTCTGCCTGTGAGTCAAACATATGGTAAAGAATTTCAATATTACTGTCCTTGGAGGCTTGTTTTGCTCTTACATAAGAAATAATGCTCTCTGAGGTAATGTATTTAGGATAGATGACACTGCCCAAATCTAAGTTGTTTAATACGGTTTTAAAAGTGATACGGTTTACCTTTGTAATGACCTTTGCGTGAGAAACCTGTTTCGCATGCAGGGTAAGCATAATGTTTTCTTCGTCAATTCCTGTTAGTGGAACGAAAGATTCAGCAGTTTCTAAACCTTCTTCGCGAAGTAAGGCTTCATCGGTTCCATCACCATTGATGATAACGGCACCTGGTAGTAGTGTGCTTAATTCCTCGCAACGTTGGAAGTTGTTTTCAATAATCTTTACTTCTATACCTGCTCGTAGCAACTGATCTGCCAGATAGTAAGCGGCTTTTCCACCTCCTACGATTAGGGTGTCATTGACGCGATGCGTATCAAAACCAATTGCCTTGAAGAAACGCGCACAGTTACGCCGTGTTCCAACAAAGGATACGATATCTCCGGCTAATAGCTCAAAATTACCAGAAGGAATATGCACTTTTCCCTCACGTTCTACGGCACAGATTAAGATGTTGTGTTTTATGTGTTTGCTAAGGTGCATGATTTTTAGTCCATCTAAAATATTACCCTTGGAAATCTTAAATTTAACGATTTCTGCCTGTCCATGAGCAAAGGAGTTGACTTCTAAGGCTCCAGGTAGATAGAGGATACGAGCAACTTCTTTTGCGGCTTCCAATTCTGGATTGATAATACGAGCCAAACCCAGTTTTTCACGCAGGTAAGCAGTATCATCATTATAGTCTGGCGTACGCACGCGAGCGATAGCAGAACATTCTGCTACTTGTTTAGCGACGGTGCAACAGAGCAGATTTAATTCATCCGAGCCAGTAACGGCAATTACCAAATCACATTCTTCAATACCGGCTTCTTTTTGAATGCTGAAGCTGGCACCATTCCCACAGATGCCCATGACATCGTATATATCTGACATGGCCTGGACTTTTTTCATATCTTTATCAATAACAGTGATGTCATGTCCTTCTATGCAGAGGTGTTCTACAAGAGTACGACCGACTTTTCCACAACCAATAATTAAAATGTTCAAGCCGTTTTGTCCATGTTTCAAAGACTTTTCGATTCCAAACATACTATCCTCCAATTTAGTGGGAAGCCTTTGCTCCCAAGATAAATATTATTATAGCACATTCTTGATATTTTTAAAGTATGGTTTTGGATAAGCCTGTGTTATAATAGAGACACTTGATAGAGCAAAGATAAGGAGCGCAGACATGGATTATAGCAATATCTTGAAGTTTAAATATACCTGGAGAAAATATCAGGCACGTGTATTGGAAAATACAAAGGAATATGTTGCAGATGGAAAGGTACATATTGTGGCAGCTCCAGGATCAGGAAAGACAACTCTTGGAATTGAGTTGATTGCGAGAATGAAAGAAGCGGCATTGGTGCTTGCGCCGTCGATTACCATCCGAGAACAGTGGAAGGAACGTATTGTAGACGGATTTTTATGTGAGGGATTAAATCCAGATGATTATATTTCTCAGGATTTGAAAAATCCACGTGCGATTACGATTGCGACTTATCAGGCATTGCATAGTGCGATGAATCGCTATAAGGGTAGTTTGGATGAATCAGGAAAGCTGGAAGAGGATAAGGAAGCGGATGATGCTCTCGTGACATCTACTAGTGATATAGAGGAAGTGGATTATTCGGACTTTGATATCGTGAAGACCTTGAAGGAAAACAAGGTTGGTTTGTTGTGTCTGGATGAGTGTCATCATTTACGCAGTGAATGGTGGAAGGCACTTGAGGAATTGAAAAAAGAAATGGGTGGTTTCAAGGTGATTGCTTTGACAGCAACACCACCTTATGATTCTAATGCGACGCTTTGGAATCGCTATATGAATATGTGTGGAGAGATTGACGAGGAAATCGCGATCCCGGAACTGGTAAAAGAAGGAAGCTTGTGTCCTCACCAGGATTTTGTGTATTTTAACTATCCAACACAGGAGGAACGGGAAGAGGTTGAGAAATTCAAGTTCCGCAGTCGAGATGCCTACGATAAGCTGATGGGAGATACTGTGTTTGCAGATGCAGTACAGTCGCATAAAGGCTTGTGTGGTCTTGTCAGTGATGATGAGCTTTTGGATAACCCAAACTATTTTGCTTCGATTCTGATTTACCTGCAGGCAAAGAATATTCCGTTTCCGGACCGCCTGAAACGTTTGGTAGGAACCAAGCGATTGCCTAAGATGCAGGCGTCTTGGATGGAACTTTTGTTGCAGGGATTCTTATATGAAGATACTGGAAATTATACCTGTGATGAAAATTACCGTAAGGATTTGATTTCTTATTTAAAGGCAGAAGGTATTATAGAGAAGAAAAAGGTGTCTTTTACTACAAATCCATCGGTTGAAAAGCTACTTACGACCTCTAAGGGTAAGTGTGAGAGTATCAAGGAAATCGTGGCACATGAATATAAGACAGATGGCAAGGCACTGCGTCTTTTGGTGCTGACGGATTATATTCGAAAGGAATACGAGAAAGCGTTGGGAACAGAGGCAGATGTGACGGCGCTTGGTGTAATTCCATTTTTTGAGCAGCTCCGTAGAAGTGTAGGGTCACAGACGGACCTGCGAATTGGTGTTTTGTGTGGCACGATTGTGATTATTCCAGCGGAGGCAAAAGAAGCCTTGATTTCAGCAGTTGGAGAGAGTGGGACAATTACCTTCTCGAAGATTGGAAATCTCTCGGAGGATGACTACGTCAAGGTCAATGTAGTGGGAGATGCGCATTTTTTAACAGGAGCTGTAACAGATATTTTTACCAAGGGCTATATGCAGGTATTGATTGGAACCAAGTCGCTTCTAGGTGAGGGGTGGGATTCGCCATGTATCAATTCCTTGATTCTGGCAAGTTTTGTGGGCTCCTTCATGCTGAGTAATCAGATGCGTGGTCGTGCAATTCGTGTGTTTAAGGACAATCCAGAAAAGACCAGCAATATATGGCATTTGGTTTGTTTGTCACCATGGGTGGATGCTACAAGCGAGGCTGGTGGCGAGATAAGTAAGGATTATGCGCTTTTAGAGCGACGTATGGAGCACTTCCTGGGACTTCACTATGCAGAAGATGTGATTGAAAATGGCATGGATCGTCTGTCGATTATTACACCACCATTTAACGAATCGAATGTTGCGCAAATCAATCAGAAGATGCTGGAGCTTTCAGGGGAGAGAGCCCTTTTAAAGGAGCGTTGGAATCGTTCACTTTCATTGCATAGAAAAATGGATATCGTAGAGGAAACGGCTGTTGCAGAGACGAGTGTGCCAAAAACTGTTTTCAAGGAAAATCTTCGTGGACTTATTGTTGCAGCAATTGCACTTGTGGTACTGCTGGTGGCAAGAGGAGTTTTCCAGAGAGGTTTCTTAGGAATGCTTGTCAATGTAGGATTGGTTGTAGATATTGTCTATGTAGTTCCCAAAATACCAAAGTTGATTATGCTGATAAATGCGGAAAAAAGATTGTTTGCTTTTGGAAATGGTATCCGCAAGGCTCTTTTGAAGCAGGGGCTTATGGAAAGTGCCTCCAGCAAGGTTAGGGTAAAAACGGATGGATTGAAGAAGCAGACAATTTATTTAGCGGGTGGAACTGGTCGTGATAAGAGTTTGTTTACCAAGTGCGTAAAGGAATTCTTTGGTGAAATTGAAAATCAGAGATATTTACTAGTACGCAGCGGCAAAATTCGTGGTGCCTATGATTTCTATGGCGTTCCAGAATGTTTTGCAAAGCGAAAAGAGGATGCAACGCTGTTTTACGAATGTATCCGTCCATATATGGGAAAATACGAGTTGGTTTATACGAGAAGTGAAGCCGGTAGACCTCTTTTATTAGAAGGGCGTATGAAGGCACTCGCGAACCAGAAGAATAAGACGAAGTCTTTTAAGAGGGTAAAGGATTTCTAAATACACAATAGGTGGCAGTAAAATCAAGGGCTGCCACCTGTTTTGGAAAAGTTGAAGAGAAAGTACGAATTTTTCAAATTATATAAATTGTCTGAAAACAATGCAAAATATATGCAAATATAATAATAAATTTAAAAATAATTTAAAATATTTTGAAAATAAGTGTTGACATGTGTTAATTGTTGTGCTATATTAAACTCAACAAAAGGAACAAGACAACAGAAATTCACGAAGGAATTTCTCAAATAAGAAATCATCTTTATGATGACGAGAAAGTCATACAGATGAAATTTAGGAAAGGAAGGTACGGTCCAACAAAAACTTAAATTTTGGTAAGAAGCAACCCTAGCAAACTCCATGAACTGAATCGAGAAACCAGTGGCAATATAAAAATAAAGAAGAATTGGATGGAGCTTCGGAAAACACATTTGATAGGATACGAAGTCAATCCTAAGAAGTCATTTAGGTAAACAGAAGTGAAAGAGAATTGGAGAAAATAAAAAAAGAAAAAAGAATTCGAAAGAGAAAACAAATGAAAAAGGCATTTGAAGAATGAAACGAATTCGAAAATAAAAGATTGAGAGGTATAAACCCTTGGAAATGAATGAAATAGTATAATGGGCGTTATTTGAACGAGAATAAATTCAAATAACGCCTATTAATTTTGGCAATTCTACCAAAAGAAAAAAGTTTTTTTGTAGGAAATGACAATTGGCTTTTCTCCACTATATATAGTATAATCAGAAATGATTTGGAACTAAATTTTGTGATTTTATGCAGAAAACAAAGGAGAAAGTTATGTCACGAGAAGTGTTAGATGATGTTATGATTAACGGAGCTTGTAAAGGGAAAGCAGATGCAGTTGTAAATTGCCAGTGCAATATTGAGAATGCTCCGGTTCGATGTGAGCAGGCAGAAAATTGTATGTTCTATTCTTACTATAAATGTAGTAAACAGTGGAAACGTTTAGCATAAAATAAAATAGCTTTTAAAAAGTAGCTTCTACTAGAGCTTGAGAAGGTTCTAAGTAGAAGTTTTTTGTTTTTTAAGAGATTATAGAGAAAAGCTAGAAAAATAAAAAAATTATAAGAAAAAATTGACGAACCCTATAGAATAGCGGTATAATGTCGGGTATATTGGTCGAAATTTGATAGATTGAGGAGCAAAACATGGTTAAAGTAGTAAAATTTGGTGGCAGTTCTCTTGCCAGTGCGGAACAGTTTGCAAAAGTTGGCAATATCATTCGTTCTGACGAATCTCGTAAATATGTTGTTCCAAGTGCACCAGGAAAGAGAAATGCAAAAGATACAAAAGTAACGGATATGTTATACGATTGCTATGCATTGGCAGATGCAGGAGAGGATTTCCGTATTCCTTTGATGAAGATTAAGGATCGTTATGATTCTATCATCAATGGCTTGAACTTGAAGCTTTCTTTAGAGGAAGAGTTTAAGATTATTTCAGAAAACTTCAAGCAAAAAGTGGGCGTTGACTACGCAGCATCCCGTGGTGAATACTTAAACGGTATCATCATGGCGAATTATTTAGGATATGAATTCTTGGATGCGGCAGAAGTGATTTTCTTTGATGAAGATGGTTATTTTGATGCGGACAAGACACACAAGGTATTATCGAAACGTTTAGATAAGATGGAAAACGCTGTTGTTCCAGGTTTCTATGGTTCAAATCCAGATGGAAGCATTCGTACTTTCTCAAGAGGTGGATCAGACATTACGGGTTCTATTGTGGCAAAGGCATGTAAAGCCAGCATTTATGAAAACTGGACCGACGTGTCAGGCTGTCTTGTAGCAGACCCAAGAATTGTAAAGGATCCTAAGCCAATTAAGGTGATTACTTATCGCGAACTTCGCGAGTTATCTTACATGGGTGCGTCTGTACTTCATGAGGATGCAGTATTCCCTGTTCGTAAGGCGGGTATTCCAATCAACATCCGTAATACCAATGATCCAGAAGCAGAGGGTACTATGATTGTAGATAGTACTTGTCAGAAAGCAGATTATACTATTACTGGTATTGCTGGAAAGAAAGGATTCGTAGCGGTAAGTATTGAAAAAGACCAGATGAACTCCGAAGTAGGTTTCTGTCGTAAGGCACTTCAGGCGTTTGAAGAAAACGATATTTCCATCGAACATATGCCTTCGGGTATCGATACGATGACGGTATTTGTTCATCAGGCAGAGTTTGAAGGGAAGGAACAGCAGGTTATGAGTTCGCTTCGTAGACTTGCAAATCCAGACTTCTCAGAATTAGAAGCAGATCTTGCTCTTATTGCAGTTGTGGGTCGTGGCATGAAGTCTCAGAGAGGTACGGCAGGACGTATCTTTTCCGCCCTTGCACATGCGAATATCAACGTTCGTATGATTGACCAGGGATCTTCCGAATTAAATATTATTATCGGTGTGAGCAATGACGATTTTGAAACTGCAATCAAGGCAATCTATGACATTTTCGTAGAGACTCGTTTGTAGTAAGAAATAGGAACTAAGGCGCGCTTCCTTTCATATTTTATATGGAAGGGAGCGTTTTTTTATGGATAGGCATACAATTGTACTCACCGCAGATAAACGCCAGCAGCAACTAGTGACTCTGCTGGAGGGGGAAAAAGTAAGCTATGCTTGGGAAGTTGGCACCAAGGGAAAAGAGACATGTGAAAAAATATATGTATTACCGATACCGGTAACTAAGTTAGATAAAAATCCTGATATAAAGAACAAATTAAAAGAAGAATTAATTACTCTGAGTGTGGCTTCGGATGTCAGTTTGAAGGTGTTTGGCGGAGTCATTAATACGGAGTGGAAGGAGTTTTTGTCGCTGTATCAGATTCCATATTGGGACTTCATGCAGCTTCCAGAGGTTGTAGAAGGAAATGCGTGGATTACAGCGGAAGCCACAATGGCAGAGGTGCTACAGCATGGTGCGTACTCTATCTGCGGACAGAAGGTACTGGTGACGGGGTTTGGTTGTTGTGGTAGAAAAATCGCAGAATTATTTGGTCGGATAGGGGCAAATGTGACTGTGGTTGCACGTAGGCCTGAAGTACGTGAGGAGGCAAGAAAGTGTGGTTTTCATGCAATCTCGTTTATAGAGATGCCAAGGACGCTTGCTGATGTTACGACTGTTATCAATACAGTACCCTCCCGCGTGCTTAATGAGGATTGTATTCGGCGTATGCAGGAGGATGCGCTGATTATAGATATTGCTTCAAATCCTGGGGGAACAGATTTTGAGGCTGCAAAAAAATATGGAATTACTGCAAAGCTTGCGCTGGGACTTCCGGGAATTTATACGACCTCTAGCAGTGCTTTGCTTTTGAAAAATGCAATATCCCAATATGCTCCCTTACCAAAAAATGGAAGAGAGGATAAGCTATGGATTTTTCAAATTATCATATAGGATATGGGATTACGGGTTCCTTTTGTACGTTTTCTGGAGCAAGAAAGGCTGTTGTGCGGTTGAAGGAAATGGGGGCGCAGATTACGCCGATATTCTCCTATCAGACGCAGAATACAGATACCAGATTTGGCAGTGCAAAAGCATTTGTAGAGGGAATATGTGAAATTACAGAAAGCGAGGGGATTAAAAGCATAGCAGAGGCAGAGCCAATAGGGCCGAATAATTATCTAGACGTCATGGTGATTGCCCCATGTACAGGAAATACGGCAGCGAAGCTTTGTAATGGGATAGTGGATACACCGGTTCTTATGGCGGCCAAGGCGCATATGAGAAATGGCAAGCCTCTCGTTATAGCGATATCTACCAACGATGCTCTTGGAATGAATTTCAAGACGATTGGACAGCTTTTAAATATGAAGAATATATATTTTGTACCATTTGGTCAGGATAATCCAAAGTCAAAGCCGAACTCTATGATAGCAAATCTGGAATTGTTGCCAGATGCAATAGAAATGGCTTTGAAAGGAAAACAGATACAGCCGATTATTCAATAAAAACCGCGCCACAAAGCGCGGTTTTTTAAATGTCGATTTTAATATTATAAGCTTCTATCCAGTACATAATTTGTAGATAGTATGCGACGAGCTGAGGACCAGCCATCAGTTGTCCGTACCAAGGACGTCCTAGGTCCTTGGCCTGACGACAGAAGGTCTGCACCTTATCTCTATCCACGAATAAAAGGAGAGGACAATCGGGCTTGGAAAGGGCATTTAATAGCTCTTGATTAATCAAGGCTTCGTAGCCAGGGTCATAGGTTTTTGGATAAGGGCTTTTCTTCCGGGTTCGGATTTCCTCTGGAAGTGCACCTTTGGCGTAGGCACGAAGCAGGGATTTGCGCTCTCCATTTTGTGACTTCATCTCAAATGGTGTGTTAAACAGATATTCCGTTAAGTCCTGGTGTGCAAATGGAACGCGGGCATCCATGCTATTTGCAGCAGCGGCACGGTCGCCTCGATTTACCAGGGTTTGCATGAAGTAACGAATTGTGAGATAAAAGGTTTTACGATGTAGCATATCATCCGGAGTGTTTTGACCGTCTAAGCCAATTTCGGCACAAGTATCCTGGTAGGCACTTTTTGCACATTCTCCAAGAGGAAGTCTTGAAATTAAATCCTCTCTTAATAAAGTGTGCCGAGGAGAGATGTCCATGGACCATGGAAAAGTCTTTGGGTCAGGTTCTATGCTGTGATACCAAGGATAGCCACAAAAGATTTCGTCTGCACATTCGCCGGTGAAAACAATTTTGTGTTGCTTGCCCACTTTTTCACAAAAATACAAATACGAAGAATCTACATCCGCCATTGCCGGCAGGTCATGGGCAAGTACAGATTTATAAAGGTATTCTACTTGGGTTTTGTTATCGCAATTATATATGGTGTGCTTGGTGCCTAGGTTGGTAACCATTTGCTGTACGAAAGGAGCGTCCAGGGCCGGCTGGAAGGCATTGGATTTAAAATGTTGCCTGCTGTTGTCGAATTCCAATGAGTAAGTAGCAAGAGGGGAATTTGAGTCTTGGGCAAGCTTGGATGTCACGATGGAAGAATCCAGTCCGCCGGATAATAGACTGCTAATTGGCAGGACGGCGGGCTTTAATGAGGCAATTGATTGGTCTAACAGATAGCGGATATTGTCGAGTGTATCCTCATAGCTATCCTTATGTTCCTTGATTTCAAAGGAATGGAATTGTTTCACTTCAAGTTTTTTGCCGTCGTAAATGAGAAGGTGACCGGGTTTTACCTCTGAAACATCTTGAAAAATGGCGCTGCCAGGCTTACGTGCTGGGCCAAGTGCTAATAGTTCGGTCAGCCCCTCGCGAGTGAGTATGGGACGAATATCGGGATGGCAGAATAATGCCTTTATTTCTGAGGCGAAAACAAGAGTGCTTCCTTTATGGGCGTAGAATAAAGGGCGAAGCCCCAGAGCATCTCGGAATAAATAAAGACACTTATTCGTTTCATCATAGATAGACAGGGCAAAGGCTCCTCGCACTTCTTTTATAAAATCACATCCTTTGGTGAAAAAAGAAAATAAAAGAAGCTCCTCCAAGGACATATCCTTTGTGGAAATCCGCTCTACCTCCAGCTCCATGGCCAGACTTTCTGGATTGCTAACAAAACCGTCAAATAATAAGGTGTATGTATGGTCTTGATAGGATATGGTAAGTGGTTGCATTTTGTGCGGAAAGGTCCCCGGAATATAGCCGGCTAAGAGATAATTCTGGGTCAGGGCACCGTGGGCGAAGTAATAAAAGGATTGTTCGTCTGGACCTCTATGAATCAGCATATTTGACATATCATGAATCGTTTTGATGCAAAATTCGTTTTCTTTGGGATAAATTGTGTTTGGTTGGTAAAAACCAGCGATACTGCTCATAAAAAAACTCCTTAAGATAATTTCTTAAGAAGTTTATGAGCGTAATAGAAATATTATGCATTTGTAGCTTCGTAAGCTTCACGAACAGCCTTTGCGAGCTGGTCGCCACAAGAGGTGTTCTTGAATCCACATTTGATGCCGCCGATTCGTTTTTCGACTTCTTCTACGGTGAGACCTTCTACCAAGGCAGGGATTGCCTGAAGGTTGCCGTGGCATCCACCGGTAAATTTTACGTTATGCACGATGTTGCCATCTAATTCTAATTCGATTTTTGTAGAGCAGGTGCCCTTTGTTTTATACACGTATGACATTGCTGGTCTCCTTTTCTTTTCATAAAGTTTTTTTATTATAACATCTTCATAAAAAGTTTACAAATCGTTTAACTATTTTTATTGAGAAAAAATTGGTAAAGTGGTACAATATCGTGGTGATTTGCCCTTTGTGGCAGTAAAATTAGAGTAAAATGAATTTTAGAATATAGATAAAAGGAGACGAACATGGGTATTTTTGATAAGATTTTTGGAACCCACAGTGAAAGAGAGTTAAAAAGAATTTATCCAATCGTAGATAAGGTAGAGTCTTTAAGAGATGCGATGATGGCCCTTTCGGATGAAGCTTTAAAGGCAAAGACCAAGGAATTTAAAGATCGCTTGGAAAAGGGAGAGACTTTGGATGATATTTTACCAGAAGCATATGCGGTAGTGCGTGAAGCAGCTCGTCGTGTACTTGGCATGGAGCATTATCGTGTACAGATTATCGGTGGTATCGTTCTTCATCAGGGACGTATCGCAGAAATGAAAACAGGTGAAGGTAAGACCCTCGTATCTACTCTTCCAGCATATTTGAATGCATTAACAGGAAAAGGTGTGCATATCGTTACCGTCAACGACTACCTCGCAAAGCGTGATGCGGAGTGGATGGGACAAGTGCACGAATGCTTAGGTCTTAAGGTAGGTGTTGTATTAAATAGCATGACCAACGATGAACGTCGTGAAGCCTACAAGTGTGACATCACTTATGTTACCAACAACGAACTTGGTTTCGATTACTTAAGAGACAACATGGTAATCTATAAAGAACAGCTCGTACTTCGCAACTTAAATTTTGCGATTGTTGATGAGGTGGACTCTGTTCTTATTGATGAAGCTAGAACACCACTGATTATTTCTGGACAGAGTGGCAAGTCAACCAAGCTGTACGAAGCTTGTGATGTACTTGCAAGACAGCTACAGCGTGGTGAGGACGTAGAGGACCTTTCAAAGCTGGATGTTATCATGGGAACTGAGCAGCAGGAAACAGGAGACTTTATCGTAAATGAAAAGGATAAGGTTGTAAACCTCACCGAGCAGGGTGTGACAAAGGTAGAGCAGTTCTTCCACATTGAGAACCTTGCAGACCCAGAAAACTTGGAAATCCAGCACAATATTATCCTTGCACTTCGTGCACATAATCTTATGCACAAGGATCAGGACTATGTAGTAAAAGATGACCAGGTTATGATTGTTGACGAATTCACAGGTCGTATCATGCCAGGTCGTCGTTATTCAGATGGTTTGCATCAGGCAATTGAAGCAAAAGAACATGTAAAAGTAAAACGTGAAAGCAAGACGCTTGCAACCATTACTTTCCAGAACTTCTTTAATAAGTTTGAGAAAAAGGCAGGTATGACAGGTACTGCCCTTACAGAAGAAAAGGAGTTCCGTGATATCTACGGAATGGACGTTATTGAAATTCCAACGAATCGTCCAGTTGCACGTATCGATCACGAGGATGCTGTATACAAAACCCAAAAGGAAAAATTCTGGGCGGTTGTACAGGAGGTAAAGGTAGCACATGCTAAGAAACAGCCAGTATTGGTAGGTACAATCACGATTGAAACCTCTGAATTGGTTAGTAAATTATTAAGACGTGAGGGTATCCCTCATACAGTTTTGAATGCGAAGTTCCATGAAATGGAAGCGGAAATCGTTGCACAGGCGGGGGTTGCTGGTGCGGTAACTATCGCTACCAACATGGCAGGTCGTGGTACCGATATCAAGCTTGACGAAGAAGCAAAGGCAGCCGGTGGTTTGAAAATCATTGGTACAGAACGTCATGAATCCAGACGTATTGATAACCAGCTCCGTGGACGTTCTGGACGTCAGGGCGACCCAGGTGAATCGAAATTCTATATTTCCCTAGAGGATGATTTAATGAGACTCTTTGGCTCTGACCGACTTATGGAAGTGTTTAATACATTAGGTGTGCCAGAGAACGAAGAAATCCAGCATAACATGCTGACTTCTGCAATTGAAAAGGCACAGCAGAAGATTGAAAGCAACAACTTTGGTATTCGTAAGAACCTTTTAGAATATGACCAGGTAAACAACGACCAGAGAGAAATCATTTACGCAGAACGTCTTCGTGTATTAAACGGCGAAAATATGCGTGATGTAATCTTCAAGATGATTCAGGACCAGGTAGAAAGTGCAGTAGATATTTGCATTTCTGGTGAAATCGAAAAAGAAGATTGGAATATTCGTGAATTAAACGACCTTCTTCTGCCAATTATTCCTTTAAAGAAAATTCGCAGAGAAGATTTAGCGTCTATTGAGAATGACAAAGAATTAAAACAGTACTTGAAGGAACAGGCGGTACGCCTCTATGAAGCAAAGGAGACCGAGTTCCCAGAACCAGAACATTTCCGTGAATTAGAGCGTGTGATTCTGCTGAAGGTAATTGACCGTAAGTGGATGGACCACATCGACGATATGGACCAGCTTCGTCAGGGGATTGGTCTTCAGGCGTATGGTCAGCGTGATCCATTGGTAGAATACAAGATGTCAGGCTTCGACATGTTCGATGAAATGACAGCTGCGATTCAGGAAGATACCGTAAAGCTTCTCTTCCACGTAAAAGTAGAACAGAAGGTAGAGCGTGAACAGGTCGCAAAGGTAACTGGAACCAATAAAGATGACACAGCAAAGGCTGCACCAAAGAAGCGCGCAAACGAAAAGGTTTATCCAAATGATCCATGTCCATGTGGTAGTGGAAAGAAATACAAACAGTGCTGTGGACGCAAATAAAGTCTACAAAAGAGTTAGGAAAAAATTGTTTTCCTAACTCTTTTTATGTTGTATAATAAAAAACAGAAAATATTGGAGGAGGAAATAACTATGGCAACACCACATAATGGGGCAGAAAATGGTGCATTTGCAAAAACAGTGCTAATGCCAGGTGACCCTTTAAGAGCAAAATTTATCGCAGAAACCTTTTTAGAAAATCCCAAATTGGTTACATCCGTAAGAAATGTATTGGGATATACAGGCACCTATAACGGAAAAGAAATTTCTGTTATGGCGAGCGGCATGGGTATGCCAAGTATTGGAATTTATTCTTACGAATTATTTACCCAATATGGAGTAGAAACTATCGTGCGTATTGGTTCAGCGGGTTCTTATGTAGAGGAACTGGATGTATATGACGTAGTATTGGCCGATAGTGCTTACAGTGAATCCAGCTTCGCAAAGACACAGAATGGATGCGAGGATGATGTCATGTATCCATCTGAGGAAGTGAATGCAAAAATTCTTGCTGCAGCAGAAAAATTAGGAATTCCATGTAAGGTGGCAAGAATTCATTCTAGCGATGTGTTTTATCAGGATGAAAATCGCGGCAGTTATACTCGTTATCCAGAAAAATATGGTGCAAAATGCGTTGAGATGGAAAGCTTTGCTTTATTCCACAATGCAAATGTATTAGGTAAGAAAGCTGCTTGTCTTTTGACAATTTCTGATTGCTTCGTGACAAAGAAAGAAACAACCTCAGAGGAAAGACAGAATGCTTTTACAGAGATGATGAAAATTGCCTTGGAATTAGCGGAGTAATTTTTAGCTAAATTTGACATGATTTTTGGGTGGAAATGTACAGGTGCTTATGCTAAAATAAGAGCAATGAAATGAGAATAAATGGGGGATAAATTTATGACTCAACAAGAAGTTTTAGCTATGGTAGATCACACTTTGTTGCTCCAGACTGCGACATGGGAAGAAATCAAAGCAATCTGTGATGACGGTATCAAATACGAGACGGCATCTGTTTGTATTCCTACATGCTATGTAAAGTCAGCAAAGGACTACATGGGTGACAAATGTAAGGTATGTACCGTAATTGGTTTCCCAAATGGAAACTATACGACAGAAGTGAAGGTGTTTGAAACCAAAGATGCTATCGCAAATGGTGCAGATGAAATCGACATGGTTATCAATGTAGGCATGTTAAAGGCTGGCGAATATGACTATGTTTTAAATGAAATCAAAGCCATTAAGGATGCTTGTGGAGAACACATTTTAAAGGTGATTATTGAGACCTGTCTTTTGACAGACGAAGAAAAAATCAAAATGTGTGAAATTGTTACCGAAGCGGGTGCGGATTTTATCAAGACATCGACAGGATTTTCGACAGCAGGTGCTACTTTTTCAGATGTAGAGCTGTTTGCAAAACACGTAGGACCAACTGTAAAAATTAAAGCAGCAGGTGGTATCTCTTCTATGGATGACGCAGAGAAGTTCATCGCATTGGGAGCTACCAGACTTGGGACAAGCCGTATTGTGAAAATTGTGAAGAACGAAGCGGCATCCGGATACTAAAGATTTTTTCAAAGACAGGTGTGGTTGAAGAATGTCTTTGATAAAATAAAATAATTTTATTCATTTATTTAAGGAGGAAAAGGAGAATGAAAAAATTACTTTCATTATTACTTGCAGCTACTATGGTAATGGGCTGTTTAGTAGGCTGTGGTGGCGGAAATGGTGATGCTAACACAGAAGGTGGAAACACAGGTTCTGATGAAGAATACGCAGTAGCTATGATTACAGACTACGGCGACATCACAGACCAGTCTTTCAATCAGACAACATATGAAGCTTGTAAAGCATTCTGTGAAGAAAATGGATTAGATTTCAAATACTTCAAACCACAGGATGATTCTACTGCAGACCGTGTTGCATCGGTTGAATCAGCAATTGACGAAGGCTATAACGTAATCGTTATGCCAGGTTATGCATTTGGTGGAACTGTTGCAGAAGTTGCGGCAGATTATCCAGATGTAAAATTTATCGCATTAGACGTTGCTAAGGGAGATTTACTTGAAGCAGCGGTAGCTAACGCTGGTGAAGAATATGACTACAACCCAGACAACTGGAAATTAGAAGACTATGTTGATATGAGCAACGTATACTGTGCAATCTACCAGGAAGAACTTTCAGGCTATATGGCAGGATATGCAGCAGTTAAGCTTGGCTACAAGAACTTAGGTTTCTTAGGTGGTATGGCAGTACCTGCAGTTATGCGTTTCGGTTATGGTTTCGTACAGGGTGCTGACGCAGCAGCAAAAGAACTCAATGTAGATGTTTCTATCAAATATGCTTATGGTAACCAGTTCTTTGGTGATGCAGATATTACAGCAGCTATGGATACATGGTATCAGAGCGGTACAGAAGTAGTATTTGCATGTGGTGGCGGTATCTACACATCAGCTGCAGAAGCTGCTACAAAAGAAGGTGTTAACGGAAAAGTTATCGGTGTTGATACAGACCAGTCTGCAAACATCAATGGTGCTTACGGCGACGGTCTCACAGTTACATCTGCTATGAAGGGTCTTTACCCAACAACTTACGATACACTTACAGATGTACTTGTAAATGGAAATTGGGATAACTATAAGGGCAAAATTGCAACCTTAGGTTTAATCTCTCGTGATGATCCAGAACTCAACTATGTACAGCTTCCACTTGAAACTACGCAGTGGGCTGATGGTTTCTCAGCAGATGATTACAAAGCTCTTGTAAAAGATATGTTTGATGGCAATATTACCGTTTCAAACGATATTAGCAAAGAACCTACAGTAGAAAAAATCAAAGTTGAATGGCTTGGTAACTTAAAATAATAAGCTATGATGCCAAAAGGGCAGACACACATGTCTGCCCTTTTTTGAAAGAATATTTTCCAATTCTTAAATAAATGAAAATAAATGAGAGAGAGGGATTCGTTTTGGAACAGACCTATGCAATAGAGATGTTAAACATCACCAAAAAATTCCCTGGAATTATAGCCAATGATAATATCACGCTTCAGTTAAAGAAGGGTGAAATCCACGCATTATTAGGAGAAAATGGTGCTGGTAAATCCACTCTGATGAGTGTGCTTTTTGGTCTATATCAGCCAGAGGAAGGGGTTATTAAAAAAGACGGAAAAGAAGTAAAGATTAAAGACCCAAATGATGCCAATGATTTAGGTATTGGTATGGTGCACCAGCACTTTAAGCTGGTAGAATGTTTCTCGGTTTTAGAGAACATTATTTTAGGCGTAGAACCAACCAAGAATGGTTTCTTGGAAAAATCTAAAGCGAGAAAGAAAGTAATGGAGTTGTCTGAGAAATATGGTTTACATGTAAATCCAGATGCCATTATTGAAGATATTACCGTAGGTATGCAGCAGCGAACAGAAATCTTAAAGATGCTCTATCGTGATAATGAGATTTTGATTTTTGATGAACCTACTGCGGTGCTTACTCCTCAGGAAATTGCAGAGTTGATGCAGATTATGAAGAACTTGGCGGCAGAAGGCAAGAGCATTCTTTTTATTTCTCATAAGCTGGCAGAAATTATGGAAGTAGCAGACCGTTGTACCGTTATCCGCAAGGGTAAATATATCGGAACCGTAGAGACGGCTAAGACTACAATTCCAGAATTATCAGCTATGATGGTTGGACGAGATGTAAACTTCCATGTTGAGAAAAAAGAATCAAAGACAGGAGAAGTGCTCTTGAATGTAGAGGGCGTAACAGTAGCATCCAATGTCCATAAAAATAACGCTGTAAAAGATGTTTCTTTCCAGGTAAAAGCTGGAGAAATCGTTTGTATAGCAGGTATTGATGGAAACGGACAGACAGAATTGGTATATGGCCTTACTGGTTTAGAACCACTCGTTTCTGGAAAGGTAGAGCTTTGTGGAAAGGATATTACAAAAGCCTCTATTCGAGAAAGAAATACTTCGGGACTGAGTCACATTCCAGAAGACAGACATAAACATGGTCTGGTATTGGACTATACCTTGGAAGATAACATGGTACTCCAGAGATATTTTGAGCCAGAGTTTACAAACAAACTTGGCTTCTTAAAGAGAAAGAATATTCGTCAGAATGCTGAGAGACTTATTGAACAGTATGATGTGCGTTCTGGACAGGGACCAATCACCATCTCTCGTAGTATGTCGGGTGGTAATCAGCAGAAAGCGATTATCGCACGTGAAATTGATAAGAATCCAGAAGTTTTGATTGCAGTTCAGCCAACACGTGGGCTTGATGTTGGTGCGATTGAATACATCCACAAGCAGCTCGTAGCACAGCGTGATGCTGGCAAGGCAGTTCTTTTGGTATCTTTGGAATTAGACGAGGTTATGGATGTTCCAGATAGAATTCTTGTTATGTATGAGGGCGAAATCGTAGGTGAGTTTGATCCTAAGACGACTACACAGGAAGAATTAGGTCTTTACATGGCGGGTGCTAAGAGAAAGGAGGTTAAGTAATGAAGAAAATATTGAAAAATTCAGCAGTACAAACATTACTTACCTCTGTAATTTGTATCTTGGCAGGTATGTTTGTTGGGTATTTAGTGCTTTTAGCAATTGAACCCAAAGGAGCAGGGGAAGCAATTTTGGCAGTTGCCCAAAACTTCTTAAGTTATAGTAAAACCAATATTCAGTTGAAGCATATGGGAACTACATTGGTAAAGACAGCACCTCTTATTATGTGCTCCTTATCGGTGCTCTTTTCTTACAAGGTAGGTCTGTTTAATATCGGTGCGGCCGGACAGTATGTAGTTGGAGCGTGTGCTTCTCTTTATGCAGCACTTGTACTGGGCTGGCATTGGTTACCTTGTATGTTGTTTGCGGCAGTTGTAGCAGCTGTCTGGGGAGCAATTACAGGTTTACTAAAAGCTTACTTTAACGTGAACGAAGTTATTTCGGGCATTATGTTAAACTGGATAGGATTGTATATTACAAATATGATTCTTTCTGGGGCAAAGGATCCTTCTAGTGCTTACACCTATGCATTAAAGGCAAAAGGCAAGCTTGCAATCTTGCCAAGTATGGGACTAGACCAGATCTTTTCGAATAACAAATATGTAAGTATCGCAATTCCGTTAGCAGTGATTTTTGCAATTGTTGTTTGGGTTGTTATGGAAAAGACCAAATTTGGTTACGAATTGAAAGCAACTGGTAATAACAAGAATGCTGCAAAATACTGCGGTATGGCAGAGAAGAGAAATATTATTCTTTCCCTTGCGATTAGTGGCGCGTTGGCAGGTTTGGGAGCATCGTTCCTTTATCTTACAGATATTGAACAGTGGCAGGTAACGATATCTTCGGTTCCAGGTATGGGATTCAATGGTATTGCAGCCGCTTTCTTAGGTGGTCTTAGTCCAATTGGAACCGTGTTTGCATCCTTCTTTATTCAGCATATCAGTGATGGTGGTGCACATGTAGACTTATCTATTTACTGCTCGCAGATTTCAGATTTGATTGCAGCGATTATCATTTATCTCTGCGGCTTCGTAGGATTTTTGAAGATGGTGATGAATACCGCTCTTGCGAAATCTGATGAAAAGAAAGGAGGCAAAAAATAATGTTATTATTAGTTCAGTATACAATTCTTTTTGCCTGCATTCTTATGCTTGTGGCGTTAGGCGGATGTTTTGCGGAACATTCCGGTGTAATTAACTTAGGTTTGGAGGGTATCATGGTTATGGGTGCCATGGGTGGTGCACTCATGATGAGCTTCATGCCAGATGGAATGTCAGCACTTATGATTATTCTTTTGACCTTGCTTGCAGCAATTGCTTGCGGTGTGCTATATTCCACACTTTTAGCAGTGGCAGCGATTCATTTCAAGGCAGACCAGACGATTATCGGTACTGCTATGAATATGCTCGGTACAGCAGCTGCAACCGTTATTGTAAAATCTATCAACACTATCAATGACCCAGATAACCATTCTTCTATCGTACAGTACATTGAAGAGAAGAAGGCATTTATCGTAAATATTGGTGGTTTTGAATTTAGCTGGTTTATCGTAGTTGCAATTGTGGCATTAATTATTTCCTATGTAGTTTTATACAAGACAAGATTTGGTCTTCGTCTTATGGCGTGTGGAGAGCATCCACAGGCAGCCGATTCCGTAGGTATCAACGTATACAAGATGCGTTGGGCGGGGGTGTTAATTTCCGGCGTGCTTGGTGGTTTAGGCGGTATCATGTACGTTACTACGGGTGTATCTGAATGGAAATTCGAATACGGTGTAGCTGGTTTTGGTTTCCTCGCATTAGCCGTTATGATTTTCGGTAAATGGAAACCACAGAATATTGCTTTAGCAGCACTGCTGTTTGGTTTCTTCCGTGCATTATCAAATGTATACTTTGGAATTGATTTCTTAGCAGGACTTAACATTCCAAGTGGTGTTTATAACATGTTACCTTACATTGTATCGCTCATTGTTTTGGCATTTACGTCCAAACATTCGGCTGCTCCAAAGGCGGAAGGTATTCCTTACGATAAGGGTCAGAGATAAGATACTCTGGGATACATTAGAAAGAGTAATAAAAGAGTTAGGGACGAAAGTTTCTAACTCTTTTTTCGTTTGCACTAAGGGTTGTAAAAGTTGACCTAAAACTATCATAAATTGATATATAGTAGACAAGGAAAAAAGAGAATGATAAAATTTTAACAATCGATAATGCAATACTTATCAAACGTGAACAAATTAATTTTTTATCTAAGAGGAGGACAAAACCTATGGGCAAAGATTCTTTATTACTTCAACCAATTAAAGTTGGTGACTTAACTCTCAAAAACCGTATCATGTTCCCACCACTTACAACGGGATATGAAGAACGTGATGGTTCTATCGGACCAAGAAGCTTGGCTTTCTATGAAAGACTGGCAAAGGGTGGTGTAGGCTACATTGTTATTGGGGATGTAGCTCCAGTTCGTACTGCTTCACCTACTCCAAAGCTTTTCGATGATGCACAGATTCCAGCATTCAAGGCATTAGCAGATACATTACATAAATATGATGCAAAAGTTGCTCTACAGATTTTCCATCCAGAATATGACGTACCAGGCGTAGGCCGCATGATTGGTATGGCAGGTGCGCTTAGACAGGAAGCTATGAAGCTCAAAGAAGCTGGCGATATGGCAGCGTTCGGAGCTAAAATGGAAGAAGCTGAAAAAGTAACAAAGGAAGCTTATGCAAAACTTCATCATGACATGCAGCACTTCGTATCAGAAGCTACAGTTGACCAGTTAAACGCAATTAAAGCAGCTATTGCAAACTCTGCACGTCTTGCAAAAGAAGCAGGTATCGATGCAATCGAAGTGCATGGTGATCGTTTACTCGGTTCTCTTTGCTCTACTATTTTAAATCATAGAACAGACGAATATGGCGGAGCCTTCGAAAATCGTATCCGTTATGCATTAGAAGTGGTGGAAGCTATCAAAGAAGCAGCTCCTGGACTTATGATTGAATACAAATTACCAATTGTAACCGTAAATGAAGATGGAAGCCTTCGTGGTAAAGGTGGTTTAATCGAAGAAGAAGGTATTGAGTTTGCTAAGAGACTGGAAGCAGCTGGTGTGCAGATGATTCAGGTTGCTCAGGCGAACCATACAGGAAACATGGCTGATACAATCCCACCAATGGGAACACAGGCTGATAACTGGACACTTCCAACCTGTATCAAAGTAAAAGAAGCAGTTTCTATCCCAGTAGCAACTGTAGGTCGTGTGATTACCGTAGCAAATGGTGAAGATATCCTTGCAAACGGAGATGCTGATATCATTGCTTATGGTCGTTCGCTTTGTTGTGATCCAGATATCGCTGTTAAAGTTGAAAAGGATGAACCAATCCGTGAATGTCTTACATGTAATAAGGGTTGTGTAGATGCGATTTCTAATCGTCGTTATATCTCATGTGTACTTAACGCAGAAAATGGTGATGAAGCTACTATCTCTATCAAGCCAGCAGATACAAAGAAAAACGTAGTTATCGTTGGTGCCGGTGTTGCAGGCTTAGAAGCAGCTCGTGTAGCAGCTATCCGCGGACATCATGTAGATGTATACGAAAAAGAAGAAGCTATCGGCGGTCAGATTAACATCGCAGCAGTACCACCTCGTAAAGCTGATATTCTTCGTGCAACAGAATACTATGAAGCAATCCTTCCAAATATGGATGTAGAAATTCACTTAAATACAGAAGCAACAAAAGAAATCATGAATGCAGCAGATGCAGTTATCGTAGCTGTAGGTGCGCATGATATTACACTTCCAATCGAAGGTGCTGATGCAGAAACAGTAGTATCTTCATGGGATGTTCTTGCTGAAAAAGCAGAAGTAAACGGACACTGTGTAGTAATTGGTGGTGGTCTTGTAGGTGCTGAAACAGCAGAATATGTAGCTAACAAAGGAAACGCTGTATCTATTATCGAAATGACAGACAAGATTGCTGCTCAGGAATCTGCTACCGTACTTCCATACATGATGGAAGACTTTGCTACTCATGATGTAAAACAGTATGTAAATACAAAAGTAAACAGTATCACAAATGGTGGCAAGACTGTAAACGTAACTGACGCAGAAGGCAATGAAGTAGCTATTGATTGCGATACAATTATCATGGCCGTTGGTTCTAAGAAGAATGAATTCGATGCAGAAGGCGTAAATGTACCAGTTTACTATGCTGGTGACTGTGCTGGCGAAAAAACAGCAGATATCGCTTCTGCAATCCGTGGCGGATATAACGCTGCTAATGAGGTATAAAATGAACAAATATACACATCTTTTTGAGCCCCTCAAGGTCGGAAAAACAGAGATTAAAAATCGTATCTTTATGCCACCAATCTCTACAAACTTGGCAGACAAAGGATATGTAACAGAAGAGCTTATCCAGCACTATGGTGCACGTGCAAAAGGTGGCGTAGGTCTTATCGTTACAGAAGTAGTAACGGTAGAACCTACATATATTTACTTACCAGGAGATATGTCTATCCATGACGATAGTTTTATCGAAGGCTGGACAAAGCTTTTTGCAGAAGTACATAAATATGGATGTAAGATGTTACCGCAGTTATTCCATCCAGCATATATGGCATTTCCAATGCCAGATACCCCACAGCTGATTGCCCCTTCCAATGTAGGACCATACTATGCAAAGACAGCGCCAAGAGCTGTGACAAAAGAAGAATTAAAGGTTATCATTCGCCAGTTTGGGGAAGCCGCAAAACGTGTACAACAGGCAGGCGGTGATGGCGTAGAAATTCATGCAGCACATGCTCATGGTTTACTTGGTGGATTCCTTACACCACTTTATAACAAACGCTGTGACGAATATGGTGGGGACATTAATGGTCGTCTTAGATTAACCTTAGAAGTTATTGAAGAAGTTCGTAAGACCTGTGGCGATGACTTTATTATTCAGGTTCGTATCTCGGGTGATGAATATTCAGACGGTGGTTTGAATTTAACAGATATGACTTATGTAGCAAAACAGCTGGAAAAAGCAGGTGTAGATATGCTTCATGTATCTGGTGGTAATACAGTTAAACGTGCAAGCTCTATGCCAGCACCTGGTACAAAGCAGGGTTCTCATACTGACCTTTCAGCAGCGATTAAGAGACAGGTAAATATCCCAGTTGCAACGGTTGGTCGTATCACAGATGCATGGGTAGCAGATGAAATTATCGCAAATGAACTTGCAGATGCATGTTATATCGGTCGTGCAAATCTCTGTGAACCAGAATTTGCAAATAAGGTATACGAAGGTAGAGAAATCGAAGTTCGTCCATGTATTGGATGTGGACGATGCCTCAATGGTATTATGTTTGGGAAACGTATTTCATGTACCATTAACCCATCCTTTGAATTAGAAAATGAAGATACTTTAACCGAAGCAGAAGTAAAGAAAAACGTACTTGTAATCGGTGGTGGTCCAGCAGGTATGGAAGCGGCTTTCGTAGCGAAGAAACGTGGACATAACGTAATTCTTTGTGAAGCAGCGGAAGAACTCGGTGGTGCACTTCACGTAGCTTGCGTGCCTATCGGAAAGCAGGAGCTTACGAAAGTGGTTCAGTACATGGCACATCGTATTGAAGCAATGGGTGTAGATGTTCGTCTCAATACACCAGTAACAAAAGAAATGTTAGAGGGTGAATTTGCAGGATATGAAGTAGTAGCTGCAGCTGGTGCAAAGCCAAATGTGATTGAGGCATTTACAGCTTTCAAACAGGCTGTGACGGCAGATGATATCCTTGCGGGAAAAGCCTTCCCAGGACGTAAGATTATCATCATTGGTGGTGGTAGTGTAGGATGCGAATTAGCGGAATACTTAGCTCCATTGGTAAATGACAGATTTGTTCGTAATCGCGACATCACTGTGCTCGAAATGGCTCCAGAAATTCTTATGAATGAGTCAGGCTCAGGACGAAGTGTATTAGTTCAGAGAATGATGGCAAAAGGTGTACATATCGAATGTAATGCAAAAGTAACTGCTACTACAGAAGATACTATCACTTACGAACAAGGTGGCGAAGAACATGTAATTACAGATGCAGATACACTTGTATTTGCAAATGGATATCATGTAGACGCAAGCATCGAAGAGATGCTTAAGGCAGCCAATACACATTATCATCTGATTGGTGATGGTGAAAAAGTTGGCAACTTACGTGATGCTATTACAAGAGCATATGAGGTTGTGAAGAATATTTAATAATTAGGTTGTGATCGAACTTAATAGTTTAGAGTTTTTAGAGTAGTGTCAAGAAATTAATTTCTTGACACTACTCTTTTTTTGCCACATAATGTAGATAGAGGATGCAAACACTAAGAAAGGAGGACGTACCATGGAGAAAAGAAATGAACGTGGAGCAGGAAGAAAGCCTGTTTTTACAGAAGAACAGATTGCAGAGATTCGTGCGAAAAGAGAGCAGGGTATAAAGGTATCTGATTTAGCAAAGGAGTATGGGGTATCTCGGCAGACCTTGTCTACTTATTTGAATAAACAGGATCAGCAGATAGAAGCCATCATTGAGAGCCTTCGTGTATGGCGAGAATTTAACCGCCCATTTCAAGAGATAAATGTGATAGATTACACCGTGCGTATGGACTTCATGTGTGAGGATGAATGTTGTACACAGATTCTGGTGGATTTTAAACATGAGAAGGTAGCAATAAGAAATACAACGGACAAAATTATGCTTCGAGCTTTTGGGATAAATATAAATCCGACATGGGAGGATTTTATAGAGTTTCTGGAGGATAGATGTTTTCCAAGAACAAGGGATAACCTAAAACTGATTTTGCAGGATTTAGAATTAGATTTCTATGACCCATTTTATATCATAGAGAAAACCAAGGGGCGCATGGGAGAGGATATGCAGTGGCTGAAGGTGACCTATCTAAATCCAGCACTTATTACAATGTAGAGGAGGTCTTATGTTACAGGTCGAAATGAAACAGGAAAATTTAAAATTAGACTTCGGACACTCCTCAAAAGGAAATCAAATGAAATGGCTGCAAGATGGCTATTGGTACAAAGCAGACCAGTTTGGTTATGAAAGTCTTGCAGAGGTTGTTGCCTCGCGTTTGCTTCAAGCATCAAGTGTTGAAAATGTAACCTTGTATGAGCCGGTAGTTATCATTTATAGAGGGAAAGCGTATCGCGGATGTCGTAGCAAAAACTTTCGTCAAAAAGAAGAGATATTAGTTCCATTAGAACGATTATTTCGAAATCATACTACGATTGGCCTTGCGAAGCAGCTTGCTCGAATTTCTAGTGTGAAGGAAAGAATGAAGTACACGGAGGAAATCGTTTGTAATATTACAAAATTGGATGATTTTGGGAAATATCTGGCAATGATGTTAGAAATGGATGCATTCTTTTTGAATGAAGACCGACATACAAATAATATTTCTATCCTCTATAACAAGGATACAGATAAATATCGTCTATGTCCATTCTATGATATGGGATTATCTTTACTTGCAGATACCAAAGTGGATTTTCCGTTGGAACAGGATTATTTTGCCTGCAAAGAGAAAATAGTTGCAAAACCATTTAGTCGTGATTTTGACGAGCAGATGGATACAGCAAATGAATTATTCGGTTCTTATTTACAGTTTCAAATTTCTGCAAACCGAGTGACAGAGGTGATGAAAGGGTTGAGGGAGAAGTATATACTGACAAAAGCGGATTCAGTGAATGAGCATGTAGGTGGTTATACAGAACAGGAATTGAAACGTGTGGAAGAAACTTTGCGTTATCAGGCAGCAAAATATGGTCTTTTTTTTAGTAATACTTGAAAATATCATTCTAGAGATTTTGAATAGCCTGGCGGTTTTATTCCGTCAGGCTTTCATAGTATTCTTTTGGAGTCATGCCGTATTCTTTTTTAAAGGCTCGGAAGAAGTGGTTGTATCCGCCAAAACCACCGAGGACATATACTTCTTTAATCGGCTTGCCTGCTTCGATATATTTCTTACACAAATCCAAACGTGATTTTACGATGTAAGAATGAATGGTTTGTCCAGTTAGTTTTTTAAACTCACGACAAAGATGATGTTTGCTAACAAAGAATTGCTCCTCCAATACTTCTAAAGATAAATTACTTGTTAAATTAGAACGAATGAATCGGAATACATCATCCATTACCAATTCTTTTTTGCGATGGGAGAGTTTTACGTGATCCGAAGCAATGCAGGAGCGTAAAAACAACACTAGCAAGATAGATAACATATTTTTACGATAAAGTTCTTGTCCAAAATCGTCGGATTGCTGTAATAATCCCATAGTAGTATTTGTAATGTTTTTAATCAGAGTTGTATTTCGCGTATCCAAGTGAATCATAGCTTTTGTAAGAGGTATAAACGAAAATCCTTTTTCTAAGTCGCAGGTATCATCAGATAATTCTTTTAAAATAGAGGGAAGAATTCGTACAAAAAGCAATTCCAAAGGTTTCTTATCATTTCGATATTCCATGCAAATCGTTGCGTTAGGTTTTAGCAAAAGTGCTGTTTCTGTATTACAGCTAACAAAGCCTTGCTCTAGTTCAAAATAGCAGTTTCCTTTTGCGATAAGTATTATGGTGTAATAGTTTTTGGAACTGAATTTCTTTTTTGAAATTTTATTTATGTTTATTTTCTCAATAGAATAGGATGGTGTATTCATTTCATTCTCCAGGAGGATTGTCGAAAGTTGATATGTTTTTAATTTTATACTATTAGAATATCAAATTAAGATAGCTAATACAATGGTATTAAACAAGTTCTTGTGAATATTGCATAGAAACCTTATGGAAAATTAAGGAAATATATGCAAAGTTAGTCTTGACAGACTTAAGTTAGAGGAGTGTTATACTCGCGTAGTTAGTTTAGACTAATTGTTGGTATACATAGGAGCATTATACATGGTTGATTTTGTTATTATTTTGATATTAGTATTCATTCTTGGCAGTGCGATTTTTTATATATAAAAAAGAAAAGAAAAAGGGTGTGACCTGTATTGGTTGCCCAGACGCAGATGTGTGTGCAAAGAGAAGAAATGGTGGGAGTTGTTAGATTTTATCTAGCAACTCTTTTTCTTTGCTTTATGAAGGACTATGTGATAATATTTTTAACATAGGGAATTTGTAGAAATACACAAGAGGAAGATAATTATGACGATATTTGATATACTATACACAATTTTTTTAGGGCCACTCAAGCTAGTGTTTGAAATCATCTATGTGATTGCAAATCGTTTTATCGGACATCCAGGACTTGCGATTGTGATATTGAGCTTGATTATGAACTTTTTAGTGCTTCCATTATATCGACGTTCGGACGCTATGCAGGAAGAGGCTAGAAATATAGAAGAAAAGCTTAGCAAAGGGGTAAAACACATCAAGAAAACCTTTACTGGTGACGAACAGATGATGATTTTGCAGACCTATTATAAACAGAATGATTATAAGCCAACAGACGCATTGAACGGTTCTGTATCTTTGCTTTTAGAGGTGCCTTTCTTTATGGCTGCCTATCAGTTCCTGTCACATTTGGAACTGATTCAAGGCGTATCACTGGGACCTATTGCTGACTTAGGTGCGCCGGACGCATTGCTTAGTATCGGCGGTATGAATATCAATGTACTTCCGATTTTGATGACTCTCGTAAACGTAATCTCTAGTGCGATTTATCTAAAGGGATTTCCTCTTAAGACAAAAATCCAGCTCTATGGTATGGCCTTATTCTTCCTGGTGTTTTTATATACCTCGCCATCAGGACTGGTATTTTATTGGACACTAAACAACGTATTTTCATTGGTGAAAACCATTTTTTATAAGCTGAAAAATCCGAAAAAGGTGCTTTGTATTTTGGCCTCTTTGATTGGTGTTGCAGTTCTCGTTTTTGGTGTGGGATTTTATGAGACAACTGCTTTTCGTAGAAAGATATTTATGATTGGTTTGGGCATACTTTTGCAGCTGCCAACACTTCTTAGCCTTTTGAAGAAGGTTATCAAATTAAACAAACCGGCTGTTCCAAAGAACAACAACAAGAAGATGTTCCTTTTGGGAGCGCTGTTTTTAACTCTGTTATTAGGTGTGCTGATACCATCGAATTTAATTGCCGCATCGCCACAGGAGTTTATCGATATTACCTATTTCTATAATCCGATGTGGTATATCGTTAGTACGACCTGTCTGGCAGTTGGAACCTTTTTTGTGTGGATGGGAGTATTCTATTGGATTGCAAGTCCGAAGGGCAAGGTGTTTTTGGATAAACTGGTTTGGGTTATGTGCGGCGTTATGCTCGCAAATTATATGTTCTTTGGAACCAATTTGGGTGTTATCAACAAGAACCTAAAATACGAAAATGGCATGGTGTTTGCTATGTCCGAAATGTTACAGAACCTGTTGATTTTGGCAATAATAGCAATCGTTATGTATTTGGTTGTCAGCAAGTGGAAGATGAAGCTTGCAGGTATTATGCTGACGGCGGTGATTGCTCTTGGAGGTATGGCAGGCCTCAATCTGATGACGATTCAGGAATCAGTATCTGCGGCTGAAAAACAGCTGGAAAACCTTAGCGAAGAGACCCCACAGTTTAACCTGAGTACGACCGGACAAAACGTGATTGTGCTTATGCTCGATCGTGGTATGGGACAGTACATTCCATATCTTATGAACGAGAATCCAGAGCTGAAAGAGCAGTTTGCTGGATTTACTTATTATTCGAATACCTTGTCATATGGCGGCTGTACCAACTTTGGCGCACCACCATTATTTGGTGGTTACGAATATACACCTATAGAAATGAATAAAAGAGATGAAGAAGCTTTGGTAGATAAACACAATGAAGCTTTAAAGGTCATGCCAGTTCTTTTTTCCGAAAATGGCTATGACGTTACTGTATGTGATCCGCCATATGCAAATTATCGTTGGATACCAGACTTATCCATTTATGATGAATATCCACAAATTGATACCTATATTACAGAGGGACAGTTTGTAGATGAGGAATCAAAAGAATTAAGGATTGCGAACAATCGCAGGAACTTTTTCTGCTTCAGTATTGTAAAAACGATGCCACTTATCATTCAGAATAATTTATACGAAGATGGCAATTATAATCAGGCAGGAGGTTCCAACTACCAGACTGCGTACAACGCATATATTTCAGAGGGAACGAGTGACCTCTTTATGGATGCGTTTACGGTATTGGAAAATTTAAATACAATCACCAAGATAACAGATGACTCCACCAACACCTTTATGATGATGAATAACAATTCGGTGCATGAGCCAACCATGTTAAAGGTGCCTGAGTACGAGGTGGCAGAATATATTGACAATACAGCATTTTATACAGAGAACGCAGATATCTATACGATAGATGGTGTAACGCTCAAGATGGAAAGTGCACACCACACGACACATTATCAGGTGCATATGGCGACGTTGAAACAACTGGGAGATTGGTTTGATTATTTACGTGAAAACAATGTTTATGATAACACGCGTATTATCATTGTTTCCGACCATTCTTATTTTGGCAATCAAATCGATGGACTGGTATATAACGAAGCCTTTGCGGTTGGGGATACAGGCTTGTACCATCCACTGCTCTTGGTAAAAGATTTTAATAGTACAGAATTTACCACTTCCGATGCGTTTATGACACATGCAGATGTGCCTACGCTTGCAGTAGATTCTCTTATTGAGAATGCGGTGAATCCATTTACCGGAAATGAAATCAATAATGATGAAAAATACGCACATCCACAGTATGTAATTGCATCCTGGGAATATGACGTAGCTAGAAACAATGGAAATACATTTATCGAATCCCAGTGGTTCAAGGTAAGCGATGATATCTGGGATTTGAATAATTGGGAATTCCTTGGGGAAATTACAACCTTGCCAGAGGAGGCAGAATAATAAAAAGGAGATTTGCGTGGATAAATTTATTTTACATTCTGAATATGCTCCAACCGGCGATCAGCCACAGGCGATAGAGGCATTGGTCAAAGGTTTTAAAGAAGGCAACCAGTTCCAAACACTTCTTGGTGTTACAGGTTCTGGTAAGACCTTCACAATGGCGAATGTTATCGCCGCTTTGAATAAACCAACACTTATAATTTCACATAACAAGACCTTGGCAGCCCAGCTCTATGGTGAGATGAAGGAGTTCTTCCCTGAGAACGCAGTGGAATACTTTGTATCCTAGTATTATAAGAAACTATATCTTGTGGTTTAAACTCCAGAAACCACAAAATAAGACTTTTGACACTAAGTTTTGACACCAGGTGGAACAACTGAAATTAGGTGTATCGGTGAACAGGATTCGTCGAAGCTGGTGAATGGAAAGATGTCAGAATGTGTATGGAAAAGAGAAAAATTTATAGTGTATGACAAGAGAAATCTTGGTATAATCTAATTGAAAGAATCATTATTTGAGAAAGTGAGGTGCAGGTTATGTGTAAGGAAAAAGAATTGAATTTTTGTATTTTTATCTTATATAGTCTTGCTGAAAAATGGCAGAAAACTCCTGCAGCTGTTTATGGAATATTAAATGCTACAGGAATTTTAGATAATTATATTATTGCCTGTTATGATGCTCTGCACACGCAGGGAAAGGAATATCTTGTAGAAGATATTACGGAGTTTGTAAGAGAAAAGGGAGTTACGGTATGATTGTTTATCATGGCACTACGGAAATTATAGAAAAGCCGGATGTGAAGCATTCTAAAAAGTATCTTGACTTCGGTAAAGGATTCTATCTCACTACATATGAAGAACAGGCTAAAAAATGGGCTGTTCGTAAGGGTGAGCCACTGAACAAGAACTATGATATTATTATTGGAAATGTGGCAGATGATGACGTGTTCAAGACTGTGGATATGTATTTCCGAGGATTATGGGATAAGGAAAAGGTTCTTGGAGAACTGCGTTATTATAAGATGAATAACCAGATATGTATCACAAATCAGGAAACGCTGGAGTGCGTACTCAAGTTTCAGAAAGCGTATGAGGTAGAATAATGGTTGATAGAACGCTGCTTGCAGAGGTATATAAACAGAATCTGGAAAATGATATCATCATGGCTCTTGCCGAGATGAAAGGTATTGAGATTCGTAAGGCATTTGATATTTATTATTCAAGTAAACTTGCCGGACAGATTGCAGACGGAAGCTATGGGATTGAAAATATGGATGCAAAATACCTTGCAGAAGATCTGATAGAGAATGAAGCGAAACTATTCGAATAAAGAATTGGAAAATTTATCCTTGTGATACGATAAGAGGAAGAACCATAAATGATATAGTTGCTGCAAATTCGCGTGTAAATTTGTTGCATATTTGGACGAATAACGGTATAATATAGATACATAGAAAGTTAGATTGGAGGATACGAATATGCCAAATATTAAACCGATATCAGATTTAAGAAATTATACCGCAGTAATAAATGAAGTAACTTATGGCAACAGAGTATATTTAACCAGAAATGGTCATGGTCAGTGTGCTATCATAGATATGAAAGAACTGGATGAACTGGATAAGATGAGAGCTTTAAATAAGCTGATGAGTAAATTAAATGAAGCTGAGGCATCAATCCGTGAACATGGTACGATTTCTGCTGAAGAATTGGAGCTTGAATTGGGGGTATAAGATTGAAAAAAGTAGAATTCTCGCTGATTGTAAGGCAGAAGCTAAAAGACTTACGTTCGGATTTAACCGTTCGGTTTGGTGCAGAGGTTTCAAAACGTTCCGTAAAAAAGATTACCAAAGCTGCGAAAGGTCTTGGAGTGTTTGAAACAAAAGGAATATCTGTAGCAGATATGTATGATATTGATTGCGATTACAGATACTTGTATGTAGGACACAATTATCTGTTTTACAGAATCGAACCGAATCAGATTATTATTGTGGAGATGTTTGATGAACGGGAAGATTTCATGTGGAAACTTTTCGGGATTGATACAACACCACAAGAGACGTATGATTACTGGGATGAATAATATAATATGGAAATTGTATGATCCGCAGGTTTTGAATCTGCGGATTTTTTTTTACTTTGAAGCGCATATACAAAAAACAAGCAGAAAGTCACGTTATCAGTGATTATTCCTGCTTGTTTTGTATTTCTACGTAAATATTCAAATAACGGTTCAGACGGTCGATTTCCGATTTGCTTCCGGTATTTAATATTTTTACAATATCCTCTGGTAATTTGGATAAGGCATCGTTACCCTCTTTGCCGAACACGATATAATCAAGACTGCAATCATACAACTTGCAGAACTGAATCAGGTTTTTCAGCGACAGGCTGGATGTGCTGTTCTCTATATGGCTGATGTGCTTTGGCGTTACGTCCAAGGCGGCAGCCAACTCTTCTTGCGTTAATTTTTTTGATCTGCGTGGATATTCTTGTGCGGCAGAGCCGCCAGTCCAGTGTGGCGAGAGCCACCTGTCCAGACTGACGGGAGCCACTAATATTTTATTTTGCTAATGCAGGATCCAATCCATAGACTTCTCGCATGGAGATATCTTTCTTAGGATCGATGCTTTCGATATCGATTTTATAAGAATCATACGAGATTCTATCCATAATGGCATCTGCAAGTGGTGAGTCGTTACTTGAAAGACGTTCATACCATTCGCTTTCTAAAAACTGAGAACAAAAGATTGTAGAAGAATGTTTACGTCTTTTATGTATTAACTCGAACAGGTCTCTGACTTCGTTTTCAGTAAGACGAATCAGTAACCATTCATCCAAAATCAGAAGTTTGGGTGGTACAATCTTTATGACAGTAGCGGTTATCCTTGGACCATTGTTATTATACAAAGATAATCAGCCGGTGCCAGAAAGATTCATCATCGTAGCTGCTGGTTTTGCTGCAGTTGGTGTAGTATGCCTTATGCTTACAAGCTTTTGGTGTAAGGAACGTGTAGTTGCAGTTGTAAAGGAAATCGCTAGTAACCGTGCATTAATCGGATGTATGCTCGCAAGCTTTATTGGTATGGTTGGTGCTTCCGTAGTAAATGGTTTAAATACATACCTTTATAAAGATTATATCGGAGATGTAAAGCTTTCTGTTATGAGTGGTATGCTTAGCGTGCTCTGGTCTGCAATCGCATTTATCGGCATCAAATTTACAGCGAAGAAGTTTGGTAAGAAAGAATGGATTATGG
>X42_Goitered_Gazelle__coassemble_27_pt1 | contig 55210 bp, 50 predicted proteins | sample X42_Goitered_Gazelle__metabat2_low_PE_005 | metagenome-assembled genome bin X42_Goitered_Gazelle
GAATTGTCAATTTTTTTTTTTTTTTTTGATAGAATATTTACAAATAATTTATAAAGTGTTAATATTATAAAGACAAAATCAAAAGCATTTTTGAAAGGAGAACGGCCAATGAAATTGAGAAATTTATTGACTATCGCATTAGCAGCAGCATTCGTGTTCGTAGCACCTATCACTGCTAAGGCAGAAGTAACTGAAGGCTGGCAGCAGGAATCAAAAGGCTGGTGGTATCAGATTGCTGACGAAAATGGACAGGCATCTTATTTAAAAGATGGTATTTACACAATCGAAGGAAAAGATTATTACTTTGATGAAAACGGTTGGATGAAGACCGGCTGGATTAAAGATGCGTATTCATATGATACCTATTATTATGAATGGGATGACAATGACAACTATGTTAAAGTTCCTTGTAAAGAAAGCGGTGTAGACTGGCTTTATGCAAACAAGTCTGGTGAAATCCAGTATGGCTGGCAGAAGATTGATGGCGAATGGTACTACTTCAATATTTACGATGGTGTAATGTTTGAAGATGGTACTTATGAAATTTATCCAGTTGTTACAGATGAATATGGTACAGACTATGATTATAGTGCAGAACCAACATTGTATCACTTTGCAGCTTCTGGTGAAATGACAACTGGTTGGTATTATCATGATTACCCAACAGGTGGAGGAAGCTGGTATTACTCAAACAACAGTGGTGCCGTATACACAGGCTGGCAGAAAATCGGTGGCGAATGGTACTACTTTGATGCTTGGGGACGTATGGAATCATCTTATTCATCTTACGACCCATTCTATGATTATGAAAATGCAGAAGTAGATGAAGATGGATATTATGATTACGATACAGTAGATATGTACTACTTTAAAGATAACGGTGCTATGGTAACTGGTTGGTACAACTATGCTCCAGAAACTACTTATGGTGACTGGGTATACTGTAACTCAGATGGTACTGTATACGATGGATGGCTTAAATCAGGCGGAAAATGGTACTATTTCGATGATGGTAACATGAGAGAATCTAGGTACGTATACAAATACAAAGAAACAAAAGATGAAAATGGTAACGTTATTGATAGAGAAATCGTTGAAACATACTATGTAGGCCGTGATGGTGCTATGATTACAGGTTGGTACCAGTACGAATACAAAACAGCTAATTTATACTCAAACACCTGGATGTATGCAAACGCTGATGGTACTATCGAAACTCAGTGGGTTAAGTCTGGTAAAGACTGGTATTTCGTAGATGCAGATGGTGTTATGGTTCAAGATGGTATTTATAACTGTTATACAGAAGGTACAAAAGAACCTGAAAGAAAAGACTATGCATCAGAGAAGGAATATGAGCTTGCAAGGGAAAAATGGTTTGACTCACATAGATATGTATTTGACGAAGATGGCAAGATGGTAACCAATGCATGGTATGGTAAGACAACTACAAATGGTACAACATGGTACTACGCGGATGCAAATGGTAACGGCTATGATGGATGGATTAAATCTGGCGGAAAATGGTACTATTGCTACGATGGTGTAATGCAGAGAAATACATACGTTGAAGGCGGCTACTGGGTAGACGTTAACGGCGTTTGGGTTAAATAATTAATCACTGTATAATTACATAATTTACAAAAAGAGGCTGACTACGACAGCCTCTTTTTTAATAAAGTATTGACAAATGAAGTTAGAACGACTAATCTGTAATCAAAAAACGGATTGGTCGGAGGCGGATATGACATATATCGAAAGAGCGATTACACCCATACTAAAGAAACGTGTGAAAGAAAGCAAATGTATTCTTGTTACAGGTGCAAGACAAATAGGCAAATCTACACTTATTAAACATGAGTTCCCGGAATACAATAGGGCAAATTTTGACGATAGATTAACTAGAATGCAGGCAAAGGAAGAACCGAAGCTGTTTTTTATGAATAATTCTTGTCCTTTATTTATCGATGAAGTTCAAAAAGAAAATAGTGTGTTAGAAGAGATTAAATTGATTGTGGATGAATCGGATGAAAGAGGGAGATTCATTTTGTCTGGTTCGCAGAAACTTGAACTTATGAAAGGGGTGAGCGAATCTCTTGCAGGCAGAGTTGCTATCACAGAGTTGTTGGGATTATCCCTAAGAGAGATTCATGGAGTGAAGTTTAATAATCATTTTGTGCCTACAGAAGAATATTTAAAAGAGAGAGAGAAGGCACTTGTGTCGTATGAGAATTTGTGGGAAATCATACACAAGGGCTCGTATCCAGAATTGTATGACATAGAAAGAGATTGGCAAGAGTACTATTCTTCCTATGTTTCTACGTATCTAGAAAGAGATATCAACGATTTGATTTCAACAGATAGTATTACATTTACCAAGTTTTTAACAGCAGTCGCTGCTAGAACGGGGGAATTATTAAATTATGCAAACATCGCAGGAGAAGTAGGCGTTAGCGAATCCACGGTAAAAAAATGGGTTTCTATCTTGGAAAGGACAGGAATTGTTTATTTGCTTCAGCCTTATAGTGCAAGTGCACTGAAGCGAGCAATTAAGTCACCTAAAATATATTTTAGGGATACAGGGCTGGCCTGTTATCTGACACGTTGGTTGACTGCGGATGCATTAAAGTGTTCAGCAGTAGCAGGAAATATGTTTGAAACCTTTATGGTATCTGAGATATTAAAGTCATATACGAATGCAGGAAAAAATTATAAGTTTAATATCTTCTACTATAGAGGAAAAGACAAAACTGCGTCTGGAGAAAACGAAATAGATATTATCATTGAAGAAAACGGGGTACTATATCCGATTGAGATTAAGATGTCGGGAAATCCAAAGGCGAGCATGGGTGCAACCAATCCAGTTCTGGATAAAATTACAGAGAAAACTAGAGGGATGGGAGTAATTCTTTGCTTAGTAGATAAGAAAACTTACTTGAGAGAAAATTTAGTGGCACTTCCAATTGAATATATTTAGAGGTGTGTTGTATAGAAAGGGTTGACAGACCCTTTCTTTTTTTATATGATGTGTTCATGAAAAAGAATTGGAGAGTGTTTATGAACAAATGGTTTTTCGATATCTTGAACGTGATAATGACATATAAGGAGACAAAGCAACGTCAGATAGCGACACTGTGCGGCTATTCGCTGGGTATGGTGAATAAGGGAATCCGTGCTTTGACAGAGGATGGCTACTTAGATGAAAGCGGATGTGTGACCGAGAAGGGTAGCAACTATATCCTAGAACATAGTCCAAAGAGTGCGGTGATTCTGGCGGCGGGCTATGGTATGCGTATGGTTCCTATCAATACCGAGGTTTCAAAAGGATTGGTAGAAGTCGAGGGTGTACCTTTGGTAGAGCGTCATATTCAGCATTTACAGGAAGTAGGCGTGCAGGATATTTATATTGTGGTTGGCTTCTTGAAGGAGCAGTACGAATATCTTATCGATATGTATGGAGTAAAGCTCATTGTGAACCGTGATTACAGAGAAAAGAACAATCTTTTCTCTGTGTATAGAGCTATAAAGCACATTCGAAACACCTATATTATTCCATGTGATATCTGGTGCAAGGAGAATCCGTTCCGTAAATATGAGGCTCGTTCATGGTATATGGTAAGTGAACGTATGAAAAAGAGTCAGGTACGTCTGAATCGCAAGAATGAGCTGGTACAGTTAGAGAAGAAGGGCATCGGCAATCAGATGGTAGGGATTGCTTATATTAGTGTAGATGAAGCTGACGATTTTGCAGAGTGTTGTGTAGAGTATGCACTTCAAGAAACCTACGATAGCTGTTTCTGGGAAGAAGTTTTATATGAAAATGGGAAGATGATGATTCCGGCACGTGTGGTAGCGGAGGATTTTGCAGTAGAGATTAATACTTATGAGGATCTGCGAGAGCTGGATGGAAGCTCGAACCATTTGCGAAATGATGCGATTGAAGTCATCATGGATGTGATGAATGTAGATGTGGCAGATATCACAGAGATTACTGTGCTTAAAAAGGGGATGACGAATCGTTCGTTCCTGTTTAATTGCAAGGGAAAACGCTATATTATGCGAATTCCTGGTGAAGGTACGTCAGAGCTTATCAATCGTAAACAGGAAGCGGCAGTGTACAATTTGGTAGCAGGACAGGGAATTTGTGATGAAGTAGTCTATATGAATCCAGAGAATGGATACAAGATTACGGAGTATATTCCAAATGTACGTGTCTGCGATGAGACTTCGGTAGAGGATTTGACAAAATGTATGAAGAAGCTACGTGATTTCCATGCGTGCAAATACAAAGTGGGGCATGATTTTGATTTGTTCGGACAGATGGAATATTATGAGTCCCTTTGGAAGGAGCCTTCGGTGTATCGTGATTATGAGACGACAAAGGCTAACGTGTTATCCTTGAAATCATATATAGATAGTCAGGAAATAGAGAAGATATTGTGTCATATCGATGCGAATCATGACAATTTTCTGTTCTCCAAGGCGGAGGATGGCAGTGAACAGCTATACCTTATCGATTGGGAGTATGCGGGGATGCAGGATGCGCATGTAGATATCGCGATGTTCTGTATCTATGCAATGTATGAGCGTGAACAGGTGGAACGTTTGATAGATATCTATTTTGAGAATCATTGTCCACCGGCAATTCGAAAAAAGATATATGCTTATATTGCCATCTGTGGATTGCTGTGGAGTAATTGGTGTGAGTATAAGCGTCAGTTAGGTGTAGAATTTGGAGAATATTCTTTGAAACAGTATCGTTATGCGAAAGAGTATTATCGTCTTTTTGAGAACTGTAAAGAGGAAAATATGTAAAAAAATTATATGAAAGTATAAGGTGAGGATATGAACCAGGTAAAAAGAGCCATCATAATGGCGGCTGGCAAGGGCGAACGTATGCGTCCAGTGACGGAATCAACCCCAAAGCCTATGGTAAAGGTAAATGGTGTGCGTATGATTGATTCGGTAATACAGGCACTTCATGCGAATGAGATTTATGAGATTTATATTGTGGTAGGGTACTTAAAAGAGCAGTTTGAGGTACTTTGCAAGGAATACGAGGGTGTGACAATTATCGACAATCCTTACTATGATAAATGCAACAATATTGCGTCGCTTTATGTGGCTAGAGATTATATTGAGAATGCAATTATCTTGGATGGAGATCAGATTGTATATAATACTGAGATTTTTTCCAGAGATTTTGAACGTTCCGGTTACAACTGTGTTTGGACGGATAGGCATACAGACGAATGGGTGCTTACGGTAAATGATGCAGGTGTTGTGACAGAGTGTAGCCGAAATGGAGGCGAAAGAGGTTGGCAACTATATAGTGTTTCCAGATGGAACGAAGAAGATGGACGCCGCCTCAAACGTCATTTAGAGATAGAGTTTGAAGAAAAGCGAAACCATCAGATTTACTGGGATGATGTTGCACTATTTTGTTATCCGGAGGAATATCAGTTGGGAATTCGTCAGATGAGTTCGGATGATATTCTTGAGATAGATAATTTTGATGAACTATTAGCGGTGGATGCTAGCTATAAGATGTAGAAACAAAAGCTTAGAAGGATATAGGTATAGAATGTCTGTGGAGATAATGTTTTGATACCTATAGTGGAGGATAAATTTATGAATCGCAAATTGTCAGCAGAAAAAGGAAAAATAGATTGGATGATTACGCTGGTGCCACTGGTACTGGTGGTTGCACTATGCGTAGTGTTTTTTGTGTTGCCAGAGCAGTCAAGTGCTGTGTTGTCGGAGATTCGATTTTTGTTTGGAGATACTTTTGGCTCTTACTATTTGGTTATTGGTCTTGGTGTATTTTTGGTTTCGATGTATATTGCATTTTCTAAATATGGCGATATTGTTTTGGGGAAACCAGATGAAAAGCCAAAGTATTCATTCTTTGCATGGGGTTCTATGATGTTTACCTGTGGTCTTGCAGCAGATATTCTGTTCTATTCATTTTCAGAATGGGTATTGTATGCAACAGATCCACACATGGCGGAGCTGGGCTCGATTCAGGAATGGGCAGGAGTATATCCTCTTTACCATTGGAGTTTTATTCCATGGGGATTTTATCTTGTGCTTGCGGTTGCTTTCGGCTTCATGCTTCATGTTAGAAAGCGTGAGAAACAGAAATATTCCGAGGCTTGTCGTCCTATTTTAGGAAAGCATACGGATGGGATTGCAGGTCGTGTCATTGACTTGTTGGCGGTATTCGCATTGCTCGCGGGTACAGCAACAACCTTTAGTGTGGCGACTCCTCTTATGGCGACCATTATTACAGAAGTGTTCCATATTGAAGTCAGTCGTGTAGTGGTAAATATCATTATTTTGATTGTGACCTGTGTGATTTATACGTATTCTCTGTTACATGGAATAAAGGGAATTAGCCGTTTGGCAAACTTATGTATCTATCTATTCTTTGGATTGATTGCATTTGTATTCTTTTTCGGTGGAGAAACCAAATACATACTTGAGACAGGGATTGCTTCTTTTGGTAAGATGGTGCAGAACTTTGTGGAGCTTTCTACTTTTACAGACCCACTTCGTACCTCGAATTTCCCACAGAACTGGACGATTTACTATTGGGCTTACTGGATGGTATGGTGTGTAGCTGCTCCATTCTTTATTGGTAGTATTTCCAGAGGTAGAACGATTCGTCAGACAATTCTAGGTGGCTATGTGTTTGGTGTAGGTTCAACCTTGCTCAGCTTTATCGTATTAGGAAACTATTCAATGGGACAGCAGATGACAGGCGTGGCAGATTATATTGCAGAATACATGGCTACTGGTGATATCTACGGTATGATTGTGTCGATTATACAGTCAATGCCACTTGCACCAGTTATTATCGTGCTGGTTTTAGTGACAATGGTGGCATTCTATGCGACTTCTTTTGATTCGATTGCTTATACAGCATCTTGTTATAGCTATCGTGAATTAAAGGAGGATGAACAGCCTAACAAGGGTATTCAGCTTCTTTGGTGTGTGCTTTTGATTTTATTACCAATTGCACTTTTATTTGCGGAAAGCTCTATGAATAGTTTGCAGTCCGTGTCGATTATTGCGGCATTTCCGATTGGATTTGTTATGATTCTCATCATTGGAAGCTTTTTAAAGGATGCGAAGGCATATATGAATGAAAAAGCTAGCAAATAGGCTTTGAAAATGGTATGCTAGTTAGTAGATATATACGACTAGATAAGAGAGGAAGAAAAGATGACACTTTATATTGATCCAGGAACCGGTAGTATGCTTTTTACCATTTTGCTTGGTGTAATCGGTGCTGGTATATATTCACTTCGCATGCTTATGATTAAGATACGTTTTGTGATTAGTGGCGGTAAAGTGGAAATAAATACAAAGAAGATTCCTTTTGTTATTTTTTCAGATGACAAACGATATTGGAATATATTCGAACCAATCTGTAAAGAGTTAGATAGAAGAGGACAGGATGTGGTTTACATGACTTCGTCTGAGGATGATGCAGCACTTAGCTGTCCATACGAACATGTAAAAGCAGAATATATTGGAGAAGATAATAAGGCATTTGCGAAGCTGAATTTTTTGAATGCAAATATTTTGCTATCTACCACACCGGGACTTGAGGTATATCAATGGAAACGTGCAAAAGAAATAGATTACTATGTGCATATGTTCCACGCACCAAATGACGTAACTCTTTATCGTATGTTTGGTATTGATTATTACGATGCGATTTTGGTTTCGGGGGAGTATCAGAAAGATGATATTCGTGCTTTGGAAAAGATGAGAAATCTTCCGGCAAAGGATATTCATACTATCGGTATTCCATATATGGATGTGATGGCAGAGAGACTGAAAGCTGCTGGGACAGTAGAAGAACATCCGAGAACAGTACTTTTGGCTCCATCCTGGGGGACTAGTGCTATCTTTAGCGTCTATGGTGGTGCGATTATTGATGAGTTAATCAAGACTGGATATCATATCATCATTCGTCCTCATCCACAGTCCTTTAAGAGTGAAAAGGATTTGATGGACAAGCTGATGAAACAGTATCCAGAGTCAGAACAGATTGAATGGAATAGAGATACGGACAACTTTGAAGTGCTTCGTCGTTCGGATATTTTGATTTCTGATTTTTCGGGTGTTATCTTTGATTTTGCACTTATTTATGATAAGCCAGTTATCTATACAGACCCTAACTTTGATTTAGGACCATATGATGCATGGTGGTTGGAAAATCCACTTTGGACGATTTCTGCACTGCCTAGATTAGGACGTGAGTTGACAGAGGAGAATATGAAAAATATCGGCCTGTTAATAGACGAGTGTCTTGATGATCCATCCTTTGATGCTGTACGTCAGGATGTAAAGAAGGAAACATGGGAGTACAGAGGACAGGGGGCTGTCCGTACGGTAGATTATTTGCTGCGCAAATATGAAGAACTGACACAAGAAGAAGTAACCACAGACTCACATAAGAATGAAGATTAAGAGAGATTGTAAAATAGTATTTATAATGATATAATATTATGAATACATTTAGGAGAAAAGGAAGCTATGTACAGAAAAAATGGTAAGGGCTGGCTTAAGCACTGGGATTTTATTATAATCGATATTTTTTGTATAGAAATCGCCTTTTTTGGTTCGTTTCTTATTCGACAAGTTTATGGAGAGGTTATCCAACCGCAGTTGTATTTGCAGTGCGGAATTCTTTTGGTGCTGTTTGATTTGATTTCCATGCTTGTAAATAATAGTTATTCTGGTGTTATTCAAAGAACGAAATGGCCAGAGCTGGTAGCTACGGTAAAGCATGTAACCATTACAAATGTGATGTTGCTTTTGTATCAATATATTATGAAAGAAACGGAAGTTTTTTCGCGTTCTGTATTTTTGCTTAGCTGGGCGGTTGCAGTTGTTCTTTGTTGGGGTAGTCGCTTAGTGTGGAAAAGAATCCTTCGCAAGCAGCTTTGCAGTAGAGAAAACCAGGTAAATATGCTTGTGATTTCGACCGCGGACCATATCGGAGTTTGTGTGGACAAGCTTCGTCAAAGGATTTATCGTTCCTACGAAATCAGTGCGGTGTCTATTCTTGATGAAGACAAGAAACTAACGGCTGAACAGATGAAACGCTTTGATAAAGAAGCAATTCCTGTTATGTATGGCAATGAGGTGTTGGTTGAATATGTTCGTCAGGATATTGTGGATGAGGTATATATTGATACCTTCCGTAGCAAAGAGGAACTGGATGAGATGGTACAGATGTTCTTGCAGATGGGTGTGACGGTGCACATCGGCATGGGATTTCTGCCGGATAATCTTCCAAATCGTTTTATGGAAATGATTGGAGAATGTAACGCGATTACTACGACGATTAAAACTGCAAGTGCATTGGAAATTACTTTGAAAAGAGCGATGGATATCGCAGGTGGTTTGGTGGGTATTGTGCTAACAGGAATTGCATATATCTTTGTAGCTCCTGCAATTAAGAAGGCTTCACCAGGACCAGTGTTCTTCAAGCAGCCACGTGTAGGTAAGAATGGTCGAATTTTCTATATCTATAAGTTCCGTTCTATGTATATGGATGCAGAAGAACGAAAAGCAGAGCTTATGAAGAATAATGAAATGCAGGGACTTATGTTCAAAATGGAGAATGACCCTCGTATCATTGGCAGCGAAAAGGGACCTGGAAAGGGTATCGGAAACTTTATTCGCAAGACCAGTATTGACGAGTTACCACAGTTTTGGAATATCCTAAAGGGAGATATGAGCATGGTAGGTACGAGACCTCCAACAGTGAATGAATATGAGCAGTACGATATTCATCACAAGATTCGTCTTAGCATGAAGCCGGGCTTGACCGGTATGTGGCAGACGAGCGGTCGTAGTGAAATCACGGACTTTGAAGAGGTGGTTCGCTTGGATACCGAATATATCGAAAATTGGTCGCTGCTTTTGGATATTAAGCTTATTTTTAAAACTATCAAGGTCGTATTAGACCGAAAAGGGTCGAAGTAGCGGATTTCATGTATTAAAAAATAAACTATGTAATATTACAATAAAATGATATAATAGTATATAAGATTGCGTTAGACGCATGGAGAGGAGAAACTAACGATGAAAGGTATTATTTTAGCTGGTGGTTCAGGTACACGTCTTTATCCACTCACTATGGTAACTAGTAAACAATTACTTCCTATTTATGACAAACCTATGATTTATTACCCTATGTCAGTTTTGATGAATGCAGGTATCCGCGATATCCTCATCATCTCTACTCCACAGGATACACCTAGATTTAAAGAACTCTTAGGAGATGGACATCAGTTCGGTGTAAATCTTCAGTATGCAGTTCAGCCAAGCCCAGATGGACTTGCACAGGCATTTATTATCGGCGAAGAATTCATTGGAAATGATACAGTAGCCATGGTTCTTGGTGACAATATTTTCGCCGGACATGGACTTAAGAAACGTTTGAAAGCAGCAGTACAGAATGCGGAATCAGGAAAGGGTGCTACTGTATTTGGCTACTATGTAGATGATCCAGAACGTTTCGGTATCGTTGAATTTGACAAGGATGGAAAAGCGGTCTCTATTGAAGAAAAACCAGAGCATCCAAAGAGCAACTACTGTGTAACAGGTTTATACTTCTACGACAACAAGGTAGTAGAATATGCAAAGAACTTAAAACCATCTCCACGTGGAGAATTAGAAATCACAGACCTTAACCGTATCTACCTTGAAGACAATGCTTTAAATGTAGAACTTCTTGGACAGGGCTTTACATGGCTTGATACAGGTACACATGAAAGCTTGGTAGATGCTACAAACTTTGTTAAGACAGTGGAAACACATCAGCATCGTAAGATTGGATGCCTGGAAGAAATCGCATTTTTAAATGGTTGGATTTCAAAAGAAGATGTTCTTGAAGTGTACGAAGTATTGAAGAAGAATCAGTATGGACAGTACTTGAAAGACGTTATTGATGGCAAATATAGAGAACAGCTCTATTAATAAAGCTTTCTACATACATAAGAATAAATACATATTTATATAATTAAAGGAGACAATTATTATGACTATTATCGTAACAGGTGGCGCAGGCTTCATCGGAAGTAACTTTGTATTTCATATGTTAAACAAATATCCAGATTACCGTATCGTATGTATCGATGCACTTACATACGCTGGAAACTTATCTACATTAAAGGATGTTATGGATAATCCAAACTTCCGTTTTGTAAAATTAGACATTTGTGACCGTAAAGGTGTTTATCAGTTGTTCGAAGAAGAACATCCAGATATCGTTGTAAACTTTGCAGCGGAATCACATGTAGACCGTTCTATCGAAAACCCAGAAATCTTCTTACAGACAAATATCATTGGTACAGCAACACTTATGGATGCATGTCGTGAATATGGTATCACACGTTACCATCAGGTATCTACTGACGAAGTATATGGTGACCTTCCACTTGATCGTCCTGACCTTTTCTTCACAGAAGATACACCTATCCACACAAGTAGCCCATACAGCTCATCAAAAGCTGGTGCTGACCTTTTAGTAATGGCATACCACAGAACCTTCGGCTTACCTGTAACCATCAGCCGTTGTTCAAACAACTATGGTCCATACCATTTCCCAGAAAAACTTATTCCACTTATGATTGCAAACGCACTTGCTGACAAGGCACTTCCTGTATACGGCAAGGGTGAAAACGTTCGTGACTGGTTGTATGTAGAAGACCACTGTAAAGCAATCGACCTTATCATCCACAATGGTAAAGTTGGCGAAGTTTACAATGTTGGTGGACATAACGAAAAGACAAACCTTGAAATCGTTAAGATTATTTGTAAAGAACTTGGCAAGTCAGAAGATCTTATCACATATGTAGCAGACCGTAAGGGACACGATATGCGTTATGCTATTGACCCAACCAAGATTCACAACGAACTTGGATGGTTGCCAGAAACTAAATTCGAAGATGGTATCAAGAAGACTATCAAATGGTATCTTGAAAATAAGGAATGGTGGGAAGAAATCATTTCTGGCGAATATCAGAATTACTACGAAAAGATGTACTCAAATAAATAATTTTTGACTAGGGGCAGATTTATGAAGGTATTAGTAACTGGTGTTGCTGGTCAGCTTGGCCACGACGTAATGAATGAATTAGCAAAAAGAGGATACGAAGGTGTTGGTAGCGATATCGCACCTTCCTATTCCGGTGAACAGGATGGCACTGCGGTGACAACCATGCCATACGTAGCAATGGATATCACAGATGCAGACGCTGTAAAAGCTATACTTACAGAGGTAAATCCGGACGTAGTAGTGCATTGTGCAGCATGGACTGCAGTAGATCTTGCAGAAGACGAAGACAAAATTGACAAGGTACGTGCAATCAATGCAGGTGGTACTCAAAATATTGCAAATGTTTGTAAAGAGCTGGATGCAAAGATGGTATACATCAGTACCGATTATGTATTCAATGGACAGGGCGAAGAACCTTGGCAGCCAGATTGCAAGGACTATGCACCTCTTAGTGTATATGGACAAACAAAGCTTGAAGGTGAACTTGCAGTTGCAAATACACTTGATAAATATTTCATCGTGCGTATCGCATGGGTATTTGGTGTAAACGGCAAGAACTTCATCAAGACTATGTTAAATGTAGGAAAGAACCGCGACAAACTTACTGTAGTTTGCGACCAGATTGGTACTCCTACTTATACATTAGATTTATCTGTTCTGTTGGTAGATATGATTGAAACAGATAAGTATGGTTATTATCATGCTACTAACGAAGGCGGCTATATCAGCTGGTATGATTTCACGGTTGAAATTTTCCGTCAGGCTACGGCAATGGGGCGTAGTGAATACAGCACGGATCGTCTTACCGTAGCTCCTGTAACAACAGCGGAATACGGTGTGTCAAAGGCAGCAAGACCATTTAACAGCCGTTTAGATAAGAGCAAACTCGTAGAGGCTGGTTTCACTCCACTTCCTACCTGGCAGGATGCGCTTGGCCGTTACCTTCAAGAAATTGAGTTCTAAGTATTTGAATTAGAACATATAAAATAGAACATATTAGATAAAACATGTTTCGGGAGAATAAATATTATGGGACAGATTAAAGTAGAAAAGAACGTAGGCGGTATTGAAGGACTTTGTGTTATCGAACCAGCAGTGCATGGTGATGCAAGAGGTTACTTTATGGAAACCTACAGCAAAAGAGATATGGAAGAAGCTGGGCTTAACATGGAGTTTGTTCAGGATAATCAGTCTTCTTCTGTAAAGGGTGTACTTCGCGGACTTCATTTCCAGAAAGAATTTCCACAGGGCAAGCTCGTGCGTGTAGTAAAAGGTTCTGTATTTGATGTAGCAGTAGATCTTCGTAAAAACAGTGAAACCTATGGAAAGTGGTATGGCGTAGAGCTTACTGCTGAAAATAAAAAGCAGTTCTATATTCCACAGGGCTTTGCACATGGTTTCCTTGTACTTACAGATTTAGCAGAATTCTGCTATAAGTGTACTGACTTTTATCATCCAGGAGACGAAGGTGGTTTGGCTTGGAATGATCCTGAAATCGGTATTGAATGGCCACAGCTTGTAGGAGAGTACCAGGGCAGTGCATCTGCGGTAGGATATACTTTAGAAGATGGTACACCACTGAACTTAAGTGATAAAGACCAGAAATGGGTAGGTCTTAAGGACACTTTTGCATTCTAAAAAATAATATTTCCGAAAAAACATCCATTAGCAGGATAAAATGCTGCTAATGGATGTTTTTATTTGTTTAAAAATGATATTTTTGTTCTAATATTAATGTAAATATCATCAAATTGAACGTTGAATAATGTATAAAATTGGAGTATTATGGTTTTAATTGGTGCAAAATCGTTCCAAAACGATTTTGATGTCGAGAAGAAATGAACACTTGGATGTGCAAGAGAGAAGATAAGGAGAATTATCATGGAACTTACCAGAAAGCAGTTTGATATTTTAGAGGTATTGGCAACGACAAAGGAAGCTCTTTCGCAGAGAGATTTGGAAAGCAAGACGAAGCATTCGCTCGGTACAGTAAACCGTGTGATGAAAGAGTTGGTGGAATTGGGATATGTAGAGGATGGAGCTATTACGAATAGCGGTATCAATGCTCTTGAACCATATCGAGCAAAGAAAGCGGTATTTATAGCAGCGGGGTTTGGTTCACGTATGGTGCCGATTACCTTTAATACACCAAAGCCACTTGTTCGTGTACATGGTAATCGTATTATTGATTCTCTTTTAGATGCATGTTTAGAAGCAGGAATCAATGAAATCTATATCGTACGTGGATATTTAGCAGAACAGTTCGACCAGCTGCTTTATAAGTATCCTATGATTAAGTTTCTTGAAAATCCTATATATAATGAGGCAAACAATATTTCCAGTGCACTTGTTGCACGCTATATGCTTTCCAATGCATATGTATTTGAGGCAGACCTTTTGATTTCAAATCCAAAGATTATCAAAAAGTATCATTATACGTCAGATTTCTTGGCAATTAAGAAGGACCGTACGGATGATTGGTGCTTCGAGGTAAAGGACAACATTATCGTAGAGGAAAAGGTCGGCGGAGAAAACTGTTGGCAGATGGTGGGAATTTCATACTGGAGTGAGGCTGATGGACATAAATTATCACAGGACATTGCAGATGTTTATGCTGCTCCGGGTGGTAAGGAACGTTACTGGGAACAGGTTCCTTTGGTGTATAGAAAAGAGAATTATGCAGTTGAGGTTTGTGAATGTTTTGAGGAGGATATCGTAGAAATTGATACTTTCCGTGAATTGAAGCAGATTGACAAAACCTATAATGTGTAAAATATGTGAATGCTGGTGGTGGAATCTTTTACGTGAAACCAGTACGTTTACTGAGGATAAATTATGAAAAAACTATTAGCAATAATAATCGCGATAACAGTAATGTTTACGATATTGGCAACCGTGGGAGGCGAAGAAAGTATCGTAATCTGTTCTTCTGCGGAGCAGTTTCGTAATGATGAGCTACAGGTACAGTTGAATGAACGTTTTCCAGACAAAAACATAATCGTTATGTATATGTCCACAGGTAAAGCAGCGTCAAAAGTATTTACCGAGGGCGAAGGAACAGAAATCGATATTCTGGTTGGTTTGGAAACAGGTTATCTTAGTAAAATAGAAGAAAATTTGGCCGATATTTCTGGCTTAAGCAACATATCTTATGTAGAGGGGCTTACTCCAGCGGACAATGATAACCATTGGATTACCTGGGAGCGTCAGGCAGGTGCAATTATTGTGAATCGTACCATTCTAGATAAGTATGGTTTGGAAGCGCCTACCTGCTACGAGGATTTGTTAAAACCGGAGTACAAGGATTTGATTGCAATGCCAGATCCAAAGTCGAGTGGTACTGGATATTTTTTCTATAAGTCATGGGTAAATACCATGGGTACTGACGGAGCATTGGAATTTGTAGATAAGCTGTATGGAAATCTGAAGCAGCTGACAGAATCTGGCTCTGGACCTATCAAGATGTTGAAGCAGGGTGAGGTTGCGATTGGATTGGGTCTTACCTTCCAGGCGGTGAATGAGATTAATGACGGACAGCCATTGGAGATTATTTTTCCGGAAACAGGCTCGCCTTATTCACTGACGGGTACTGCAATGGTGCAGGGTAGAGAAAACAATAGCGATATTGTAGAAGTATACGATTTTATCATTAATGAATTCCTGGTATATGACAAAGAGAATTTCTCGCCGGAAAACATATACGAGGGACAGGTGAATCAGATAAAGAATTATCCAGAAGATATTGAATATGCAGATATGACGGGTATTCAGGAGATACAAGAGAAAGAGAGGTTATTAGCACTATGGAAGTATTAGAAACAAAATTGTCAGTTCGCGATTTAACAAAAACCTTTGATGGCAAAAAGATTTTAAATAATATTTCATTCGATTTAAAAGAAGGCGAATTCCTCTCGATTTTAGGACCAAGTGGTTGCGGTAAAACAACACTTCTTCGTATTTTGATTGGTTTGGAAACCGCAGATTCTGGTGAAATTTTAAAGGCTGGAAAGGATATTTCGAACTTAAAGAGTATTCAGCGAGGCATGGGAATTGTGTTCCAGAACTATGCTTTGTTTCCAAATATGAATGTGTTAGAAAATGTAGAATATGCCTTGAAGCTTCAGCCTGAAACAAAGGCAAAGGCTCGCGAGATTGCCATGAGAACCATCGAGCAGGTAGACCTGGTAGATCAGATGCATAAAAAACCAAATCAGCTTTCTGGTGGACAGCAGCAGCGTGTTGCGATTGCAAGAACACTGGCTACCAATCCAGATATCATTCTTTTAGATGAGCCTATCTCTGCACTTGATGTTAGCAATAGAGAGAATATGAAAAAAGAGCTCAAAGCAATTCAGAAGAAATTTAATGCAACTATGCTTTTTATCACGCATGACCAGGAAGAAGCGTTCTTCTTAAGTGATCGTATCATGGTTATGAATGAAGGCAATATTGAGCAGATTGACAGCCCATTAGAGCTTTACAAGAATCCTGCAAATCAGTATGTGAAAGAATTTGTTGTAGACCAGTTGGATAAGAAATATTTTGATATGTTGAGATATACTGGGAGGGATGAATAATGAAAAAGAATTCGTTCCGTATCATTAAAGGCGTGCTGTTGGTATATCTGTTAATGACAGTCTTGCTACCAATTGTTATGCTGTTTTCTCAAATACGAGGCGAACATATCCAGACGATTTTTACTTCTGCACAGTTCTTACCAATGCTCAAGAATTCGCTTATTACCACGATTGCTGCAACAGTAATTTCTGTGGTATTGGCATTTGTGCTGGCATATGTAATTAATCGTACCAGAGTACGTTTCAAATCTGTTTGGATGGTGCTCTTTACCGTGCCTATGCTTATCCCAAGTATTTCGCATGGTATGGGTCTGGTGCTTTTGTTTGGTGATAACGGTTTGTTGACAAATCTGTTAGGCCTTAGCATTGATTTATACGGCTACACGGGAATTATTATGGGTTCTGTTTTGTACTCATTTCCAGTAGCGTTTCTGATGTTTTTTGACTCATTGCAGTATGAGGACTATACGACTTATGAAGCAGCAGAAGTATTAGGGCTGTCTAAGTGGAGACAGTTTGTGACCATTACCCTGCCGTCTATGGAGCGTACCCTTGTTTCAGCAGTTCTGGCAGTATTTACCATGGTGTTTACAGACTATGGTGTTCCACTTATGACAGGTGGTACGGTAATGACTTTGCCAGTGTATATGTATCGTGAAGTTATCGGTATGATGAACTTTTCGAATGGTGCTGTAATTGGCGTTGTATTACTTGCTCCTGCGGTAATTGCGTTCGTGGGTGACTTGAAAAAAAGCAATACTTCCGGTGCAAGCAGTACGGTTGTAAAGGCGTTCCAGATTAAAGAAAATAAGGTTCGTGATAATCTTGCGTACATTTTTCTAGGAGCATCGTTCTTCGTAATGTGCTTGCCAATTATTGGGTTTGTGTGTTTAAGCTTTGTAAAACAGTATCCAATTGATATGAGCTTTACACTGGATAACATTACCCGATTGATTTCGAATAATATCGGAATGTATTTCGTGAATTCCATTGCGGTTGCACTTTTAACTGCTTTAATTGGTACATGTCTTTCGTATTTTGCCGCTTATTGTACTTCACGTTCCAAGAAACGTTTGTCAAATCAGGTGTTGCATTTTATGAGCATGCTGCCTCTGGCTTTTCCTGGTGTAGTATTAGGTTTATCGTATGTAATGACCTTTAAAAACTTTCCGTTGTATGGCACTATTTTCATGTTGGTAATGGCAAATATTATTCACTTTTTCTCATCACCATACTTGATGGCATATAACTCGCTTCTTAAGTTTAATCCAAACCTGGAAGACGTGGCTCATACCCTCGGTATCGGACGCATTCGTATGCTGGTAAATGTGTATGTACCAAGTACTTTGTATACAATCGTAGAAATGTACAGCTATTTCTTTGTAAATGCAATGATTACTATTTCGGCAGTATCGTTCCTGATGAATTTTAGAACGATGCCATTGTCGTTGCTTATTCCACAGCTGGAGTCCCAGTCGTTTATCGAAGGTACTGCGTTGGTTTCTCTTATGATTCTGGCAGTCAACTTGTTCGAAAAGGGAGTAGCGTTTATTATTAAAAGAAAAATCAAGATGTATTAGTAAGATAGAGACTCGAAGCACAAGACTTTGAGTCTTTTTTTCTTGCCAACCACAACGTATAGTGTTACAATAAGTTCAAGTGAGAAGGGGGTACAATACCATGAAAAAATGTAACAAATTACTAGTTTTATCACTTGTGCTTGTATGTATGATTGTTGGTTTGACGGGCTGTAAGGGGAAAGATAAAGGCGATGCGTCAAACAAAGTGGGGGCAGCGGTTGCAAATGTAAATCTGAATACAGATTTAAAAGCAGCTAAGAACATCAATCTGCTTACCGGTGAGGCAACCTTAACACCAGAAGCAATCGGAAAACGTCCAGTCGCAGTTATGGTAAACAATATCAAGGCTGCTTTTCCACAGTATGGTATTGATGCGGCGGATATTATTTTTGAAATTCCGGTAGAGGGCGGTGCCACTCGTTTTATGGCAATGTATGGTGATTATACACAGGTGCCAGCGATTTGTTCAGTTCGAAGCTGTCGTGGATATTTCCCTGCAATTTCGGAAGGATTTGATGCGATTTATGTAAACTGGGGCATGATGGATGAAGTTCGTGAGTACACGAATTCACTTGGATTGACACAATTTGATGGAAAATATAATGAAGGTAATCTGTTCGGCAGAGATGAAGAGAGACGTGCAGCAGGTTATTCCTTAGAGCACACCGGTTTTTTTGATGGAACCAGAGTGGATGATGTTCTCTTGGAAAAGGGCGAAAGAACCGATATTGAAGAGAGCAAAATTGACCCAGCTTTTAATTTTGCACCAATCACAGAGACAATTACACCTGCAGGTGAAGCCTGTACAAAGGTAAATGTGGACTTCGGTATTGCACTTGCAACTTTGACTTATAATGCTGAAAACGGCAAGTATTGGAAAGACTATAATGGAGAGCCACAGGTGGATGGTAAAACAGGCAACCAGCTTTCCTTCACAAATGTATTAGTATTGGAAGCTGACATTAAGGGTGCAGCAAATGGAATTCATCGTGACGTAAACTGGCATGGTGGCGAAGGTTACTATGTATCCAATGGTACTGTTCAGAAGATTAAATGGTCTAAGGAAAGCGAACAGGATCGTTTGATGCTGTATGATGAAAATGGCAACGAGCTCGTGATGAATCGTGGCAAGATTTATATTGGTATAAATTACGTTGGACAGGCAACTTTCGAATAAATTTGTGCGTAAGCAATGAGCCACGTGGACAGTGGCAAAAGAGCTTGGAGAATGCTCGCATTCTTCCAAGCTCTTTTTTGTTGCTTGTTGATGCGATGACTGTCGTTTCAGAGAGCGAGTTTGCTCGCCAACGGTGGCTTGCGTTGACAACTAATTGGTTGTATGCTATAATGTATCAAAAGTGATACAAAAGAGGAGATAGGATGCAGAATAGTGATTTTGAAAAGATAGATTATTGGGTTAAAGATGGTGAAAGACAGTTTCTTATTGAGAAGAATTCGCGACATATAACAGATGATGTAGTGGATCAGTTGATTGCTTGTCGTAAAGAAATGAATATGACACAGCAGGATATCGCAGATGCTACGGGCATCCAGCGGTCGAATGTTGCTCGTTTGGAATTGAAGAAAAACGGCGCTTCTTTGGATAGTCTAGATAGAATTGCGAAGTGTCTGGGATTGCGATTGAATATTACAGTTGAGAGAGCAGATAAAAAGTCTGTGACGTATAATGTACATTCTACATTGCAGCGGTCTGGCGTTGCGGAAGATATGACCTATGGTGCCAAGAAATTGCCATTGCCACTTGGGGTATCGGATTACAAGAGAGCTTGTACGGAGTATTATTATGTTGACAAAACCTTGCTGATTCGCGATTTTTTGGATGTGCGTCCACAGGTGGCTCTATTGACTCGTCCGAGACGTTTTGGAAAGACCTTGAATATGGATATGCTTCGTACCTTTTTTGAGAAAACGGATGAGGATACTTCTGTTTATTTTCAGGATAAGAAGATATGGGCTTGTGGAGAGGACTATCAACTCCACCAGGGAAAATATCCAGTTATTTTTTTGTCGTTTAAGGATGCAAGGCACAGAACTTGGGAAGGTACTTTTTATATTATTAAGACAGTAGTAAGGGATGAGTATGAACGCCATAAAGAGCTGGCAACGAGTGAAAAAATCAAAGAGACTGATAAGGCATATTATAATGCAGTAGTGAATGGAAGTGTGTCAGAATATGAACTGGGGGATGCCTTATTGAAATTATCCCGTATGCTACACATGCACCATGGAGTTACATCTATGATTATCATGGATGAGTATGATACCCCAATTCAGCAAGGGCACGTATGCGGATTCTACGAGGAAGTAATTTCTTTTATGAGAATATTTCTACCGAGAGCTTTAAAGGATAATCCGCATATGAAATATGCATTTCTAACGGGTATCTTGCGTGTTGCAAAGGAAAGCCTTTTTAGTGGATTAAATAATATCGGGATATATTCGGTGTTGCACAATACATTTAGTCCGTATTTTGGATTCACACATGAAGAGGTGAAGCAACTGGTAGAGTATTATGAGGTGTCCGACAAGTATCAGGAAATTTGTGATTGGTATGATGGATATAAATTTGGAAAAACAGACATATTTAATCCATGGTCGGTGATTAATTATCTGCAAAGTGATTGTCAGCCACGTGCTTATTGGTTGTCCACCAGCAGTAATGATATTATAGGTGAAATATTAAGGAATGTGCCTGTTGAAATGTACAAGGATTTGTATGCGCTATTGAATGGACAGTCTGTTACGACCGAAATTGATACGAGTGTTATCTATCCAAAGATTCAAAGTTATCCGAAGTCTATCTATAGCTTTCTTGCAATAACGGGGTATCTCAAAACAATTTATGTGGAAGGATCTTATGAGGAGGGCGAGTTCTATAAGGTGGTAATTCCGAATAGAGAGCTATCCTTTGTTTATAAAAAGGAAATCCTTGCACAGTTAGAAGGAAACTCACCTGCAACTATTAACTTTATGCAGAGAGCCTTGCTAGGTGAGGACCCTGAGGAATTGCAGACGAGGCTTGCAGAGTTTTTGAAACGTACCATCAGCTATTATGACACGGGAAGAGAGTCTTTCTATCATGGGTTATTATTGGGATTGTGTGCGATGATGGAGGCTTATTATTACATTACCTCCAACCGAGAATCAGGACTGGGCAGGTATGATATTCAGCTGATGCCAAAACGTGAGAATTTGCCGGGAATACTGATAGAAATAAAGGTGCAAAAGGATATCGAGGCAGATGCGTTGAAAACTCTGTCAGAAGAAGCCTTGCTTCAAATCAAGGAAAAACAATATGATGTAGAAATGCAGAGTAAAGGTGTCGAAACGATTTATAAATACGGCGTTGCATTTTCTGGAAAAGTAGTTGAGATCTCAAGCGAGACATAGCATATCGACAACAAAAGGAATGGGGGCTACCACAAATTTATATTTTGTGATAACCCCTCTGTGTCGGTTGAGACTATGGAAAGATTAGGTTTCATTATCATATACCTGTAAATCGATTCGTCTTGATACCTTTAGGATTGCATCTTTTCTCCAGGTACGAATAGAATAGCGATTTTTCTTATCGAAGGTCAATGAGATTTTCTTTGAGAAAGGCGCTGGATTCTTATATTCATCAATATGGTAGGTCGCACGATATTTCTCCTTTGTGTTCCAAATATCTATAAGACCAATACCGCTACCATCAGCATAGGTGGTTCTTTTTTCTATACCCATATCCATAAATGAAATAATTTCAAACGGAATACCATTATCGGAGACTTCGACTACGAGGTGCTTGCCAAGCTTATAGAACTGAAGCTGAACCATACGGTGGTCGCGTGTTTTGGTAGCTTTAAATGCATTTTTGAGTAAATCATCTACTGTATGTACCAAATCATTATTAGAAACATCACTCGGAACAAAATCAGATAGAGTCACTGCGTTGTGAACTGAAAAGTTAATATTCTGTTGAATAGCATCGCTATCCATTTGATGTAGCAACTCATCCAATAGAGATAGACCAGTATCAAAAACTCTCGCGGTCCTCGTATTATATCCATCTGGTAAGGTGGCACGTCCTTGACTAAGTGCATTGATATTCGAAATTAGCTTATCGCGTGCGGCAATTGCCTCTGCAGGATTTTTGAAATCCGTAGATAGATACTGTATCGTCGAATTTTTAAGTGTAGTTATCAAAGTGTTATCTCTATGTGTAATTCTAGCCATTCTTTCATTATCTTCACTTAACTTCTGAACCAATAGACTCAATTCAGCAACTTCCGTGCGCAACGACTCCTGTTCTCTTAATTCCAATCTGCGTCGATAAGACTTGGTTATCTGTGCCTGCCACCAGTAGATGAGGAAGGCGAGGGTGAGCACCAAAATGATAAAAACTGTTACATAAATATGTACGGACTTATGCTCTAGTGACATATAAATTATGAGAGGAACAAATATTAAAAATATAATTGTAGTATAGTTAATAAATGTAATTGAGGAAAAGAAAGGAATTCCGTTTTTAAATCTTTTAAGAGAGAAGAATTGTTTAATTATTAAGTGCTGCACACAACTTGTAACCAACGTTAAAAGTGGAAAATATGTAATGTTTCTAAAGGTTGGGAAGATAGCTATAAAAATACAACTAATAATTGCAAAAATACAAAAACTTGTCATAAACGAAATTATTATGGCAACAAATGATGCTTGTGGATTGGAACTCTGTATGCCTGCAAAAATCCATAAAGGAAAAAGAGGGAGGATAAAGCCTAACCATCCTAAGTAATTATGAAAAATACACATGAAAATGGTTAGAATTAATGAGAACACAATATTATTAATAATGGATGCCTTGGCCATATTTGTCATTTTATTACTAAGAACAATACAAAAATAGTATATAAAGAAAAAATTAATTATAGTCAATATTATGTCCTCCTATATATGTAATAAAAAATAATAAACTGTTTTAAAGTACCATATTTATTAAATGTTATACCCTCCTAAATAAAAAAGGAGGTATATAACATGATGGAATGGCTTGAGGAAGTTATGGATGCGTGGGCATTATTTATCTGGGGAGTATAATTACCCATCCGGACCATGCTTTGCATGGTCCATTTTTCTAATATCTGAGATTTTCCGCAGTAGTATCCATTTTAATTTTGTTAGCATAATAATAGATAAATTCCATCATCGTAGGATAGCCTTTATCATCACGAATTTTGGCGGTATAGTTGTTATATAGTGCATCGACATCATTTGTAGTCCAGGCCTGTTTGATGGCGTTTTGCATGGCGCGCTCGATGCTGGTACTGCTCTTTTTGTATTTCTCTGACAGGATATGGGAAACGCGACATTCGCGGTCGTCTATGACGAGTTTAATTGCTTCTGTCAGGTAGTTATAGCCCTTGGCCTTGGTTTTGATACCAATAAGGTCCAATTCACGCTGAATACGGCTCATAATAAGGTGTTCTTCGCTTGCTGGAGAGAGCTGCATTGAGTGTTGCATTTTATTTTTGCGCAGGATAGCGTTGCGAAGCATACGGATATTGTCAACAACGTATTGTGCACTGTATCCATCTTCATATTTGGTCAGAGTAAAGTCTGCACCCATTGCTCTTGCCTGTTCTAAGGTTACAGCACTCATTGTGTTTGTTGTGACGAGAATAAAAGGTGTCAGAGACAATGGTGTATCTAATAAGTTATCTAAAAACATAAGTCCATTTCCACCACCATAATGGAGTTCTAAATCTAGAATAACGACGTTTGGTAAGTAGTAACGTGTTTTCTCTAAAGCAGTCTTAGAGTTGTTGCATGTAGCAACTACCTTCATATCATCATACTGCGCAATGCATCTAGTTAATTCATCGCAAGTTTGTTTATCATCCTCAACAATCAAAATTGAAATTACTGTATCCATATAAACCTCCATTTTTATTCAAAATTATAATTGAAATTACAAAAAGGAGCAATAAATGCTAACAAAAAGTAACAAAATTCGCGGAAACTAAGAATAAATAGTAAAAGTAATGGAACGAAAATGCACATATTATAAGAATAATAACATTTAGAAAAAGCTTATAGGAGGAGAAACTATGCAGGCCAATGAGGTATTAGCGAAACGATTAAGAGAATTATGCGAAGAAAAGAAGGTTACCTATCAGGAATTAGGAAACAAGATTGGTATGCCAGGTAGACGTATTTATCGTATGGCAAATGGTATGGTTTCTAATCCGGGAATTTTTACGATGCTACCTATTTGTGATGGCTTAGGAGTTACTTTAGATGAATTTTTTGGAACAGAGGAATTTAGAGCAATATGGCAGCAGACGGAGAAAGAGTAGAAGAACAAAAGAAAGAATTACAGAAAATTATAAGCAAACGTATTGAGCGGCTGTGTGACGAGCGTCAGATAACCTATTATCAATTAGCTTATGCTTCTTCAATAGCGATGAGCAGTTTGATGAATATTGTAGATGGTGCTTCTAAAAATCCAGGTGTGTATAATATTATAAAAATATGTGATGGATTGGGTATGACATTGTCGGAATTCTTTGATACGAAAGAATTTGAAGATTTATTGATTGATTCTCGAGATGAAAAGTAAATATAGAAAATTTTTGCCCCAGTGTTTTTTTCACTGGGGCATTTTGTGTGAAATTTAAATATTTTGGGAAGCTAATTTTGCTTCTAATTGTTTGATATAGGCATCCTTTTCTGCAAGAGCCTTTTCGTTTTCTGCAAGAGCTTGTTCTGTTTCTGCAAGAACTTGTTCTGTTTCGACAAGCGTGTTTTGAGTTTCAGAGAGTATTTCTTTCTGCTCTCGTATTTCGTTAGATAATTCCTCGACTTCCTTTTGCATTTCTTCAATCATGTAATTGACGGTGTTTTTGTCCATTTGAATAAGTGCTTCTGAGTACATATACATCAACTCCTTTGGCTTTTTTCGAAACAAAGCGATGTCATGATAATATTCTTCAAATTCAGGATAGGCTTGAATGAGCTTTAAGATATCTTTTGGTGAGTCTGAACTCAAAAAAGTAAACCATGCATCTAAGTAGCTACCTATATTTTGACGGACTGAACGAAAAGTGTCAAGTGATATATAGGTATAATTGGCAAGGAAATTGATATGTGCACCGGTATCGCAAGTATAATGTACGCGGTGAATGTATGAAGGGGTGGCATCTTTAAAGTTCTTTGTGCTATGTTCCATTAGAACAATTAGGTAAACAGGCTTTAGATCTTTAAAGGAGAATTTATTCTTTTTTTCTGATTTGACTTGAGAATACTGGCGCATAACCAAGTCTGACATGTAGCAGGTGCTACGTTCTCCAGCGAATTCATATCCGTGTTTTTGCATTTCTACGTTGATATAACTGCCGTCTTCTGTCTGTACGAGAATATCCATAATTACAAGGGAACCTTTGTCTATAAGCTGAGAACCCTCCCGCGGAATTACACGTACGATTCGAATTTGTTGTTCCATAAGACAAGATAGAAAACGCTCTAGTCGCTCTGGCGTAGTCGAGGGGTTAAAAATACTTTGGAAAAAACTGTCGTATAAAATCGGTAGACCACGAATACCTTGAATAAACTCTAATACCTGGTTTTGGTAATCGGAAGGGAATTTTTGGAATTGTCGATATGCTTCCGGTTCTTCAGTTATTAAGGTAAGAGCTTCTTGTCTAGTAATAGATTTGCCTAGAATTTCACTAAGACGTTGTTCATTTGTCATAATAATTACCTCCAATGATGGAGTAAGCTTACTCATAAGTTTTCTTAAGATAATTATATTCTAAGTGCGTATAGTGGTAAAATCAAGTCGCGAAACGCGACCTTGAAATTTGCAGCAAAACATTGACATCTTGTCTTAAATAAAATATCATAGTAATGTTAAAAAAGTGGGTCTTTTTGTCCATTTTTACATATATATGGAAGAAACTGGAAAAGGAATTGCGTATGATAGATATTCACACACACCTTTTATTTGGCGTAGATGATGGACCATCTACCATAGAGGAGTCCGTGGAAATGCTAAAGAAAGCGAAGGAACAGGGTGTTGACACCATGATTTTGACTCCGCATTATAGACATGGCATGTTTGCCTATCCAAAGGAGAAGATAGAGGCGAATTTTGTAATACTTCGTGAACAGGCAAAACAGATAGGTGTCCATCTATTTTTAGGGACAGAACACCATGTCAATAGTATGATGATTGAATACATAGAATCGGGAAGAGTGAACACATTAGCTGGAACTTCGTATGTGTTAGCAGAGTACAAGCATGACAGCGAATTTGATTTTATTGCGAAGTCGGTGCAGGATTTGCTTCGCAATGGATATATTCCAATTCTTGCTCATGTAGAACGCTACCTGTGTATGTACGAGGATTTGGATCGTGTAGACTGGCTCCGGGATTTGGGGGCTATGATACAGGTGAATGCCAATGCGATATTGGGACAGGAAGGTTTGAGAGTAAAGGGTTTTACCAAGAAGCTTCTGAAGAATGGCTATGTGGATTTTGTTGCAAGTGATAGTCATGACCTAAAGAAGCGTGTCAACAATATGGGCAAATGCAGAGACTATCTCTGTAAGAAGTATGACGAGAGATATGTGGATAGAATACTGGAAGATAATGCAGTTGAGATACTGCAATCAATAGGAAGATAGGAGAACGTCATGGAAAAACAATATGAAGATGATGAAATTGAGATAGACCTTCAAGAGCTATTTTTCGAGCTGGTAAGCAATTGGGTGATGATAGTGATTTCTACCGTGTTGGTAGCACTTATCATGTTTTGTATTAGTAAATTTATCATGGTACCACAGTACCAGTCTACCGCACAGCTGTATGTATTGACAAAGAGTACATCGATCACCAATTTGGCGGATTTGCAGGCTAGTACAAATTTGACAAACGATTATAAGGTAGTAGTTACGGGACGTCCCGTATTGGAAAAGGTTATCGCGAATCTGCGTTTGGATGAAACCTATGCTGGACTTCACGAGAGAGTGGCGGTAAACAACCCTTCCAACTCTCGTATTTTGGAGATTACTGTTACAGATCCTAGTCCGGAAATGGCAAAAATGATTGCGGATGAAGTAGCAGACGTAGGTGCGGCCTTCATTTCTGAGAAGATGGACCAGGATCCACCAAGTGTTATCCAGTATGGTTATGTGTCAAAGAATGCGGTGAGCCCTAATATTCTGATGAATACAGTGTTGGGGGCAGCAATTGGTGCGATTATTGCGATGGTAATTGTTATCGTTACATACCTCTTGAATGATACAGTTATGACTGCGGAGGATATTGAACGCAAGCTTGGCATGAATGTACTTGGTTCACTTCCATTAGAAGAAATGGAATATGATGGAGCAAAGAAGAAAAAGAAAAAACAGAAAACAGTTCGCTCAGTAGAAGCAGTGAAAAAGAGTAAATAAGAAAGGAGAGAATCTATGCAGACAGTAAAATTGGGAAGTATCAAAGAACATAGCTATACGATGAAAGAATCTCTCCGAGCATTGAAAACCAATCTCCAGTTCTGTGGAGATGATGTTAATGCGATTTTGATTACCAGCTCCGTGCCAGACGAAGGCAAGAGTACAGTTACCATGGATTTGGCTCGTTCTCTGACCGAATCTGGAAAGAGCGTACTCGTAATTGATACCGATATGAGAAAGTCCGTATTGATTGGACGTCTTCGTGCAAAATCGCACGAAGGAGAATTGTACGGTTTGTCGCATTATCTATCTGGACAGAAGAAACTCGACGAAGTCGTATATGCAACAGATGTAAAGAGATTATTTATGGTGTTTGCAGGACCTAGCGTTCCAAACCCAACAGAAATTTTGGAAAAAAGATATTTTGAGACTTTGATGGAATTCGCAAGAGGACATTTCGACTATGTACTCCTTGACTGTGCACCTATCGGTGCGGCAATTGATGCGGCAGTTGTAGCAAAGCATTGTGATGGAGCTATTTTGGTTATCGCACAAGGTGTGGCAAGCACCCGTCTTGTGAACAACATCAAGAAACAGTTAGAATTGTCAGGTGTGCGTATTCTGGGTGCAGTACTCAACAAGGTACAGATGAAGAAATCTGGATATGGATATGGTTATGGTTACGGCTATGGTTATGGCTATGGCTACGGATACTATGGCAGCGAGGATGAGAAAGATCTGGCAGAGGCAAAACTGACAGACGCTGGAAGTAAGAGAGAGAGAAGAAAATAAGAGTAGGTACAACAGAGGATGAAGGACAGACGTATTACGAAAACTGCAAAAGTATTATTAACCCTATGGAATGTAGGGTTATTTGCAGTGGTGTGGTTTCAGTTTTATAATGAGCACGCGTTTGATAGTTACCTCCTTCAAGGCGGAGCTCTGTTTTGTATGATACATACAATTATCTATTTGTTTTTCTGTGATTTGTACAAATCCTTTCGTATTGCGTCTACCCCTATACCGGATATCGTGTTTGGGCAGGCAATTTCGTTTGGTGTGGCGGATTTGATTTTATATGCAGAGTGTTGTTTGCTTCGTAACTATTATGTAAGTATTGTGCCAGGCATTATCACAGTTGTACTCCAGGTATTAGGAACAATTGGAATTGTAATTGCCACAAAGCAGTTTATGATGCGAGTGTTGGAGCCCAAAAAAACACTCCTGATTTATGGTAGTAAGACGACTTTGGAAGAGTCTATGGATTTTATTCATAAGCTTCTGAAGAAATATGAGCATTTATTTGATGTCTGTGATATTGAATATGAAGATATTACAGAAGAAGAATTGGAAGTAGCTTTAGATAATGTCGATGTCGTGGTGTTGTATGAGGTGTCCCGTAATTATAAGGGGCAGCTCATGAAGCGTTGTACAGAAAGACATAAGACATTTTACTACACACCAAGAATTGAAGATATTCTTTGTCAGGGTTCAACCTATAAGAATTATATGGACACACCATTGATGAAGTATGAGTATACATACGAATCGGTGGCGGGATATTTTGGAAAACGAGTACTGGACATTGTGTTGTCAATCGTTAGTTTGCTTATTCTATGGCCACTGTTCCTCGTGATTGCACTTTGTATCAAATTAGAGGATGGCGGTCCAGTCTTTTACAAGCAAAAGAGATTGACAAAAGGCCAGAAAGTATTTGAGATTTTGAAATTCCGAAGCATGCATGTGGATGCAGAAAAAGAAGGAGCGAAGCCATGTGTAGGGAATGACGAACGAATCACACGAGTTGGCAAGATTATCCGCCCAACTCGTATGGATGAGCTGCCACAGCTATTCAATATTTTAAAGGGTGATATGAGCTTAGTAGGTCCTAGACCGGAGCGTGTGGAGCATATAGAACATTATTCCGAAGATATTAAAGAATTCAAGTATCGCCTTCGTGTAAAAGGAGGGCTCACTGGATATGCGCAGATATATGGCAAGTATAATACTTCTGCTTATGATAAACTGCGCCTTGACCTTATGTACATCGAAAATCAATCCTTGCTCTTGGATTTGAAGCTGATTTTGATGACCATCAAGGTTCTTTTCAAGCCAGAAAGTACAGAAGGCTTTGAAGAGGAAAAAAGCAAGTCTATTAATCAGAAAGTTAAGACGAATGAATACAAAGAAGATTTTAATTTTAGTGAATAGAGATTTTGTGTTGTATAATTTTCGTATCGAGTTAGTCGAACGACTTTTGGCACAGGGCAATGAGGTATATATCTGTCTTCCGGATGGCCCACGTGTGTCAAAGATGGTAGAGATGGGATGCAAGTACATCCCTATTTCTATTGAGGGAAGAGGGACAAATCCTTTTCGTGATGCGAAGCTGATTATGGAATATCGCAGAATATTCAAGAACGTACAGCCGGATATCATTCTGACTTATACGACAAAAGTATGTATCTATGCAGGGATTGTGGCAGGCTGGATGAAGATTCCATATCTTATGAATGTGTCCGGGCTCGGGACTGCAGTGGAAGAAAAAAGTATTTTGCAGCCATTGATGCTTGCCTTGTATAAGGCAGCGGCAAAGCATGCGAAATGTGTTTTTTTCCAAAATGTACAGAACCAGAAATTCTTTGAGCGTCACAATTTGTATAAAGGAAATCAGCAATTGATTCCAGGCTCTGGTGTGAATTTGGAGAGATGGACTGTAAAAGATTATCCATCGGATAAGAATGGCGTGGAGTTCCTTTTTATTGCGAGAATAATCAAAGAAAAAGGCATTGAGGAATATGTAAAGGTTGCGGAAGTAATTAAGAAAGAGTATCCAACGGCGACATTTCATGTGTTGGGTGCTTGTGATGGAGATTATCAGGAATATCTTTACGCGTATGAGAAGAAGGGGATTATATCCTATCACGGAGAAGTACAGAATACGGCTCCATATTTAGAACAGGCACACTGTACCATCCACCCTTCGTTTTATCCAGAAGGGATATCGAATGTCCTTTTGGAAAGTGCGGCCTGTGCTCGTCCGATTATTACGACGGACAAAACTGGATGCAGGGAAACAGTTGAGGATGGCGTAACAGGCTACATGGTGCAGCAGCAGAATACCGAGCAACTGTTAGAAGCAGTGCTTCGGTTTATGCAGTTAGACAATGAGCAGCGTAAACAGATGGGGCTCGCAGGACGAAAAAAAGTGGAAGCAGAGTTCAATCGCGAGATAGTGGTGCAGGCTTATGTGGATGAGATAGAGAGATAAAAGAAATGGGTTATAAAAGTCTTATCAAAAGTAGAAAACTTAGAATTAAGATTATGCAGTTTTTTAGTTTTGTCCCAGATGAGTGGATGATAAAGCTACAGTATAGGATGAAGACTGGAAGAAAGCTGAATCTCAAGAATCCACAGCGTTTTACAGAAAAACTGCAATGGTACAAGCTCTATTATAGGGATCCGCTCATGGCACAATGTGCGGATAAATTCGAGGTTCGTAAATATGTCGAAGCCTGTGGATTAGGACATACATTAAACGAATTGTATGGTGTATACAATAGTCCAGAGGAGATTGATTTTGACGCGTTGCCAAATGCTTTTGTGGCAAAGGATACTTTGGGCGGCGGTGGAAATTCGGTGATTATCGTCACAGACAAGACCGCAATAGATATAGAACAGCTAAAGCGTCAAATGCAGGAATGGGTGGATGAACCGACAAACAAAAAACATCCGGGAAGAGAATGGGTGTATGAGGGCAGAAAACATAGGATAATTATTGAGAAGCTACTCAGTGGTGATGAAAGTGGAGATTTGCCGGATTATAAATTCTTTGCGTTTGATGGCAAAATAGAGTGCTTGTATGTGATGAAGAATTATACCAAGCATCATGACAAAGGCATTTTAGGCTTTTTGTCTCCACAGTACGAATTGTTGGATGCATATAGAAAAGATTTTGCACCGATGTTAGAACAGCCTGAGAAGCCAGAAAATTATGAAGTAATGCTAGGTATGGCAACCCGACTTGCAAAAGGATTTCCACATGTGAGGGTTGATTTTTATAATATTGATGGAAAGATAATATTTGGGGAAATGACCTTTTTTATGGCAAGCGGGTATTTGGAGTTTGAGCCGGATGGGTTTGATTTCGAGTTGGGTGATAAATTTTTAATTTAAAAAGGTAAGTAACATGAAAAAATCTGTTGAAGTTTTAATGTCCACATATAATGGAGAAAAGTATATTGAAAAGCAGATTGAAACAATTATGAATCAAATAGATGTAGATGTGCATTTGACGATTCGTGATGATGGTTCAACAGATGGTACGATTAGGATCGTTAGACAGCTAATAGATTGTTATCCTGATAGAATAAAAGTTATTGAAGGAAAGAATATTGGATATAGAAGAAGCTTTCTGGAAACTTTTAATTATGCAGAGGAAATGGAATATTATTGCTTCGCAGATCAAGATGATATTTGGAAGCCGGAGAAACTTATTCACGCAATAGAAAAATTAGAGCTGGTGTCTGATGATATCAAATTATATGTATCTAGTTTAAATATTGTTGATGAGAATTTGAAGATGATTTCCTATAAGGATATTTCTAAGAATCCAAATTCTATTGAAAGCTATTTTACAAGAGGTCGCTTTGCAGGTTGTACCTTTGTGTTTTCAAAAGAATTGAAGGATACGATAGTAGGTTTAGTAGATTTTTCGATTCCTGAAATTAGTATGCCGGATCATGATTTTTTTGTAGCGAGTTGTGCATATGCTTTCGGTAGTGTGTGTGTAGACCGAGAGTCTTATATGCTTCATATTAGACATAATGATAGTGTAACTAGTGGAGGAAATGGAATAAAAAAAAGAATAAAAGGTGAGTATAATCTTTTGTTTAGAAGAAAAGATGTGCATTATAACATGGCAAATGTTTTGCTGAAGGCTGATAAAGCGGTTGTCAATGGTAAAACGCATATTTTTCTCCAATTAGTTGCCTCATATAAAGAAAATTTACGAAATAGACTTCGATTACTGATGTGTAGAGAATGTACTTGTGGAAATTTTTTGTGTGACATCGAAAGTAAAATAAAAATCTTATTGCTTAATTATTAATGAGGATGGTTATGCAAAAATATAAAAATTTATATATGGCGGGAATTGTTACTTACAACCCTGATATTTCAAAATTGAGAGATGCAATAGAGTCTGTTTTAAAACAGTCCATGATGGAAGAGATTCTAATTGTTGATAATAATTCGGAAAATATAGTAGAGATTGAAAAATTTGTTGATAATAAAAAGGTGTTTATTGTGGAAAATAATGCCAATATGGGTATTGCACAGGCATTAAATAGTATAATGCAAAGAGCTTGTGACAAAGGATATGAATGGGTGTTAACTTGTGATCAGGACTCAATAATGCCATCTAATTTATTGAAGGTTTTTGTTAATTATATACAGGAAGAAGATGTAGGAATAATTTCTCCAAAGGTTTTTGATACAAATGCACAATCTTTCGTTTCTGAAAAAAGTCCACATGCAATAAGTGAAGTTGAAAAATGTATTACTTCTGGTTCATTTAATCGTGTATCTGCGTGGAAGCAGGTTGGCGGATTTGATGAATTTATGTTTATTGATGGAGTTGATTTTGATTATTGTTTTCGACTGAGAGGTGCAGGTTATAAGATTATACAATTGAATGAAGTTTCTATTGTGCATGAGATTGGAAATATATCTATTAAAAAATTTTGTTGTACAAATGTTGCAGTAATGAATCATAATGCCTTTCGTAAATACTATATTGTGCGAAATAGAATATATACAGACTTTAAACATCATAAAAAGTTGAAATTTAAATCTCTTTTATCTGTTATAAAAGCTTTTTTATGGGTTCTTCTATTTGAGGCGGATAAAAAAGAAAAAATAGAAGCGATTAGAAATGGATTTATTGATGGAATCAAATATGGAAAAACTTTAATTTAGGAATGAAATAATGGACGAGAAAAAATTTATAGAATCGCTTGAAGAACTGAATATGGAAATAATGGATATCAAAAATTCAAGAGAATATCGTATAGGCTGTAAAATTAGCCAGTTTATTTCTGCGCTTAAAAAGGGCGATGTGAAGTATTTGATTCAAAAAGCAAAAAACAGAAATAAATTTAAGCGAATAAAACAAATTTTCCAGAAGGAGAATGTGAGTGAAAGCATAAGACGAGCACAATTAGTGAATGGAAAGAAAAGAGTGGTTGTGTATTCGTGTATAACGGGAGGATATGATGCGCCAAGAAGACCATTGTATTATTCTGATAATATAGATTATATTTTATATACGGATGTAGCTGAAGAAAAAGAAGTAAATGGATGGAAGATTAGAAGAATACCAACCGAAGTACATAGTTATAATAATGCATTGATAAATCGGTATATAAAATTTCATCCACAAGAACTGTTTGCAGATGAATATGAATATTCTATCTATTTAGATGGAAATGTTCGACCAATTTCAGATTTGTCGTTTTATGCGGAATGCGTGAAAAGTGATGCAGGGATTGCAATGCATTACCATTCTACAAGAAAATGTATTGAAGATGAAATGGTTGCTTGTGAAATATTAAAAAAGGGCAATTATGTAAAAGTAAGAGAGCAGGTAAAGAAATACTTTTTGGATGGATTCCCACATGATTTTGGAATGCTTGAGTGTAATGTTATTGTGTGTGAACTGAAAAATGAAGTTGCTCAAAAGGTACTGCGAGAATGGTGGGAGGAGTTATGTTTGTCTCAAAGTGGACGAGACCAAATAGCTTTACCTTATATACTATGGAAAAATAATATTGCAATTGAGGATGTGGCTGTTTTAGGAAATAGCGTGTATAAAAATACGAAACTTCAGATTGCAGAACATCGTATTAGATAAAGAGGTGCGATACTATGATAATTATCAACATGATATGTGTGCTTATCAGTATATATATTTTTATTAAAATTTTTAATAGAGAAATAAGTGCGGCATATATTTGCTTGGTATTATTTGATGTGTCATTTGTAGTACCGCTGTTGATAGAGAGTATCTTAGGAACTCCGTACTTAAGATATCCAGGATTTGAACTTGCGAAAGCAGACTGGGTCACCAATCTATTGTATGCTTTTTTTGTTTTGGCGGTTGAATTTATGTTTTATTTTCATCTTAGGAAGAAAAAGAAACGTATGAAAACATTTTCATTAACGCAAAAGTTTGTTGAGTCTAGGAATGTTCTTGCACAAAATCGTATGTTAGGTGTTATAAGTGTGTTTTTAATGCTTCTTCCATTGTTTGTGGTTTTGCTTGCACCTACACCAACAGTATATTTTAACATTGGTGCATTTGCGATGAAAACGGTAGAGGTGACAACAACGGAAGTGATGTACCATAATGAAGTTGCATTATCATGTCGCTACATAGTTTTGGCTGGAATTGTTTTATCGAAAATATGTGATGTAAGAGGAAAAAAGACACTTGCATATCTTCGCACTATTTCCACTGTGTTCCTTACACTAATTGATGGTAAAAGAACGTTATATGTGTTTATAATTATAATATTATTAGCAATAGACTGGTTATCTGCACCAAAGAAAAAAGATAAGTTAATTATGAAAACAGTTTTTATAGTTGCAGTTGCGGCCATATATTTCGTTGCTTATGCCTATATCACTGGAAAGTATGAATATAATACGGATTGGTATGCAGTTATCAGCGAATATTTCTTTCGAAGCAATGCTGTTAAGGCGGCACTATTTTCACTGATTCATCCAGAACAAATACAGATATTAGATTATCCGTTTCAAACGTTCTTGTATGATTTGTTTTATTTTGTGCCAAGAAGCATATGGATAAATAAGCCATATCCATATGCGTTATATTATTCTTCGGCGGTATATGGATATACTACATTAACGGATATAGGATGGCGATTTCAGGCTGGTTGGTATGCGGAATGCATTTCGAATTTAGGGCTCATTGGAATCATTATAGGGCCTTGGATGGTATTAAAGTTTTGTGATTTAATTGATGGTTCAAAATCAATTATTTCGAATGTAATAGGTTTATTCTTTATATTATTTATTCAAGTGTTTGAGTATTCTGACATGTTAAAAATATGTCTTATAGTTTTTATTGTGTTACGTTTCAAGGAAACGTTTTTTAGAAGGAAGATACGTTTTAAATGGAGAAGATAACGAATGTGAGAAGTAATCGTTTAGGAAAAAATACAATTGCGTCACTATTGCATCAGATGATGATTGTAATATGCGGTTTTATTCTTCCTAGATTTATATTACGAAGCTATGGTTCCGAAGTGAACGGATTGGTTAATTCAATATCTGAATTCCTGAAAGTAATAGCATTGCTAGAATTAGGGATAGGAGCAGTTGTTAAGTCTGCATTATATAAGCCACTTGCAGAAAAAGATGATAATAAGATAAGTGAAATTATTGTTTCGGCAGAAAAATTTTTCAAAAAAATAGCCCTTATACTAGCTGCTTATATAATGTTACTTGTACTATTTTATCCGAGTCTAGTGAGTCAATCATTTGACTTTGTTTATACAGCGATTTTAATTTTGGCAATGGGACTAAGTTCTTTTATGCAATATTACTTTGGTATGGCAAATCGATTATTGTTGATTGCAGACCAAAGAGGATATATTCAGGATAATATACAAACGGTTACACTTATACTTAATACTGTTTTTAGTGTAGTTTTGATATATGCAGGAGCCTCTATACAAACGGTAAAGCTAGTTACGTCACTTGTATATATATGCAGACCATTTCTGTTCCAGCTATATGTAAAGAAGTTTTATCATATAAATAGAAGAATTAAATACACGCATGAGCCTATTGAACAGAAATGGGATGGAATTGCACAGCATCTTGCATCATTTACAATAAGTGGAACAGATGCAGTTGTACTATCTGTTTTGGGGACATTATCTGATGTTTCAATATATTCTGTTTATAGTTTAATTACCAGAGGAATTGCACAGCTTTTGTCATCAGTCACTAGTGGAATTAGTTCGTTGATGGGAGAGGTCTGGGCAAAAAAGGAGACCGATACTTTAAATAGATATTTTAAGTGGATTGAGTGGGGCACACATACGATTGCTGTATTTGTGTGGGGCTGTGCAGGTGTTTTAATTGTTCCGTTTGTGCAAGTATATACATGTGGAGTTGAAGATGCAAATTATGTTGTGCCTATTTTTGCGTTTTTTATTACGATAGCTTCATTTATGGAAACATTGCATGTACCATACAATATGATGGTTTTGGTGGCAGGGCATTATAAACAAACAAAAAAATATTACATCATTGTTGCGGCAATAAATGTTGTAATATCAGTTTTGACAGTAAAGCAGTTTGGAATTGTAGGGGTTGCAATAGGAACCTTTGTGGCTATGTCCTATCATACAATTTGGGCAGTAGTATATAATTCAAAGAATCTTGTTAAAGGGGCATTTGGTTCGTTTTTAAAGCAAAGTTTAATTGATATAGTATCGTTGAGTTTAATCGCATTTTTTACGCGAAATATTTCAATGGGAGAACTTTCATATGTCGCTTGGTTTGTTATGGCTATAAAAGTTGCAGTTGTGGTTGTAATTATAGAAGTAGTTATAAATATGATATTTTATAGAGATAAGCTTATGCAATTGGCGAATAAACTTGGTTTTTAATTGATGAATGGAAAGGTATAGATATGTAAAGAATCTGTATTGGAAATGTAGGAGGATGATTTGGCAAAGATTATAGAGTATTTAAAGAACCCATGGAAAGTATTTGGGACATTAGCTGCAAGAGGTTTCTTTGATAACATGAGCGATGCACAGTACTTAAAGTACATGTATCGTGCACGTATGAATAAGAATCTGGATTTAGAAAATCCAAAAACATTTAATGAAAAATTACAATGGTTAAAGTTGAATGATAGGAATCCTCTTTATACAAGAATGGTGGATAAGTATGAAGCAAAGATATATGTCTCAGAAAAAATAGGAGAACAGTACATCATTCCTACGATTGGGGTTTGGGAAACGATAGAAGATGTAGATTTCAATTTATTGCCAAAACAGTTTGTACTGAAATGTAACCATAATTCTGGACTAGGGATGTATATATGTACAGATAAATCCCAAATGGATGTTGTTGAAATCAAAAGACAATTAAAAAAGGGATTGGAACAGAATTATTACAAGATACATAGAGAGTGGTGTTATAAGGATGTTTCAAGAAAAATTATAGCGGAAGAGTTCATAGGTACAACTGAAAATGATTTAATTGATTATAAATTTATGTGTTTTAATGGGAAAGTGGAATGTAGTTTTACGTGTTCAAATAGATATTCAGAAGATGGATTAAATGTAACTTTTTTTGACAGAGAATGGAATAAGCTCCCTTTTGAAAGACATTATTCAGCCGACAAAAAAGAAATTGAAAAACCAAAGTCTTATGACGAAATGATAAGACTTGCTGAGTGTTTAGCAGAAGGGCTTCCTTTTGTAAGAGTAGATTTTTATGAAGTAGATGCAAGACCCTTATTTGGGGAATTGACATTTTATCCAGGTGCTGGTTTTGAGGAGTTTAATCCACAGGAGTGGGATAGAAAATTAGGTGATTTTTTGCAACTTCCAAAATTAAAACACTAGGAATAGGAGAACATTCGTTGTGCGAGAACAAGAAACGCAAGTTTATTTTAATCATATGTGGAATAAAAGAACGGATTCATTAGTCACGCTGATTACTCCGGTATATAATAGACGTGGAGTATTGCCTAGAGCGTTAAGTTCGGTTAATAAACAGACATATGATAATTTTGAATACATAATTGTAAATGATGGTTCTATACAGAATTTAGATGATATCGTTTTTGAGTTTATGAATAATGCCCGTTTTCCTGTTTTGTATATAAAAAAGGAAAACGGTGGAGTACATACAGCTAGAAATATTGCAACGAAACATGCTAGAGGATATTATTGGGTAAATTTAGACTCGGATGATGAATTAATACCACAGGCGATAGAAGTTCTCGTTAATAAATGGGATGCTATACCATTAGAGGAGAAAGAAAAGTGTTTTGAAGTTCGAGCATGTTGCATGAATCAAAATGGCGAACGAGTAGGAGATTTATTTCCAAGCAAAGGAAAGATGAGTATAGAGGAATGGAATAAGCAATGTAGAAAAATGAGTTTTGAGAACATTGCAATGCGTATTACACAAATAATGAAGGATAATTTGTTTCCTGAACCTGAAGGAGTAAAGTTTGTGCCAGAATTTCTTCTTTGGAAAAAGCTTGAAAAGAGTTATCTTTCGTATTATGTAAATGATATAGTGAGAGTGTATCACTTAGAACCTAATGATGGAATAGATGATCATTTGGCAAGAAATAGAAATTTGTCAATAAGGGATGTAGAAAGTGTATGTTGGAAATCAAGCTATATTATAAATAATTGGAGTGTGTATAATTATCATTTTGGTATAAAGGGGTATTTCGATACGATATTGAGATTTTGTATGTATGCACATGTGTTAAAAAAAAATGGTGTAGATTGGAAAAAATATAATTTTAATAAGTCTTTTCCAAAAGTTTTAAGAGTGATGTTATGGTGGCCAACGTTACCACTGCAATATGTTTATATCAAGCGAAGAATGTCCGTCTAATAGATGAAAAGAATTTTTATGTAGCGAATGAAAGATTGATGTTTTTTGAGGGGCATTTTTAGCAAGAACTCTCAAATAGTGTTATAAAAACTCCCCGGCAGCATATTACTAACCTGCCGGGGTATATGTTTCTAGCATAGAATGTTTAGCTTTTTTTAATCTGTTGTGCTAATTCTGCTTCTAGTTCTTTGATACGTGCATGGAGTTGTTCGTTTTCTGTGGTAAGTTCACGCATGATTTTCTCTGTAGTATTCTTTTGTTTGTAATAGTCGCGTCTTGCGCGACACTGCATTTCGGTAACTTCATCAGCATGTGATTCATATAGAGATTGAGCAGCTTCAGCGATATATGGATTTTTCTCTGCAATCATGATGATTTCCTCCCATGTTTCAGCTTTAAAGAATCTTGCCCACAGGTCGAGTTGAGATTCTTTATCTGCATCCGTTGATAGTTCTATTTTTGTTAAGTCTATCACATTCAGATGGAATTTGTCACTATAAACCATCCCATTTTCCTCATTTATAAGCTTATAGGAAGCATGAAATTCTGGGTAATCAGGAAATGGCTGGAAGTTTAGGAAGCCGACATGAATTGCTGGCTTAACAATGGAATATGTTTCGCCTTGATAAAGTTGATCAAAGGAACGACACAAATAGCTGAGAGAACGTTCTTGCCAGTTGTGCTCGTTGACTACCTGCATTTCTAGGTTAATCATGGTGCTATTGTTGAGTAGGACGTTTATGTCGAGCATAAAGGTTTTATCATCAATAGATTCTCCTAACTCAATTGGATTTGTGATTTCAACCGATTGTACAGTTTCAGGATTTAAGTGGAGTACTGCACAGATGATTCCTTTCGTAACATTTGGATTTTTTTGATTTACAGCACGAAACATATAGTCGTTTGTCATATTAAATTGCACTGGCCCTGTGGCTTGAAGGTAGGTGCTGTAAAGAGTATCTTTTGTTTTCATTTTTCCTCTTTCGTGAGAGAGCTCGCTCGTGGTATTTCTTAAGATGGGATAACTATAATATATATTTTACAAGAATCAAGATAGATTTACAAAACGCAACCTTTTTCTTAAATTATAAGAATGTTCTTTTTTGTAAATCCGTCCTAAATTACCGCTTGACTGTCTGTCCAATAGGTAGTAAACTTGAACTAAATATAGAGTTTTACAATGGCGATATACTATGGGTTCAAATGATAAAAGATATAAAAAGAAGACAAGCAGTGGGTCGAATGTATTGACGATTTTACTTGCTATATTGTGTGTGATTCTGGCGGCGACACTTGCGTTCGTGTTATTATTTAAAGAGGAGCCAGAGCAACCGGATATACCAGTATCCACCGAGACGGAGTACCTTGAGAAATGGGAAGAGGGTACGATTTCGTATAATGACAAGAATTACAAGTATAACAGTGATTTAGATATATATTTGTTCATGGGTATAGACAAGGAAGGCGTTGTTGAGCCAGCTGAGGATTATGTCAGTGGTGGTCAGTCAGACGCGATGTTCTTGTTTATTATAGATAGGGAAACAGAAGAGGTTTCGGTTATTTCTATCAATAGAAACACTATGACAAGAGTAGAGACATACAGTGCAGAGGGAACCAATACCGGATATGTGGAAGCGCAGATTTGTGTGCAGCATGGATTCGGTGATGGCAGAAGAGTTAGTTGCAATCTCGCACAGGAGGCAGTTTCTCACCTATTTTACAATCTTCCGATAGACGGATATATTTCGTTGAATGTTGGAGCGGTTCCGCTTCTAAATGATGCTATCGGAGGCGTCGAGGTAGAGGTGCTGAATGACCTGGTTTATCCAGATAAAGGTGTTGTGTTAACTGCAGGTGAGGTTGTGACCCTGAGTGGACAGGAAGCCTATATATATCTGCGAGGCAGGGATATGGATGAATTCGATAGTGCGACCCTGCGTTTAAGACGTCAAGAACAGTACATCACGGCATGTTTGGAGAAGATTGAGGGGATGATGAATGGTTCATCATCGAAATGGATTTCCATGTATGAGGAATTGTCACCTTATATCGTATCCAGCATGGATGTGACTGAGTTGATAGAAGAGATTACATCGTATGAATATTCCGAGGAGCGTTTGTATACAGTTCCGGGAGAGACCATGATGGGCGAGGAATTTGAAGAATTTCATGTGGATGATGATGCATTATATGAGCTTATCATAGATGTATTTTACGAAGAAGTAGAATAAATACAAAATAGAATAAGATATTGGGCTGTGCAAAGACACAGTTGATATAAAGAGATGATTATTTAAAGGAGGAACGGACCAATGAAAAAGAAAATGGTAGCATTATTTGCAGCTCTTATGGTTCTTTCTATGACAACACCAGTATTTGCAGCACCTTCTGTTACAGCAGAGGATATTGCGAAACCAGTAGAATCGGCAGTAGCTGTTGTAAATGGACAACAGGTGAAGCTTACTGTAGAGAAGGTTGAGGGAAAGACTTTAGAGACCGTTTATGAGAAGGTTGAAAAGGCGGTTGCTCAGTCAACTAACAAAGCAGAGAAGCAATCAGTTGTTGCAGTAGTAAATGTTTCTTTGCCAACAGGAGTAAAAATGCCAGAGGGTGGAATTGAAATTACTTTTGATGTAGATGGCGTTGTTGCAGGCGATAAGATTTATCTTTTACATGGTAAAGCAGATGGAACATGGGAAACTATCACACCATCGAAAGTAGCAGATGGTAAGGTAACAGCGAAATTCACATCTTTATCACCAGTTGCGATTGTAAAAGTAACAGGTGCAGCAGCATCACCACAGACAGGAGTACCATTTGTGGTAGCACCAGTAACAGCACTTGTATGTGTAGCAGGTGTAGCAGTATGTGCTCGTAAAATGAAATAATTTTAAAGAATGATATTTGATTTATGTCCTCTCTCGCTTGGGAGAGGACATATTTTGATTTTGAGAGATAGTATGGAAAAAAAGATTGGTAAGCAGATTAATAAAAAAAATATTTATAAGGTTTTGTTGATTGTCTTTTTGATTGGATTTTTAGTTTCGCTTGGTATTATAGTGCGCGATGTTTATACGCGATGGCTTGCAGAACAACAGATTCAAGAATTATCTGGTAATGATACAGAAAGTGAAGCGGTTATAGAGAATACAGAAGTAGAAGAGGATATTTTGACACGATTGGGAATTGAAGTGCCAGAAAAGAATCTGGATTGGAATTTGTTAAAAGAAACGAATTCAGATATCTATGCATGGATATATATCCCAAATACGAAGGTGGATTATCCAATTTTGCAGAGTGCAAAAGACGATACCTATTATTTGGATCATGATATCAATGGAAATAAAAATGCGGAAGGTAGTATTTTCACAGAAAGGGAATACAATAGCAAGGATTTTACAGATTTTAATACTCTAGTATACGGACACAATATGAAGGCGAAGACAATGTTTGCTACCTTACATAGCTTTGAAGATGCAAGCTTCTTTGAAGAAAATCGATATGTGTTTGTATATACACCGGATAAGGTTTTGGTATATGACATTTTTGCTGCCTATACATTTTCTGATATACATATTTTGGCTAATTACAGTACGGTTTCGGAGGCTGGAAAACAGCAATATCTTGAGGATGTATTTGGAGTGCGTGATATGCAAGCTCATTACCGAGAAGGTGTAGAAGTAACGGTGAATAGTCATCTTTTGACTTTATCTACCTGTATCGGTGGACGACCAAATAATAGATATTTGGTACAGGCTGTTTTGATTGAAGAGTAGAGGTAACCATGAATTTAGATAATAAGACCATTCTTATCACCGGAGCTGCCGGTTTTATTGGTGCCAATTTGGTAATGCGCTGTTTGCAGGATTGCGAGGCAGTTACCATTGTGGGTATCGACAATATGAATGATTATTATGATGTTTCGATTAAGGAATATCGCTTGGAACAGATAACGAAAGCGGCACAGGCACAGAAGACTTCGACCTGGCATTTTATTAAGGGAAATATTGCAGATAAGGTCCTGATAGAGCAGATGTTTGCGGAGTATCACCCGGATATTGTGGTGAATCTGGCTGCACAGGCTGGTGTGCGTTATTCAATTACAAATCCTGACGCATATATTGAAGCAAATCTGATAGGGTTTTATAATATTTTGGAAGCATGTCGTCATTCGTATGACAATGGAGCTAGTGGTGTGGAACATTTGGTTTATGCTAGCTCATCAAGCATATATGGTATGAATGCCAAGGTTCCATATGCCACGGAAGACAAGGTGGATAATCCGGTTTCGCTGTATGCGGCAACCAAAAAAAGTAATGAGCTAATGGCACATGCATATTCCAAGTTGTATAATATTCCATCAACAGGATTACGATTTTTCACGGTATATGGTCCAGCGGGTAGACCAGATATGGCATACTTTAGCTTTACAAACAAGCTGTTAAAGGGTGAGACTATTCAGATTTTTAACTACGGAAATTGTGATAGGGATTTTACATATGTGGATGATATCGTAGAGGGGGTACTTCGTGTGATGAATCAGGCGCCTCGAAGGGAAAATGGTGAGGATGGACTTCCGATACCTCCATATGCACTTTATAATATCGGCAATAGCCATCCAGAGAATCTTCTTGATTTTGTAGATGTTTTACAGCAGGAGTTGATTCGTGCAGGTGTGCTTCCAGAGGATTATGATTTCGAAGCACATAAAGAACTAGTGCCAATGCAGCCGGGAGATGTGCCGATGACATATGCGGATACATCTGCGCTAGAAAGAGATTTTGGCTATAAACCAAGCACAAGTTTGCGTGAAGGATTGCGAAAGTTTGCAGAATGGTACAGAGATTTTTATTTAGATGGAACGGAGTGAGACCTATGAAAATCGCAGTAGCGGGAACTGGATATGTAGGACTTTCGATTGCGGTGCTTTTGGCACAGCGCAACGAGGTCGTTGCAGTGGATATTGTTCCAGAGAAGGTGGAGCTGATAAATAAGAAAAAATCACCGATTCAGGATGATTATATCGAGAAATATCTGACGGAGAAGAAACTGAATCTAAGGGCTACCCTGGATGCTAAGGAAGCATATACTGAAGCTGACTTTGTAGTGATTGCAGCACCTACTAATTATGACAGCAAGAAGAATTTCTTTGATACATCTGCGGTGGAAGAGGTGGTTGCTCTGGTGATGGAGTATAATCCAAACGCGATTATGGTGATTAAATCAACGATTCCGGTTGGATTTACAGAGATGCTTCGCAAGAAGACGGGTAGTAGGAATATCCTGTTTAGTCCGGAGTTTTTACGTGAGTCTAAGGCACTATATGATAATCTATATCCGTCTCGCATTATTGTAGGGACAGATATGGATGATGTGCAACTCGTAGAGGCTGCTCATGTCTTTGCAGGACTTTTGCAACAAGGTGCACAGAAAGAAAATGTAGATACTTTATATATGGGATTCACAGAAGCGGAGGCGGTAAAACTCTTTGCCAATACTTATTTAGCGCTTCGTGTTTCTTATTTTAATGAACTGGATACCTATGCAGAGATGAAAGGGCTAGATACAAGAAAAATTATTGAGGGGGTTTGTTTGGACCCTCGTATCGGGGATCATTACAACAATCCTTCTTTTGGATATGGTGGATATTGTCTGCCGAAGGATACCAAACAGCTATTGGCAAATTATCAGGATGTGCCACAGGATATGATGTCTGCGATTGTACAAAGCAATCGAACACGAAAGGATTTTATCGCAGAACGTGTGCTTGAACTGGCTGGGGCGTATGAGGCAAATGAGGCTTATGATGCTGCAAAGGAAAAGGAAGTTGTAGTCGGAGTGTATAGACTTACCATGAAGAGTAATTCCGATAATTTCCGTCAAAGCTCAATACAAGGAGTGATGAAGCGAATCAAGGCAAAGGGTGCGACGGTTATCATTTATGAGCCAACCTTAGAGGAGGGTACTACTTTCTTTGGAAGTAGGATAGTCAATGATTTAAAGGCTTTTAAAGTACAAGCAGATGCAATTATTGCGAATAGATATGAGGATTGCTTAGAGGATGTAGTAGATAAGGTATATACGAGGGACTTATTCCACAGAGATTAAAAAAATAGAGACTGTCACGCAGTAGATGCAAATCTACGAGGTGAGAGTCTCTTGTTTTTTAGGTATTTACTAGTCTCTAGTTTTGTTATTAGATTCGCCTAACATGTAATCTACAGATACTTCATAAAATCTTGCAAGCTGGATGACATAGGATACAGGGATTTCGCGAATGCCATTTTCATAACGTCGATATACTTCTCTTTGACAACACAGCTTATCAGCAACCTGCTGCTGTGTTAAATCATGGTCTTCTCTTAAATCACGAATACGTTTAAAGTGCATATGTAAGTTCCTCCTTTGTAACGTGGGGTTATGCTATTCTTCAGTTGCAAATGCAACTATATCTCTATCATACGAAAGATATGGAAAAATTCTGCAAAAGCAACTATTCGGTTGTGACATATTTCAGTTTGGAAAGAAAAAGTATATAAAAAATTTCTTGACATATGATATGAGAGTAGTAAAATTTTTTTAGATATGGGACTACTATCACATATAAATGCTACATTAGAAATGGAAGAAAGGTTGTGTGAACAGATATGATTAGATTTATAATGACAAAAGATTATGACGACATGAGTAGAAAAGCAGCGAACATTATTGGTGCACAGGTAGTTAGCAAGCCAAACTGCGTTCTCGGTCTGGCGACAGGATCTACACCAATCGGCACCTATGCACGTTTGGTAGAAGGCTATGAAAAGGGCGACCTAGATTTCTCCCAGGTAACTAGTGTGAACCTGGATGAATACAGAGGTTTGACCCACGACAACGATCAGAGCTACTATTACTTTATGAATTATCATTTGTTCAGCAAAGTGAATATTGATATAAATAATACATACGTTCCAGATGGAACCATTGAGGATGCAGAAGCTGCCTGCAAGCAGTATGATGAAATCGTTCGCAAATCAGGTGGACAGGATTTGCAGCTTTTGGGTATGGGACACAACGGACACATTGGGTTCAATGAACCATGTGACGTATTCGTAAAAGGAACGAATTGTGTGAATCTTGCGCAGTCTACCATTGATGCAAATGCCCGCTTCTTTGCATCCAAAGAAGATGTTCCTACACAGGCATATACGATGGGTATTGGAACCATTATGCAGGCAAAAAAAGTGCTTGTAGTTGTTAGTGGTGAAGATAAAGCAGATATCGTAGAAAAAGCATTCTTTGGCGATATCACCCCACAGGTTCCAGCTTCTATTTTACAGTTGCATGATGATGTGATTGTAGTTGGCGATGAAGCTGCATTTTCTAAGATTGCGTCACGTATATAATCTGTTTTTGACAGACTTGTCCTATATACAAAGAGAGGAAAAAGCGGTATGATGATTTTGCTCTCTAAATAAGGACATACCTTAAAACAAATTATAAAAATATGTTTCCAAGGTACGTTAAATCGACTAAAACCAAAGCCCCTTTCGTTGAGAGCCGAAGGGTGAAGGAGTGCACGAGAGTGCACTCTTTTCTTTTATCTATCTCAAAGAAACTTTAAAGGAGCTTTTTGGATGTATGTGAACAATCGGGAACAAATTAATCATCATAGTTTTATGACTGCACTTAGAAATAAGCACGGTTACTCACTGAAAAAAGTGTGTACCGGTGTTTGTGGAGAAAGTGGGATGAATCGTTTTGAAAAAGGAAATCGTGTGGCCGAAAAACTGATGCGGGATAGAATTATCGCACGATTGGGGATTTCCTGTGAAAAGTTTGAGGATTATCTTCAACCTAAGGAATATGCAAAATGGGAAAAAAGAATGCATATCGTTCAAGCAATTAAAGAACGTCGGCTAGAGGTGGCGAAACAGGAATTGAAGGCATACGAAAATTCTTCAAACTTGAATTGCGTGCAGAAACAATTTATAGAGGCAATGCATTTTATGATTTTGACGTTAGAGGGGGCGTCAGAAGAAGTTCGTCGTGATTGTATTAAGCGTGCGGTAAGTCTTACGGTTCCAAATCAAAAACAAGCACTTGAGGGAATGCATCTTTTGTCTGTTCAGGAAATAAATCTGATTTTGGAACAGATACGCCTTGAAAAATCTAAAGAGGGAAATCAGTTTGACTCTAAATGGCGTTTGACTGAGTATGAAAAACTACTTGCGTACATAGAGAACTCCTGTTGGGAAGATATTCAAAAAGCAAAAATTTATCCCAAAGTAGTCTACTATATTTGTTTAGAACTATTGTCACAGAAATTAACAGAAGACAATAGGTCAGATTTTTGCTTTTTATATTACGAAAATGAATGCTATAACATCGTAAAGGTTCTTGAATGTAGAAGAAAAATGCTTGGGTTTTCCAGAACAACTCTTGGAGAGGGAGTATGTTCTGCAAAAACAATAATTCGATTTGAGCGAGAGGGAGTTAGTCCATCGTTGGAGCTGACACGACGCTTATTTGAAAAAATGGGAATATGTGCAGAGTATAGAAGGGCAATGGTAGTTACAACAGATGTAGATGCATTGTTCCTTTGGGATGAAATAACAAGAAATCTAAACAATGGTGACTATGAAGAAGGAGAGGCGAATTTAAAAAGATTGAAAAAACTGTTGCATATGGATATTCCGCAGAATCAACAAGAATTATTAAGATTAGATACACTCCTGAAATGGAAGAGAAAGGAAATTAGCGCAGAAGATTTTTCTAAAAACATGGAAAAAGCCTTAGAATATACGCTACCATTAGAGGCATTGAAAAAAGAGGGAGAAAAATTTTTAAGTCGAAATGAAAGACTGCTTGTATGTGATTTTCTAAAATAGAAACGAAAAGCGACAGTATACCTAAAAGGTAGTGTACTGTCGCTTTTTGAGAGTTATAGATGAATGAAAATTAGTTGTTTGTATTTTTTGGGGCGGGAGAAAGAGTGAGGATATAGGCATCCAGCATGCGGTTTATGGTCTCATGTTGAACCTGAATTGTCTTTTCAAGGGTTTTGATGTGGGCTAACAATTCTTCTTTCGTGTAATTCTTGTATTTATCCATGTTATGTCTCCTGTTTTTGAATTTCAATAATATAATTGAAGTATAACATGTGGAATGCTGAAATCAATAGCCTTTGCCAAAGTTTGACAGAAGCTATGGGTTTGTCGACAGTATTCGACATAATAAGATAGGAAAAAAGCATAGAAATAATATTTGCGCTATATGCTCAAAACATGTTTGTAAAAATGGACTATATGTGCTAAAATGAAGATTAACAATGGAAACAAATATGCAGGAGGATGTATTTTATGGATTACAAATCAATTTATGAACAGTGGTGCACAGACCCTTACTTTGACGAAGCTACAAAAGCTGAGCTTAAAGCATTAGAAGGTGATGAAAAAGAAATTGAAGATCGTTTCTATCGCACACTTGAATTCGGTACAGCAGGACTTCGTGGGGTTATCGGTGCTGGTACCAACAGAATGAACGTTTACACAGTACGTCAGGCTACACAGGGCTTGGCAAACTACATCGTAGCTCAGGGCGGACAGGAACGCGGCGTTGTTATCGCTCATGACTCTCGTCTTATGCATGATGAATTCAAAGATGCAGCAGCTCTTTGTTTAGCAGCAAACGGAATCAAGACATACGTGTTCAAAGAATTACGTCCAGTTCCAATGCTTTCATTTGCAGTTCGTCAGCTTAACACATTAGCTGGTATTGTTATCACAGCTAGCCACAACCCAAGAGAATACAATGGCTACAAGGTATACTGGGAAGATGGTGCACAGGTTACACCACCTCATGATACCAATATCATGGACGAAGTTAAGAAAGTTACTTCCTTTGACATGGTTAAGACTATGGATAAACAGGAAGCTATTGATAAAGGCCTTTATGTAGTACTTGATGACACAATCGATGAGAAATATTTTGAAGCAGTTCGTGCTCTTTCTATTCATCCAGAAGTTATCAAAGAAATGGCAAAAGACATCAAGATCGTATACACACCACTTCATGGTACAGGTTTACTCCCTGTTACACGCGTGTTAAAAGACCTTGGATTTGAACAGGTTTATGTAGTTGAAGAACAGGCTACTCCAGACGGAAACTTCCCTACATGTCCTTCACCAAACCCAGAAAATGAAAAAGCTTTCGAGCTTGCGCTTAAACTTGCAAAAGAAGTAGACGCTGATGTTATCATGGCTACTGACCCAGACGCTGACCGTCTTGGCGTATACTGCAAGGATACAAAGACTGGCGAATATGTAAGTTTTACAGGAAATATGTCAGCTATGCTTATCGCTGAATATATTTTAGCTGAAAAGACTGCAAATGGTACAATGCCAGCAAACCCAGTATTTGTAGAATCTATCGTTTCTACAGCTATGGGTGCGGCTATTGCAAAAGCTTATGATGTTGAATATGTAGAAACACTTACAGGTTTCAAATACATCGGTGAACAGATTCGTCTTATGGAAGAAGCTGGCGACAAGAACTATGTATTTGGTATGGAAGAAAGCTATGGATGTCTTCCAGGTACATATGCACGTGACAAGGATGCTCCAGCAGCAGTTGTTATGCTTTGCGAAGTAGCAGCTTATTACAAATCAAAGAACATGACCCTTTGGGATGGAATGGTTGAAATGTACGAGAAATATGGATACTATAAAGAAGACATTGAAACACTTACACTTAAGGGTATTGATGGAGCAGCTCAGATTGCAGCTCTCATGGAAAAAGCTCGTACAGAAGTACCTGCTACTATCGGCGATTACGAAGTTCTCGAAGTAGTAGATTACAAAGCATGCACCAGAAAGAATATGAAGACTGGTGAAGTTACTCCAAGTGGACTTCCAAGCTCTAACGTATTCTACTATGTACTAAATGATGATGCATGGTGTTGTGTACGTCCTTCAGGAACAGAACCAAAGATTAAATTCTATTTCGGTATCAAGGGAACATCTCTTGAAGACGCAAATCAGAAGAATGAAGCTTTAAAGAAAGCTACTATGGAGATGTTTAATTAATTATGATGAAAGTATACATTTGTCCGAAATGTGGATGGATGAGAATTGTATCAAGAAGAAGTGTGGTAGAGTGTCATAAGTGCGGTTTGGAGCAGATGACACTCTCCAACTTGTCTATGGTGGATTACACCAATATGTCCGAGCAGGAACGCAAGGATTATGTAACAGGTTGGATGTATATCCATAATAGGAAAGGAAAGCAACATGGCAAATAAGAGAAAGACGGCAGCACGCGCGAGAAATCAGCGTGTGAGGGCAGAAGGTACAATGACAGCAAATAGGAAGACTGCCAGAGCGAAGAAAAAGTTAACAAAAAAAGAACAACAGAAACGCAAGTTGATCATCTTCGGTATAGAAGTGCTCTGTTTGCTTTTGCTTCTAATTGTGTTAGTTGTATGGTCTCTATGGTCTAAAATCAGTGTGGACAAGTTTGGATTTGGTGAAGCTGGAATTAACGAGGACTTAGCGGATGATACATTATTGAAATTAAAGGGATATACGAATATCGCCCTGTTTGGATTGGATAACAGAGGAACCGGAAATTTTGAGTCGGGCAATTCGGATGTTATCATGATAGCGAGTATCAATAATAAGACCAAGGAAGTAAAACTGGTTTCTATTTATCGTGATACCTATATGAGTATTGGTGATGGTAAATACAGTAAGGCAAACGCAGCATATGCAAAGGGCGGCCCAAAACAGGCGGTGCAGATGTTGAATGCGAATCTCGACCTCAATATTACAGAATATGCGTGTGTTGACTGGGCGGCATTGACAGAGGCAATTGATGCTTTAGGCGGTGTAGAGATTGAAATCACGGAACAGGAAAGAGTCATTATCAATGATTTATTGATTGAGATTGATAGAAGTGTAGGAGCTGATTCGCCTCGTATCAAATCTGCTGGCGTGCAGACACTTACTGGTACACAGGCGACTGCATATGCCCGTATTCGAAAGACCGCGGGGGATGACTTCAAGCGTTCCTCACGTCAGCGTATTGTCTTAGAGGCAATGCTGAACAAGGCAAAACAGTCTGATTTAAAGACTTTATGGAATATTTGTGATGCAGTATTTGATGATATTGCAACTAGCTTGGAGCTTTCTGAAATTCTTGGACTTGCAAAGCATGTTATGGAATATGAGATTGGCTCTACAACAGGTTTCCCATTTGAAATGACAACCAAGCAGATATCGGGAAGCGGCGATACCGTTATTCCGATTGGGTTGGAAGACGATGTAAGTATGTTACATGCTTATATGTTTGGTACAGAGGAGTATGAACCATCCAAGACGGTTCAGGCTATCAGTGACGCCATTATCAAAAAGACCGGCGTAACCGAGGACTCTAAGTCGATAAACGTAGAAGGCTTTAACGATACTGCAGGACAGTCTGGTACAGTGTTCAAAGAAGAGGAATCGACAGAAACAGAAGATTAAGAAAATTGGTAGACCAGTCATAAATCGATTGGTCTACCATTATGCTATATAAATAGATAGATGCAGAGGAGAAAATCAATGAAAGCAAATGTAATTGAAAAAATCAATGCAACCAATCAGAAATACTTAAAAAATCTTGTGGGTAAGGAAGTTCCACAGCGCTTGGTAGATCAGCTTAATAATATGGACTGGTCATATTTGGATTTAATCCATGACAAAGAACAGAAGCGCGGAGAGTTTGCACCACTGGGAGCAATGGAGCTGCCAGAAATCCAGGAAAAAAAGAATGAATTCAAGATAATCGGTTTAGAAGCTATCAAAAACTGTAAGGTAGGTGCAATTCTTCTGGCAGGTGGTCAGGGTACACGTCTTGGTTTCGATAAAGCGAAGGGGATGTATAATATCGGCGTAAGTAAGGATTTATATATCTTTGAGCAGCTTATTCGTAATCTTCAGAAAGTGACAGATGAAGCAGGTGCTTTTGTTCCACTTTATGTTATGACAAGTGACAAAAATGACGAACAGACACGTGCATTCTTTGCTGAGCACAATTACTTTGGTTACAACCAGGATTACATCAAGTTTTTCGTACAGGAAATGGTTCCAGCAGTTGACTTCGATGGCAATGTTTTAGTGGAAGCAGAGGATTCTCTTGCAATGTCTCCAAATGGTAATGGTGGCTGGTTTACTTCTCTTTTAAAAGCTGGTCTTGGAGAAGATATGAAGGAAAAGGGAGTAGAATGGCTTAATGTATTTGCCGTTGATAATGTGCTTCAGCAGATTGCGGATCCAGTATTTGTAGGTGCAACTATTCAGTCAGGATGTGTTAGTGGTGCTAAGGTTGTTCGTAAATGTGATCCATATGAAAGAGTGGGTGCGCTTTGTTTAGAAGATGGAAAACCATCGATTATTGAATATTATGAATTAACTCCAGAGATGGCAGAAGCTACCAATGAAGCAGGTTCCCTTCTCTATGGTTTCGGTGTTATTTTAAACTATTTATTCAGCGTAGAAAAATTATTAGAAATTGCTGAAAAGCAGATGCCACTCCATATCGTAGAGAAAAAGGTTCCATACATCGATGAAAATGGTGTAGCAGTAAAACCAGACGCTCCAAATGCCTATAAGTTTGAGACCTTGATTCTCGACATGGTATATATGATGGACAACTGCTTATCCTTTGAAGTAGAACGCGAAAAAGAATTTGCACCTGTAAAAAATGCAACAGGTGTAGACTCTGTAGAATCTGCAAGAGAATTATTACAGAAGAACGGAATAGAAATTTAATAAATTTTATAATCCTTTCATGAAACAGTCACATTCTCTACACATTTATTCGTTAGAATGTGAGTGTTTACATGAGATGGAGGAATTTTTATGGACAATAATTATAACAACTATAATAATCGAGATAACTACAATCCTTATACAAATCCAGAGCGTAGTTATCAACGTGGTACAGATACACAATATGAAAATACATCTTATAATGGGTATAGCTCTTATGGAATGAATCACCATGAGCCAGAACAGGAACCTAAGAAAACGGGGATGTTCAATGGCTTTGGTGTTACCCTGATAAAGACGGTGACGATTGCCCTAGTATTCGGCTTGGTGGCAGGTGTTGCAGGTAGTGCGGTTCTCCAGTTTAGTGGAATTACACTGGGTATATTCTCGGAAGCGGATGAAGATAAATCCTCTGGAAAAGATAAAGATGCTACAGAGCGTGATGATGTCATAGGTGAATTGCAACAGACAAATACTGAGCTTATGGGCACGATAGCAATTATGGATGTATCAGATGTCGTTGACAATGTTATGCCAAGTGTTGTTGCAATTACGAATATTTCTGAGGTGCAGTATCAGAGTTTTTGGGGGCAGGTATATACTGAAGAAGTTCCTAGTGCCGGTACAGGATTCTTGGTAGAGGAAGATGATGAGTTTATTTATATTGCGACCAACAACCATGTTGTTTCGGATGCTACTGAGTTGACAGTACAGTTTAGTGATAGTACAATTGCGGCAGCAGAAATCAAAGGGACTGTCGCAACAAAGGACCTTGCAGTTATCAAGGTAGCGAAGAAAGACATAAGTGCTGAGACGATGTCAGTGATTCGTATTGCGACCCTTGGAGACTCGACAGAGCTTGAGGTTGGGGAAGCGGCCATTGCGATTGGTAATGCATTAGGATATGGACAGTCGGTTACGACTGGTGTTATCAGTGCATTGGGACGTTCGGTTTCGGTGACGGATTCCTATTCGGGAACAACTGTCGTGAATAATAATCTGATACAGACCGACGCTGCAATTAATCCTGGAAATAGTGGCGGTGCACTTTTGGATGTAGAAGGAAAGGTAATTGGTATCAATTCTGTAAAATACTCCGATACTGATGTTGAAGGAATTGGCTATGCCATTCCAATCAACGATGCAATGCTTATCATAGACAAAATGATTGATGGTGAGAAGATAGATGAATCCCAGTCGGGTTATCTGGGAATTCAGGGAAGTGATAGTTCCCTCGGTGCATATGTACATTCCGTACTTCCTGGCTCAGCAGCCCAGAAGGCAGGTATTCAGGCAGGTGATGTTATCATCGAATTTGAAGGAACAACCATTTCAACAATGAGCCAGTTAAGAGAGCTGTTGAGCTACTACCCAGCTGGTGAAAAAGTAGAATTTGTAATTCTTCGTCCTGTAGGGGATGATGAATATAAAGAACTAGAGATTACCGTAGAGCTGGCAGATGCAAGCGTTCTTCAGCTCCAGTAATTTCACGTAACAAAGGAAAACACATGGAGGAAATAGCATGAAATATGATTATTTAGTAGTTGGTGCAGGTCTTTATGGTGCTGTATTTGCACAGAAAGCAAAAGAAGCTGGCAAAAAAGTATTAGTTATCGACAAGCGTCCAAATATTGCAGGGAATGTATACACAGAAGAGATGGAAGGCATCAATGTTCACATCTATGGTGCACATATTTTTCACACAAACAACAAAACGGTTTGGGATTATATCACACGTTTTGCAGAGTTTAACCGTTTTACAAATTCACCAGTAGCAAACTATAAGGGTGAGCTTTACTCACTTCCATTCAATATGTACACCTTCAATAAGATGTGGGGAGTAGTAACACCAGAAGAAGCAGCAGCAAAGATTGAAGAACAGAGAAAAGCAGCTGGTATTACAGAGCCAAAGAACTTGGAAGAACAGGCAATCAGCCTTGTTGGTACCGATATCTATGAAAAATTAGTAAAAGGTTATACACAGAAACAGTGGGGAAGACCATGTACAGAGCTTCCATCCTTTATCATCAAGAGACTTCC
>X42_Goitered_Gazelle__coassemble_28_pt1 | contig 52715 bp, 51 predicted proteins | sample X42_Goitered_Gazelle__metabat2_low_PE_005 | metagenome-assembled genome bin X42_Goitered_Gazelle
CGAAAAGAAATATTATAATTTATACATTTTATACGAAAAATGCTTTTTATGTGGTATAATCATCCAAAAGATAGTAGACATGAGTAAGGAGAGATGTAGTTGCGAGCAGGATACTATGAATCTAAAACGGAATATTGTAAGGAATACAAAGAATCCTGTTGGAACGCTGCAATTGGATTGCAGCAAGTTGATGGACTAGAAGTTAGCGACTATTTACGAGAGCTTTCTTATAAGGAAATAGATGGAGAACTGACTCATTATGAAATTGAGGAACTTCTTTATAAGAAATATGAAGATGAAAATATTGAAGTAGGTCGACAAAAAGAAGCGGATATTGTATCTACAAGAATTGCGGCATTTTTACAGGAAGATGGATTTACTCTGTCGCCTGTAACTTTAAAGCATATTCATAAAATTTTATTTGCAGGGATTTATGGACACGCAGGAGAGTTTCGAAACTACAATATTTTGAAAGACGAACCAATTCTAGGTGGTCGTTCGGTGAAGTATGCCAATTATCAGGTGATAGAAGATACCTTTGCCTATGATTTTGCACAGGAGAAAGAAAAAAGCTATGTGAATCTATCACCAGAAGATGTTGTAAAGCGTATTGCGAATTTTACCTCTGCGATTTGGCAGGTGCATGCGTTTGGTGAAGGAAATACCAGAACCACAGCTGTGTTTATTCAGAAATATTTGAATTACATGGGATTCGAGGTAGATAATACTTTGTTTTTAGAAAACTCATTGTATTATCGTAATGCATTGGTTCGCTCAAATTTTGGTTCGTATAGTGAGGGAGTGCTTCCTACAAATCAGTGGTTGGAATTTTTCTATGAGAATTTGTTGTTTGAGGGAAAGCATGAACTAAAGAATCGAGATTTACTAGTGGGAGAATATATGGAGGATATTCGGAAGCTAGTGAAAGAAGATGTGGTTTATGGTGGTGTGAAAATTGTTTAGAAAATGATTGAAAAATCATTTTTATTTTGATATTATAAATAAGTCGTTAAGACTTGCCACTATGGCTCAGTAGGTAGAGCGACGCACTCGTAATGCGTAGGCCACCGGTTCGATCCCGGTTAGTGGCTCTTAAAAAAGGGTATCCATTTCGGATACCCTTTTTGCTTATTTTAAAATTGTAGTAGAGACTTCCTGTGCCATTCTTTCATAGCCCGCAGGACTAGGATGTAAATGGTCGCCGCTGTCATACTCTGGTAAGAATGCCGATGGTTTATTTGGGTCACAAAGAGCTTTATCGAAATCAATTACACCATCAATAAGGTCAGTGCTTCGTATCCAAGCATTGTAGGTGATACGAATTTCTTCACGGAAACCGGCATAAGTACGCCAACCTTCGATTGGAAGAAGGGTTCCGACATAAACCTTATATCCATATTCGCGAGCCTGCTTGATATAGGTTTTTAAGCCTTCAATAAGCTCGTCTGCGGTTGGCAGGTCACTCATAGGGCGGAATGGATTTACATCTGTTCCAACTGGGTGAATGATGTCATTGATTCCCTGCTGAATAATAACCGTATCTGCACCATCTGTAGGAACCTCATGAGAAAAACGTTTCTTTCCGCTTAATCCATAAGATTCATATGTAATATTGTCATATTCACGCAGAATGCGGGAACCGCTTGTTGCGCGACGAATAATAGCCGTATTTTGATATCCTTCTTCTTTACAACGAAGTGCTAAATAATCTGGCCAATCCTGTGCCGTGATAGAATCCCCATAGCAGACGATGGTGCGGTTTTCTTTTTTTGTATATACCGAAACATTGCTAAGGAAATAGTTATAGCTTGTTCTACGAGATACATTGATTGGAAATTCTTCAATTTCTGAGTAATCCCCCACAGCATATTCTCCACCAGAAAGTGGGCCACTAGTATATACAACCGAACGCATCTGAGTATAAGTCTTTAAATAAAAGCTTACCTTAAAGAAAAATCCAGCTTTGATTTCACATTCAATTGGATCAGATACAAAGTTTTCGCCTGCTAGTATAATACATTGGCTTTTTCCTTTAAATGTAACTGGGTAAAATTTTCCAGCAACCAATAATGTGGTTTTTTCAATGCAAATAGTATCTGTTCCACAATAATTATCAAAGGTTAATCTCACTGCGTCCCCATCAAATGCAGAATAAATAGGATAACGCAAGGTAATATTTTTTCCATAGCTTTCCGGGCGATTTTCACCGATAGAAACGGCATTTCCCCAAATAGACGCCCAATGCAGAGCTGTGTTTTCTTTCATCTAATACTCCTCCTGGTGATTTTCTCACGCTTGTACATTCAATATACGATACAAAGTAGAAAAATTCTAGTATATTTCAAGATTTTGTTGTCCTTTTTTGTGTTTTATGGCATAATAAGTAAAGTTTCCAAGGTATAATCGAAAGATAATATGATGAGGTGAACAAATGAAGGAAAAATTAGTAGAAATTAAGGATAAAGTAGTAGAGCTTGCAAAGAAAGCTTGGGAGTGGATGAAAGCCAATCGTTTGGTGACCGCAGTAGTTGCTTTTGCAGTAGTTTCATTGATTTTAATTCTGGTTGCAATGCTTGCATTACAGGAATTTGTAGTGTCTGTATGTGTGCTTATTATTATAGAAGCAGCGATGGCAGCACTTTTACACCAGGCAGAGATTTGGAAGCATGGCATCTTGTTGGGCTTACAGATTGTAGCGGGAATCATTATCAAACGAATTCCACTTGTAATTATCTGTGTAATCGCTTATGTGGCAGCCACATTTGCATTACAGCTTATGGCTAATAAAGAAGAAGTTAGTCCTGAGGCTTAGGCTTTGGGACTTTTCCTTTTGTTAAGCTACTTGTGAGCGAAAGGAAAAAGGAGAATCGATGAATAAAGTGAATTATCATCAGAAGATGATGGAAATGATAGAGCAACATTGCAGGGAAGGAAACGCTCCGAGACTGCTTTTGCATAGTTGTTGTGCACCGTGTAGCTCGTATTGTCTGGAACTTTTGTCGCAGTATTTTGAGGTGACGGTATTTTATTATAATCCGAATATTTATCCGCCAGAGGAATACACCATGAGAGTGGCAGAACAGGATAGATTTATACAGAAATTTCCTTCAAAGCATAAGATTTCGTTTGTTGAGGGGGCATATGATACAGAGAAATTTTATGCAATGGCAAAAGGCATGGAGCAACTACCAGAGGGCAGCGAACGCTGCTTTGCCTGCTATGAGCTTCGATTGAGAGAATCGGCGGAATATGCGAAAGCACACGGTTTTGATTTCTTTACTACGACCTTGTCTATCAGTCCTTTGAAAAACGCAGATAAGCTCAATGAAATCGGAGCGAAATTAGAAGCTGAATATGGAGTGAACTATCTGTATTCGGATTTTAAAAAGAAAAATGGATATAAACGTTCCACGGAGATTTCGAATGAATACGATATGTATCGCCAGTATTATTGTGGTTGTGTGTATTCAAAGAAACAGCGAGATGAGGAAATCGCTGCGAAGGAACGTGAGGAAATAGAGTAATTGCGTGACGGTATCTTAGTCACGGGAAAGAGAGGAATAGAGCATGGCACAGTTATGGGGCGGACGCTTCACTAAAGAAACGGACAAGCTGGTTTACAACTTTAATGCGTCCATTAGCTTTGACCAGAAATTTTATGAGGAAGATATTGAGGGCAGTATTGCACATGTTACGATGCTTGCGGCAGTAGGTATTTTAACAGAACAGGAAAAAGAAGATATTGTTCGTACGTTAAAAGAGATTAAAGCAGAAGTAGAAGCTGGAACATTAGAAATCACAGATGAGTATGAAGATATTCACAGCTTTGTAGAAGCAAATCTTATTGACAGACTGGGAGATACAGGTAAAAAGCTTCATACAGGAAGAAGTCGTAACGACCAGGTGGCTTTAGACATGCGTCTTTATACCAGAAAGCAGGTGGCTGCGGTAGATGCTGAATTGGAAGATTTGTTACAGACAATTCTGCACATTATGAAAGAAAATACAGAGACCATTATGCCAGGTTTTACACATCTTCAGAAGGCACAGCCGATTACTTTGGCACATCATATGGGTGCTTATTTTGAAATGTTCAAGCGTGACAGACAGCGTTTGTTTGACATTCGTGAAAGAATGAATTACTGTCCATTAGGTTCAGGGGCGTTGGCAGGAACTACCTATCCGCTCGATAGAAACATGACTGCGGAATTACTTGGTTTTTATGGCCCAACCTTAAATAGTATGGACGGCGTATCAGATAGAGATTACTTAATCGAATTTTTATCTGCATTATCAACTATTATGATGCATTTGAGTCGTTTTTCCGAAGAGGTTATCATCTGGAACTCCAATGAATATCAGTTCGTAGAAATCGATGATGCATATAGTACAGGTAGCAGTATCATGCCACAAAAGAAAAATCCTGATATTGCAGAATTAGTACGTGGCAAGACCGGTCGAGTATATGGAGCACTAACTTCGCTGCTTACTACCATGAAAGGAATTCCACTTGCATACAATAAGGATATGCAGGAGGATAAGGAGCTTTCCTTTGATGCGATGGATACCGCAAAAGGATGTATCGCACTTTTCAATGGTATGTTAAAGACCATGAAGTTCAGAAAAGAAACGATGCGTAAGAGTGCCAACAATGGATTTACCAATGCAACAGATTTAGCTGATTATTTAGTAAAACATGGTGTACCATTCCGTGATGCACATGGTATTGTTGGGCGTGTCGTGCTTGCATGTATTGACAAGAATATTGCGATTGATGATATGTCATTAGAAGAATTAAAGACTTTTAGTGCAGTGTTTGAAGAAGATGTATATGAGGCAATTTCGATGGAAACCTGTGTAAATACCAGATTTACCATTGGAGCACCTTCCAAGAAAGCAATGGAACAGGTGATTTTGTTAGAAGAAGATTATCTGTTGAAGCATCCAGTGTTAAAGGCATAAATTGATATTTGTATGTCAATAAAAATAAGTTGTGAAAATTGTACAAAAACATTCGATATTTAGTGTGAATTTCTAATAACTTGTTTATTGTAATTTTATTATATATAAAGTAATATATTTCTATCAAAGACAGTTGTTCGCAATGGGCGGACAAACAGATGAGGAGACGTGAATTATGAGTGAAAAGTTAAAAGTAGGTATTTTAGGTGGAACAGGTATGGTTGGACAGCGTTTCATCGCATTATTGGAAAATCATCCATGGTTTGAAGTAACAACCATCGCTGCAAGTCCTAGAAGTGCCGGTAAAACATATGAAGAAGCTGTAGGTGGACGTTGGAAAATGACAACACCTATGCCAGAAGCAGTAAAGAATATTGTAGTTATGAACGTAAACGAAGTAGAAAAAGTTGCTTCTGAAGTAGATTTCGTATTTTCAGCAGTTGATATGTCTAAGGACGAAATCAAGAAAATCGAAGAAGAATATGCAAAGACAGAAACTCCAGTAGTTTCTAACAACAGTGCACACAGATGGACACCAGACGTACCAATGGTAGTGCCTGAAATCAACCCAGACCACATGAATGTAATTGAATACCAGAAGAAACGTCTTGGAACTACAAGAGGTTTCGTAGCAGTAAAACCAAACTGTTCAATTCAGTCTTATGCACCAGTTCTTACAGCATGGAAAGAATTTGAACCATATGAAGTAGTAGCTACTACATATCAGGCTATCTCTGGTGCAGGTAAGACATTTAAAGATTGGCCAGAAATGGTAGAAAATATCATCCCATATATCGGTGGCGAAGAAGAAAAATCTGAAAAAGAACCACTTCGTATCTGGGGTCACATTGACGAAGAAAAGGGTGAAATCGTACCAGCTGATGGTCCAGTAATCACATGTCAGTGTGTGCGTGTTCCAGTTTTAAACGGACATACAGCAGCTGTATTTGTAAAATTCAAAAAGCAGCCTACAAAAGAACAGCTTATCGAAAAACTTGTGAACTTCAAAGGTGCTCCACAGGAGCTTGAGCTTCCAAGTGCTCCAAAGCAGTTCATCCAGTACTTAGAAGAAGACAACAGACCACAGGTAAACCTTGACGTAGATTACGAAAACGGCATGGGTGTATCCGTAGGACGTATCCGTGAAGATCATGTATATGATTGGAAATTCATTGGATTATCTCACAATACTGTTCGTGGTGCTGCAGGTGGTGCAGTACTTTGTGCAGAGCTTCTTAAGGCACAGGGATATATTACAAAGAAATAAATGACATAACAAAGGACTTCCATTTTTAACTGAGAAATGGAAGTCCTTACTTTTTTGGAAAAGTATTTTTTATGTCACTTATTCCAGATATATAGTTCATATCAACATTATATAATTTTGCTAATTCGATTAAACATTCTAATGGGATTCTAACTTTTCCTTTTTCATAATCAGAATACGTTGTTTGAGCAACATGTATTGCATGTGCAACAGTTGCTTGATTAAAATCATTATCTTCCCTTAGTGCACGCAGTCGTTCTAAATGTTTCATGCAATCACCTCTTTTAATGATTTTACATAATAAATAAAACATTATTGTGTTTTAACGGAATATCCGTTAAAATATTTGTATGTAACAAAGGAGGAAAATGTAATGAAGAAAAAAGGGTTAATAATACTAGTAATGATATTTTTGTTGTGCTTGATTCAACCAAATTATGTATATGCACAAACAGATATACAGGATGGCATTGAAATTACGGTCGAGACAGAAAAGGAAGAGTATCAGCAAGGCGAAGAAATTATTATAGAGACAACGGTGCGAAATTTAAAAGGAACAGAAATAACTAATGTTTCTATTGAGCATATTTTGCCGAAAGGATATATTTTTTCAGTAACAGAAGAGCAAACGATCGAGAAGTTGCAAATGGGTGAAGGGTATACGGTTCTGTTTAATGTAGAAAAAGGAAATTCATTTGACTCCTACTGGATTTTTATAGGTGTTGGTAGTGGTGTGTTAATAGCTGTTTTTCTTGTGTTTTTTGTGTTCAAGAAGAAAAAGCAGACAATCGCAATGGGGATATTATTAGCACTTTTGATTTCTACATTTGGACCTTATGGGGAAGTAATTATTGAAGCTGCAGAAAAAAATACAATTGAAACAAGTTCAAATATTAATATTGAGTCACAAGCAGTTGATATTAAAACAATTGTAACGTATGAAGAGGTTGTTAATAGAGATAATGCTAAAAAATATACAAGAGGAGAATGGGTAGCACTTCTTTTAGATAAGTTAGAGAAAGAACTTATTGATGTTGATGAAAATCAAATAAGAAATTTTTCAGATACGATAGAGTCGGAATATGGGATGGCAGTGGAAAACGCATATCAGATGGCGATTTTGCCAAACGTAGAGGCGAAAGAATTTGGTATTAATGAAATTGCAACAAGAGAATTTGCGGCTTATACCGTATATTATGCTATGGCGTTCCAAAATGAATTAGAATTGTCTTGTGAAGATAGTGAAACTGTTACATATGCCAAAGAGGTTGCATTAATCCTTCAACAAGGCTTTTTATCAAAGATAGATGATAAATTTATGCCTTTAGAACCTATTACAGAAGTAGATGTACAGCAGATATTTACTAAGATAGATTATTTTAATTCTTCTTGGAATTCAGAAGAATTTGAAGAAGTTGGCACAATTAGTTATAGGGAAGATGTAGTAGTTGGTGAAGATATTTCATATGAAGTAATTGATAATGGTGATGAAACATACAAGGTAGTTATTTCTGATAAACAATTTTTTAATGACATTAAGGAAGGCACGAAGTTTGTTTTGATTGATAATACATTGAAACAAGAAAGCTGGATGTTTAGAGCGAAGGAAATTGTATCGGAAGGAGATAATTGGTATATAATTTGTGAGATACCAAAGTTTGATGAAGTAGTTGGAGAATATGAATTTGCAAAAAGAGACGCTTTAGATTTCTCTAACTTTGTTCCAGCAGATGACATACAGGTTGAATATGATCCGAATGGAACTTTGAATAGTGAGGATGTGCCAGATTATAATATTGCACAAACAGACTTAGGCGTTGGTAAAGTATCATTCACATTTAAAGAGAAAGAAATTGGAAACGATACTGGAATAAAGTTAAGTGGTAATGTCTCTATGAATATACCGCAACTTACATTTGTGTTAAAGGGAGATGGATTTGATATTGAAGAACTCACCTTATTGATAGCAAAACAAAGTAAGTTAAGTGGTAAGGTAGAATGGAGTAGTGAAGTTGCTGATAAAGCAGCAATTAGTGGAAGTAAATTGACTCTTGGAGAAGTATTATGTACTCCGATTCCGGCAATTCCTGCATTTACAATAAGAGTAAAAGTATTTCTTGAGATAGGTTTAGAGGGTGAAATATCTGTATCATATGGAATTTCTGATTTAGTTGGAATTCAGTATAAAGATGAAAGTTGTCGAAATATTAATGATGTTTATTCGAAAGAAGTAAGTGTCGAAGCAGAAGCAAAAATGAAAATTGGACCTGTGTTGGGAATATATTTAATGATTTTCAAATATACGCCTGTTGGTGGAGAAATATCAGTTGCATTAGCAGGTAAATTTAATGCTGCAACACATTTAGATACCAGTCCAAATTTGATATGCATAGATGCAAGTGCTTATATTGAAGGTGCTTTAGGATTAGGAAATGAAACTGGATTAGGAAAAATATTAGACGAAAAAGATATAAAAATCACGTGGGATTTTTGGAAATCGACGAATAGTCCTTGGAAAAAGAATTGGCATGTGGAAAATGGGAATACAGTAACAGAGTGTACCTATGGTGTTGGAAATATAGTTGGACGTGTTGTAGATAAAGATGGTCAACCAATCGTAGATGCAACAGTAAAAGTGAATCAAATTACAAATGGTAATTTCAAAGCTGATACAAAGACAAAATCTAAGCAGGAATTGGAATTATCAACTGGCGATTTCTTATTAGAAAACCTTCCAATCGGTAAATATAATGTTGAAATATCTGCGGATGGTTACAAAGGAATTTGTGTTGAAATAGAAGTAGAAAAAGATAAGCGTGTAGATTGTGGAGCAATTACTCTTGAAAAAGTGGATGTAACTGCTTCAACTGCACAAGATAATTCAACCGCAAATATACAAACAGAGAACAATACAACACAAGAGAACAATACAACACTAGAAAACAATACACCATCAGATGACGATACAACACCAGATAATACACCACCTGTAAGCAATGTTACAGACGAGCAGGTAGCAGAAGTGAAAGCGAGAAATGAGGCGTATCGTAAGGTTTTAACAGAAGGATATGCATTAGATTATGGTATTCCAATTATATTTAATGTTATAGATTTAAATAGAGATGGTGAGTTAGAGTTGATATTTGAAGTAGAAAAAGATAGCGGTGAGCCTAAGGGGATTTGTACTTGGGATGGTATAGATGTTGTTGTGCAAAATTTTTGTCAAGGAGTTAATGGTGGTAAGATAGAATATTGTACATCAACAGGATACTTAATTGATTTCTATAATGATGATTTTGGCGATTGTGGTGAAAATTATTATAATGTAAATGTCTTGAAAATGAGTGGAACTTCAAAATGGAATAATGATGTTTTGGTATATAGACATTATACAGATACTAATACATATGGGATATATAATGAGGAAGAATCAGTATATGATTATATATATGATCCTATTTCTGAAGCGGAATTACAGGAGAAACTGGATGAAATGTTTCCCACAAGTGAATTGCTTACGGCGCCATATGCGGTTAATGAAGAAAACTTAAATAAATACCTTCCTATTGATGACGAAACAATTCGAGCACAATTAGAAGGCTGATAAATAGGAGAATGACATTGTCATTCTCCTAAATTCTTATGAGAGGTGTTTATGAAATGAGAAGAATAAAGTGTTTATGGATGAGCTGCTTGTTAGCTTTTTCACTTATGTCATGTAATATAATTGATGAAGTATCCGAAGGGGAGATAGAATATACAGAGAGTAGTGTGGAAACATATGTCTCGAGTTTAGACGGAAAAATAATCTGTATATTTATGAAACAAGATATTACGGATAATGATATCTCCATATTAGAATTAAATGAGTTTGTAGAAAAGCTCGCTGATATTAGAAGTAAACTACAATACGTTTCTGCTGATTATAAACCTTATGATGATATAACACGAATAGATTTTACTGAAAATCTTTCGTTTACTGGTTTGGCGGGTAATCCTATTTTAATAGATAGAGAAGAATTTCCAGTATTATGGAAAAAATATAAAGATAGTGATATTAATAATATGGATAGTGATAGTATTTTGTACTTGCTTGCACATGAAATGAGTCATACATTTGACTACGAAAATGATTCACCTAAATCATATGTCTTTGATATAGAATACTTCGCATCATTAAAAGCATATGTTGCTCTTGAAACGTGTGGATATACAGTAGACGATAATCTGTTTACTGTGAACCCAGGACTAGATGAGGGCGTGTACAATTATCAAGATTTTGTATATAGAACAATAGAATTTTTGGGAAATAATAGAACTGCAATATTGAGACGGGTATTTCTTGAACTGCAGATGTTAGAAGAACAAACAATACAGGAGTATTTTTACACATATACTCAAATGTTAAATGATTGTACAGAGCGTAATCTTAAAGAGTATTTGGAAGAAAAAGGCTGGAATACATTAGAAAAACATTTTGCAGGGTAATACAAAATGAATAAATTTGAAAGAATTATAATTAAAATTGTTGCAAAATGAAGCATATTTAAGTATAATTTGAATATAATTAAAGAAAGGAGATGTAAATATGACAACAGTAAGTTTAAGATTTGACGACAAAATGAAAAAAGAACTTGATGAGTTGTGCGAGGAGTTGGGTATGAATTTGACAACATTTTTTACGATTTATGCGAAGAAGGCATTACGTGAAAGAAAAATACCATTTGAGATTTCAGCAAAAAAGGAAGATCCATTTTATTCTGAAAGTAATATGAGAAGACTTCGAGAGTCGGAAGAACAGATTCGTCAAGGCAAAGTTGTTGTGAAAACTATGGAGGAATTGGAGGCGATGGCAAATGGCTAAGCTTACATTTACTGAACATGGTTGGGAAGAATATGTTTTTTGGCAAACACATGATTTAAAAACATTAAAGAAAATTAATAAACTTCTAAAAGAGGTTCAGCGAACGCCCTTTAAAGGAGGGGGAAAACCTGAGCCTCTAAAAAATACTAACCCCAATACATGGAGCAGACGTATCAATCAGAAAGATCGATTAGTTTATGAAGTTAGTGATGATGGTATTATAATCAAACAGTGTAAAGGTCATTACGACGACAAATAAACTATCCTAAGGAACATCAAATGTTTAGAAATAAATATTTATCCGTTCCAAATCCCTTCTAATTAAAATTTAATATTGAAATTCTAACTGTAAATCATATTGTATAAAAATTAAAGTATGATATAATTTTCTATGTGTATTTTACTATTTGTTTTAATAATTCACATAGAGGAGAACAATTGTGTTTAAACAGAGTGAACTTAAGAAGTTAGAAGATTTATACGCAGAAAGTGGCAATCAGCTTGTAGTGTTGTATGGACCTATGAACTGTGAGAAAGAAGCGTTGATTCGTGCTTTTTTAGAGACGAAGAAACACTTTTATTATCGTGCCAGAAAGGCATCTGCACAGGAACAATGCAAGATGATGGGAGAGGAAGTGGCACAGAAATTTGATGTGCGAATTCAGAAGGAAAGCTATGATGAATACTTCAATCGTGTCAAGAGTGGTAACCCAACAAAGTTGGTTGTGGTAATCGACGAATTCGAGCACATAGCAAAAAAGGATCCTGAGTTTATGAAAAGCATTCTCAATCTCAAGAACCGCCGTCTCTATCCAGGACCAGTGATGATTATTTTGGCTAGTTCATCTATCGTTTGGGCAGAACAGGATATGGATGAGGTAATAGGAGAGGAAGCGTCAAAGAAGATAGATGCCCGTATCAAGATTCCAAACCTAAACTTCCTAGAAGTAGTGCGTGTTTTTCCAGAGCTTTCGGTTAGCGACTCGATTAAAATCTATGGTGTTTTAGGTGGTGTACCAGGCTATCTGAAGCATTGGAGAAAAAGAAAATCCTTTAAACAGAATATCTGTGATTTGATTCTTTCAGAGGATGGATATTTCTTTAAGATGGCAGAGGAATTGGTTTCCTCTGAACTACGTGAATTATCGGTTTACAACACAATTCTTATGGCTATTGCAAAGGGCGAAAACAAGCTGAATGATTTGTATCATTACACGGGTTATTCTCGTCCAAAGATTAGCGTATATATGAAAAACTTAAGTCAGTTTGACATTATCGAAAAGGTTGTCTCTTTTGAAACGGGAGGCTGGGACAATGCGAAGAAGGGTGTATATCGTATCAAGGATACTTATATCAATTTCTATTATCGCTTTGTATATCCACACCTTTCAGATTTATATATGATGTCTCCAGAGGATTTCTATGATACATATATTGAAAAAGAGTTAGACGATTATCTCAATCGTTACTTTATCAATGTGTGCATGGAATACCTCGCACTTCTCAACCAGATTCGACGTTTGCCACTTGCAGTAACCAAGATGGGAACATGGGTTGGAAAGACAGGAAATATCGATATTATTGCACAGAGTGCAGATAGACAGAATATCGTAGGTATCTGCAACTGGGAAAAAGACGAGTTTACCCTAAGCATGTGCAAGGACTTATTTGACTCAATGACAAAAGCAAAAATCACTTCGAATCATATTTATTTATTCTCAGCGACAAGTTTCTCACCAGATGTAATAGAACTAGCGAAGCTAGACAAACGCTTTGAATTAGTAGATATGAAAGAATTGTAATTAGGAGTGTTATGGGAAAATCACTGATTATAACAGAAAAACCGTCCGTTGCTGTCGAATTTGCAAAGGTTTTGCAGGTGAGTGGCAGAAAAGACGGATACATAGAAAATGATAAATACGTCATTACATGGTGTGTCGGTCATCTGGTAGGTATGGTGTATCCAGAAGCCTATGATGAAAAGTATAAAAAATGGAGATTAGAAGACCTTCCATTTTTACCAAAGGACTATAAATATGACGTTATCAAAGAAGTAGCAAAACAATATGATATCGTGCATGGCATGCTTCATCGCGAAGACATCGACCGCGTATACTGGGCAGGTGACGCGGGAAAAGAAGGTCAGACCATCGAAGAAAACATCCGAAACTTCGGAGGTGTTCGAGAAGGCATGGAAGAGCTACGTGTGTGGATTGACTCGCAGACAGAAGAGGAAATCCTTCGTGGAATTCGTGAAGCAAAGCCGATGAGCGACTATGTAAATCTGGGTAATTCCGGGATCATGCGTACCATCGAAGACTATGCCATGGGTATCAATTTTTCACGTGTTATGTCCGTAAAATATGGACAGCTTTTAAACGATGCGGCAGGCACCAGTAGCTATACCGCCATTGCGGTTGGTCGTGTTATGACCTGTGTACTTGGTATGGTAGTTATTCGTGAGCGTGAGATTCGTAACTTCAAGGAAACACCATTTTATCGTGTGGTAGGTACATTTACCGATGCAGGCATCGAGGGCGAATGGAAAGCAGTAGAAGGTTCTAAATACTTCCAGTCCCCACTATTATATAAGGAAAATGGATTCAAAGAAGAAAAAGATGCCAATGCACTTATCGACATGTGCAGTGGAAAAGATGCAAAAGTAAAAGCCTTGGATAAATCCATTAGCAAGAAACGAGCACCTTTGTTATTCAATCTAGCAGAATTGCAGGCGGAGTGTGCAAAGCGTTTTAAAATCAGCCCTGATGAAACCTTGCAAATCGCACAGGATTTGTATGAAAAGAAGCTGACGACTTATCCTAGAACCGATGCCAGAGTATTATCTACTCCTGTAGCAAAGGAAATCTATAAAAATTTGAACAAGTTAAAGGGATACGAGGTCGTAGCCCCTTATGTAGAAACGATTTTACAGAACAAATCTTATGCTTCCATAGCAAAGACAGCTTATGTAGATGATAGCAAGGTCACAGACCACTACGCCATTATCCCAACAGGACAGCTTACTGAGCTGAATTCCTTGGATTCATTGCAAAGAAGCGTATTTGAGCTGATTTGTCGTCGTTTCCTTAGTATTTTCTATCCGGCGGCAGAATATCAAAATGTTAAACTGACAGTAGGAGTAGAAAAGGAAGAATTCTTTGCTTCTGCGAAGGTGTTGAAAAGCCCGGGTTATTTAGAAGTAGCAGGACTCCCTAAGAAGAAAACGACGGTCAATGCTGAGGATATCGAAAACGCCGATGGTAATCCATTCGGTGATGAAGAAGAAGGAAAGCCAGCAGATCCACAGGTGCTTCTTGCTTTAGCAGATAAGCTTCATGTGGGAGATGTAGTTTCAGTTGATGGATACGCGATTCGTTATGGTAAGACTTCTCCACCGAAACGCTATACTTCAGGTTCTATGGTGCTTGCCATGGAAAATGCAGGACAGCTCATTGAAGACGAAGAACTTCGTGAACAAATCAAAGGCTCCGGTATCGGAACCTCTGCAACACGAGCTGAAATTATCAAAAAGTTAATCCGTATTGGCTATTTGAACCTAAATAAGAAGACACAGGTGCTCACCCCTGAAAACTTAGGTGAGATGATTTTTGAGGTCGTAAACCTCACAGTGCCAGCCTTACTTAATCCACAGATGTCTGCGTCTTGGGAAAAAGGCCTAGACGGTATTACGAGAGGCACGGTAGATTTCTGGGATTATCGAAATAAACTCGAGGACTTTATTCGAAAAGAGACCTTGAAAATGATAGACCAGAATCTGCGACACGAGCTGGCAGACCGTATCAGCGAGTTTGCAGGCAAAAATGCCCGTGGACTAGGTGCACGAAAGAAAATCGGCGTGAAATGTCCAGTTTGTGAAGGTGAACTGGTAACCACACCATTCGGATTTGGTTGTACCAATTATAAGGCAGACAAATCAGGCTGTAACTTTAATATTGGAGAAATCGCAGGTATCACTCCGACAGAGGAACAGGTAAAAACTCTATTCGAAAATGGACATACAGATACCATCCGTGGTTTCAAGTCCAAGGCAGGAAAGAAATTCGACGCAGCACTGAAATTAGAAAAGACAGAAGATGGCAAGGTAAATATTAGTTTTGATTTTGCTGATGTAGAGCCAGAGGTGCTTCCAGATGTCGTTTGTCCGGATTGTGGAGGTCAGCTTTTGAAGAAATCCTTTGGTTATGGCTGTGCCAACTATCGTGCGGAAGACGAAAGCAGTTGTCGCTTTGCAATCGGAACGATTGCAGGAAAGACATTATCTGCAGCCAACGTAAAGCAGCTTCTTACGGAAGGAAAAACAGATACACTTCGTGGTTTCAAATCCAAGGCAGGAAAGAAGTTTGATGCATGTCTTATTTTAGAAAAGGATGAAAACGGAAAATCAGTAGTCAACTTTGACTTCGAACATGTCGAAGCGAAGAAAATAAAGGATGTTACATGTCCACTTTGTGGAGGGGATATCATTGTAAATTCTTGGGGATATGGCTGTTCGAACTACGATAGAGAGAAGGAAGACAGTTGTCGTTTTTCTATTGGTAAGATGGCAGAGAAGTCCCTGACAGAAGCGAACGTAAGAGAATTGCTTACAAATGGTATCACAGGCACGATTCGAGGATTTAAATCCAAGACAGGTAAGAAATTCGATGCACGAGTTGCTTTATCTAAAAATGAAGAGGGTAAAGTCACTGGGCTGAAATTCGATTTTAACGACTTAGAACCAGTGAAGGTCAAAGACGTGGTATGTCCACTTTGTAAGGGGGATATCGTAGTCACACCATTTGGTTATGGCTGTTCTAATTATAAGAAAGAAGACCCTGAGCATAGCTGTCGTTTTATGATTGGCAAAATCGCCAGCGTGAAGCTAAAAGAAGCACAGGTGAAACAGCTCCTTACCATAGGAAAGACGGATGTCATTGAGGGCTTTGTTGCAAAGACCGGTATGAAGTTTGATGCACCACTGAAACTCACAGAGGATGGACAGATTACCTTTGACTTCCCTGAGAAACCAAAGCCAGTAGAATCCAACGTGGAATGTCCAAAGTGTCAGAAGAAGATGCTAAAAGGACAGTGGCAGTATGAATGTGAATGCGGCTTTAAGCTATGGCATACAGTAGCCAAAGTCGAATTGCCAGAGGAAATCATCATTGAACTTTTGACAACAGGAAAGACCAAGAAGAAGGTTGTCGGATTTACATCTAAGGCGGGAAATGTATTTGACACTTGTCTTAAATATGAAGATGATACCATTAAGTTTGACTTTGATAATCCAGGTGAGGAAGAAGCGGAAAAGGATAATCAGGTAGACCTGAGCAATCCGGATTCTATGATGATTGAGCTTCCACCGATACCAGACGAAAAAGAAGTTGACGATGGAAATTCACAGCAGTAAAATTTAAGCGGAGTTTAAATCTAAGGAATGAAGAAAGGCAACATTTATGGAAAACGCTAAAATTTGTAACAACTATACACTTGACGAAACCATCGCAAAGGATTACCTGGCACAGTTTACCTATCCATGGGAAGCATTAAAGGGAATCAGCGATTATATCAAGGAACTCGGTCCTACATTAGATAAAGAAATCTTTGAAGAAAGAGGAGAGAACATCTGGGTGGCAAAATCAGCCAAAGTTGCTCCAACCGCTTGCTTGAACGGACCACTTATCATTGATGAAGATGCAGAAATCCGTCACTGCGCATTTATACGTGGCAGTGCGATTATCGGAAAGCATTCAGTAGTAGGAAACTCTACGGAAATCAAAAACGATATCATTTTCAACAATGTACAGGTGCCACATTACAACTATGTAGGTGATTCCATCCTTGGTTACAAATCCCACATGGGAGCGGGCTCTATTACCTCTAATGTAAAATCTGACAAAACATTAGTAGTAGTAAAGGACTGCTATGATACCAAAGAAGAAATCGAAACAGGCTTAAAGAAATTTGGTGCAATGCTCGGCGACTATGTAGAAGTGGGCTGCAACTCCGTACTCAATCCTGGTACTGTGATTGGCAAAAACAGCAGTATCTACCCAACATCCTGTGTGCGTGGTGTCATTCCAGCCAACCATATCTTTAAAGATAAAGAAAATGTAGTTGCAAAAAACTAAAAAATATGCGAGAATATGTCGGGTATGTTAATTTACTAACAAAGTAAATAAAATATATAAAATAGCGTAATGCGAAAGGAGTCCTACAATGATTTACACAAAGGAAGTAGAAAACATGTGTCCAGTTGCTAAGGGCGCAAAACATGAACCAGCTCCTATTCCACAGGAAGGAAAATGGGTTCACTCTAAAAAAATCGAAGATATCTCTGGTTTCACACACGGTATTGGCTGGTGTGCTCCACAGCAGGGTGCTTGTAAGCTTACTCTCAACGTAAAAGAAGGTATCATTGAAGAAGCTTTAGTAGAAACAATCGGATGTTCTGGTATGACACATTCAGCAGCTATGGCAGCTGAAATTCTTCAGGGCAAAACAATTCTCGAAGCTTTAAATACAGACTTAGTATGTGATGCTATCAACACAGCTATGAGAGAATTATTCTTACAGATCGTTTACGGACGTACACAGAGTGCTTTCTCTGATGACGGTCTTGCAATCGGTGCTGGTCTTGAAGACTTAGGAAAAGGTCTTCGTTCACAGGTTGGTACAATGTACGCAACAAAAGCAAAAGGTGTTCGTTACCTTGAAATGGCAGAAGGCTATGTAACAGGTATCGCACTTGATGAAAATGACGAAGTTATCGGATACCAGTTCGTATCTCTTGGAAAAATGACAGACTTCATCAAAAAAGGTGATGATCCTAATACAGCTTGGGAAAAAGCAAAAGGACAGTACGGTCGTGTAGCTGATGCTGCTAGAATTATCGACCCACGTCATGAATAATTCGGTAGAGAGGAGATAAAGAACAATGGCATTATTTGAATCATATGAAAGAAGAATTCCACAGATTGAAGCTGTGTTAAAAACTTATGGTATCAGCTCTATCGAAGAAGCTGAAAAAATTACTAAAGATGCTGGACTTAACATTTACGATCAGGTAAAAGCTATCCAGCCAATCTGTTTCGAAAACGCTTGCTGGGCTTACATCGTAGGTGCTGCAATCGCAATCAAAAAAGACTGTAGACGTGCTGCAGATGCAGCTGCTGCAATCGGCGAAGGTATCCAGGCTTTCTGTATCCCAGGTTCTGTTGCTGACCATCGTAAAGTAGGTCTTGGACATGGTAACCTTGGTAAAATGCTCCTTGAAGAAGAAACAGAATGTTTCTGCTTCTTAGCAGGTCACGAATCATTCGCAGCTGCTGAAGGTGCTATCGGTATCGCAGAAAAAGCTAACAAAGTTCGTAAGAACCCACTTCGCGTTATCTTAAACGGTCTTGGAAAAGACGCTGCTCAGATTATCGCTCGTATCAACGGCTTTACATATGTTGACACAACATACGATTATCATGAAGCAAAATTAAACATCAACTACGAAAAACCATACTCAACAGGTCTTCGTGCAACAGTTAAATGTTACGGTTCTGACGATGTTCAGGAAGGTGTTGCTATCATGCATCATGAAAACGTTGGTGTATCTATCACAGGTAACTCAACAAACCCAACACGTTTCCAGCATCCAGTAGCAGGAACATACAAAAAAGAATGTACAGAAATGGGCAAGAAATACTTCTCAGTAGCATCAGGCGGTGGTACAGGTCGTACACTTCACCCAGATAACATGGCTGCAGGCCCAGCTTCTTACGGTATGACAGATACTATGGGTCGTATGCACTCAGACGCTCAGTTCGCAGGTTCTTCATCAGTACCAGCTCACGTAGAAATGATGGGCTTAATTGGTGCAGGTAACAACCCAATGGTTGGTATGACTGTAGCAGTTGCAGTTTCAATCGAAGAAGCAGCTAAAGAAGGCAAGTTCTAATAATTCTATACAAGTTAGTACTTAGAATTGACCAGTTGGAATTGAAGAATTTCAGTTGAATAAATAATTAGGGAGCTATATAAATCATTACGGTGATTTATATAGCTCTTTTTTACGTTTTGAGAATGTTTACTGATACGTTAGAAAAAGAAATTTTATAATATGCAAACTTTTTTTCTAAACATTTCGTATATAATATTGTAAGCAACACAAGACAGAGGAATGAAACAATATGCATGCAGAAAACCAATTAATCAGAAAGGTGAAAAAACATGGTGACAGGCAAGCAGCAAATGAGCTTGTGAGCCGTTATTATGATGAGATATATGCCTTTGCCTATAGGCAGACAACAGATGTAGAACTGGCAATGGATTTAACACAGGAAATTTTTATCGCCATGTTAAAAGGTATTTCTTCTTTTGATGAAAAGAAAGCACAGTTTCGTACGTGGTTATATCGAATTGCTTCAAACAAAATCACGGATTATTATCGAAGTAAGTACCATAGGCAACAGTTGTGCAATATCTACGGGGAAGAAATAGAAGAGCATATGAGTGGATATGATGTAGAGGAAGATATGCTGCAGAAGGTATATGAGGAACAGGTGATTACGAAGGTTATGTCAGTCATTGTGGAATATGGAAATGAATGGGTGCGTATCTTCCAGATGAAGTTGTTTTTGGACAAGACCTTTGAAGAAATTGCAAATGAATTGAAACTATCCGAGAGTACGGTTAAAACGAGATATTACACTATTCTTAAAAAATTGCGAAAGGAGATTCAGATATGAGCGAACAGAATTGGAAAGTAATATATCCATCAGAGCAACAAAAACAGCTTCAGTTTGATGAGATATTACAAAAAGGTTTATCGCATGAAGAAGTAAAGAGAGAACGTATGAAAGAATTATTATTAGGTCCAGGTCTTTCTGTGGTATTTTATCGTGCGAAATTAATTTTTGCTGGAAGTTTTTTCTTATATCTGATTTTACTTGTTCTGTGTAATTATCTTGGAAGGTTTGTTTCGAATGAAGAGTATTTCGCGATACTTGCTTTTCCAATGTTGCATTTGATTTTTCATATGTTGTCGTATTGGGCAGAAGAACAGGACGAAATAATTGAATTGAAGGAAAGTCTATATTATTCTTTTCAATATATTGTCAGTCTTCGTATGTTTTATGTGAGCATAGGCTCTGCATTAATAAATTTATTATTAATGGCTAGTTTTGTGCCTTTCTATGAAATGGGAAAGGTGGGAATGGTAGGACTAAGCAGTTTGTTCTTATTTGCGGTGCTTACATTGTATTTATGTGAAAATACAAATGGTTTGAAACCAACTATAATTTCCACAAGCATATGGATGCTTTTATGTGTGGTGTGTTCGATGTATGGGGAGAGTTTAAGTGTACTGCTGTTTGAGGTAATCCCTCTTGCAGTGCATGTAGTGATTTTTTTATTAAGCTTTGGATTGTTTATGTACTATTTTGGAAAGGTGGGAATGAAATATGCTTACGCTTGTGAATATTAGTAAGAAATACGGAAATCAGACGGCAGTGGAAGATATCAATTTGGATATGGAACATGGTCTTTATGGAATGCTTGCACCAAATGGTGCTGGAAAGACTACAATTATTAAAATGATTACGACTTTGCTTTTTCCTACTACAGGGGAAATTCTCTACAATGGTGTAAATATTATGGAAATGGGAGCGGCATACCGTGATTTAATCGGTTATCTTCCACAGCAGTTTGGATATTATAAAAACAACACGCCAACAGAGTATTTGGAATACCTTGCGTGTTTGAAGAAATTGCCAAAGGAAAAAGCAAAAGAACGTATCAAAGAATTATTAGAAATGGTTGGATTATCGGATGTAGCAAACAAGAAGATGAAAAAATTTTCAGGTGGTATGATTCAGCGTGTGGGAATTGCCCAGGCGATGTTGAATGATCCTAAGATATTGATTCTTGATGAGCCAACTGCTGGACTTGATCCAAAGGAGCGAGTTCGTTTCCGCAATATTATATCTATGCTCTCGAAGGATAGAATTGTAATTTTGTCTACACATATTGTGTCAGACATCGAATCTATTGCAAATCAAGTGATGCTAATCAAAGACCAGCATTTGTATAAGTTGGATACAGTACCAAACATTTGCAATGGTTTAGAGGGAAATATCTATGAAGTAGAGATTCCGGATGCTGAGTATGATGCTTTTGAAAATGCACATCAAGTATTAGCAGCTAGACAAGAGAATGGTAAAATGGTTGTTCGCTTTTATGAAAAAGAGAATACTACTGTGAAACATGCGACACAGTGCAATGCCAATCTAGAAGATGTATTTTTGGTGACATATCAATAGGAGGGCGTATGAAGTTATTGGGTTATGAAGTGAAAAAGATTTTAAATGTAAAACTTCTTATTGTTTTATGCATGTTTACGATGCTGTTTTACAATATGTTTATAGCGATATGGATTCATCCAGAGGATAGTGCAGATTGTCGGGCACAGAATGATTTAGCTACTGTTTTAAGGGAGGAATATGGATATGAAACCCATTTACCATATGAGGACTACGAGGTGCTGGAGGAAGTTAGACAGGAGCAGATTCGTAAACTAGATGAGATGGTGCTTAAGAGCAGTATCTTACTGGAAACAGGAATCAAAAGTTATCAGCAGTTGCGAGCTATGGAATATGATACCATGACTGATGCGGTGGAAGAAGAACTAAATCGGATTATGTTTGATGAAGGAATACGAGAAGTGTTCTTAACGCAGACAATAGAGGGTATATATGATGATATGAAAGTATGTCCCCTATTCGGTGTGGAAGCAGGAAAAGAACGTGAAGTAGCTGATAAGTTCTTATCAATTGGTAGTATGTATGATGATTATACCAAAGAAGCGATAGAGCGAGTGGCAAGCGTGATAAAAGAAAATCGTTTATCTTTAATGCCGACTAGTATTTTGCATCACTTGTTGTTTGATTTTCCACGTTTTGGAGTCTTACTTGTGATTTCGTGCTTATTGCTAATTCTTCCATATCAGATACGAGAGCGTTTAGCAGGTGTAAATCCGCTTATGGCAACCACTCATACAGGACGAAACTTATGGAAAAGGCGCTATTCTTCGGCTGTGATAGCGTGTGTATTTGTGTGCGCTGTACAATCCGTTATTTTTTGTATGGTGTTAAATAGAGCTGATGTATTGCAGTATTGGAACTATGCGATAAGCGGGAATGATAGAAATATGTTTTGGTTTGATATGAGTTTTGGAACATATTTGATTGTAAACTTTGTTTTATATACCATCGTTGCAGTTAGTATAATGACCGTGTTTTATTTGATTTCCAGACTATCGGCAAACTATATTGTAGGTGTAGCAATCGGTATTCCTATTACCGTACTGATAGGAGCACTACTACCTTTGTTTACAAGAGCTTTTTTAAGTGTAGAAAGAAGTATGTTATATGATGTGGTTCGTCCAATAGGCATAGTATTTGTTCTATTTGTTGCAGCAATGTGTATCGTTTTTGTCTTGCAAAAGTGGGATAAAAGAAGGGATGTGCATGTATGATTTGGAAGCAGGAATTTCGAAAATTAATCTGTCATCCAATGCTTTGGTGTATGTTGTGTGTATTTCTTATTTTCAATGGCTTTTTGTTTTGGGTAAATATTGGAGACTATGTGTCAGAGATGCAAATGGTACATAATGAGATACGAAACAATGGAATTAACCCAGAATATTATGAAGGTAGTTTGAGTCGATATGATACACTTGATATGGAAGATATCAAGGAAATGAAACAGGAAATGTATCGTTATTATCCGACTGGAAGTTTTAAAGAGTTTATTGATACTCGTTACGAGAAGTTGAATGAACGTGTAGAAGAAATTGTTGCAAGTAGTGAACATGAAGGAAGTGTTTATCCAGGTGAGGTTTACCGCCTTCATAAGAAATTATATGTAAATGTGCTCCGTTGGGTATTCTTGGAGATGGGATTATTAGTAGTTTTCGCTGTGTTGTTTATTATGGATTATGAACGAATACAGGGAACCGTAGCGATTACCTATGCGAGTAATATAGGACGTAAAGTGCAATGCATCAAATGGTGTGTTGGTATTCTGACAGGAATAGGTGTCGGTGGTGTTTTGCTGGCATTGACATTAGGAGCGTGGTTCCTTTTAATTCCGTATGAAGGATTTGGGGATATATCCATGTCTGCGGCTCTTTTAACAGAACCACGAGGTATTTTGGTGTATCCATTTATTACTTTTCATAAAATGACGATTGTACAGTATTTAGTAGCTACAATTTTAGTTGGTGTGCTCTTGGTTGTTATACTTGGATTAATTGCGGGTATTATACAGTTCTGTATAAATAATAGTTATTTATCGTTTGTAGGAATTGCGTTAATGCTTTTGTGTGGATTATACATTTGGGGCTTTAGTACAGCTACTTGGTTTGATATCGTTTTGTCATGGAACCCTACAGTGTTATGGTATACCATGGGAAATTATTTCATGGAAGGTAATCTGGCTAGTAATTTCGATGGCGCTGAGATAATAAGTCTTAGTGTGCAGGGGGTAAGTTGTTTGGTCATGGGAAGAATGGCGTATAAAAAATTTATAAAGAGTGATTGTTGATTATAAGTATGAAAGATGCTGCAAAATTCTTGGTTGGGTTTTGTGGCATTTTTTATGTTTATGGAATTTTAAAATTTATTTTACGATATTACAGAGGGCTCCATATGTTTTAAGTTTTAAATACTGCCATATATGGTAGTGATTCGATTAGGAAATTTGATACAATTATCAAAACATTGTCCAAAATTAATATTCAAATTTGGATAGGATTAGCATATAGATGGGAGAAGGATAATGAGAAATACGGTAATAATTTTAAATGAAGAATTAGGTTCAATGTCCTTTGGTTTTCAAAAAGCTGGATATGAAGTGCTTTTTGCATGTGAGGGGGATAGAAAATCATGTGATATATACAGTAGAAATATCAATTCAAATATTGTATGTGATAGCATTTTTGATAAGGATATTTATTCATTACCAGAAGCAGATGTGATTGCAGGGAAAATAGAGATACATGATAAAGAATCACATTTTAAGCAGAGTGATTTTAAAAAGAGAGAATTGCTACATGTTTTTAATGATGTAGTTACTCGTCTAATGCCTAAATGTATTTTGTGTGAAGTAAATACAAGTGCAATGCATACAAGAAATTTCGGAAATTTTATGGAAGAATTATCTCCATATTATAGGATATATTTTCAAGTATATAATGTTGATAAAATAACAATGCTGCCTGTAAATGAAAGAAAATTGTATGTTATTGGTATTCGTAATGATATTTATGGAGAGTATAAATTTATAGATGAATTTAGATGTTCCAATATGTCATATGGAGATATATTTGAAAAAGAAAAGATAGATGACTGGTATTATGAAGTTAACATAGGACAAGTTTATCCTATGGAGGTTTATGAAGAAATAAAAGATTACAACTTCTTGTGTTGGAAAGAACATGGATATTTTAGAAGTGAAAAAATTACTTGGAATACGGTTAAAGTACCATTAGTAATGATAAATGGAGAAATTCGAAAAATAACACATAGGGAAATTGCCAGGTTAAAGGGATATCCTGATAGTTTCTATTTCGATATTAACAATAAGTCATGGCTATATAATAAGTTAATGTATGCGTCAAATATCCATTTACTATGTTCAATTATTCGCTCGATAGAATATGCATTGAATGATAGACCTCTTTTAAATCAACAAGTAATGCGTGGTCTTAGATTTGAAGAATTGTTTGCTCAATATCTTGAAAGATATTATGGCGAGAGAGTAAATGCCGAGGAAAGAAATAGTGGATATGATTTTGTAATAGACAATAATGATGAGAAAATCTATTTTGAATTGAAGTTCTATACAAATAAAGTTGTTGCTAGTCAAAAGATATTAAGAATATGTGAACGACTTTATACAAGACTCTCTTCTGATGGAAGAGTTGTGCTTGTATGTGGGAATAAGATAGAAGAACAAATTAAGAATTTGGTAAAAGAACAATATAATGTGGATGTTTGGGACATTGGAAACATTCTATATTTGTTTCAAGATTTTCCAGAAATCCTTAATGAATTTATAGCATTATTAAATTACACAATTAATGATATAGAAATAAATCCTCCTGTTTTTAAACTTAATATTGATGAAGCTAAGGATACTGAGCAAGAAGATTTAAGTACAAGATTAGATCGACTCGCTCCGGGAACAGAGGATGCAAGTAAATACGAAGAAATATGCGTTGAAATATTGAAGTATGTCTTTGGGGAAAATTTATCATTATGGAGAACGCAACAAAAATCAAATAATGGATTATATAGATTTGATTTGTGTTGTAAAATCAAACATGGGGAAAACGAAGAGTTTTTTGATACAGTAAAAAGTTTCTTTAATACAAAGTATGTTGTTTTTGAGTTTAAAAATTATAAGGATTCAATTACACAAAGAGAAATATATACTACAGAGAAATACTTATACAAAACAGCATTGAGAAGTGTTGCAATTATTGTATCTCGCAAAGGAGCCGATAATAATGCTTTGTTAGCAGCAAAAGGTTGTTTAAGAGAGAATGGGAAACTAATTCTATGTTTATCTGATGATGATTTGCACCATTTAATTCATCTAAAAGAATCTAAAGAAAAGCCTACGGCAGAGGTTTTGTCAGATATGCTGGATGATATGTTGATTGATTTGGAAAAGTAAAGGTTGCTGAAATGGTGATGAATAAATATGAAACAATACTTAGAGAAAATGAAAGAAAAAACAAAAAAAGTAATTAACTATATTTGGAGAGTTGTGCAAATGATAATTAAAGTTGTTAAATGGATAATTAATACTAGTATGGTCTTAATCTTTATAATTTTTCCATTTTTACATAATACAATAGATAATAAGATTGCCCAATTAGTGTGGTATCCATCATGTGTCTTCCATATTATTTGCTCGATTTATGATTATAACAAAACAAAAGATAGCGAAGAAGATCGGGGCTTAATATTTGCTAAAAATTTTGGTGCCGTGTGGATGACACCAATATTTACATTTTCATTTTTAATTAATTATTACAACATAGATAATTTGATTCTATGGATAATTTTTGCGTTTTTATTAGGAGCTCTACCGATTTCTTTGTGGAGAATATTTCGTTTTGATTGGAAAAATAACAATAGGACAGAGTATGAGATAGAAACGGCTACTAAAAATTTGATAAAGCATACTATTCAACTATGGTTATGTGATTTATTATATTTGTCAATTTTTAATGAATGGTTAATAGCTACATATATATTTGGAATTAGTGTTATGGTTATTATTTTTTATAATCTTGCTAAGGCGTTTATACAAGGCGTGGAGTCATTGCAAATATTACTAGTATTTGATTTTGTTTTAGGAGTTGGATTATCAATATATTTAATTTATAGTATTCCGAATGTGACATTACAAAGTATTGTTGTAAATATTGTTGCTGCAGTATATGGTGGAATTTTAACATTAGTTGGAGTCGCATGGACTATTAGAAAGAGTGAAGATGATAAAAAGGAGAATTTAAGACTAAATAATAAACCATGGTTATTTGTACATAAATCAGTAGCATGGGAAAAAAGGAAAGATTATACAAAGTATTATTTTGCATGTTTAGATGATGCAGGGAATGAAGCAAGGCATTTTTGTGTATTAAAGAATACCGATAATGGTATTGCAATTTTAAAGAAAATAATATCTGAACAATATGATTATTATCCATTGAATGATAGTATTATTGATAAAAAAGGTGTAGTTGATATTATGGTTCAATTTAAATCGGATGATACTAAGAGAGATATAAGGATAGTAGTGGAAGATGTATTAGGATATGAGTATGTTTATAAAATCGTAATGGACGAAGCAACTAAAAAAGTTCAAGGTTTATATGAAGAGCAAGTTGATGAATAGAAATTATTACTTTAAAACGTTAGTTACCTATTTGAATAAACCACTTGCAATCCACCTCATTTAGAGTTATAGAACACACCAAGGAAAGGAGGTGTGTCCAATGAACTCAGAAACCAAAATCTATCAGATTCCAGAATTCACAGGTGAGCATATTCCAGTAAAAGAAGCTGCCAGAATTATGGGCAAGGATATTGAATATGTTCGTATAGGAATTATCGAAGGATTTTTACCAATTGGGACTACATTTAAGAAAAAAGGCTCAAGCGTCTATACTTATTATATCAGTCCGAGAAAGTTCTGGGAGTACACAGGCTATGTGTACAAAGGGACGAATAAAGAAACGTAGATTTTATTATCTACAAATAAAACAACTGAATAAAAACTGGTCTAGAAATGTGTAAAAAGTACTAAGTAGATATAAAACGCTGTGAGAGCATGTGGGGATGTATATACACATGTTTTATTCAGCCCAAGAATGGCTGGGAGTATTGATTTTATAGGTTTCGTCTGCCTCAATCGAGGAAGCAGCTCAGGCGGGTAAGTTCTAAGATTTTCTTAAGAAATTCTGTTAAATAAGAACCATAAGAGTCACTTGAGTCGGAAGATTCGAGTGGCTCTTTTTATGAGAATGTAAAAAGGAAAAGGACACTTGATTTCTCAAGTGCCCTAGTATATAATTTACTTAGAAAGGTACTCGGAATTGAAGTTTCCGATTGCCCTCAGAAGAAAACTACTTTGAAATAGCATTCGACTTGGCGGTGGGATGCTATTTCTTTTTGTTAATATGATTGTCTATGTACGACAATGCCGCAAAAATTACTAATAATAGAGTAAGTACTTCCATTATGTTCATGGGCATCACCCCCTTATGTACTAGAGGGCATCTAACATCGGAAAATCGCATCCAGCTTTCTGTTCAATTATATATGCATATTATAACATAAATCGAACATACGTTCAATGATTTTAGATGAGATTAGAAGTAAAATGTAGAAATTTAATATAGTTTTAATGGTTAGGTAGTGATATATGTCGCTACCTATTTTATTTCACAACAAAAAAAGGTCGTTCCAAAACATTCCAGTAGAAAAATCTCTACCTCTTTCCGATATAATATCCGTATAAGAATTTCAAAGGAAGTGAATTTATGCAGATAGCTATTTGTGATGATGAAAAGAATATCCGTGAATTAATTGGAAATAAAGTGCTTAAGCAATTCCCAGAAGCAGAAGTTGATTTTTATTCATCAGGAGATGAATTGCTTTTATCGGATAAGCCGATGGATATATTATTTTTGGACATTCAGATGTCAGGTAAGAATGGGATGGAAACAGCCAGGGATCTTCGAAAGAAAAATAAGAAGACGATTATTATCTTTGTGACAGCGACGGAGGAGTATGTGTTTCAGGCATTTGATGTGGGAGCATTCCACTATATTGTGAAGCCAATTGAAGATAAGAAGTTTACAGATGTTCTGTGTAGAGCGGTAGATGAATTAAATACTCAGGAGATGTATACACATGCACCAGAAGAAAGGCATCTAATGATTAACAGTGGTGGTGTACATATCAAAGTAAACATCGATGATATCGTTTATGCAGAGGTATTTAACCGTAAAGTAGTCATCCACAAGATGAGCGAAACCATCGAGTATTATGGAAAAATGTCTGATCTTGAAGCTGTGGCTGGAGAAAACTTTTTCAGGCCACATAGGGCATATCTTATTAATTTCAAATATGTGGAAAAATATGATGCATCTACGATTTATCTAGAAAAGGGAACTGCGATTATGTCGAAGCAGAATTATCCTGAATTTGTAAAGAAGTATATGAAATACATTCAGAGGAGAGGGTAACTGGGCATGGAAAAGATAGAAACTTATTGGGCAATCGTAAGCCATTCGACCGTCGTAATCAATTACATATTAGAAGGCTGGCTTGTTTACCGATATGTGAAGCCATTTATGAAGAATAAGCCACATATTGTAGGGATTTGCTACTCTGTTATAATGCTTTTATTTTTCTGCATACCCCAGCAGATTACATATCCAAATTTGCAAGGAGCAGTGGCGGCATGGATAGTCATGTGTCTATTAGAGAAGCGAAAAGTCAAACAGAAAGCATTTTTAGCTACCACAATGTATTTGTTCCGCTGGGTAGTGTACGGCGTGACGCTTGTGCTTAGAAACATGATGTTTGACGTGTTTATCAATACAGAATATCTGCTGTACCATCCATTACAGCAGGTAATTGTATATGGCATAGTGGAGATAATCTATTATGGCATTGCGATAACAGTTATGTATCTGGTAATCAAGCTGATTCATAAGGTGTATGTGAATAAAAAAGAAGATATCACTGGGAAAGAGTTGTTATTACTTTTTGCAACATTGCTTAGTGTTATGTTGGGGTATTTTACTTTTAATTTTCTCTCAAATGTGTATATAGAAGACATGCAGGTATATATTTGGGATGTACATCCGGAATATACCTTGCTTCGAGTAATATATCAGATTGTTTCGTTTGCTGCGATATTGATTGCTTTAGCTGTTTATCAGAAAATGAAGGAAAAGCAGCGTGAGGAAAAAGAGAATATTCTTCTAGCGGAGCAGATAGAGAACACAAGACAGCATATCAGCGAAGTTGAAAAATTGTATGCAGATATTCGTGCATTGAAGCATGATATGGGTAACCACATCTCTGTCTTGGAACATCTTTTTCTGAAAAATGAAACGGAAGAATTAGAAAAGTATATGGCGCAGTTAAAGAAATCACTAAGTGAAAGCGTAGCAGAAATCAAGACAGGAAATCCTGTTACAGATGTGATTTTAACACAGAAGCAGAAGGAGGCAGAGAAAAAAGGTATTCAGTTTGATTGCCAGTTCGCTTATCCGATGGAAACCAATGTCAATGCATTTGATATCAGTGTGATTTTAAATAATGCTATTGAAAATGCATTTGAGGGTGTAAGTGGTTGTAAGAATCCTTATGTTTTGATATCTGCTAATCGTAAGAAAAATGCGTACATGCTGGAAGTAACCAATTGCACTCTGAGTCACATAGAGATAGATGATGAAATAGGACTTCCGATAAGTACAAAGGCAGATAAGAGTAGTCATGGATTTGGACTTTCGAATATTCGAAAAGTGGCACAGAAATACTATGGAGATATTGATATTAGTTTGGATGAAAATAAGTTTACTTTAATTGTAATGCTTATGGTGGAGTAACGATAGAGGGCACAGTTTAGTATGAACTGTGTCTTTTTATTTTGCTTTACAACAGAATAAAGTCGGTTCACAACAAGTCTATTTAGTATGAAGTTTTTGAGGACGAAATAGGAAGTAGCAGAAGTGCTTGTGAGAAGAAATGGAATTCAAAGAAGTATATCAAGGAGGATAAGGTTATGGTAATTTCATCAGTAAATAAGTATAATGCGGGCGATACTAGTTTAAATGAGACAGATATGAAGCCGATACTTCAAACGATAAGAGTAGAGGAACAAGAAAAGAAATTAGTAGAAAAGAATCAAGAGAGAACTGGTGTAAGTTACGAGTCGACCATTAGTGATTCAATGTTAGCAGGTCTTAAATTTATTCAAGGAATGGAAAAAAAACTTGGTGGAACGAAGTTCTTTGTCGGTACAGTAAGCTATGGACAGACCTATGGTAATTCTACTGATACGAATTTTGTAGTGAATCCAAATTTTTTAAGTAAGCTTGGAACAGATGAATCAACAAGAAAACAATTTGAAGAAGATGTTAAATTTTTGAATGATTTTTCTAAAAACTTTAGGAAACAGCAATTGGCTCAAGGTCGAGAAATTATCAATCAAGGTTGGTTCTGTGATGAAAATGGAAATTGGGGTGGATGGTGCGTAAGCAGACCGACAAATCAAGGTTCTGTGTTACAAGATATGTCTGATAATGCTGAAAAAATAAGAAAAGAAAAAATGGAAGAACGCAAAATGGTAGAAGAGAAACTAAAAGAACATTTTGGCGATCGTTTCAAAGGTTTTCAGGTTAAGTGGGAAGAAGAGATAATGCAGGAAGAAACTGAGAAAGTAGAAGCACAAGAGGAAGATTCTGAAACAGAAAGTGAGTCAATTGGTGGTAAGGTTGGTGTAAATGTTGGAAAAACTGCGAGAAAGATTGAAGCGGCTAAGACGAAAACTCAGCTTAGAGCAGTGATAGCTGAAATTTCAGGTGATATGCAGGAAGTAAAAGCCGGGATTGAAAAAGGTTGGTGTGATGAGTCTGAGATGGAAAAAGTTAATCAACTGATGGCTATGGCTCAGAATAAAATGGGGCAAGTAGAAGATAGAGAAGCAACACCAGAAGAAGAGAATATGTTTGCTTTGGCTTCACTGATGTAGCGAGCAGGAGGGATTAGAATATGGCAATGGAAATAAATGGAGCAAATAGTGGTGTTGCATCACAGATTATGGATTTAAAAACTTCTACACCAGGAGTGACTAGAAAAGAAGAGATAAAGACAGGATTTAAAAATACGAACGAGTATTCAAAGTATTTGCAGGAAAAGTACAGCTACATGAATACAGGGACAATATCGATGCAAGGTGTTCCCGTAACAGTAAGTGTTTCAGGGGCATTTTTAAAGAAATGTATGGATAATCCTGAAAAGGCTGCATATTTAGAAGAGAATCTAGCTGCTATTCCAGAGTGTATCAAGCGTTCTGTGGAATACACGAAAACAATGCCAGGAAGTCCTGTTATGACTTATTGTAATGTCTCATTTGACGAAAATGGAAATATTACCATGACAAGTGGTTGTACGAATGATCCAGATGGAAAAATAGCTAGAGAAAATGCTCAACGTAAGGCAGAAGAGAAGAAGGCTGCTGAAGAAAAAGTTGCTAAGAAACGGGCAGAGAAAAAAGCAGTAGAGGAAAAGTTAACTGAAATGCTAAAGGATAATGATACAAAATTTGAAATAACATTTACTGGTTCAAGTGTAGAGAGCATAACACGGATGATGACAGATAGAATGGTGTCCAGTAATACATCTGTACCTATGACATCTGGTTTTGATTTTAAGATTTAGGGGGAACATACTATGAGAATAGATGGAATAAACGGAAATAATATGCAAAATGTTGGAATGAATAGACAGATGGGAACCGATTCTGTAAGCAAAAATATACAGAATCAGATTGCAAATGCACAAAAACAGTTGCAGGAGCTTTCTTCTAACAAAGAAATGAGCATAGAAGAAAAAATGAATAAAAGACAGGAAATCCAGCAACAGATTGCAGATTTAAATAATCAGTTGCGACAACATCAGATTGAAATGAGAAGAGAGCAACAACAGACAAAGAGTTCTTCTATGGATGATATGCTTGGAGGATCCAGAAAAGTTGCTAATACAGGAGATCAAGGAGCAGGATTATCACAGGCTAGTATGCAAGCTATTATTTCGGCTGATTCTGCAATTTCGCAGGTTCAAAGTTCAGGTCGTGTGGTCACAAAGATGGAAGGTAGAGCAGGTGTGCTAGAAGCTGAAATAAAATTGGATTCTGCTCGTGGTGGTAATGTAGAAGCAAAACAGGAAGAACTTGCAGAGGTTCAGCAAAAAGCCTCGCAAGCACAAGCTTCGCAATTAAATGTATTAGCTAATGCAAATGAAGAACTTGAAGAGGCTTCCAAATCTGAACAGAAGGTTGAAAGCAAAGAGGATAAAGCGACTATTGAGGATGAAAATACAGAGAATAAAGTAGATAGAACAGAGACAATGGAAGTGATAACAGAGCCTGTTTCAGTATCAGCGGATGTTGTTGTGGAGAGTGTGGAATATAAGCATGTGGATGTGCGTTTGTAGGAGGTGTTGATATGTCTGAAGTAAATAGTTTTAATGATTATACTAGTAAATATAATGTTAATACAGACTACTCTTTACTGTTCGGCGGTACACCAACGGTTTCGTCAGGTGGTACATTTAGCCTTTCTGACTATGCATCCATTAAGAACGGAAGTTATGGAAAGCTTTTGAAAGCTTATTATGCACAAGAAGATGCTCAAAAGGTATCCTCAAACAAAGATAGTGTACAGAAAACAACAATGATAAAGTCAGGAGCAGATGCTTTGAAAAAATCGGCAGATGATTTAATGGATGATTCACTTTGGGAAAAGAAAAAGTTAACAAAGAAAGATGAAACTACTGGTGAAGAGAGTGAAATAGAAGATTATGATTGGGATAAGATTACCAAGGCTGTTAAAGCGTTTATTTCTGATTATAATGATGTGATTGAACAAGCAGGTGAATCTAATTCTAAAGAAGTATTACGAAATGCTGTGTGGATGACAGGAACTACAGAAGCAAATGAGAATGTATTATCGAAAATAGGCATTACAGTAGGAAAAGGGAATAAGATGGAGCTTGATGAGGAAAAACTCAGGAAAGCAGATATCGGTACGTTAAAAACACTTTTCACAGGGCATAATTCATTTGCAAGTAAGGTTTCAATGAAGGCAAACAGTATTTCTAATGCAGCTGCATGGTCAAGTGGAACATATAAGAGCAATGGTACATACAACAATTCAGGAGAATGAATAAGCCTTGAAAAAGGCGAGTTGGAATTAAAGAATTTCAGTTGAATGAATATTTTGGGAGCTATATAAATCATTGCGGTGATTTATATAGCTCTTTTTTCGTGGATTGGGATGTTCACATTACGGTGTAGGTAATTTTATATTGGTTTAAAATTTTTAAATAGAAGTCTAAATATAAACTATAATGAACGAAAATTAAACTTGACGAATTTTTGTTATAGATGTATATTTAGTTTAAAAGAGTGACAAAATAGTTTATATATGACCTAAAATGAGAAACGAGAGGAAAATAAGCTATGAATCTATATTTTGAACTGTTAAAAAAACCAGTGTTTTGTGCGGAAGACGTGAATGTGTTTTATGGAAATATAGAAAGCTCACGTTCTGCAATCAAGCGAATGATGAAAGAGGGACTTGTAGCTAAAATTCGTAACAATATGTATACATGTATTAGTGGAGAAACGAGTGCTCCTGTAGCAAACCGTTTTCAGATAGCTAGTAAAATTACACCTACTTCTTATGTGTCTCATCATACAGCATTGGAATACTATGGGATTACCGACCAGGTATATTATGATGTATATGTTTCTTCAGAAACAAGTTTTCGAGATTTTACATTTGATGGATATACTTATCGATATATTGCTTCAAAAACGATGGAGGGAGTTGAAAAGCCTGCTTTTAGCGGAGAAATTAAAATAACTAACATAGAGCGTACTATCGTAGATTGTGTAAAAGATATGGATAAGATAGCTGGAATAGAAGAAGTTACAGTTAATATTGAGAGTGTAGGGAAAATGCGCGAAAAACATCTTTTGAAATACTTAGAACTTTTCCAAAACCAGTTCTTATATCAAAAGATGGGGTATATGTTATCAGAGCATCAAGATAAGATGGGGTTGTCAGATGAGTTTTTTGATGCTTGTAAAGAAAAAATTGGAATGAGCAAACGATATCTGACACGTGATCAAGGAAATGGTCAATATAATGCGGAATGGAAGCTTGTTATTCCGGATGGGTTACACAATAAGATTGGGGTAATATGATAAAAGATAAGCTGTTTGAGGAAGATAGGGATATGTTCCGAAAGTGTTTCATTTTTTACGCAACCATTTCTGCCGAAAAAGTTAATAGAAATTTTGATACATCTGCAATTGAAAAACTAAGTTTTGATAAGATACGCCGAGATTTATTTCCAGTGCTAAATAAAAAAGATAACTTTGCATTAGAGGAAAGAAAACAACAGGCAAAGGATTACCTTGTCAAATTAATGCATCTAACAGAGCAGGAAAATGAGTATATGGATAGATTTATTCGTAAAGAATATCGTCCAGAATTATTATTTGATGATAAAGATATATTGGAACGGATAAATGAACATCCAATGGCGTTATGGAAATGTCAGTAAAATTTTTAATTGTGGATAAGCAGTCAAACATTAAGGATGCTATTTCTTTTTGTTATTATAACAGACTTTGTGATTAGCTATAGTTGGTCTTAGAACGCGACCAAGTAAAATAAAAGAAAAGTTCACTGAGAAGAACAACTCCTGGAAACAGGAGTTGTTTTTTGAATACAAGTGAAAAATAGTGTAAAAATAGTGAAATAATAATGGAAAATAGTGTACAGTTGGGATATAATATTTCTATATTGAGAGCAGGATTTGTAGAAAGGTTATTGCTATGATTAAGGTTACATTAACGAATGAAATATTAAAAAAAATTTCTGCGATAGACGAAAATAGATTTTCTTTAAGTACAATAGAATTACCACCTATGACAAGAAACAGATTGAGAAAAAATTCTAAGAAAAAAAGCTCTTATGCTTCAAATAAAATTGAAGGGAATCCACTCACAGAAAATCAAGCAAATGAAGTAATTGAAAGAGATGAACATAAGCATTTTCTCAAGCCAGAGCAGGAAATCAGAAACTATTTTCTTGCACTAAATCTATTAGAAGAGAAACTAGAGAAAAGAGAAAAGTTTTCAAAGAAAATGATTCTTGAAGTTCAAGCGATGGTTGAAAAGGGAGCATCAAAGGAAAAAATTGGACTTAGAGGGCAGATGCCTCCAGGAGTATTGTTTGCGGTATACGATTCTGTAAGTGGTAGGCCAGATTATATTCCACCTGAGTATATAGATATTCCGGGATTATTGGATGAACTGGTTGATTATGTGAATACCACGGATGATCATCCATTGATTATAGCCGCAGTAGTTCATTATCAGTTAGTAACAATACATCCTTTTGAAGATGGAAATGGAAGAACTGCAAGGCTTATGTCAGGATATATACTTGATTTTTATGGCTACGGATTCGGGGGGATTGGTTCTTTGGAAGAATATTTTGCTTATGATTCTGATGAATACTACGCATCGTTACAGATGGGCCTTCCGGTGTTGTATTATTCGGGAAGAGAAAATCCTCCTCATTCAGAGATTTGGATAAACTATTTTTTGCGTATGGTTGAGTTATATTCAAAGAAAGTATGTGAAATATCAAAGGGGGCTCAAGCAGACGATTTAGCTGGTAGTATATCCTATTTAAATGCAAAAGAAAAAGAACTATTGGTCTTCTTATTGCAGAAAAGGCTATTAGAGTTTACGCCGATAGAAGTAAGCAAGATGCTGGGAGTAACAAATAAGACGATTATTAATCGCTGTGCAAAACTCGCAAGTAATGGTTTTATAGTACCTAATATTGTAAAGCAAAGAATTCGTTCGTATTCACTGAGCGAGTATGCAAAGAGAAATGAAAAGAAGATTTTGAAATGGAAATAGAGATATATGGAGAAAGCAACTTTTGAACACATTTATGATGTAGTCAAACAAATTCCATACGGAAAAGTAGCCACTTATGGTCAAGTAGCAGCACTCGCAGGTAGCAAACGATGGTCTAGAGTGGTAGGATACGCATTACATGTGAACCCAGACCCAGAGAATATTCCTTGTTATCGTGTCGTGAATCGGTTTGGAGAAGTGTCAAAGGCATTCGCATTCGGTGGTGAAAATAGACAGATTGAGCTTTTGGAAGCAGAAGGAATCGAATTTGTCGATGGAAGAGTAAACCTGGATAAATATCAATGGAATCAAGTGACGATGGATATGATTAGGTAAATAGTAGGATATAAAGTATATAGTAATAAAGAATTACGAATGCAAATAAAGAAATCTGGATTTTATGTAATAAAAGATATTTTTTCTCCTCAAAAATTAGGCTTCCATCATGTGATAGTTGTTTTTTGTAAATTTTATAATTATTCTATTGACTTCTTGATAAATATAGTGTAATTTAATTGAGAACAATTTAATTAACATTAACTTATTGGAGGCAGGACATGAATATTTATGATTTTACAGTAAAAGCACAAGATGGAAGCGAGGTTTCGTTATCTGACTACAAAGGAAAAGTAGTACTCGTTGTAAATACTGCAACAGGATGTGGTTTTACACCACAGTATGATGAATTGCAGGATTTATATGAGGAATTTAAAGAGAAAGGTTTTGAAATTCTAGATTTCCCATGCAATCAGTTCGGGGAACAGGCTTCTGGAGATGATGAAGAAATTCATTCTTTCTGTACAGGTCGATATGGAATTACCTTTCCACAGTTTTCAAAGGTAGAAGTAAATGGTGAAAATGCAATTCCATTGTTTAAATGGCTTACAGAAAACACGACATTTGGTGGATTTGGTCTGTCGCCAATGGGGGTAATGCTTTCAGGTGTTGTAAAGAAAACGGATAAAGACTACAAAAACAATGGAAAAATAAAGTGGAATTTTACGAAATTTTTAATTGATAGAAATGGTGAAATTGTTGCTCGCTTTGAACCAATGGATATGAAGAACCTGAAATCTAAAATTGAGGAGTGTTTATAATGCGTTACGAATATAAGACAGAAAATACCTGTTCGCAGAGTATCAGTTTTGATATCAATGATAATGTGATTACGAATATTAGTTTTTATGGCGGATGTAATGGAAATTTGAAGGCGATTTCCAAATTGCTTGAAGGTGCAACAGTTGAAGAAATCGAAGGGAAACTATTGGGAAATACCTGTGGCAGAAGACCAACTTCCTGTACGGATCAGCTTGCGAAAGCAGTACGCACAGCTTACAATGAAATTAGCCAGCCGGCATAAATATGGTAGATAAGGAGTATAGTCGGATAATGAAAGAAAACAGATATGAAGTGTTAAAATTGAAAAATCAGCTTTGCTTTCCTTTATATGCTTGTTCACGTGAAGTTGTGAAACGTTACAAGCCTTTTCTAGACAAGATAGACCTAACGTATACGCAATATATTGCTATGATGGTTATGTGGGAGAAAAAGAGTTTGAATGTGAAAGAACTAGGGGAATGTTTGTATCTGGATTCTGGAACATTGTCACCACTTATTAAAAAACTTGAGTCTAAGGGCTTAATTACACGTAAACGTTCAGATAAGGATGAACGAAATCTTATTGTCGAGATAACATCGGAAGGTGAGAATCTCAAAGAACAGGCAGTAGATATACCTATGCAGATTGCTGGCTGTACAAACTTATCGGAAGAGGAAGCAATGCTTTTGTATAGCCTATTGTATAAAATACTAGGTGAAGCTAATGCGTAGGAAAAAATAATAAGAAGAGAGAATAGAAATTAACTTTATTAGAGAAATATATGATATTGTTGTCGAAGATATGATTTGACAAGCAGATGGTTTACAGGGCTAGGTGTGAGGAATATGATAGAACAGATTAAATCTCGAAGAAGTGTTCGTACTTTTGATGGTCGGATAATTGATGAAAAAATAAAAGAAACTATATTAACGTATGTGAAGAATATTGAAAATCCATTTGGGATTCCTGTGGAGTTTAAGTTTCTTGATGCAAAAGAACATGGGCTGGTGTGTCCAGTTATAAACGGAACAGATTTATATGTAGGTGCAAAGATAAAGAACGTACCAAATGCGAGTATTGCGTTTGGATATTCTTTTGAATTGTTTGTGTTGTATGCACAGTCATTGGGAATTGGAACCGTTTGGCTTGGAGGCACAATGAATAGACCTGCATTTGAAAAGGCAATGGAGTTGGCTGAGGACGAAATGATGCCTTGTGCCAGTCCTGTTGGTTATGTGGCAAAGAAAATGTCCATGCGAGAAGGTATGATGAGGAAAGCTATTAAAGCAGATGAGAGATTGCCATTTGAGGAACTGTTTTATGATGAAACAATAAATACTCCTTTGACAAAAGAGCAGGCAGGTTGTTGGAAAGAGCCTTTGGAAATGGTTAGGTTTGCTCCATCGGCAGTAAATAAACAGCCTTGGCGAGCAATTGTAAAGGATAATGTTGTTCATTTTTATCTTAAACGTAGCAAGGGATTTGAAAAAGAAAGCAATTTGGATATGCAGATGATTGATATGGGAATTGCATTGTGTCATTTTGCATTAGGCGCGGAAGATGGAAATTTGAACATTGAATTTATCCAAAAAGATCCACATTTATCATCGGATATGGAATATGTTGCATCTTATAAAAGTATTTATTAAACTACAAGTTCAATGACATTTTAAAAAATGTGGTATTATAATAACAGAATATTCTCATAGAACGTGAGACTAAAGAAAGTTCAATATTAGATTTGGTCGTAGAACGCGACCAAGTAAAACAAAAGAAAAGTTCTTAAAGAAGGTCTCCATTAACCTTCGGTAGTCAATCCGTAAAGAGATGAACTTTAAAGAAATTTTCAAAATGTACTGTAATTTATTCTAATTGGGTATATTATAATATTAACCAAAGATGATTATGATTTGTCGGATTCATAATCGGAGGTTCCACCGTAAGTTTGGTTCACTTACACCGAATAGGCTCTGCCGAAGAAAAGAGAACCATTTTAAAGAAGATAAATGCTTCTGGTGCTGGCCAGAGGCATTTTCTGTACATAGAAGAAATACGTGAATCAATTACTTGAAAAGTTCAATGAGTACAAGTCAATTGTTAACTATAGGGTTGTATATGAATTTAAAGATGGAAACATGATTGAATTCATACCTATGGTATTGAAAGGCGTAATAAGGATAATAGAGAAGTACATAGTGAAGAATTATTAATTCGAACATGATTAACGACACTTGATTTCTCAAGAGCCCTAGTATCTAATCTACTTAGAAAGGTACTCGGAATTGAAGTTTCCGATTGGCCTCAGAAGAAAATTATTTTGAAATAGCATTCGACTTGGCGGTGGGATGCTATTTCTTTTTGCTATTATGATTGTCTATGTACGACAGTGCCGCGAAATAATGCAAATAAATGGTTGCATGTAAAGAGCGTTTTGTATATAATATGTATATCACGAGGAGAAATCCTTTCTACTTGGTCTTGGTGTTCACCATACAATCCCAAGTGGCGATATAACTTAATAATTTTATTGACTAGAAGGACAAATGTGCATATACTATAAGTGAAGATAGATGCGTCTATCTAGGTGAGCTGACACCTTATCAATCTGACATTTATGCCGTATGTAGAAGGACGGACAGTTGGGGAGCAACAGAAAAACTCCACATTTAAGCCGCATTTTGAAGGGCGGACAGTTGGCAGACAACAGAAAAATCAGCAACAAAAGAAAAGGAAGGTTGTCCGAAAGGACAACCTTTTTTTGCTATGGAGAGGCTATATTATGAAATATGATAAGAAAAAAGCTATTGAAATAATTGTTCATGCAGCTAAGAATTATAAGGATTATTTGCAAGATAAAGTCTTTTTAATTATATATACAGAAAAAGGAATCACAAAAAACGTACAAGTTGAGTTTAGAGATTCACATTTTCTTCATTTGACAGGAGTATATACTAGATTATCGGCAAAGCGATTTTATAAAAAATGTATTAACCAAAAAATATCAATTAATGATTTTGAATTGGAGAAGGGTGGTAAGACACAGCAGAAATTGATAGTATTACCTTTTCTTCATGAATTGCTTTACAATAATTGTATGATTGGAAATTTCATTAATAGTGGGATATATATCAGGGCTGATTACTTTGTTGGAAATACGAAAGCTATCCTTAGTGTTGGATTTAGATATGGAAAGAACATAGATTTTCCTGTAACACTTTACAAAGAAGATGTACGTAAATTATCGCAACCAACAAATAAGGTACTTGCTATTTTTGTAAGGAATTATGATCAAGACAAATATACGGCGTGTACATATCTTTCAAAAGGACAAGAGATAGGTAAATTACCAATTGACGAAGGTATCAAAGCATTGATAGATGTGGATAATCATTAGAGGCAGTTACATCAAATTGGGTTATGTTGTGTCTATTTTTATGTTATAATAATTATTATTTAAGCCACAAGTTTCGAAAGTGTAGAAATAAATTTTTTATAAGGAGCAAAAGATATGATGAAAAAATTACTGTACATTGACGCATGTATCCGTGATGAAGAATCTAGAACAAAACGTATTGCAACTCCAATCGTTGAAGCATTGGAAGAATAGTATGAGGTAGAAACACTTTGCCTGAATGAATTAAATCTTTCGATTGTACAAAAAGATTTGATTAACAAGCGAATGAGTGGACAGATTGACAGCGAAGTAATGGGCTGGGCGGAAAGTGTCCGTGATGCAGATAGAATTGCAATTGCTGCACCATTTTGGGATATGTCAATTCCAGCTGCTTTGAAAAATTTCTTTGAGCTTTGCTCAATTTTCGATGTTACATTCAAGTCAAACGATAAAACTTGTTATGGAAATTGTAAAAACATTTTAATATAAAGGAGTTTGGAGAACACATTATGGAATTTATGGGTAAAAAGCTAGAAGACATCGTTGTAACACTTCCATTTGCAGATGGAACCACTGTGGATTGCGGCGTGTATTCTTATTTTGAGGTGAACAATAAAAAGTATTTTGCATTACTTCCACTGAAAGGGAAAAAGGAACTAGATTTTTCCCAGAGCTATATGCTTTACGAGGTGGAAGAAGACGAGGAGGGGAATCCTATCGTTTTATATATTGAGAACGATTATGAATACGCGGTTGCAGCACAATATTTCTCAAAGCTGTTGTCAAAGGAGGAGAACAAATGAACACAATAGAAAAAACAGTGGATGAATCTAGAGTAGAAACAGTGCACACAGTTCGTCCAAATCACTTAAACGCAGCGAATCGTCTTTTTGGTGGAATTTTGATGCAGTGGATTGACGAAGTAGCCGGTATCGTGGCAAAGCGGCATTCTATGTGTAATGTTATCACAGCTTCCGTTGACAATTTGACTTTTCTACATGGTGCATACCAGAATGATTTGGTAGTCATCAAAGGGAAAGTGACCTGGGTGGGTTCTTCCTCTATGGAGGTATGTGTAGATACTTATGTGGAAAACCATCAAGGAGAAAGAAAACGTATCAACAATGCCCATTTTATGATGGTTGCTTTAGACGAAAACGACAAGCCGATGCGTGTTCCACGTTTGATTTTACAGACAGAGGATGAGAAACTGGCATGGGCTCATGGTGAAGAACGCAATAGAATTCGCAAGCAACGTAAAATAGACCAGTTGGATGGAATTTAATAGCTGTATAAGGGTTGTATTAGATAGTTTGTAACATATAAGATGTAACATTTTGGTAATATATGCTAATTGACCGAATCGATATCTGATGTTACAATAATTAAACATGTGAAAGAGATGTAGGTGACTACTACATCTAACGGTCTTTTAGGAGAATATGGGGAATAAAAATGGATGGCAATGAGCCATCCATTTTTATTTTATAGAAATGTCTATAAAAGTTAAAAAGACAGCTTACTGTGTAAGTCTGTCTTTTTAGGAGAAGGTATTTTTACTATGGGGTTAGTAAAAACTATATAATGTATTGGGGGGTTTTACGTTTTGTATCATAACACTATTTTCACAGAAAGTGTGCACAAACTTCGAAAAAATCCGAAAATATTTTCGTGTAATTTGTCTAATTGTACGCATATTTGTACAAAAAATGATGTATTACACCTCAAAAACTGTTATAATTTATCTATAGCATGGGAGATTCGGATAAGAAAAATAAATGACAGGAGGAGTTTTGATGAAATCAAAGGTATATTTTTCAAGAGAAATCACACCAGAGAAGGTGTTGGAACTGTACAAATTGTTGGATAAAAAATTGGAAGGAAATGTAGCTATCAAGGTGCATTCTGGAGAGACTGGCAATCAGAACTTTCTCCGCCCGACATTTTGGAAGCCACTGATTGAGCATGTAGGCGGTACAGTGGTGGAAGCGAACACAGCTTATGATGGAACCCGTAATACGACTACAAAGCATTTGGTTACGATTCGTGAGCATGGCTGGAATCGAGATTTTGATGTGGAGATTTTGGATGATGAAGGTCCAGACGAAGTGTTTGAGATTCCAAATGGCAAGGTGATTCAGAAAAACTACGTGGGTAAAAATATTAAGAAGTATGATTCGCTGCTGGTATTGTCGCATTTTAAAGGGCATCCAATGGGCGGCTATGGCGGTGCTTTGAAGCAGCTTTCAATTGGTGTTGCGTCTTCTTTTGGCAAGGCCTATATCCACGGAGCGGGTGTTCCAGAGGATATTTGGACAGCAGACCACGATAGCTTCTTACGAAGCATGGCGGATGCGGCAGGTTCCGTAGTAGACTATTTCAAGGGGAATGCAGTATATGTAAATGTTATGAAGAACATGTCGGTAGACTGCGACTGTTGTGCAGTGGCAGAGGATCCATGTATGAAGGATATTGGTATCTTGGTTTCCTTGGATCCAATAGCGATTGACCAGGCTTGTATCGACCTGGTGTATGCGGCGACTGATGATCCAGGACAGGCACATCTTTTGGAAAGAATCGAGAGCAGAAATGGTGTGTTGACGATTGAAGCTGCTGGAGAGCTTGGATATGGCTCAAGGGAATATGAATTGATAGAAGTATAAATTTATAAATGGGGGATTTACTTATGGAAAAACAACAGTGGTACAAAGATAAAGTGTTCTATCAGATTTGGCCTCGTTCCTTTAAAGATGGCAATAGTGATGGAATGGGAGATTTATATGGCGTATATGAGAAACTGGATTATATCAAATCATTAGGCTGTGATGGTATCTGGTTTTCACCACTGTATCCATCACCTGGAGTAGACTGTGGATATGATATTTCAGATTATATGGATATCGCAGAAGAATTTGGTGGAATGGATGCGTTCAAGAAGGTGCTTGATGGTGCGCATGAACGAGGTATGAAAGTTATCATGGACTTGGTAGTAAACCATACCAGTACTGAGCACGAATGGTTCAAAAAGAGTCGTGAGCGTATCGAGCCATATACAGATTATTATATTTGGCGTCCTGCAAAACCGAATGGAAAATTGCCAAACAACTGGGATTCCCTTTTTGAAGGCAAAGCTTGGCAGTGGGATGAAGTGCGTCAGGAATACTATATGCATTTATTTGCGATTGAACAGGCAGATTTAAATATGGATAATCCATTGGTGCGTGAAGAAGTAAAGAAAATTCTTCGCTTTTGGCTTGATATGGGGATAGATGGTTTTAGAGAAGATGTTATTACATTTATTTCTAAAAAAGAAGGCCTACCAGATGACTATATTATGCCAGCGTCCAAGGGTTTTAATTATTTTAATCATGGTCCACATTTACATGAATATTTGGAGGAGTTCCAACGTGATGTATTCTCTCAATATGATTGTATGACACTTGCTGAGGCTCCAATGGTTACACCAAAGGTAGCACTAAAATATATTGATGAAACCAATGCACCAGTTCTGGATATGATGATTCAGTTTGCGACACAGGAAGCAGATTGTCTGTTTACAGATTTCAATCATATACCATTTAATCTTCGTAAACTAAAGAAGGCATATTCTTCTTGGCAGAATGGCTTAGAGGGTAAGGGCTGGAACATGCTTTACATAGAAAATCATGATCATCCTCGTATGGTTTCACGTTATGGCAGTGAAAAATTCCGTGATGCAAGTGCGAAGATGTTGGCAGTATCTTATATGTTTTTGAAGGGGACACCATTTGTGTATCAGGGACAGGAAATCGGTATGAGTAACTGGTATCCATCTGATCCGGAAATGTATGAAGATGTGCAGACTCGCTGGCAGTACTTTAATGTAGGTACTAAGAAATCTCCAGAGAAGAGATTAGAAAGACTTTGGAACGGGTCTCGAGATTCTGCTCGTACACCAGTGCAATGGGATAGCACGGAAAATGCTGGTTTCTCAACAGCTACCCCATGGTTCTATGTGAATGAGAATTATAAAGAAGTCAATGTAGCTGCACAGGAAAAAGATGAGGCATCAATACTCAATTTCTATCGTAAGGTTATCAAACTTCGTAAAGAACTTTCTTGTGTAAGATACGGAAACTATACAGAATACAATAAGAGTTCTTCAAAGCTGTATGTATATTCAAGAGAAGATGATAAGCAGAAGCTATTGGTGGTTTGCTCTTACGCGGATAGTATGGTGGAATTTAAAGCTCCGGACGCATTTGACTTAAGCAAGGCTGAGCTTATTATAAACAACTATGATGGTGTAACTACATCGGTGTTAAAACCATATGAGACTAGAGTTTATCTGTGGAATAAATAGGTTGTATTTATTCATGCGGTTAAAAAGTTAGAGTATTAGGAGAAATTTATCTAATATGAAAAATTATAAAATCACCATCCAATACGATGGCACTCGCTATAAAGGCTGGCAGGTACAAAAGTCTACGGATATGACAATACAAGGGAAAATCCAGTCAGTATTAAAAGAAATGGCTGGGCTGGAGATAGAAGTCATTGGTTCTGGACGTACAGATGCAGGCGTGCATGCATATGGGCAGGTGGCGAATTTTCATATGCCAGCACTTTTTTCAAAGACGGAAATATTAGATTATCTGAATCGTTATCTTCCTATGGACATAGCGGTTGTGGATATCGAAGAAGTGGACGAACGTTTTCATGCAAGGTATCATGCGACGAGCAAGACATACGTGTATCGGATTCATACAAGCAATATCCCAAATGTGTTTGAGCGTAAGTATATGTACACTTACACGGAACCATTAAATATAGAAAAGATGAAACAGGCTGCACAGTACATGCTTGGTACACAGGATTTTAGGGCATTTTGTGGAAACAAGAAGATGAAGAAGTCTACTGTGCGTACGATTACGGATATTTTTATAGAAGAAAAAGAATCAGAAATACAGATTTCTTATACCGGCGATGGCTTTTTACAGCAGATGATTCGTATTATGACAGGAACTTTGATAGAGGTTGGAAATGGTACGAAGCAGCCAGAGGATATTCTTCATATTTTAAAAAGTAAGACAAGAGAAAATGCAGGATTTACCGTACCTGCGGAAGGACTTGCTTTGAAGTGTGTAAAGTATAAAAATCAATAAAGGTAAGTAAATAGCGCTTACAGAACTTGTGTACAAGATGTTGTGGGAACTTTTGTGAATCAATCTAATTTAACACAATTTTATTTTTGAAAAATAATTGTCGAAATTGTCTGAAAAAACTTGAAATCAGAAAAAGAAAGTAGTACTATTTATTTATGTGAATTATTTCTCAAGGAGGAGTAAAAATATGGGTAAAGAAAAGAAACAAAAAAACAAATTATTTGACTTCAACTTTAAAGGGATGCGAATTGAAGCTCGTTTGAAAAAAGCGTTCAATATGATTATCGTGATTGCATCGATTGGTTCGGTAGTGGGCATCATTTCCTTGATGCTTGTATTAGGTCAGTTTAAAAATGCGATGAATAACTATGCATTACCACAGGGTGATATTGCTTTATTTATGAATGAGTATGCAGAGTGTCGTTCGAATATGAGAGGTATCATTGGGTATGAAGACCAGGATTTGATTGATTCTTTGGTTGAAAAGCATGCAACTCGTAAAGCAAGTACACAGACGCGTTATGAAGAACTTCACGAGCATATTGTGACACCGGAAGGGGAAGCGGCATACCAGAAAATCGGTACTGCGTTAGATGCATATTTTGCAAAAGAAGCAGAGGTGATTGCAATTGGTGCAACTACCGATCAGGAACTTTGCCGTCAGGCACAGGATATGGCAGTTGCAGAAGTAACACCATTATATGAAGCATTAGATAGTGCTGCACTAGAACTTATGAATATCAACATTGAGAAAGAACATGAGATGGAAACAATATGTAATATTCTTGAAGTTGGTGCCATGATACTTATGATCGTTGTAATTGTATGTGCTTCTGTTATTGCAAAGAAAATTGCCGCTACGATTTCTAAAGGTATTGCAAATCCATTGGCTGAATTAGAAGAAAGATTTAATAAATTCGCAGAAGGTGATATTAAGACTCCGTTCCCTACATCTAATGCCAAAGATGAAATTGCAGGTCTTATGAATTCATCTCATGACATGGCAGAGAGATTACAGATGATTATCTTCGATGTAGAAAGACTCTGTCAGGAAATGGGTGCTGGTAACTTCAATGTACGTTCTGATTGCGAAATTGCATATGTAGGTGATTTAGAGGGATTATTGGTTGCACTTAAAACTATGAATGAAAATGTAAGTAGTGCACTTCGTGAAGTAGAAGAATTAGCAACTCAGGTAAACGTTGGTGCAAATAACCTTGCAGAAGCTGCTCAGGACCTTGCTGAAGGTGCTACTGACCAGGCTGCTTCTGTACAGGAAATGCTTGCAACTATGAATACTGTTTCAAATGGCTTAAAGGACAATTCTACAAGCGTAGGCGAAGCTTATGAACAGGCTCTTAAGTGTGCGGAAGACGCTCAGAACAGCCGTGAAGAAATGGGCAACATGGTAGATTCTATGAATCGTATCAGTGAAACGTCTAAGAAGATTGAAAACATTATTGCTGAAATCGAAAGCATTGCCAGCCAGACAAACTTACTTTCACTCAATGCTTCTATTGAAGCTGCAAGAGCTGGTGAAGCTGGACGTGGTTTCGCAGTAGTAGCAGATGAAATCCGTAACCTTGCAGACCAGAGTGCGAAATCAGCAGTTGATACAAGAGAACTTGTAACCAATACATTATTTGAAATTGAAGAAGGTAGCAAGATTGCATACAGAACTGCAGATGTATTAGACGGCGTAGTAGATGCAATTCAAAAGATTGCAGATACTTCTAAGAGATTGTCAAATGATTCCGTTGATCAGGCTTATGCAGTTGAACAGGCTGACCTTGGTATTGAACGTATCTCAGAAGTAGTACAGTCTAACTCAGCAGCTGCACAGGAGTCTTCTGCAACTAGTCAGGAATTATCTGCACAGGCTATGTCAATGCATGATTTAGTATCTAGATTCCAGTTATTAGAGAACTAATATATGAATGTACATAAATCGGGTTCCTATTTGGGAACCCGATTTTTTTGCTTTATAAGGATGCATTTGTATTTTTTGAGGTGATGTAATGAAGAAGTGTAAGAAAATAATATTATTAATGTGTTTGATATTGGTAGTTGTTTCTGGTTGTGGTAATACAACAGGTGACGAGAATACAGTTTTAGATAACACAGACAATAATTTGATAAATTCAGAGCAGGTTATAGCAACAGAAGAGGAAGCGTTTGATATACAGTTGGTGGAGGAAGAAAATGCTATTGAGGCTGAGGAAACAGAAACCACACTCTATGCGCAGTCTGATGTAAATATCCGCAGTACACCTTCTACCGAAGGAGAAAAGATGGGAATGCTATGCACCAATCAGGAGGTTATCGGTCTTGGTGATGAGATAGATGGATGGCAGAAGATTCGCTATCAGGAAGATGTTGCGTATGTATCCGCGCAGTATTTAGGTAAAGAGAAGGTGGAGATTCAGACCTATGAACCACAAAGACAGGTGGATGAAATTACAGCAGCGGATTTATCCGTACCAGCAGATTTTGATCCAAATGGGACAGTGGTTGTAATTGATGCAGGACATCAGGGCAAAGGAAATAGTCAGAAAGAGCCAGATGGTCCGGGCTCCTCGGTGTTGAAAGCGAAGGTTACAAGTGGTGCCACAGGATGCGTGACTAAGCAACAGGAGTATGTATTGAATCTTCAGGTTGCATTAAAGTTACGCGACGAATTAAAAGCACGCGGATATCAGGTTGTGATGATTCGAGAAGACCATGCAATTAATATTAGCAATAGTGAAAGAGCAAAATTTGCCAATAGCTTAGATGCAGACGCATTTATTCGTATTCATGCGAATAGCTCGGACAGTTCTTCAGTAAGCGGTGTAGAGACGATATGTCAGACTTCCTCGAATCCATATAATGCACATTTGTATGCAGATTCTCGAAGATTATCAGATTGTGTTTTGGATGAATTTATAGAGAGTACAGGAGCGAAAAAACGTCGTGTTTGGGAAACAGATACTATGAGTGGTATCAACTGGTGTGAGGTTCCGGTAACTATCTTAGAAATGGGATTTTTATCCAATCCGGAAGAAGACAGACTTATGGCATCTGAGGATTATCAGAACAAAATGGTGCAAGGTATCGCAAACGGCTTGGATAAATATTTTGGAAGATAAGTTATCAATTTCATAACTACAAGTTATAGTGCAAATAATGCTTGACAAATACAAATTATAGTAATATTATCTATTGTATATTAAAAAATACAAAAAAGGATATGGTTATGAGAAAGCAAGTTTACTCTCTTTTAGTTGAGAATAACCCAGGTGTTACCAGCCGTATTTCCGGGCTGTTCAGCCGACGTGGTTATAACATTGACAGTTTCTCATCTGGCGTGACTGCCGACCCTAGATACACACGTATTACTATCGTGGCAACTGGTGATGAGCAGATTCTCGAGCAGATTGAAAAACAGGTCGCAAAGCTAGAAGATGTCTTGGATATCAAGAAACTAGAAGACGGCAATTCGATTACCCGTGAGCTTATCCTGGTTAAGATTCGTGCAGCGGAAGACCAGAGACAGTCTATCGTAAGTGTAACGAACATTTTCCGTGGAAAAGTTGTCGATGTTTCCTTGGATTCCATGATTATCGAATTAATAGGAACACAAAGCAAATTAGATGCTTTCCTGGAATTGCTAGCAGGTTATGAAATCTTAGAGCTGGCAAGAACAGGTATAACAGGACTTACCAGAGGTTCTGCGGATGTAGTATATCTGGATTAAAAGGAATTTATTTTTAGGAGGATACATAAATGTCAGAAGCAAAAATCTATTATCAGGAAGATTGTAACATCTCATTATTAGAAGGAAAAACAATCGCAGTTATCGGTTACGGTAGCCAGGGCCATGCACATGCATTAAATGCAAAAGAATCTGGATGTAACGTAATTATCGGTCTTTACGAAGGCAGCAAATCTTGGGATAAAGCTGTAAAACAGGGCTTTGAAGTATTTACAGCTGCTGAAGCTGCTAAAAAAGCAGATATCATCATGATTCTTATCAACGATGAATTACAGGCTGATATGTACAAGAAAGATGTTGAACCAAACCTTGAAGCAGGCAACATGCTTATGTTCGCTCACGGTTTCAACATTCACTTCGGTGCTATCAAACCACCAGCAGACGTAGACGTTACTATGATTGCTCCAAAGGGACCAGGACATACCGTTCGTTCTGAATATCAGGCTGGCAAGGGTGTTCCATGTTTAGTAGCTGTTGAACAGGATGCAACTGGAAAAGCGCTTGATATGGCTTTAGCATATGCTGCAGCTATCGGTGGTGCAAGAGCTGGTGTTCTTGAAACAACCTTCCGTACAGAAACAGAAACAGACCTTTTCGGTGAACAGGCAGTACTTTGTGGTGGTGTTTGTGCACTTATGCAGGCTGGTTTCGAAACATTAGTTGAAGCTGGATACGATCCAAGAAACGCTTACTTCGAATGTGTACATGAAATGAAACTTATCGTTGACTTAATCTACCAGTCAGGTTTTGCAGGTATGAGATATTCTATCTCAAATACAGCTGAATATGGTGATTACATTACAGGACCAAAGATTATCACAGACGATACAAAGAAAGCTATGAAGAAAGTACTTGCTGATATCCAGGATGGTACATTTGCAAAAGACTTCTTATTAGATATGTCTCCAGCAGGCCGTCAGGTACACTTCAAAGCTATGAGAAAAATCGCTGCTGAACATCCAGTAGAAAAAGTTGGTGAAGAAGTTCGTAGCCTTTACAGCTGGAATAACGAAGAAGATAAGTTTATCAACAACTAATCTTAATATAAGGGAAATTAATGACACACTTAGGGGAAACTCTAAGTGTGTTTTTATAGGAGACAATATGATATATACAGTAACCTTTAACCCTTCCCTAGATTATGTAGTGTCAGTGGAGTCGTTTGAGGCAGGAAAAATAAATAGAACCACCTCCGAGGTTGTTTTTCCGGGAGGAAAGGGGATTAATGTATCCTACATTTTAAAGGAGCTCGGAGTAGATAATACGGCAATGGGATTTGTTGCTGGATTCACAGGTGAATACTTAAAATCGGAGTTAAATAAACTGGGAATTCACACAGACTTTATTGGGGTAAATGCCGGTATGACACGTATCAATGTTAAAATGCGGTCAACAATACAACTGCTAACAGATGAAGAAATGGATAAATCGAATGGTGTTGTTCATACGGAAGAAACCGAGATCAACGGACAGGGGCCTATTATTTCAGAAACAGTGTTAGCACAACTCATGGAAAAAATCGAAAGTCTCACAGAAGAGGATATTCTTGTGGTGTCTGGGAGTATTTCTCAAGGAGTGCCACAGAGTATATACGCGGACATCGTAAAGCTATGTAATGAAAAGCAGGTGCGTGTAGTAGTAGATGCCGGTAGTGCTTTGTTGTGGAATACGCTAGAGCATAAGCCATTCCTTATCAAACCAAATCATCATGAGCTGGGTGACATCTTTAATCGTGAAATCACAACACGAGAAGAAATTATTTTCTATGGAAAGGAATTGCAGAATCGTGGTGCTAGAAACGTATTAGTTTCAGCGGGGAAAAACGGTGCAGTTTTGATTGCAGAGGATGGACTGGTCTATGAATGTGAGGCACCACAGGGAGAGATGATTAATTCAGTAGGTGCGGGCGATTCTATGGTAGCAGGATTTTTAGCCGGCTATTTAAAATCATATGATTATGAAAATGCATTAAAATTAGGAGTGTGCGCAGGTAGTGCAACTGCATTTTCAGAAGGTCTGGCGACCAAATCAGATATTGACAAATGGGTGTTAAAAAAGTAAAATTTACCTATTGACTAAATTAGAAAAAATATGCAAAGGAAATATAAAATTATGGCTGAACTTTACAATCATAAAGTGATTGAGAAAAAATGGCAGAACTATTGGGAAGAGAATGAGACTTTTAAGACTGATGTCTGGGATTTTAGTAAACCGAAATACTATGCGCTTGATATGTTCCCATACCCATCAGGTGTAGGTCTTCACGCAGGACATCCGGAAGGATACACAGCTACAGACATTATGTCGCGTATGAAACGTATGCAGGGCTACAATGTCCTTCATCCAATGGGCTACGACTCATTTGGTTTGCCAGCAGAGCAGTATGCGGTTTCTACAGGTAATCATCCAAATGGATTTACACAGGAGAACATTGAGACTTTCTCTAAACAGTTGAAAGAATTAGGTTTTGACTATGACTGGTCTAAAGTAATTGCAACTTCTGACCCATCATTCTACAAATGGACACAGTGGATTTTCAAAAAATTATACGAAGATGGTTATGCAAAGCTTGTTGATATGCCAGTGAACTGGTGTGAAGAATTAGGTACTGTTTTATCCAATGACGAAGTAATTGACGGTAAATCAGAACGTGGTGGCTATCCAGTTGTTAGAAAGAAAATGAAGCAGTGGGTAATTGATCAGCCTGCATTTGCTGAGAAATTATTAGAAGGCTTAGAAGAAATTGACTGGCCAACCTCTACCAAAGAAATCCAGAAGAACTGGATTGGTAAGAGTACCGGTGTAGAAGTTGATTTTGAAATCGTAGGCGGCGGTAGCTTCTCTATCTTTACAACTTGTATCGAGACCATTTATGGTATCACATTCATGGTACTTGCTCCAGACGGAGAAATCGTAAAAGGCC
>X42_Goitered_Gazelle__coassemble_29_pt1 | contig 52269 bp, 47 predicted proteins | sample X42_Goitered_Gazelle__metabat2_low_PE_005 | metagenome-assembled genome bin X42_Goitered_Gazelle
GCTCGGCTACCAAAGCCTGTTTTTACTTTTCTCACTAGTTAACTAACTCGTTATTTGGTTAACAGGAGCATAATGTCGTTGGAACGTTTTACGAATTTTGCCATAGCCTCGGTAGAAAGTGGCTGGTTGCTAAGGAGTGCTAAATCGTAAAGCTGTTCAGCGAACATTGGAACGTGTTCGCTTTCTTTGTTTTCTAAGATGAATTGTACGAGTGCATTGTTAGCGTTTAAGGTGAGGGTTTGGTCTGCAGCGAACATGCTCATATCCATTCCTCCCATGCCATTCATTGCGTACATCTTCATCATATCCTGCATACGACGTCCTTCTTCGGAAAGTGTGATAACAGAAGCGATACTGTCATTTTTGAGTTTCTCTACCTTTACAGTAAGTTTTTCGTTATTTAATGCACTTTGGAAGATTTCAGAAAGTGTCGTAGTGATTTCGGTCAAATCTTCGCTGGATTCTTCTTTCAAAGACTCGGTAAGGTCTGCGTCGATACGCATGAAACGATAGTTTTCATTTCTCATTTCAAGCTGTGAAATGAAAGAGGTATCGATGTTGTGGTTTAAGATAACTGCATTCATGCCCTGTTCTTTGAAGAGGGTGATGTACTGTCCCTGCTGATTTAAGTCAGTTACATAGTACACAGTCTTTCTCTCATCTTTGATTTCATCTTCTGTATTTACATCGACATCATCTGCTACAACTTCAGCTTCTACAGTATCACCGTTTTCATCTACCGCAGTTTCAGAATCGGCTTCTTTGCTAACAGGTGCAAGTAACTCTGGTAAGGTCTGATATTTGTCGTTGATATCCTTAAAGAGAATGAAGTCATTCATTTTATCACAGAATTTTTCGTCTTTTAAGCAGCCGAATTTAATAAATGGGCTAATATCATCCCAGTATTTTTCATAAGCTTCTTTATCTGTTTTGCACATACCGATGAGTTTGTCTGCAACCTTTTTGGTAATGTATTCGGAAATCTTTTTGACAAAACCATCATTCTGCAGGGCACTACGAGATACGTTCAGTGGTAAGTCTGGACAGTCAATGACACCCTTTAAAAGCATCAGGAATTCAGGAATAACTTCCTTGATATTGTCTGCGATAAACACCTGGTTGTTGTAAAGCTTGATGGTTCCTTCGATGGAGTCATATTCGGTATTAATTTTAGGGAAGTAGAGGATACCCTTCAAGTTGAATGGATAGTCCATGTTCAAGTGAATCCAGAATAGTGGTTCCTTGTAATCCATAAATACATTGCGATAAAAGGCCTTGTATTCTTCATCTGTACATTCACTTGGATTTTTTGCCCAGAGTGGATGAATATCATTAAGCGCTACAGGGCGTTTTACGATTTTACATTTGTCTTTTGCAGGTGAAACTTCTACGATTTCCTTTGTGCCATCTTCATTTTCTTTTTCTTCTGTCTTAGCAGCTTCGTGAATTTCTTCTACAACTTCATCTGTGTCAAGAACATCTGCTTTGTCAATAGTTTCATATTCAGTAGCAGCTCCAGCTTTGCTTAAGTAGATTTCAGTAGGCATGAAAGAGCAGTACTTCTGGATTACTTCGCGAGCACGATATTCGTTTGCGAAAGCGAGGCTGTCTTCATTTAAATATAAAGTGATTTCTGTACCGATGGTAGTTTTGTCGCTGTCAGACAAATCATATTCTGTTCCGCCATCACAAGACCAGTGAACTGCAGTAGCACCATCCTGATATGAGAGGGTGTCGATAGTTACTTCATCAGCTACCATAAATGCAGAGTAGAAACCAAGACCGAAGTGTCCGATGATTTGGTCGTCACTGGATTTGTCTTTATACTTTTCGATGAAGTCGGTTGCTCCGGAGAAGGCAATCTTTGTGATGTATTCTTCTACTTCTTCAGCTGTCATACCAAGGCCATTATCAATGAATTTGATGGTCTTGTCCTCAGGACTTACGATAACTTCAATCTTTGCCTTGTAATCTGATGGGAGAGTGTATTCGCCCATCATATCTAATTTCTTTAATTTTGTGATTGCGTCACATCCGTTGGAAATCAGTTCGCGATAGAAAATATCATGGTCAGAATATAACCATTTTTTGATAATAGGAAATAGGTTTTCGCTGTCGATAGACAGACTTCCATGTTTGTTTGCCATAGTTAGGGTACTCCTTTTCGTTTTCTTGCAATATTTGAAATTCCTATGCAAAGAAGATAGGAATTCGTCATCTGTAGAAAATGATATCTCTGTAAAAACCAAAAGTCAATAGAAAATTAGCACTCTTTTACATGGAGTGCTAACAGAAGTTGTGAAAGCCAGTAAAATCAAGGCTTTTTAGAATTCTTAAAAGTTTATAAACTGACACTTTCATGGACAAAAATATAAGGATATGGTATGATGATTTCACAAAAATGAATAAAAGGAAGTTACGATATAGCATCCTGGGAGGATTTATGTATACAAAAGTAAAAAGGTGCACAGGCTATCTTTTGATTGTGTTTCTGGCAGTGATATGCATTGGATGTGGAAGTCATCCAGTAGATGATGTACCCAAGGAGACGGAATCAGAAAAAGAAATTGAGATTCTGAATGCAAAGAATATTTTGGAAATGGTATGGAGCCAATATGAGTTCTCGGATACAGATGGGAACCCATATAATAATCGTTTTGAGGTGATGGGAGGTCATTTCGATTCTGCGTTGATAGGGGGACCTGAAACATATGATTTAACAAAAATATATGATTTGGAACAAATGTATTGTGTGCCAGAAGGGAATGTGTTAGAATTGGACGATGTCGCCACAATGGTTGAATTGTATAACGCTAGTAAATTTACGGCGAGTGCTATTCATGTGACAGATGCGTCGAAGGTTTCAGGCATAATTGAAGGTATTCGAACACAGGTGATTTCAAATCAGTGGCATAGTGATAAACCAGAAAAATTGGTTATCATACAAGTCAAAGACCAGTATGTAGTATCTATATTTGGAGACAATTCCTTGGTAAGTGAATTCCAGGAGATTCTTGAGGAGCTATATCGGAAGGCGGCTAAGGTTGTAGTGGAAGAAAAACTTCCATTAAAATAATTAAAGAAAAATGAGGAAAAAGGAGAAACAAGATGAAAAGATTAGCAGCAATTTTACTTGCAACAGCAATGGCACTTACATGTGTAGCATGTGGTGGTAACGGAAATGCGGGAGCTGGAACAGAAATTAAGGATGCAACAGAAATTCTTACAAAGACATGGGAAGAATACAACAATTCAGCGTCAGAAGACATGAAATTTGCAGTTGGCGGTGGTAATATTGAAAATTTCGAACTTGTCGTAATGGATGCACCTGGAAAATGTGATACATCTTTAGAAGGAGCTAAAGATGCATTATCAGTATCTTTCTGTATTCCTACAGAAGCAATTGATATGACGGATGATGCAGCAAACATGATGAACATGATGATGGCGAACAATTTCTCGGCAGCGGCATACCATGTAACAGATGCAGCAAATGTAGAAAAAGTAGTAGCTGGCATCAAGGATGCTACAATGAACAATCAGTGGATGTGTGGCTTCCCTGAAACACTTATTATTGTAACAGTTGGTGAAGATTACGTGGTATCTGCATTTGGTAATGGACAGGTAATTGAAGCATTCAAAACAGCAATTACAACTGTTTATGGAGATGCAGCAGTTGTTTCAGTAGAAGAAAATCTTGTACAGTAATTTAGAAGGATTTTAGATGTTATTTTCAAGTATACCGTTTTTATATTATTTTTTACCGGTGGTACTAATTGCATATTATCTGGCACCAAAGTCAGTTAAAAACGGGGTCTTGCTTTTAGCAAGCCTTGTTTTTTATGGGTGGGGTGAACCTTCTTACGTGTTTTTAATGGTGGCTTCTATTGGATTAGGATATATTGGAGGCCATTTGATTGAAAAATTTCGAGGTACGCCTTGGTCGAAATTTTTTATGATTATTTCAGTAGCAATTAGTTTTGGACTTTTGGGATATTTTAAATATACGAACTTTTTTATCGAGAATTTTAATGCAATGACAGGACTTGCGATTCCACTTTTAAATGTGGTGCTTCCGATTGGAATTAGTTTTTATACATTCCAGCTGGTTAGCTACATTATAGACGTATACAGGGGAGTGGTTGGAGCGCAAAAAAATCCAATTGTTTTAGCTACCTATATTACGATGTTTCCACAGCTCATAGCAGGACCTATTGTGCGTTATTCTGATGTAGAACGTCAGTTGGTGGAGAGAAGCATTACCTTTGAAAAGATAGCTTATGGTATCCGTAGATTTTGCATCGGTTTAGGAAAAAAAGTCTTGATTGCGAATGTTCTCGGAGAATTTTGTGCAGCGTTTAAGTCAGCAGACGAAAAATCAGTGGTCTTTTATTGGGCCTACGCGATTGCGGTATCATTACAAATTTATTTTGATTTTTCTGGATATAGTGATATGGCAATCGGATTGGGTAGTATGTTAGGCTTTCACTTTATTGAAAACTTTAATTATCCATTTATTTCAAAGAGTGTTACGGAATTTTGGCGCAGATGGCACATGTCGTTGGGAACCTGGTTCCGAGATTATGTATATATCCCTTTAGGCGGTAGCAGATGTTCCACATCACGTTTGATATTTAATATTTTCGTTGTGTGGATGTTGACTGGTTTTTGGCATGGAGCAGAATGGAACTTTGTTGTCTGGGGACTGTATTTTGCCATCCTGCTAGTGGTAGAAAAATGCTTTTGTTTAAACTGGCTGGAAACACATAAAGTGTTGGGGCATGTCTACTTGTTATTGGTAGGGATTATCAGTTTTATCATTTTTGATGCGGCAAATCTTTCGGGAGCGGTACAACATATAAGTGCGATGTTTGGTTTTATAGATATACCATTCATGACTAGCACTACAGGATATTTCTTGAAAAGCTATTTTATTGTATTCCTTATAGCTATCATTGGAGCAACACCAGCACCAAAGTATCTTGTAGAAAGACTTATGGAAAAAGAAATTGGAAAAGCGGTGATAAAAGGAATAGAGCCTTTTGTGATGCTTGTATTATTATTGGTAATTACAGCTTATTTGGTGGATGGGTCTTTCAATCCATTCTTATACTTTAGATTTTAGGAGGTAGGAAATGGATAAAAAGAGAGATAAGATATATGTAATTGCATTTGCAGTATTGTTTTTTGGACTGGCTGTGTTTGCATGGTTCAAGCCGGCGGATGACTTTTCTGCCACGGAACGTAGGCCATTGGAACAGTTTCCAAAATTGAACGCTGAAACAGTTTTTAATGGGAAGTTTATGAGTGAATTTGAAGAGTATGCCGTAGACCAATTTCCTTTTAGAGATGCGTTTCGTAGTGTAAAAGCAGTGACCCATTTATATGGATTTGGACAGAGGGACAATAATGATGTGTATATGGTCGAAGGGTATGTAAGCAAGCTAGACTATCCCCTCTCAGAAGATGCGATGGATTCTGCTATTAAGAAGTTTCAGAGCATATACAACAATTATATCGAGGGAACCGAGACAAAAGTGTATTATTCCATTATTCCGGATAAGAATTACTTTTTGGCAGAGGCAAATGGATATTTATCATATCCTTTTGAAAGTATGCAGGCATACATGGAAACAAGACTTTTGAACATGCAGTATATAGATATCTCGGAGTTACTTTCCTTAGAAGATTTTTATCGTACAGATACGCATTGGAAGCAGGAAAACATTCTGGATGTAGCATATGCATTGGCAGAGGCGATGGGAGTGTCTTTGCAGGCAGAGTATGAGACTGTTGTTTTAGATACACCATTTTATGGAGTGTACTATGGACAGTTAGGATTACCAATCGAACCGGATCGGATAGCCTATCTTAATCATGAATTATTTCAAGCGTGTACGATTATTAATCACGAGAATGGTCAGCAAATTCCGATGTATCGGTTAGATAAAGCAGAGGGACGAGATCCGTATGAAATGTTTTTATCGGGTTCGCTTTCTGTGATTACAATTGAGAATCCAAATGCCACAACAGATAAGGAACTGGTCGTTTTTCGCGATTCTTTTGGCAGCAGTCTAGCGCCACTTTTGGTGGAAGGATATGCAAAGATTACGATACTGGATGCTCGTTATCTAAATGAAAATATGATAGGAAATTTTGTGAGCTTTGATAAGCAGGATGTATTGTTTATTCATAGTACAAGTGTAATCAATAACAAGACTGCTTTTCGATAAAATAAATCCGGAAGGCATTAGCTTTCCGGATTTTTTTCATCAATATTTTTTTCTTCGTTTTTGATTTCCCAATGAATTAGGAAGGTGAGCAAGCCACGTAATAAAATGACCGCGCCGAGGATTCCAAGCTCCTCCCAGTCACGAACGACTACGGTACGAAGCACCTCACTACCCATTTTAAATTCCAGGGAAAGTGCAATGCCTTCTGCAAGATTGAGACGTAGATGGCGGTTGTCTTTTTTGACCCATTGGAGAAAGCATTTAATCGCGGTGTAAACAAGTACTGCAATTCCAAATAGTTCCAGAAGAATGGTACATATTTCAACAATATAAGTTAAAACCATATCCATGTTATCGATAAATGCATGCATAGCTTGTCCTCCGAATATATTGTATACTATATATTATAGTATGAATAGAATGTGCTAGCAAGTATAACTATAAATTTTTTGTGAAGTTCACTGGTTAGATTGACAAAAAAGCCCACGAAAAATATAATGAATCTATATGCGCAAAGTCCACTTTGTGACAGAAGAAAATGGATAAAAGGAAGTATAAAAAATGAATTTTATGGATAAATTACACCAGAAGTTTGGCAGATATGCTGTGTACAATCTGCAGAAATATTTGATTGTCGCGTATACCTTTGGTTTAGTGCTGGGTATGTTCAATGTAAACGTATCTGGAATTTTTGGCTTTTCTATGGATTTGATTTTGAAGGGGCAGATTTGGAGACTAGTGACCTGGGTGTTATGTGCAGATGGAGGCAGTATCATTTCTCTGCTTTTCCTGTACTGCGTATATAGTATGGCCCGCGGATTTGAACAAATGGTGGGCACCTTCCGCATGAATGTGTATCTCATCGGTGGTATGCTCTTAAATCTTATTGGTGGAATATTGGTATATGTGATTACATTCTTCGTGTTAGGGGAAGGTATTAGTATCCATCTGACGAATTATGAGATACTGTTTACCTTGTTTATTGCATTTGCCTTGTGCATGCCAGAGGCTACGGTTTACCTGTATTTCTTGATTCCGGTTAAGATGAAGTGGATGTTGATATTATATGCAGTCGGTATTATTTATCAGTTATACACCTACTACTCATTTGGTGGCAGTTATAGTGTGGCACTTGGTATTTTATACGTCGTGGTGTATGGTTCGCAGAGTATATTTGCACTTCTGAATTTATACCTTTTCTTCCGTTCGTCAAAGATTCGACTTACGAGAAAACAAAAAAATACACAGAGAGAATTCCATCGCCAGATGTCGAGTACGCCTCGTCCAGGCTCTGGAATTGCTCGTCACAAATGTGCGATTTGTGGACGTACGGAAAATGATGACCCAAATCTAACCTTCCGCTATTGCTCAAAATGTACTGGAAATAAGGAATATTGTCAGGATCATCTCTTTACACATACCCATAATTAGTGGTATAATACTTTGTCGCGCAAGGCGCATTAGGAGGATATAGATTATGGAAAATGAAGCAGTAGTTTCAAAAAATTTCATTGAAAATATTATTGAAAAGGATTTAGCAGAGGGACATTGCGAAAGTATCTGCACACGTTTCCCACCAGAACCAAACGGTTACCTGCATATCGGACATGCAAAGGCAATCCTTATCAATCATGGATTGGCACAGAAATACGGCGGAAAATTTAACCTTCGTTTTGACGATACCAACCCTACAAAAGAAAAAATCGAATTCGTGGAATCTATCAAAGCCGATGTAGAATGGCTTGGGGCAGATTTTGAAGATAGACTTTATTTTGCATCTGAATACTTTGACAAAATGTACGAGGGTGCTATCGAGCTGATTAAAAAAGGCAAAGCCTATGTATCAGACCTTACCGCAGAAGAAATTCGCGAATACCGTGGAACACTTACAGAACCAGGTAAGGAAGATCCATATTCAAAGCGTAGTGTAGAAGAAAACTTAGACCTTTTCACTCGTATGAAGGATGGAGAATTCGAAGACGGAAGCAAGGTGCTTCGTGCTCGTATCGATATGGCATCTTCAAACATCAACATGCGTGACCCAGTTATTTATCGTGTGGCACACATGACACATCACAGTGCTGGTGATAAGTGGTGTATTTATCCAATGTATGACTTTGCACATCCAATCGAAGATGCAGTAGAAGGTATTACACATTCTATCTGTACTTTGGAATTTGAAGACCACAGACCATTGTATGACTGGGTACTTATCGAACTCGGTTATAAGAAGACGGTAGAAGATTCTCCAAAGCAGATTGAATTTGCAAAATTATATTTGAAGAACGTAGTAACAGGAAAACGTTATATCAAAAAATTAGTAGAAGATGGAATTGTAGACGGTTGGGATGACCCACGTCTTGTATCTATCGCAGCGCTTCGCCGTAGAGGCTTTACGCCAGAATCTATCAGAACCTTCGTAGAGCTTTGCGGTGTATCAAAAGCAAACAGTATCGTGGATTATCCAATGCTCGAATACTGTATCCGTGAAGACCTGAAGATGAAAAAGCCTCGTATGATGGCTATCCTTGATCCTATCAAGGTGGTAATCGATAACTATCCAGAGGGACAGGTAGATTACTTAGAAATCGACAACAACTTGGAAAATCCAGAGCTTGGAAAACGTCAGGTTCCATTTACAAGAGAGCTCTATATTGATCGTGAAGACTTCATGGAAGAGCCACCAAAGAAATACTTCCGTATGTTCCCAGGCAACGAGGTTCGTCTTATGAACGCTTACCTCGTAACTTGCAACAGTGTAGAAAAGGATGCAGACGGTAATATCGTAGCAATCCACTGTACCTATGACCCAGAATCCAAGGGCGGCAACGCACCAGACGGACGTAAGGTAAAGGGAACCATTCACTGGGTGTCTGCGGAATATGGTAAGAAAGTAACAGTTCGTCTCTATGAAAACATCATTGACGAAGACCTCGGTGTATACAATGAGGATGGAAGTTTGAACTTAAATCCAAATTCACTTACTGTACTCGACAACTGTATCGTAGAGCCAGCACTTGTGGAAGCAAAGGCGTTTGACAGCTTCCAGTTCGTGCGTCAGGGCTTCTTCTGTGCAGACTACAAGGATTCGGTTGAGGGTGCTCCTGTATTTAACCGTATCGTATCATTGAAGAGCTCATTTAAATTACCTGCAAACAATGCGTAACACTTGGTGCGATTGCACCAATTACATAGAAAAGGTGTAGAACATGGATAAGATATTATCAGGATTAGCAAAATTCGGATTAGATGAAAATTTGGTAAGTAACTTATTTGAAGAGGAAAAATCATCTGTTCAAAGAGGGGGAGCCCCTGCGGCAGCAAAGGAAATAGAGCCTCCCAAGGAAACGGATTTCCTGCTTCTGAAATCTGTTCGTTGTCCGATTTGTGACGGTACCTTCCGTACGCCAGTCATCAAATCCGGCAGAGCAAAGAGAAAAGAGCCAGATTTGGATTTGCGTCCTCGTTTTGAATACATTGATACCAATAAATATAATGTAGCATCTTGTCCAAAATGCGGATTTACAGCAGTTGACCGCTATTTTACGAATATGCCATCGGTTCAGGCAAAGCTCATCAAGGAAGGAGTGCTTGCGAAGTTTAAGACTCCTCCTGCAAAGCCGATTACGGAATTGGAGACAATCAGCTATGATACTGCTCTTGATTTGTACAAGATTGCATTATACACATCTGTAGTAAAGAAGGGTAAAAATAGCGAAAAGGCATATACCTGCCTTAAAATCGCTTGGGTTCTCCGTGGAAAGATGGAAGAACTATCAGTAGATGCTGAAAAGAATAAAGAGGAAATCGCAAAATGCAAGGCAGAATACGATACCTTCTATAAACAGGCATTTGATGGGTTTGTAAAAGCGATGTCTTCCGAAAACTACCCAATGGCGGGTATGGACCAAAGCACCGTGGACTTGCTCATTGCAGCTATGGCCTATAACCTTGGTCAGTATGAATATGCTTCTCGTTTTGTATCGAATCTTATTGTTTCACGTACGGCAGGAAGCAACATCAAAAATCGTGCACACGATTTGAAAGAGAAGATTGTGGAACAGTTGAAGAAATAAAAGAAGTAAAACAAGCAAGCGTATCTTGTTAGAGAGAATCTAATAAGATACGTTTTTTTGTTTGTTATAACTTGACAAGGAAAGAGAAAATGCCTATAATTACGTTATTACGTATGTTATATATGCTCTACTTGGTCTTGATATTTCATCAAATTACCCAAGAGAATTGAAATTGAATAAAGGATGTATAATAGTTGCAAATTTTACTCTTAAATACACGTGTTAAATCAATACGTATTGACACCGAACGTATTATATTATAGGATAAAGGAGGGATAATATGCCAAAGACACCAAAAGAAATGGAGCGAATAATTATGGCGGATGGTTGGTATGAAGTAAGCCAAAATGGCTCACATCGTCATTATAAGCATCCGACGAAGCCTGGAAAGGTTACGATACCGTTTCATTCAAGGGATTTAGCAAAAGGTACAGAAAATAAAATTTTAAAACTTGCACAAATAAAGAAATAGGAGGTATGGAATATGTTAACAATGTATCCAGCGTGTTTTTTTAAGGAAAAAAATGGATATGCAGTTGTGTTTCCAGATTTGGAAGGTGGATGTTTGTCAACGTGCGGAGAGAGTTTAGAAGAAGCGATGGCGATGGCGGTTGATTGTTTAGCGGGGTATATCCATCTATCGTGGGAATTGAACAACGATATTCCACCGGCATCTTCAATTAATGAAATTGATATTAATAAAATAATTAGAGAAACATATGATGACGAATGTGATTATGAAGAAGCCTTTGTCAATATGGTTTCAGTAGATGTGAAGGCCTATGCGAAAGAACATTTTAAGAAATCTGTGAAAAAGACATTGACAATCCCTTCTTGGTTAAATGATTTAGCACTAGAAAAGAATATTAATTTTTCGGAAGTGTTACAGGAGGCGTTGCTTGCGAAGGTGCGAGCATAGAGAGATAGGATAGGTAACTGTCTTGTAAGGAGAACGACGATGAGACGGAACATGAGTTACTGCGTTTGTTAGATGTGTTGTTATCACCTGACAAAAAAGCGAAAGAGAAAAAAGAGATATTAGAAAATGAATTTCAGATACCGATGACTGAAAAGATGGAAACGGAGGTAGAATATATGTGTAATTTGAGTGATGGCGTAGAGCAGAAAGGAATAGAGAAAGGTGTTTTAAAAACTTTATGCGAGCTTGTTCGTGATAATTTGCTTACTGTAGAGATAGCTGCAGAGCGCGCAGGTAAGACTGTAGAGGAATTAAAGGATTTAATGAAGGATTTTTTGTAAATTTAGCCGAGTGGCTCGTGCCACGTCACTTCGTGACATTCCGTCGCTTAACAGCGACTACGGCACTCGCTGTTTGGCTAAACGCCAAATTTCACAGATAAAAATATAAGGAGGTTGCATGTAAACATGCACCTCCTATATTTTATCTGCTTACTCGGCTAAATAGTTATTTCATATTCTGTTCAGCTTCAGCTAACTTCATAGCTCTTACTTTAAGTGGAAGTCCAAATAAAGTAATGAAGCCTTCTGCATCATGGTGGTCATATAAGTCACCAGTTGTGAAGCTTGCGAGTGATTCACTGTAAAGTGAGTATGGAGAAGTAGTACCTGCTTTGATGATGTTACCTTTGTAAAGCTTGAATTTTACTTCGCCAGTTACATATTCCTGAGTAGAGGTTACGAAAGCCTGAACTGCTTCGCGAAGTGGTGTGAACCATTTTCCTTCGTAAACGATCTGAGCCATCTTGTTGCCCATATCTTTCTTAACTTCCATAGTAGCACGGTCAAGTACGAGTTCTTCGAGCTGCTGATGTGCTTCCATAAGAATAGTTCCACCTGGTGTTTCATATACACCACGAGATTTCATACCTACTACACGGTTTTCTACGATGTCTACGATACCGATACCATGTTTTCCGCCGAGTTTGTTGAGCTCGCGGATAATATCAGAAACTTTCATTTCTTTTCCATTTACAGATGTTGGAACACCCTTTTCAAAAGTCATAGTTACATATTCGCCTTCATCTGGAGCTTTTTCTGGAGAAACACCAAGTACGAGTAAGTGATCGTAGTTTGGTTCTACAGAAGGGTCTTCCAATTCAAGGCCTTCGTGGCTGATGTGCCAAAGGTTTCTATCACGGCTGTAGCTTGAGTCTGCTGAGAATGGAAGGTCGATACCATGTGCTTTACAGTATTCGATTTCATCTTCACGAGACTGCATGTTCCAGTTATCCTGTCTCCAAGCTGCGATAATCTTAAGGTCTGGAGCGAGTGCTTTGATGCCAAGCTCAAAACGAATCTGGTCGTTACCCTTACCAGTAGCACCGTGACAAATAGCAGTAGCTCCTTCTTTTCTAGCTACTTCTACAAGTCTCTTTGCAATACCTGGACGAGCCATAGAGGTTCCAAGTAAGTATTTGTTTTCATATACAGCACCTGCCTGTACACATGGGACAATGTATTCGTCACAGAATTCATCTGTGATGTCTTCGATATAGAGCTTAGTTGCACCTGAGAGCTTTGCTCTTTCTTCCAGTCCATCTAATTCTTCGCCCTGTCCGCAGTCGATACAACAGCAGATAACTTCGTAATCATAATTTTCTTTTAACCAAGGGATGATAGCGGTTGTATCAAGTCCACCTGAATAAGCTAAAACAACTTTTTCCTTTGCCATGTTTGTATACTCCTTTAAATATGTATTCTCCGTTTCACGGATGTCTTACGAATCGAATAACACTACTATACACCTATATTTATACATTGGCAAGAGGGAAAATGCATAAAATATGAATAAATATACACAAAATACTGTATAAAATGTGAAAAACATGTATAATCATGCATAAATAAAGAAAAAGGTCTTTACGAATGCGGTTAGTTGTACTATTATATGTAGCATAGGCTTTCCTATTAGAATAAGGAGAGCAAAAGCACAAAGGTGCGAAAGGGGAATTCTATGATTAAAGTAGGTATTATTGGCTCTACCGGTTATGCAGGTGCAGAGCTGGTTCGTATATTATTAAATCACAAAGAGGCAGAAATCGTATGGTACGGTTCACGTAGTTATGTGGATGAGGCTTATGCAGCAGTTTATCGCAACATGTTTGAGCTTGTGGAAGACAAGTGTCTCGATGACAATATCGCAGAGCTTGCAGATAGAGTCGATGTAATTTTTACAGCGACACCACAGGGATATCTGGCTGGTGTGTTGACTGAGGAAATATTAAATAAAGTAAAAGTAGTGGATTTAAGTGCGGATTATCGTATCAAGGATGTAGCAACGTATGAAAAATGGTATGGTATCGAGCACAAGAGCCCGCAGTTTATAGAAGAAGCAGTGTATGGACTTTGCGAAATCAACCGTGAGGATATTAGAGGCAAACGACTTGTAGCGAATCCAGGTTGTTATACGACTTGTTCAATTTTGACAGCTTATCCAATGGTGAAGGAAGGCTTGATAGATGCCAGCACCTTGATTGTGGATGCAAAGTCGGGGACTTCTGGTGCAGGACGTGGAGCGAAGCTTCCAAATCTGTTCTGTGAAGTAAATGAGAATATGAAGGCCTACGGGGTAGCAAGTCATAGACATACTCCAGAAATAGAGGAACAGCTTGGCTATGCATGCGGAGAAGAAATTTTGATTAATTTTACTCCACACTTAGTTCCTATGAATCGTGGTATTTTAGTGACAGAATATGCCTCCCTTAAGAAAAGGGCTGATGGCACCTACCCAACCTACGAGGAAGTAAAAGCGGTATACGATAAGTATTATAAGGAAGAAACCTTTGTCCGCGTTCTTCCAAAGGGTGAATGTCCAGAGACGAAATGGGTTGAAGGTTCGAACTTTGTAGATGTGAACTTTGTGATTGATGAAAGAACGGGGCGCATCGTTATGATGGGAGCGCTGGATAATTTAGTAAAGGGGGCAGCAGGTCAGGCAGTACAGAATATGAATATCATTTTTGGACTTCCAGAGACAGAAGGGCTTATGCTGGTGCCAATGTTCCCATAAGTGAGAATGTATCATAATTAGCTGATGAACGGTGTTCATGTGCGAGAATTATAACGAATAAGGAATAAAACATGAATATGAATGACAACAATTTTCATCTGCGTGTCATGCAGATAGAGGATTACGAAAATGTATATAAGCTGTGGATGACGATAGACGGATTCGGAATTCGAAGTATTGATGACTCGAAGGAAGGAGTTGCCCGTTTCCTGAAGCGAAATCCCAGCACAAGCGTGGTTGCGGAAGTAGATGGGAAAATCGTAGGAGCGATTCTCTGTGGACACGATGGCAGACGCGGATGTCTGTACCATGTATGCGTACATAAGGATTACCGCAAGCATGGAATTGGAAAAGCGATGGCAGTTTTTTGTATGAAGGCTTTGCAGGCAGAGGATATCAATAAGGTATCGCTGATTGCGTTTCAGACTAATGAAGGTGGAAATCAGTTTTGGCGAAAGGTTGGCTGGACCTTCCGCGAGGATTTAAACTATTATGATTTTACCTTGAATGAGGAGAATATCACGAATTTTATTCATCTGAATGGATGAAGAACATAGAAAATGCCACGGAACCAATGTGGAATGATAGAAAGAAGGAATACATATGACAGAACAGAAGATTCATGCATTACAGGACAAGGCAGAGGTGTTAATCGAAGCCTTACCATATATTCAGAAATTTAACCGCAAGATTATCGTTGTAAAATATGGTGGTTCGGCGATGGTAGATGAACAGCTAAAAAAGCAGGTCATCCAGGATGTAACGTTGCTTAAATTAGTAGGCTTTAAGCCAGTTATTGTACATGGCGGTGGTAAGGAAATTAGTAAGTGGGTGCAGCTCTCTGGAAAGGAACCAGAGTTTATCAACGGTCTTCGTAAAACGGATGAAGATACCATGGAAATTGCGGAAATGGTATTAAATAAAGTAAATAAGTCATTGGTGCAGCTCGTAGAACAGCTTGGCGTACGTGCGATTGGTATCAGTGGAAAAGATGGTGGTCTTCTTAAAGTAGAGAAGAAATACTCAGATGGACAGGACATTGGCTTTGTAGGAGAAGTAAAGGAAGTAGATACCAAGATTATTTACGATATGCTGGAAAAGGACTTCCTTCCTATTATCTGTCCAATTGGTATGGATGATGAGTTTCAAAGCTATAATATCAATGCAGATGATGCAGCCTGTGCAATTGCAAAGGCGTTGGGTGCAGAAAAACTAGCATTTTTAACAGATATCGCAGGCGTATACAAGGACCCAAGTGATCCAACGACACTGATTTCTACACTTACAGTAGAGCAAGCCAAAGAACTATGTGGTTCCGGTTTTGTTGGGGGCGGTATGCTTCCAAAGCTGAATAACTGTATTGATGCGATTGAAAATGGCGTGTCCAAGGTACATATTTTGGATGGAAGAATTGCACATTGTTTGTTATTGGAAATCTTTACCAATAAGGGTATTGGTACAGCCTTCTTGTCAGAAGAAAATAATTAAGAAATGGAAATTCGTGGAACTAAGGTTCCTTGAATGAGGATGAAACTATGTCGAATATGAAACAGAAAATGGAAGCTGCTGAAAACGTGTTGCTTCATACCTATAATCGTTCCGAGGTTGTATTTGACCATGGAAAAGGCGTATATCTTTATGATACAGACGGAAAAGAATATTTGGATTTTGCCGCAGGGATTGCGGTTTGTTCTCTTGGCTATGGTAACGAAGCCTATACAACAGCAGTAAAAAATCAGGTGGATAAATTACTCCATGTTTCGAATCTGTATTATAACGACCCTACCACAGAGGCAGCAGAAAAACTATTAAAGGCTTCGCGCATGGACCGCGTGTTTTTTACCAACAGTGGAACAGAGGCGATCGAAGGTGCGTTGAAGGCTGCTAGAAAATATTCGTATAATAAGTATGGTGCAGAACGTTATGAAATTATAGCCATGAACCACTCCTTCCATGGAAGAAGTATGGGGGCACTTTCGGTTACGGGGACGAAAAAATACAGAACTCCTTTTGAGCCACTGATTGGCGGCGTGAAGTTTGCTGAATTCAATGATTTGGACTCTGTGAAAGCTGCGATAACAGATAAAACCTGTTCGATTCTTTTGGAAACAGTACAGGGGGAAGGTGGTATCTACCCTGCAACAGAAGAATTTCTTCAGGGTGTAAAGGCTCTATGTGAAGAAAAGGATATTCTTTTGATTTTGGATGAAATTCAGTGCGGCATGGGTCGTACTGGAGAGATGTTTGCCTTTCAGGGCTATGGAGTGCAGCCAGATATCCTGACTTCTGCAAAGGCCTTAGGCTGTGGTGTGCCGGTGGGAGCCTTTCTTATGACAGAACGTGTGGCAGAGAAATCCTTAGAGCCTGGTGATCATGGAACTACTTATGGTGGCAATCCACTCGTAGGTGCAGCTGTTTCGGCAGTATTTGATATTTATGAGGAAAAAAACCTATTGTCCCACGTAAAAGAAGTGAGTGTATATCTGGAAGAAAAACTGGACAAATTGGTGAAAACCTATGATTTTGTGACGGCTCGCCGTGGAAAAGGCTTGATGCAGGGATTGGTTGTAACAGAAAAACCTGCCGATATCTGCAAGAAGGCTTTGGAAAATGGGCTTGTGATTATTTCCGCAGGTTCAGATGTGCTTCGTATCGTTCCGCCGCTTGTGATTGAAAAAGAACATGTAGATGAAATGATTTGTAAATTGGAGCATACATTTTCTGAAATATTATTGTAATATAATCTTGTAAATTTCGTAAAACTTCGTTAAAATATATACGACATTGAGACTCCTTCCTCAAAGGAAGGAGTAATTTATGAGAAAAATTTTAACGAAAATAAAAAGTGTGCTTTGGGGCACACTTGTTGTCGTGTGTTTAAGTGCTTGTGGAAATGATACTGCACAGTATCTGGAAACGCCGGTAGAGGAACCTGTGCTGGAAAGTCAAGATTCTGAAGTAGCGTCAGATGAGGCGGATACCCAGACCAGCAAGGTAGAACAAAGCGTCTATGTCTATGTATGTGGGCAGGTGAAGGCTCCGGGGGTATATTCATTGCCAGAGAGTAGTCGTGTATATGATGCATTTGCGGCGGCAGGCGGGCTTACCGAAGCGGCAGCCACAGACTATTGGAATCAAGCTAGAGTACTAGTGGATGGCGAAATGATTTATGTTCCGACTCTAGAGGAAGCAAAAGAGCGTCAGGTAGGGGAGCTGCCAACAGACTCCTTTAGTCCAGAGGCAGATGACGGCAGGGTAAATATCAACACAGCGTCCAAGGAGGAACTAATGACGATTCCAGGGATTGGCGAGGCGAAGGCGGTGGCTATCATTGCTTATCGTGAAAAAAACGGTCCCTTTTCTTCGCTAGAGGAGCTTATGCAGGTGGAAGGAATTAAGGATGGTGTGTTTTCCAAAATGAAAGATTATATAAAAATTAACTGAGGTGTGTAATGGGAAAGAAAGTTCTTGTTGTAGATGATGAAAAATTAATCGTAAAAGGAATCCGTTTCAGCTTGGAACAGGAAGGTATGGAAGTAGATTGTGCCTATGACGGAGAAGAAGCCTACAATATGGCAAAGGAAAAAGAATACGACATGATTCTTTTGGACGTTATGCTTCCAAAAATGGATGGATTTGAAGTATGTCAGGCAATTCGTGAATTTTCTGATATGCCAATCATCATGCTTACAGCAAAGGGCGAGGATATGGACAAAATTCTGGGTCTGGAATATGGTGCAGATGACTATATCACAAAGCCTTTTAATATTCTTGAGGTAAAGGCCAGAATCAAGGCGATTATGCGTCGTACAACAGGTGGTGGCAAAAAGGAGACTGCTAGCGCGATTATCGAAAAGGGTGATTTGAAGCTAGATTGTGACAGTCGTCGTCTGTTCATTCTAGGCAAAGAAATCAACCTGACAGGCAGAGAATTTGAACTATTAGAGTTACTAGTGAAAAACGAAAACAAGGTATATAGCAGAGAGAAACTCCTTGAAACTGTATGGGGAGCAGATTATCCAGGGGATGTTCGTACGGTAGATGTACATGTTCGTCGTCTGAGAGAAAAGGTCGAAACTAATCCAAGTGAACCAAAGTATGTTCATACCAAATGGGGCGTAGGTTATTATTATATTCAGAAGTAATAAAGGAATGAAAAGATGCAGAAGGCTTCTAATTTTCTAAGTTTTATAAAAAGTTTAAAATGTCGTCTTATTGCAGGTTCGATTATACTTGCGATTGTTCCTAGCTTGATTGTAGGCTCAGCAATTCTTTTTTCTTATGAAATGAGAGCCTTGTCGATTCGAGAGAGTGAGGTAATGAGTCAGGCTCGTATTATTGCAAACCAGATTGCTACCAGCAATTATATGAGTGGTAACAAGGATAATGTAGATACTCTGGCCGCACAGATTAGTATGCTTACGACCATTTATGATGGACGTATCCTGATTGTAGATGATAATTTCCAGATTATTCATGATACCTACAATCTCGATGATAACAAGACGATTATTTCCGAAGAAGTTATCAAAAGCTTTAAAGGTGAGACCAAACAAAGCTACGATTCTGAGAACAATTACATTGAAATGTCTATCCCAATCATCAATCCAAATGATGAAACAGAAACGATTCTCGGAGTATTAGTGGTAAGTGTTTCTACAGATAATATTCAGTTGAATCTCAGCTATCTGACACAGATTGCAACTGTTATTGTATTCTTGGTGATTTTGGTAGTTAGTTTTACCGGAGTACTTTTATCCATTCGACTGATGCAGCCATTTGCGAAACTATCAGATGCGATTGCAAATATTCAGGGTGGAATTGGTGACGAAGAATTAATGGTAAATGATTATACTGAGACCATCATCATTTGTGAGAAGTTCAATGAAATGATGAGTAAGATTCGTGTGATGGATGAGTCTCGTCAGGAATTTGTATCCAACGTGTCCCATGAGTTGAAGACTCCACTTACTTCGATGAAGGTTTTGGCGGATTCTATTAATAGTATGCCAGATGCACCAGTTGAACTGTATCAGGAGTTCATGGGGGACATTACCAACGAAATCGAGCGTGAAACTAAGATTATTAACGACTTGCTTTCCCTTGTGAAGATGGACAAGACAGCAGCTGCACTCAATATCTCTACCGTGAATATGAATGAGCTATTAGAGCAGATTATGAAGCGCTTGCAGCCGATTGCCGACAAGGCAAAAGTACAGTTGGTGTTAGAGTCCTTCCGTCCTGTTTCAGCAGAAGTAGATGAGGTGAAGCTGACTTTAGCGATCTCAAACTTGGTAGAAAATGCAATTAAATACAACAAAATTGATGGTGAGGGATGGGTACATGTTTCGCTCAATGCAGACCATCAGTATTTCTATATCAAGGTCGAGGACTCCGGAATGGGTATTCCTGAGGAGGATTTGGAACACATTTATGAAAGATTCTATCGCGTGGACAAGTCTCATTCGAGAGAAATAGGTGGTACAGGCTTAGGACTTGCGATTACTAGAAATTCGATTTTGATGCACCGTGGAGCAATTAAAGCTCACAGTGAGGTTGGAGAGGGTACGACTTTTGATGTGCGTATTCCTTTGAATTATATTGCATAGAGGATATAATATGTGGAAAAAGTTAACGTGTTTGCTACTTTCGTTCATGGTTCTTTTGACCTTTACAGGTTGTGGGGAGCGTGAGAAGAAAAAAGGTGAATATCAGATTTACTATTTAAATATGGATATGTCAAAGATTGTGGCTGAGGAATATGATAGCACGGGTGCCGAAGGTGAAGCTCTGATTAAGGAGCTTTTGACCAAGTTACAATCTGCACCAGATTCTTCCAAGCTAAGACAGGCAATTCCTGCAAATATAACGGTCAATAGTTTTAAACTAAATGGTGCGTATCTCTACATTGATTTTAGCAAAGAGTACAAACAGCTTACTCCAACCGAAGAGGTGCTGATTCGTGCGGCGATTGCGAAAACGGTACTTCAGAGTGAAGCGTGCTCTTTGGTTTCATTTACAGTTGATACTCAGCCGTTGCTTACCCATGACGGAACCTTGGTTGGTAGCATGTCAATAGATAATTTTGTGGAGAATCCAGGAAAGCAGATTAACAGTAGTGTAGAAGCTACTCTAACCTTGTACTTTTCAGATAAGACAGGGACTGGTCTTATAAAAGAAACAAGAGATGTACATTACAGTACCAATATTTCCATGGAAAAACTGATTATGGAGCAGCTTATTGAAGGTCCGAAGAAATCAAGTGCGACAGCAACAGTGCCATCTGGAACGAAGCTGATTTCAGTATCAGTGGTTGATGGTGTATGTTATGTTAACCTGAGCGATTCCTTCAAGGGTCAAAATGCAGAAGTGAATGAGGAAATCGTGCTATATTCTATCGTGAATTCACTCACAGAGCTACAGGGAGTCTCAAAGGTTCAGATTTCGGTAAATGGTAGTACGGAAGGAAAACTTCGTTATACCTATGATTTATCGAAGATGTACGAACGTGATACCCAATATATTAAAGAGGAAAAATAATGAGAAAAAGACCGCTTGCTTATGTTGCATGCGTCTTTTTGACAGGCTTGGTCCAGCAACGTTTGGAGGCAAAGGCGTTACTTTTGATGGTAGGGCTATTCCTATTGCTAGAAGCGTGGCATGGGTTAAAGGGAAGAAATTTTAGAAGGGCAGCAGGAAGGAGCCTAGTACTCCTTTCTGCTTTTCTGCTAGGAAGTCTGCATATGCAGCGAGAAATAGATTTTCGCGAAGCATACATGTCAAAAATAGTAGACGGTTGTGAGGTGACCGTCTGGGGAGAACTAGTCAAAACAGAAATCACGGATTATGGGAACCGTGGATTTCTATCGGATTGTTACATCCGTTTGCAGGCAGAGACAATACCCTGCAATGACATCGTGGTGTATACATCAAATGCCCCTTTCGATATCGGGCAAATTTACAAAATTACTGGAAAAGTGAATATGTTTTCGGAGGCACGCAATGAGGGGAATTTCGACTCCTTGCGTTATTATCACAGCTTGAAGATAGATTTTGCAGTGAATGAAGAAGCAAGTGTTTGCCTGGGAGAAAGTACGAATAGCTGGAAAAGCTTTTTATTTTCCTTAAGGAAGAAGTTGGAAAGGGTTTATGAAGCTTGTATGGAGGAAAAAGCAGCCGGTTTCTATCAGGCAATGGTGTTAGGAGATAAGACGGATTTGCAGGAGGAACTGAAAGGTTTGTTTCTAGTTGGTGGGATATCACATATCCTGGCAATCTCAGGATTGCACGTATCTATAATAGGGCGTGGATTGTATCAGCTTTTGCGTCGCATAGGACTGAACTTTGGAATAGCGGGGACATGTGGTGGTGTGCTTTTGGTTTTCTATTGTGTCATGGTCGGCAGTAGTGCTTCGATAGTTCGTGCGGTAGGGATGATGCTCCTTTTCTTTTTGGCACAGTGGCTGGGGCGTAGCTACGATATGTTAAACAGTCTAGGTGGGATGGTGCTGATTCTATTATGGGAAAATCCATTTCTAATAGAGAATACAGGATTTTGGTTTTCGGTGACAGCTCTGCTAGGAGTAGGTTATGTTGGAAAAGAATTAGTTGAGTATGTGAAAGCAGCATCGGAGGATGAAAATAGAAGGAATCGAAAGCTTTTTGATACGAGTGGTTTATGGATGAGTATAGGGATTACACTAACAACGCTGCCAGTTACGGCACTGTCATACTATGAGGTACCAATGTATTCTCCACTGGTGAATTTTATCGTGCTTCCTCTTCTGACACCGGTGTTTTGCCTGGCGGTGATTGGTGGGCTACTCGGAATTTTGTTGTCAGCTCGTGGATTTGTAATACTTTTGTTACTGCCTTGTGAATGGCTGCTAGCGTTTTATGAGTGGGTTTGTGAACTGGTAGCAAAGCTTCCTGGTGCAAGTGTGATATGTGGGAAGCCGGAAAGCTGGCAGGTGGTGTTATATTATGTAGTGTTGTTTGGCGGAGTGCATGTGCTTAAGTATCTACGAGGAAAGGAACTTAGGTCAACAGAAGAGAATAAAAAGAAAAGAACAACAAGAGAGTGGAATCAGCAGTTGTTTTCAAGAAGAAATATGGTTTTGGCTGGGATAATGTTAGCTTGTTGTATGTGCATCTTTATCCCAAAAGCGAAAGCATTCGAAATCACCTTTCTGGATGTTGGACAAGGCGATGGTATCTATATCAGTGCAGGCGATGGGACCTCCTATTTTATTGATGGGGGAAGCTCGAATGTGAAGGATGTGGGCGAGAATCGAATACTACCTTTCTTAAAGTCCAAAGGTGTGAAATCTATTGATTATTGGTTTGTCTCACACTTGGATATGGACCATGTATCAGGATTGTGTGAAATTCTAGAAAAAGGCTACAAAGTAGAACATATAGTGTTATCTGAACTATGTTCAGAAGATGTAGTATGTAACAATTTGTGTTCTGTGGCAAGGAATGCCGGTGCAGAAGTTCTGTACATGGGTGTGGGAGATGTTGTACAGTCGAAGGAGATGGAGATTACCTGCCTAGGTCCGTTGGTGGAAAAGGGCGTAGTGATTGGGAAGGACCGGAATGAGAATTCACTGGTGTTATTGGTCGAGTCAAATGAATGTAAGGCGTTGTTTGCAGGAGATATATCAACAGAGATGGAAGAAGAACTTTGTAGGGCAGGAATACTTGAAGATGTAGATTTATTTAAAGCAAATCATCATGGCTCGAATTATTCAAATAGCACCATGTTGTTCGAGCAAATTATACCAGAATATATTGTTGTATCGTGTGCTATGAAGAATCTATACGGACATCCAGGAGAGGCTGCGATAGAACGCATGAAGGAGTGTGGTGCAGAGATTTTCTATACTATGGAAAGTGGACAAGTGACCTTTCCTTTGATACAATACCCCTATGAAAACAATTGACAATGATATCAAACGACAGGAATTTAAAAAGGTATATCTACTCTACGGAGAGGAGCGTTATCTGATTCGTCAGTATCGTGACAAGCTAAAGAATGCATTGACAAGTCCGGATGATACGATGAATTTTACCAGCTTTGAGGGTGAGGATCTCAATGTAAAAGAGATCATTGACTTAGCAGAGACGCTTCCATTTTTTGCAGACAGACGCGTCATATTAGTCGAGGACAGCAAGTTGTTCAAAAAAGGTGGCGATGAGCTGGGGGAATACATGGACAGTTTGCCAGAGACAACGTACTTTGTTTTCGTTGAGGAGGAAGTGGATAAGCGTTCCAAGCTCTTTAAAGCAGTAGGCAAATGTGGAAATGCGGTAGAGTTTGGCAAGCAGACGGATGAAACCCTGATGAAATGGGTGGGAAGTCGTATTAGTAAAGAGGGAAAAAATATTACCCAGGCGGCCTACCAGAGCTTTATTGCAAAGACTGGAACAGATATGCAGAATATTGAAAAGGAGCTAGAAAAGCTTCTTTGCTATACCTTGGAGAAAGAAGTTATTGAGCCAGAGGACGTAGAAGCGATTACCACAGAGCAGATTAGCAATAAGGTCTTTGAAATGGTGGACGCGATAGCCAGTCATAAGCAGAAGCATGCGATGGATTTGTACTATGATTTATTGGCATTAAAAGAAGCCCCAATGCGTATTTTATTCCTTATTACCAGACAGTTTCAGATTCTGCTGACGGTTAAGGTCATGGGGAATCAGGGGTTTGGAAATAAAGAAATCGCGGCAAAGGCCGGCTGTCCGGAATGGGCGGTGCGAAAGTATCATGGGCAGGCGAAGGCCTTTTCCCTTGACCAAATCAAGCAGGCAATTGCGGATGGTGTGTCCTACGAGGAAGCCGTAAAAACGGGTAGAATGAACGATCAGATGGCGGTCGAAATGTTTATTGTGCAGTATAGCAAAGCGTAATGCACGAAATTAGATACACAGAATTTACCAAGTCGGGTTTTATTGACAAACCTAAGGAAAAATGATATTTTATTATAGGTTAGCAACTACTAACACGTGTTAGCGGTTGCTAATTTTATATTAAAGAGTTAGAGGAGACTAACAAAATGATGATTAATAAACGACTGATAGGTACAGTCGAAGAAAGTAAAAAGTATATTGCTGGGAATGTAGCGTTTCAGTGGGTTTCATTGGGGGCAAACATCACAATGATGGCGAGTATTACAGGATATCTGGCAAAATTGTATGAAAAGACAGCGGCACAGAAGGATATGGGATTTACGATTGGGATTGCGGTAGTGGCAGTACTGATTCGTTTTATCTGTTCGATTGGAGCAAGTCGAATGGGGTATATGTCTTCAAAGGCGGTAAAGAAGACTCTGCGTGAGATGATTTATAAGAAGCTGTTAAAGCTAGGTACATCCTATAAGGAAAAGGTGCAGACTTCAGAAGTAGTACAGGTTGCAGTAGAGGGGGTTGACCAGTTAGAGACCTATTTCGGTCAGTACCTACCGCAGTTTTTCTATGCAATGCTGGCACCGCTGACACTCTTTGTTGTGCTTAGTTTTGTGAACTTTCCATGTGCAATTGTACTTTTGATTTGTGTGCCACTTATTCCAGTGGCAATTGCTGCAGTACAGACCTGGGCAAAGAAGCTTTTGTCAAAATACTGGGGACAGTATACTGCTTTGGGCGATACCTTCCTAGAAAATTTGCAGGGGCTTACCACGCTTAAAATTTATCAGGCAGATGGTTTCAAGCATAAAGAAATGAATGAGGAATCCGAGAAATTTCGTAGGATTACCATGAAGGTGCTTACGATGCAGTTAAACTCCATTACCATTATGGATTTGATTGCGTATGGAGGGGCGGCACTTGGCGTAGTGCTTGCAACAACGCAGTTTGAGAGTGGAAAAGTCGATCTGGCAGGCTGTCTGCTTATTATCCTTTTATCTGCAGATTTCTTTATTCCTATGCGACTTTTAGGATCCTTCTTCCATATTGCGATGAATGGTATGGCGGCAAGTGAAAAGATTTTCCGTCTGCTTGATTTGCCAGAGGAAGATGAAAAGATGATAGAAGCTCCAATGGATTGCACGATTCGTTGCGAGAACGTGCAGTTCTCTTATGAAGAAGACCGCGAGATTCTGCATGGTGTAAATCTTACCTTCCCAAGAGGGAGCTTTACTTCTATTGTTGGGGAAAGCGGGTGTGGAAAATCAACGATAGCCGGCATTTTAATGGGAAGAAACAAAGGGTACGAAGGTTCGGTGACTGTAGGTGGAAAAGAACTTCGAGAGCTTTCAGAAGCAAGTCTTATGGAGAACTTTACTTACATCAGCCATCAGAGCTATCTGTTTAAAGGCACTGTAAGAGACAATCTTTTAATGGGTGCTCCATCTGCAACAGATGAACAGCTTTGGCAGATGCTGGAACGTGTCAACTTGGCGGATTTTATGAGAAACGAGAATGGTTTAGATACCTTGTTACAGGAAAAAGCCTCAAACCTTTCCGGTGGACAATGCCAGCGTTTGGCACTTGCAAGAGCACTTTTGCATGATAGTCCAGTATATATTTTTGATGAGGCAACCTCCAACATAGACGTAGAAAGTGAAAATGATATCATGACAGAAATCCATGCGCTTACGAAGACCAAGACAGTGATTCTCATTTCACATCGTTTGGCAAATGTAATGACTTCTGGTAATATCTATGTCTTAGATAAAGGAAATGTGATCGAAAGCGGCAGTCACGAAGTGCTGTTAGCAAAAAGGAGTGCATATGCGAAGCTTTGGAATGCACAGCAGAGTCTTGAAAATTTTGGAAAGAAAGGTAAGTAATATGAAAAAAAGAAGCGGATTTACAGTTATGATGCGTCTGATTGGTCTGGTAAAGCCACTGATGGGCTTTATGGTTCTGGCAATCCTCATGGGACTTATCGGACATCTTAGTGCAACCTTTATCACTATTTTGGGAGGATATGCGGTTGCAGAGATTTTACAGATTGAAACACCATTTACCTTGACAACAATTTTTATATCTGTAGGTGGATTTGCTCTAGTACGTGGGTTTTTGCGTTATGCAGAGCAAGCTTGCAACCATTTTATCGCCTTTAAGCTTTTAGCTTTGATTCGTGATAAGGTGTTTCAGGCGCTTCGACGCCTTTGTCCAGCTAAATTGGAGGGAAAGGATAAAGGAAATCTCATTTCCGTAATCACCTCAGATATTGAGCTTTTAGAAGTGTTCTATGCACACACGATTTCTCCAATCGCTATTGCGTTATTATTTAGTGTGATTCTATGTGTTTTTATTGGCAGTTTTCATCTGGCATTAGGTGGGATTGCACTGGTTGCGTATATTGTGGTTGGTTTTATTATTCCACTTGTAACTTCTAAATTGAGTGGAGAGGCTGGTATCAAATTCCGTAGCAAATCAGGAGAGTTATCTGCCTTTGTATTGGATAGTTTACGTGGTTTGACAGAAACAATTCAATACGGACAAGGAGTTGCACGACTTGAGAGTATGAATGCACAGACCGATGCACTTTCCGAGGAGGAAGAAAGTCTAAAGCGCACTGCGGGTCGTAATCAGGCAATGACAAATACCATTATTCTTGTCTTTGATTTATTGATGTTATTTACTGCAGCTTTGTTGTATCAGAAGGGCGAAGTAGCGTTCTTGGGCGTATTGATTCCGACGATTGCTTTGATGAGCTCGTTTGGACCAGTAGTAGCATTGGCCGCACTTGGCAGTACTCTGCAGAATACGTTTGCTGCGGGAAATCGTGTGTTGGATATTTTGGAAGAAGCACCAGTTGTAGAAGAAATTACAGGAAAAGAAGAAGTTGCTTTTGCAGGAGCAAGGGCAGAACAGGTGACCTTTGCGTATGGCGAGGAAACTATTTTAGAGGATGTGTCGGTAGAAATTCCAAAGAGTTCTGTGATAGGTATTGTGGGTAGAAGCGGTAGTGGTAAATCTACATTGCTTAAGCTTTTTATGAGATTTTGGAATGTGAAAGAAGGACAGGTGTCGATTTCAGGTACAAGTGTGGAGGACATTAATACTACGAATCTTCGGCATATGGAAAGCTTTGTGACACAGGAAACTCACCTATTTCAAGATAGCATTCGAAATAATCTTCGCATTGCGAAGCTGGAGGCTACTGATGAAGAAATTCAGAATGCCTGCAAGAAGGCCTCTGTACATGACTTTATCATGAGTCTGCCACAGGGGTATGATACACCAGTTGGAGAATTGGGGGATACGCTTTCTGGTGGAGAGCGTCAGAGAATTGGTCTTGCAAGAGCATTCCTGCACGATGCACCGCTTATGCTTCTCGACGAACCAACCAGCAACTTAGATAGCTTAAATGAAGCCGTTATCCTGAAATCCTTAAAAGAAGAAAAAGGTGACAAGACCGTTGTGCTTGTTTCCCATCGTCAATCTACGATGCGTATTGTAGATACAATGTACTCTGTAGAGCATGGTAGATTAAGTTAAGTATGAGCCACAGCTCGCGAGGAATAAAAGAAAACCCGCTAGATGACGGTCTAGCGGGCATATTTTTTAGGGTGATAAAATTGTTTGTTCGTGCTAATTAAGCGATTCCGTTTACAAGTTTTGCTAAACGAGAAACTTTTCTAGCAGCATTGTTTTTGTGGTAAACACCTTTTGAAGCAGCAGCTTCAATAACAGAAGTAGCAGCCTTTAAAGCTTCTACAGCTGTAGCCTTATCGTTAGCAGCAACAGCAGCTTCTACTTTTTTAGTAGCTGTCTTAACTTCAGATCTGATAGATTTATTTCTTGCTGTTCTGATTTCAGCAACTAAGATTCTTTTCTTTGCAGATTTAATGTTAGCCAATTTGTACACCTCCGAATTATTTTCAATTAAAGTTATCTCGTTTATGAGCCAGCTGACACGGACGCCTTGTCATAAACGTACTAAAATAATATAAGCTAGAAAGTAGGCATTGTCAATATCTTTTTTGCAAAAAAATGGGAAAATATTAAGATGGATTGAATTTTTTCTCATACACAAGAAGTGTGCTACATATATTCTTAAGAAGGTGGTGAGACAGTGCGAAAGCTTTTTCTTTTGTTAATAGGATGTAGTCTTGTATGTGTAGGTGCCTACCGTTGGGGAGACACCAGGTGGGAGAGTGCAAAGACAGTCGCGATGGAATATATGTATCGGGAAGTTTCTCAGTTTATGATGCCATGTTTATATGCTTATGAGATAGAAGAAAAAGGAATTGTATATCGGGATGTAGAACGCTTATTTTTGCCGATAGTATCGAATTATAGAATGACGGAATATGTTTGTATGGCGAAAGAGGGAGATGATTTGGGACAAGAAGGAAAGGGAACCCAAATAGAAGAAGGGGAGGTTAATTCCACGGAAGGACAGACATCCGAGGAGCAGGTGCTGTCGCAGGAGGTTGTTGCAAATGGAGCGGAGAATCAGATGAATTCAGCAGATACATCTAATCTAGAAAGTGTTTTTTCGGTAGCAGAGAAGCAGGTAGTTATCAATCGATTAAAGCTACAGGAGTTTGATTATCTGCGTCAGAATTTTTATCAGGTGGATAATACAACTACCATAGGAAGCGAACTGTTAAATGCAACCAAATTTTTGGAAAAGGATATGACGCTTGCACAGGAGGTGGAGGGGCCACAGATTTTAATTTATCATACTCATTCACAGGAAGCGTATGCGAATTCGGAACCGGGGGACTCCTCGACCTCGGTGGTGGCGGTGGGGGACTATCTTGAAGTGCTTTTAGAGCAGAGATATGGAATTGACGTACTGCATCATAAGGGACAATATGATGTGGAAAAAAGAGATAGTGCATACTCGAATGCCTTGCCGGATTTGGAAAGTGTTTTAGAGGAAAACACAAGTATCGAGGTGGTGATTGATTTGCACAGAGATGGGGTGCCGGCAGACAGACACCTCGTGACAGAAATCAATGGAAAACCTACGGCACAGATTATGTTTTTTAACGGATTAAGTAGGACGACCGCCAGCGGAAATTTGGATTATCTGGCAAATCCTTACATAGAGGACAATTTAGCATTCTCTTTTCAAATGCAACTTGCGGCATCGGAATATTATCCGGGATTTGCCCGAAAGATATATTTAAAGGGGTATCGCTACAATATGCACCTGCGTCCGAAGTCACTTTTGATAGAAGTTGGAGCGCAGACGAACACTTTTGAGGAAGCAAAAAATGCGATGGAGCCTCTGGCGGATATTTTGGCAAAGGTTTTACTTCAAAAATCCTATTAAATGTTTTATAATAAAAGAAAAAAATTGGGGGATTCTAATATGATAGATTATGCAGAAGGCAGTGGAAAACAGTATCATACTGGTGTAGGTCCAGAGGATATCGGAAAATATGTAATTTTACCAGGGGACCCAAAGCGCTGTGCAAAGATTGCAGAGCATTTTGATAATGCGGTTTTGGTTGCGGATAGTAGAGAATATGTGACCTATACAGGCACTTTGGATGGCGTGAAGGTCAGTGTGACTTCGACCGGAATTGGTGGACCATCGGCTTCCATTGCGATTGATGAATTGGCAAAATGCGGTGCACACACCTTTATTCGTGTAGGTACCTGTGGTGGTATGCAGGAGCATGTGATGAGTGGGGACGTAGTTATTGCAAATGGTGCAATTCGTATGGAGGGAACCTCGCGTGAATTTGCTCCAATTGAGTATCCGGCAGTAGCAGATTTTGAGGTTACGAATGCACTGGTTGCGTCAGCAAAAGAGCAGGGTATTCCGCACCATGTAGGCGTGGCACAATGTAAAGACAGCTTTTTTGGACAGCATGAGCCAGAAATTATGCCTGTAAGCTATGAATTAGAAAACAAATGGCAGGCGTGGATTCGTATGGGATGCCTTGCATCAGAAATGGAATCGGCAGCACTCTTTATTGCAGGTAGCTTCCTTCGTGTGAGAGTTGGCTCTTGTTTCCTTGTAGTAGCGAACCAGGAACGTGCAAAGCTCGGTCTTCCAAATCCACAGGCACACGATACAGAGCTTGCAATCTGTACAGCAGTAGGTGCACTTCGTAAGCTTATTGCAGTAGACAAGGAAAGTGGTAAAGAAATATAAACTTATAAAGGAATGGGAAATATACATGAACAGATATGAAGAATTGATAGAGATGGCATTAGAAGCAAGAAAGCTTGCGTATACGCCTTATTCAAGATTTAAGGTAGGGGCAGCTTTGCTAGGCAAAAATGGTGTTGTATATAAGGGGTGTAATATTGAGAATGCCAGCTACCCAGCGACGAACTGTGCAGAGCGAACCGCGTTCTTTAGTGCAGTAAGCGAAGGTGTCAAGGATTTTGAGGCCATTGCGATTGTAGGCGGAGCAGAAAAAAGTGCCCAGTTGGATTACTGTGCACCTTGTGGTGTATGTCGCCAGGTTATGAGAGAGTTTTGTAATCCAAAGGAATTTGAAGTAATTGTGGCAAAAAGTATGCAGGAATACAAGGTGTTTACCCTGGAGGAATTACTCCCAGAAAGCTTTGGACCGGAGAATCTTGCTTAACAGAGAGTGTAGTTAACGAGAGAAATTAGATAATAGGAGAAGAAGGAAACGATATGAGCAAAAAGTTTAAGCGTATATTTACAATTGTTGTAGATTCTTTAGGCATTGGAGCCTTACCTGATTCGCCAGAGTTTGGTGATGTTGGCGTGGATACCTTTGGACATATCGCAGAGAAAATGGATTTGGATATTCCAAACCTGCAGAAGCTTGGTATGGCAAATCTGAAGGAATTGCGTGGAATAGAACCTGTGGACAAGCCACTTGGTTACTACTGTGCTATGAAGGAAGCCAGCAATGGTAAGGATACGATGACGGGGCATTGGGAAATGATGGGCATTCATACGACCAAGCCATTTGTTACATTTACAGATACAGGATTTCCAAAGGAACTTATTGACGCGCTGGAAAAAGAATTTGGAAAAGAGGTCATTGGAAATAAATCTGCCAGTGGTACAGAGATTTTAGAAGAATTAGCAGAACAGGAAATATATGAGGATAAAGTCATCGTATATACTTCTGCGGATTCCGTTCTTCAGATTTGTGGAAATGAGGAAACGATGGGCTTAGAGACTCTTTATCGCTATTGTGAATTTGCCAGAGAGCTGACGATGAAGGATGAATGGCGTGTGGGACGTGTAATTGCTCGTCCATATGTTGGTAAGAAAAAGGGTGAGTTCAAGCGTACCAGCAATCGTCATGATTACGCCTTAAAGCCATCAGGAGATACAGCTTTAAATGTTCTAAAAGAAGCAGGATATGATGTAATTTCCGTTGGGAAAATCAATGATATCTTTGTAGGTGAGGGTATTACTGAGGCACACAAATCTAAAACCTCTGTGCATGGTATGGAACAGACTATTGAAATCGCAGGCAAGGATTTTACAGGTCTTTGTTTTGTAAACTTAGTAGACTTTGATGCACTTTGGGGACATCGTCGTAATGTAGAAGGATATGGCAGAGAAATAGAGATGTTTGATGAGAAACTCGGCGAACTGCTTCCACTGCTTACAGAGGACGACCTGCTTATTATTACAGCAGACCACGGTAACGATCCTACCTATACAGGTACAGATCATACAAGAGAAAAGGTGCCATTTTTAGCATATTCACCAGCTTTTGATGGTAGTGGTGCTCTAGAAGAAACGGATACATTTGCCATAATCGGTGCAACGATTGCCGAAAACTTTGGTGTGGAGATGCCAGAGGGCACGATTGGAAGTTCGATTCTTGATAAACTTATTTAAAACAGTTATTTTTGAGGGATGTCGAAAGATATCCCTCATTTTTGTGAGATTATAGTTGCGAAATCTTTTGAAAACACGTAAAATAAAATGGCTTATATAGTTTAATGAGAAAGAGGACAAGATATGTCAGTAAATCAGGATAAAATTCGTAACTTTTGTATTATTGCTCATATTGATCATGGCAAATCCACTCTGGCAGACCGTATCATTGAAAAGACAGGTACGCTGACCGAGCGTGAGATGCAGGCACAAGTTTTGGATAATATGGACTTAGAGCGTGAGAGAGGTATCACCATCAAATCACAGGCTGTTCGTATTATTTACAAGGCAAAAGACGGGGAAGAATATGTTTTTAACTTAATTGATACTCCAGGACATGTAGACTTTAACTATGAGGTATCTCGTAGCTTGGCTGCTTGTGATGGAGCAATTCTTGTTGTAGATGCAGCACAGGGCGTGGAGGCACAGACTTTGGCGAATGTATATCTGGCCTTGGATCATGACTTGGATGTATTTCCAGTTATTAATAAAATTGACCTTCCATCAGCCAGACCAGATGAAATTGCTCAGGAAATAGAGGATGTTATTGGTATCGAGGCTTTGGATGCACCACGTATTTCTGCGAAGACAGGTTTAAATATTGAGGATGTATTGGAGGAAATCGTAGCAAAGATTCCGGCACCAACAGGAGATGCCAGTGCACCTCTTAAAGCACTTATTTTTGATGCACTTTACGACCAGTACAAAGGAGTAATGGTATTCTGTCGTATCAAAGAAGGTACTATTAAGGTAGGTGACCCAATTAAGATGATGGCAACAGGTGCATCTGCACAGGTGGTCGAGGTAGGCTATTTTGGTGCAGGTCAGTTCATCCCATGCGATGAGCTTTCAGCAGGTATGGTTGGTTACTTTACTGCCAGCATCAAAAACGTGGCAGATACTCGTGTGGGTGATACTGTTACCAACTCTAGTCGTCCATGTGCAGAAGCACTTCCTGGTTATAAAAAGGTAAATCCAATGGTTTACTGTGGTATCTATCCAGCAGATAGTGCACGTTATCCAGATTTAAGAGATGCATTGGAAAAGTTGCAGATTAATGACGCTTCCTTACATTTTGAACCAGAAACTTCATTAGCACTCGGATTTGGCTTCCGTTGTGGTTTCCTCGGACTTTTGCATTTGGAAATCATTCAGGAACGTCTCGAGCGAGAATTTGATTTAGATTTGGTCACAACTGCACCAGGGGTTATCTACAAGGTGTACAAGACCAATGGAGAGATGATTGATTTAACCAATCCATCAAACCTCCCAGATCCATCGGAAATTGAATATATGGAAGAACCTTATGTTACTGCAGAAATCATGGTGACAAAGGATTATGTGGGTTCCATTATGACACTATGTCAGGAACGCCGTGGTATTTATATTGGTATGGAATATATCGAAGAAACGCGTGCACTCCTGAAATATGAGCTTCCATTAAATGAAATTATTTATGATTTCTTTGATGCATTAAAATCCCGTTCGCGTGGATATGCATCCTTTGACTATGAATTAAAGGGCTACCAGCGTTCAGAGCTTGTGAAGCTGGATATCCTTATCAATCACGAAATGATGGATGCACTGTCCTTTATCGTATTCAAGGATAATGCGTACGAACGTGGTCGCCGTATGTGCGAACGACTCAAGGAAGAAATTCCAAGACATCTGTTTGAGATTCCAATTCAGGCAGCTGTTGGTGGAAAAATCATTGCGCGTGAAACTGTTAAGGCAATGCGAAAAGATGTGCTTGCGAAATGTTACGGTGGTGATATTTCGCGTAAGAGAAAGCTTCTGGAAAAACAGAAGGAAGGTAAGAAACGTATGCGTCAGGTGGGAAATGTAGAAATTCCACAGGAAGCATTTATGAGTGTATTAAAATTAGATGAAGATTAATATCGAAAAAGGTCCGTTGGACCTTTTTTGAGCATTTTAGAATCTGTTTAAAAGAATTGCGAAAGGAGAGAGAATCCTATGAAAAATTTAGAGCTTTATATTCATATTCCATTTTGCTTTAAAAAATGTGCCTATTGTGATTTTCTGTCCTTTTCTTGTGACGAAAAAACGCAGCTGGAATATGCGGATGCATTGATTCGTGAGATTGAATTTTATGGCCCACAGATGCAGGAGTATCTTGTAAGTACCATTTTTGTGGGAGGTGGCACACCGACCTGGCTTGACGAAGATAAGATGGTAGAGATTTTGGATGCCCTTTATACCTATTTCAATGTTTCGCAGTATGCCGAGGTGACGATGGAATGTAATCCAGGCACCGTAACTGTAGCAAAACTGGAAAAGTATCGCAGGGCAGGCGTAAATCGTCTGAGCATAGGTTTGCAGTCGGCAGATGATGAGGAATTGCAGATTCTGGGACGTATCCACAATTTTGAGAAATTTGTGAAAACCTATGAACTTGCGAGAAGTGTTGGATTTGCAAATATCAATGTGGATTTGATGAGTGGAATACCATATCAGACTGCGGAGAAGTTCTTACATACCTTGCAGAAGGTTGTACGCTTACGACCAAATCATATCTCGGCTTATTCATTGATTATTGAAAAGGGAACTCCATTTTATGATAAGTATAAATTTGATTTGGTGATGCAGGAGGCGGGCAAGGCAACAGAGGTTTTACCTACCGAAGACGAGGTGTATCGTATTACGAAGCTGACGGAGCAGTATTTGGCGAATGCTGGATATGAACAATATGAAATCTCAAATTTTGCACAGCCTGGCTTTGAATGTACACACAATATTGGATATTGGACGAGAGAGGATTATCTTGGTTTAGGTTTGGGAGCAGCCTCCTTGATAGATAATGTCAGATATACCAATGATACAGAATTACATCGATATATAGAGAATTCAAAGACAATCCAAATTGTTCGTTTTGAACAGCCAAATGGTAGTTTTGAATGTGGAACCAATCTGCATATAGAAGCCAACGCGATTTCCCGTAAAGCACAGATGGAGGAATTTATGTTTCTGGGGCTTCGTATGAAGAGTGGAATTACACGTGAACAATTTCAAAACACCTTCGAAATTCCAATCGAAGGTGTTTACAAAGACGTTTTAGAGCGTTTAAAAACAGAAGGCCTTTTAGAGATTTGTGCAGGTCGAATTGCCCTGACGGAAAAAGGCCAGGATTTATCAAACTACGCATTAGCGCAGTTCCTTTTATAGGTGATGAATGAAAATATTATTTGCAATAATTTTATCTTGAATTATGCACCTGTTTGCGTTATGATAGAAAAAATTTGTGTAAAAATAGGAGGAAGAAAATGAGACATTTGATTAGTCCATTGGATTTCTCGGTAGAAGAGTTGGACAAGTTGTTAGACCTTGCCAATGATATCGAGAGCAATCCTGATAAATATGCAGACGCTTGTAAAAGAAAGAAACTAGCTACTTGTTTCTATGAACCAAGTACAAGAACAAGACTTTCGTTTGAGGCTGCTATGTTAAATCTTGGTGGTTCTGTTTTAGGTTTTGCCGGAGCTGATTCTTCATCAGCATCAAAGGGTGAAAGTGTTTCTGATACCATTCGTGTTATTTCTAGTTATGCTGATATTTGCGCAATTCGTCATCCAAAAGAAGGCGCCGCTTTAGTAGCTGCTTCAAAATCAGAGATTCCAGTTATCAATGCAGGTGATGGTGGACATCAGCATCCAACTCAGACTCTTACAGATCTCCTTACCATCCGTTCTTTAAAAGGAAGATTGGACAATATTACAATCGGTTTGTGTGGAGACTTAAAGTTTGGACGTACCGTACACTCATTAATTCATGCGTTAGTACGTTATGAAAATGTAAAATTTGTTCTCATTTCTCCAGAAGAACTCCGTGTGCCAGGCTACATTCGTGAAGATGTATTGAAAGCAAACGGAATAGAATATAAAGAAGTAGAGCGTTTAGAGGATGCTATTGATGAATTAGATGCCCTCTATATGACGCGTGTGCAGAGAGAGCGTTTCTTCAACGAAGAAGACTATATCCGTTTGAAAGACTATTACGTTCTGAACAAAGCAAAAATGGCAATGGCAAAAGACGATATGCTTGTGCTCCATCCACTTCCACGTGTAAATGAAATCGCAGTAGAAGTAGATGATGATCCAAGAGCTGTATATTTTAAACAGGCTCAGTACGGCGTATATGTTCGCATGGCTCTGATTTTGACACTTTTAGGAATCGAGGTGTAGGCGTATGTTGAATATTAGTGGAATTAACGAAGGTTTTGTATTAGATCATATTCAGGCAGGTATGAGCCTTCAGATTTATCATGACTTGAAATTAGACCAGTTGGATTGTACGGTTGCGATTATCAAAAATGCCCGTAGCAACAAAATGGGAAAAAAGGATATCATTAAGGTGGAATGTCCAGTAGAAGCTCTCGATTTAGATATCTTGGGCTTTATTGACCATAATATTACAGTAAATGTAATCAAAGGGGACCGCATTGTTGAAAAAAGAGCACTGACACTTCCATCAGAAGTAAAGAATGTAATCAAATGTAAAAACCCTAGATGTATCACTTCTATCGAGCAGGAGCTTGACCAGATATTCCAGTTAACAGACCCACTCAAAGAAGTGTATCGTTGTAAATACTGCGAAGAAAAGTATATCAATCCTGCTAAAAGAAAAACAAAATAACGAGTTAGATCATAAAGTAAATTATCTAGAAAAAGTAAGAAATAGGGTATGTACTAGTATTAACTGAACACCGTTGAGAACGTCGGTCCTTAGTGAGTAGCGCTTTTGGTGCTACGAACTTAGTACCGCTACGTTCGATATCGAACGAGAGTGAGTGTGAAGTTAATATAGTACATACCCTATTTCGTATTCTTTAGAAAACCTCTTTATGAGCTACCTCGTTAGTTAGAATCCTCTCAAACATAAGTCCGGCTGCCATCCACACAGGAAGGTAATCTAGTCGCACAATCCCATTTACTGCATATTTGGCACCTTCATAGCTCCATGGGCAGGCGTCGAGTTTGGTTAGAAGACTGCCACTTATATATTCGCCAGTCATAATGGCACTGCCATAGAGAAGAGCGCGTGCAGGTGTCGGCCAATGTGATATTTTTGGCGCGATTTCTCCAATGATAGCAGCCATTCCATAGATGGGGAACATCCATGCAGACGTTTTTCCAGTCAATTTTTTATCTTTTTTCCCAAGTGAACCGGCAGAGGTAAAGGCTACTTCCATGCACCATCCCGTTAGGCCGCAGATAATAAAATCTTTTCCTCGCATAAAATTCCTCTTTTCTAATCCAATTTATTAGCATATAAATATAAATGCAATGATTTGCAATCTTCTATATTTTGTCTTATAATCAAATGGAGTATGCATAAATTTTTTATGAGTTTCTCGCAATTTAGTTTTGAGGTGAACCCGTGTACAAATACGCGAATATTATAGTGGATATTTCTCATGAAAAATTGGATAAAACATTTCAGTATCTTGTGCCGGAGGAATTGCAGGCACAGGTGGAGGTTGGCGTGTTGGTGGACATCCCATTTGGAAATCGCTCAATCACCGGATACGTGGTGGAGCTGACAAATGAGGCAGAGTTTGAGGAGAGCCGCCTGAAGCCAATCATTGGGGTGAAACAGGGCAGTGTTCCGATTGAATCCCAGCTCATTGAATTAGCTGGATGGATGCGTGATAATTATGGCGGAACCATGAATCAGGCACTTAAGACGGTAATACCGATTAAGCAGAAAACAAAAGCAATTGAGCGTAAGCGTTTAAAGTTGCTTATTGATAGAGAGGAAGCAATTCATACACTGGCCTTATACGAAGCGAAGCATGCGACTGCGAAAGCCAAGCTTCTTCGCGCACTCATGGAGGATATGATATTAGACCAGTCTCTTGTAACGCAAAAGCTTCATGTTTCAACGAATACGATAAAATCCTTAGAAAAAGATAAGGTAATTGAAATAGAAATTACGAAGGAGTACCGCAATCCAGTAAACCACTTAGAGAGCAAGGGCTATCATCTGACTTTGAATGAAAAGCAACAGGAGATTGTAGATAAGATTACGCAGGATATGGAAGCGGGTGAGCCAAAGACCTATCTTTTAAAGGGTGTGACGGGAAGTGGCAAGACAGAAGTATACATGGAATTGATTGCCGAGACAATTGCAAAGGGCAAGCAGGCTATTGTGTTGATCCCGGAAATCGCTCTTACTTTTCAGACGGTTATGCGCTTTTACAACCGTTTTGGAGATAGGGTTTCGATTATGAATTCAAGGCTTTCTCAAGGGGAGCGTTATGACCAGTATCTTCGTGCAAAAAATGGAGATATTGATATTATGATAGGTCCACGTTCTGCACTTTTTGTACCATTTGAACGTTTGGGGCTTATTATTATTGATGAGGAGCATGAGTCTTCCTATAAGAGTGAAACGATACCTCGATACCATGCGAGAGAAACAGCGATAAAGCGTGCGTGTCAGAATGGAGCCAGTGTAGTTTTAGGTTCTGCGACACCATCCTTGGATAGTTACTATCATGCAAAAACGGGAAAATATGAACTATTAGAGTTGACACAGCGTGTGCAGGAGAAACCTCTGCCAAACTGTGAGGTAATTGATTTAAGAGAAGAATTAAGAAATGGAAACCGTTCTATCTTAAGTGAGCGATTACAGGAACTGATGGAAGACCGTCTCGCGAAAAAACAACAGATTATGCTGTTTATCAATCGTCGTGGCGTGGCAGGTTTTATGTCCTGTCGGGCTTGTGGGCATGTGATAAAGTGTCCGCATTGCGATGTGTCCCTAAGTCAGCACAACAATGGCAAGATGGTGTGTCACTACTGTGGATATGAAGAGCCTGAACCAAGCTTGTGTCCAGAGTGTGGCTCGAAATATATCAGTGGTTTTAAGGCGGGAACGCAAAAGATAGAAGAAATGGTAAGCAAGCGGTTTCCACAGGCCAGGGTGCTTCGTATGGATTTTGATACGACTCGCACAAAGGACAGTTATGAGCAGATTTTACAGGCCTTTGCCAATCAGGAAGCAGATATTTTGATTGGAACCCAGATGATTGTGAAGGGGCATGATTTTCCAAATGTGACGCTGGTAGGTGTACTTGCGGCGGATATGTCTTTGCACATCAGTGATTTTCATGCCGCAGAGCGTACGTTTCAGCTTTTAACGCAGGCTGCGGGCAGAGCTGGTCGAGGTGAGGCACTAGGGGATGTGGTGATACAGACCTATAATCCAGAGCATTATGCAGTACTAACAGCAAAGGCGCAGGATTACGAGGCTTTCTATGAGCAGGAAATTGTTTATCGTCAGCTGGGATTTTATCCACCGATATGGAATCTTTTGGTGGTGATGTGTACCTCACAGCAGGAGGAATTGCTTCATAGGATAAGTGAGAAAATAGTGCTGAGGCTCCGTGGTCATTTAGAGACGGAGAAAGTTTTTGAGAAAAAACGAATTCAGTTAGTGGGGCCAGCGGATGCGACAATTGCAAAAGTAAATGATGTTTATCGAAAGGTCATTTATATAAAGGCACAGGAGTATGAACACCTGGTAGCTTTGAAAAATAGATTAGAATATTACATGAAAGACAACAGGGATTTTCAAAATGTTTCCGTGCAGTTTGATTTTAACCCGATGAGTGGATTTTAAGGAGGAAAGATTATGGCATTAAGAGAAATTCGAGTAGAGGGAGATGCAGTACTTAACAAGGTTTGTAAAGAGGTAAAAGAGGTAACACCAAGAATTCAGGATTTGATCGACGATATGATTGAAACCATGTACGAAGCAAATGGTGTAGGTCTTGCAGCACCTCAGGTGGGAATTTTGAAAAGAATCGTAGTAATAGATGTAGGGGAAGGCCCAATCGTAATGATTAATCCGCGTATCGTGGCACAGGACGGAGAACAGACGGGAGATGAGGGCTGCCTTAGTGTTCCAGGCAAGGCAGGCATCGTAACACGTCCAAATTATGTTATGGCACGTTTCTTCGATGAAGATATGAATGAGTGCGAAGTAGAAGGTGAAGGACTTTTGGCAAGAGCCATCTGTCATGAATTAGACCACTTAGAAGGTCACCTCTATGTAGAAAAAGTAGAAGGTGGACTCCATGATGTAACCTATGAGGTGGAGGAAGAAGAATAAATGAAAGTAGTATTCATGGGAACCCCTGATTTTGCGGTGGGGACGTTAGAAGCGATTATTGAAGCTGGACATGAGGTTGTTTTAGTTGTAACACAGCCAGATAAACCGAAGGGAAGAAGTGGTGCGTTACAGTTTCCGCCTGTCAAGGAATGTGCTGTGGCACATGGAATTGAAGTGTTCCAGCCAGTGAAAATTCGCATGGAAGAAAATGTTGAATATTTAAAAAATTATGATGCAGATATTTTTGTTGTGGCTGCGTTTGGACAGATTTTGCCAAAGAGCATTTTGGATATGCCAAAGCATGGATGTATCAATGTGCACGCTTCGCTGTTGCCAAAATATCGTGGGGCAGCTCCAATTCAGTGGGCGGTTATCAACGGTGACCCAGTGACAGGTGTTACGATTCAGCAAATGGATATCGGCGTAGATACGGGTGATATCATTGTGACAAAGGAGTTGGCAATAGAGGCAGATGAAACTGGCGGCGGATTGTTCGACAAGCTGGCAGCTGTGGGCGCTGAGGCTTGCTTAGAGGCGATGGAGCAGATTGAAAATGGAACAGCAACACGTACACCTCAGAAGCACGAAGAAGCGACACATGTTTCTATGATTAGCAAGGAATTTGGCAATATCGATTGGCATAAATCAGCCGTAGAAATCGAGCGTTTAATTCGTGGTTTAAATCCATGGCCAAGTGCGTATACTAAGCTTGACGGCAAGACCTTTAAAATCTGGAAGGCAGAGGTTGTGGAAGAAAATACGAATGCTGAGCCGGGAACAATTGTTGCAATAGAAAAGAATTCATTGAAAGTGCAGACTGGTGAAGGGGTGTTATCGCTTTTAGAGGTTCAGCTAGAAGGAAAAAAACGTATGGATGCTGGGTCATTCCTACGTGGTTATTCCGTAGCAGAGGGAATTGTGTTGCAGTAAATAATAGAAAAGGAAATTATTCTAAATATTAAGGAGATTAAGTAATTTATGTTTTTTTATGACTGGACCTATATTTTAGTACTTATTGGTGCAGTGATTTGTATGATTGCTTCGGCAAATGTCAAATCCACTTATAAGAAATATGCACAGCAACGTAGTATGACCAATATGACGGGTGCACAGGTGGCAGAACGTCTGTTAAGAGGCGCTGGTTTAACTGATGTAAGAGTGGGACAGGTGGCAGGCGAATTATCTGACCACTATAATCCAGCCACGAAAGTAGTAAATTTATCAGATTCGGTATATGGTTCTAGTTCGGTGGCGGCGATCGGAGTAGCAGCTCATGAGTGCGGACACGCAATTCAACATGCTAGGGGCTATTTCCCTTTGAAGTTTAGAACTTGGTTTGTGCCTGTGGCAAACTTCGGTTCCAAGTTGGCTTGGCCGTTGATTTTAATCGGATTGTTTATTACCTCTGAATCTTCGCAGATGATTATTAATGCTGGAATATTCTTGTTTTCTTTTGCTGTCATCTTTCAGTTGATTACCTTGCCAGTGGAGTTTAATGCTTCAAATCGTGCACTGGTATTGTTGGAGGAACAGGGTATTTTAAGCGAACAGGAATTACCATATACGAGAAAGGTGCTGGGGGCAGCAGCACTTACCTATGTAGCGAGTGCAGCCTCTGCGATTTTACAACTCCTTCGTATTATCATGCTTTTTGGAGGAAGAAGACGAAATGACTAACAGTGTTAGTGTAAGGGAATTGGTTTTAGATATTCTCATGGAGGTCAATGAGAAGGAACAGTATTCTCACTTGGTAATCCGTGATGTGTTAAATAAATATCAGTATTTGGAAAAGCAGGAGCGTGCATTTCTGACTCGCTTGGCAGAGGGGACCATTGAGCATATGCTCGAAATGGATTTTATTATCAATTCCTTTTCAAAAGTAAAAGTGAAAAAGATGAAACCTCTCATTCGAAATTTGCTTCGTATGAGTGTGTATCAGCTCAAATATATGGATTCGATTCCGGATGCAGCCGTATGCAATGAGGCGGTAAAGCTGGCAAGAAAACGCGGTTTTGGACAGTTGCGTGGCTTTGTCAATGGAGTGCTTCGCAATATAGCTAGAGAGCTAGAACACCTACAGTATCCAGATGAAAAATTAGAACCTGTGCGTTTTCTTGAGGTTACTTATTCTGTGCCAGCCTGGATGGTGCAGCAGTGGATTGAAGATTATGGTTATGCACAGACAAAGGAAATCTGTGCTAGTTTTTTGCAGGAGCGTCCGATTACCATTCGTACAAATTTGATGAAAACTACACCAGCAGAACTCAAACAAAAGCTCGAAGCAGAGGGCGTGCTCGTAAAAGAAATCGAAAAGCTGTCCTATGCTTTTGAAATCAGCGGCTATGACTATTTGCAGTCATTAGCAAGCTTTGAAGAAGGGCTGTTTTATGTACAGGATGTAAGTTCTATGATGGTGGCAGAGATTGCGGCACCAGAAAAAGGGAATTATATCATTGATGTGTGTGCTGCACCTGGCGGAAAAAGCTCGCACCTGGCGGAAAAGCTTGAAGGCACAGGCAGAGTGGAAGCAAGAGATTTGACGGAATATAAGGTATCTCTAATAGAGGAAAATATTGAACGTCATGGATTAGAGAATATGAACGCGGTTCAGATGGATGCGACAATCTATGATGAAGCCTCAAAGGAAAAAGCGGATGTACTAATTTGCGATTTGCCATGCTCTGGACTTGGGGTTATGGGCAAAAAGACAGATATACGTTACAAGATGACAGCAGAGAAGCAGGAAGAGCTCGTGAAGTTTCAAAGACAGATTTTGGATACGGTACATACTTATGTAAAGAAAGGCGATACGCTCCTTTACAGTACCTGTACCATCCATAAAGAAGAAAATGCGGGCAATGTAGCCTGGTTTGTAGAAAAATATCCAGAGTTTGAGATAGTGTCTAGTGAGCAGATGTTCCCGGGCGGTGAATATCATGATGGATTTTATATTGCAAAGCTACGCCGCAAGGGATAGATAAAAACAAATAAGAGGAAGTTATATGACGGAAAAGATAGATATCAAATCTCTTAATCAAAAGGAGTTGACAGAGTTTGTTCAGTCATTGGGCGAAAAGGCATTTCGCGCGAAACAGATATATCAGTGGATTCACGAGAAGCAGATTGACTCCTTCTCAGAGATGACGAATATTTCGAAAAAATTAATAGCAGATATAGAAGCACAGGCGTATTTAACCTGCTTACATAAGGAGGAGGTTCAGGTGTCCCAATTGGACGGGACCAGAAAGTATCTCTTTTTATTGGAAGATGGAAATGTTATTGAGAGTGTGTTGATGCGTTATAAGCATGGCAACTCGGTGTGTATCTCCTCGCAGGTAGGATGTCGCATGGGGTGTCGTTTCTGTGCATCAACATTGGATGGTCTGGTGAGAGGCTTGACGGCGGGTGAAATGCTCGACCAGATTTATCAGATAGGCAAGGATATTGGAGAACGCATATCCAATGTTGTCGTGATGGGAACTGGTGAGCCACTTGATAACTATGATAATCTGTTGAAATTCATAGAACTTTTGACTGACGAACATGGGTTAAATATTAGCCAGAGGAATCTGACGGTATCTACCTGTGGGATTGTACCTAGAATGAGAGAACTTGCAGAGGAGAAATTGGCGATTACCTTAGCCTTATCTCTGCATGCGTCTAATCAGACGAAGCGTTTGGAGCTTATGCCCGTGGCAAATAAGTATGATATCCACGAGGTGATTGACGCTTGTAAATATTATTTTGAAGTGACAGGCAGACGCATTACCTTTGAATACAGTCTGGTGGGTGGCGTCAATGATACGGATGAGGATGCGAGAGAGCTTTCGCAGCTTATCAAAGGAATCAACTGTCATGTGAATCTTATTCCGGTTAATCCAATTAAAGAACGAGATTATGTGCAGTCCAACGCAAAGGTAATCGAAGCCTTTAAAAACAAGCTGGAAAAGGCAGGTATCAATGTAACGGTCCGACGTGAGATGGGCAGAGATATTGACGGAGCCTGTGGGCAGCTTCGTAAACGTTATAAGGATTCTGGTGGCAAATAATAAAATTTTGGAAAAGAATTACAGGGGCAGGCGTCTAACGCTTGCCCTTTTATTTATTGTATGATAAAATTATAAGATGAATTTAGTATGCGTGGTACTATGCCCTGCATACGATTATACAGAAAGGACAGCGAAGGAATGAAGACGTTTTCCGTTACGGACACAGGAGTCTTGCGTACGATGAATCAAGACTACTGCTTTTCTTCGGACACTCCTATTGGCAATCTGCCAAATCTCTACATCGTTTGCGATGGTATGGGTGGACACAAGGCTGGTGAGTATGCTTCCAGATACACGACACAGCGTATCGTGGCACATGCTTCGAGAAGCCGCTCTGAAAATCCTGTTCGTATTTTGCGAGATGCCATTCAGAAGGCGAATGAGATTTTGGTGATTGAATCCAGAGAGGATGTAGAAAAGCAAGGCATGGGAACGACTGTTGTGGCAGCCACCATTATAGACCACAGAATGTATGTGGCAAATGTTGGTGATAGTCGTTTGTATGTAATCGGTGAGACAATTGAACAGATTACCAAGGACCACTCCTATGTAGAGGAAATGGTACGAATGGGCAAGGTGAATCGTGAAGATGCGAGAACGCATGAAAAGAAGAACGTTATCACTAGAGCTGTTGGTGCAATCGAGAAAGTCAAATCTGACATTTTCGAAGTAGATTTAAAGGATAGCGATACCGTACTCTTATGTACAGATGGACTATCCAATATGGTAACTGATGACCGTATCGCCCAGATTGTTATGTCATCCTCCGACACAGAGGAAATAGCAAGAAGCTTGGTCGAAGAAGCAAATAAAAATGGTGGTAAGGACAATATCACAGCTGTTGTTTTAAAGCCATACATAGATGAGGTGAAATAGAATGTTAACAGAAGGAATGTTTTTAGTAGACAGATATGAAATTTTAAGTAAGGTTGGCGCAGGCGGAATGTCTGACGTTTACAAAGCAAAGGACCACATCCTTGGTCGTGTAGTAGCTATCAAGGTGTTGAAGTCTGAATTTTCCGAGGACATCAACTTTGTGACAAAGTTCCGTACAGAAGCACAGTCGGCAGCAGGTTTGGAACATCCAAATATCGTAAATATTTATGATGTAGGAAGCGAAAGTGGATTACATTTTATCGTAATGGAATATGTAGAGGGGATTACCTTAAAGACCTATGTTGAGAAAAAGGGACAGCTTTCTTTCAAAGAAGCGACCAGTATTGCAATTCAGGTAGCAAGAGGTATTGAAGCTGCTCACAACAAAGACATTACTCACAGAGATATCAAGCCACAAAATATTATGATTTCTACAGATGGTAAGGTAAAAGTAACGGATTTTGGTATTGCAAAGGCAATCAGCTCCAATACCATCAGTTCCGATGCAATGGGTTCTGTACATTACGCATCTCCAGAACAGGCTAGAAATGGTTTTATTGATGGTAGAAGTGATATTTATTCCTTAGGTGTAGTAATGTATGAAATGGTAACTGGGCGTGTGCCATTTGATGGCGAAACAACAGTCGCAGTTGCTATCCAGCACTTACAGGAAGAAATGGTAGAACCAAGTGTTTATGCAGAGGATCTTCCAATCAGCTATGAAAAGATTATTTTGAAATGTACACAGAAGAATCCAGAACGTAGATATCAGGCAGTGGCAGAATTATTAGCAGATTTACGTCAGGCACTGGTTACACCAGATGAAGATTTTGTTGTTATTGCGCCAGTAGTAATGAGCGATACACGTATCATTAATGGTGATGAACTCGATACCATTCAGAACACAGCAGAAGATTCTGATTTGGAAAGTGAAACAGGATTTGCATCTTCCGAGGAGGGAGAAGATGGTGAAGCTGGCGAATTCGACGAGGAGGATGAAGATGCTACAGGCTTCCTTGATCCAAAGGTAGAAAAGATTGTTACTATTGGTGGTATTGCACTTGCAATTCTTATCGTAGGAATTATCGTGTTCTTAGTAGCAAACGGAATCTCAAATGCGATGAAATTTGGTAAGGATGGCACAGAGGATTCACAGGTGACAGAAACTCAGTTAGATACGGAATCTGATGTAGAGCAGGTAGAGATGATTGATATCCTTGGAATGAGTGCTGAAGAGGCAAAGCAGAAATTACAGGAAATCGGTCTTGAAATGGAAGTAATGGCTTCAGATGATAGCACAGACAAACCAGATGGAACTATCCTTGATCAGAGTGAGAAAAAGGGCAGCATGGTAGACAAGGGAAGTATCATTTCCGTTGTTATTGCGGGTGAAAATACAGACTTAACTTTAGTTGCAGTTCCTGATGTTACAGATTTAGATGAAGCAGAAGCAGAAAGTAAATTAAAGGAAAAAGGTTTCCTTGTAACAAAAGAATACAAGGTACATGATACTGTAGAAGAAGGTAAGGTTATTTCACAGGACCCTGAAGCGAATGAAAAGAAAACCAAAGGTTCTCGTATCACAATCGTAATTAGTGAAGGTCAGAATACCAAGACTGTACCAGCGAACTTGATCGGTAAGTCAGAAAGTGAAGCAATCAAGGCATTAGAGGACCTTGGATTTGTTGCAAATGTTGTTACACAGACAAGTAATGATGCGTATCCAGCAGGAACTGTATTCAAGGTGGATGGTGCAGGAACGCAGAAAGCGATTGGCAGTGTTATTAATGTATATGTAAGTAATGATGAAGCAAAAGTAAAGATTCCAACCGACTTAGTTGGAAAGACACAGGCGCAGGCAGAAAGTGCATTGAAAGACTTAGGCTTCTTCGTACGTGTTGTAGATGATACGACTAGCACACAGGCAGCTGGAACTGTTACACAGGTAGAAATGGCTGGTAAGGAAGTAGAAGAAGGTAGTACAGTAACTATCTATGTAAGTAAAGGTGCTCCAGAGCCAAGTGAGTCAGAGTCAACAACACCAGAACCAACACCAGAACCAACACCAGAGCCAACACCAGAGACAGGAACTGGTACAGGTGAGACAGGTACAACTACCCCTTAATAAAGGTTGTAAAGTGACAGGTAAATAATGCAAGGTAAGATTGTAAAAGGAATTTCCGGTTTCTACTACGTTCATATAGTAGAAACCGGAATTTATGAATGTAAGGCAAAGGGAGCCTTCCGTAATCAGAAAATTAAGCCTCTTGTAGGAGATAATGTAGAGATTGCGGTGATTGATGAAGAAAATAGAAAAGGCAATGTCGAGTCTATTCTTTCAAGAAAGAATGAGTTGATTCGACCAGCCGTTTCCAATATTGATATGGCACTGGTGATTTTTGCAGCAGCGAAACCTGACCCGAATTTCAATCTTTTGGATAGATTTCTATGTATGATGGAATATCAGAAGGTGCCAGTGATGATTTGTTTCAATAAATGTGATTTGGTGACAGAGGAGCAGAAACAGGAGCTTGAGGCAATCTATAGGCCAGCAGGCTATGAGGTGCTTTTTACGAGTGCCAAGGCAGGCGTTGGACTGGACGAGCTGAGAGCCCTTTTGCAGGGAAAGACTACAACTGTAGCAGGCCCTTCGGGAGTTGGGAAATCCTCGCTTATCAACCAGCTTCAAGATACGGTATACATGGAAACGGGCAAGATTAGTGAGAAGATTGAACGTGGTAAGCATACGACACGCCATTCGGAGATTATTCCGTTGGGAAATGATTCGTATATAATGGATACACCGGGTTTTAGTTCTATGGATATCCCGGGTTTTGAGAAAGAGGATTTGTGGACATGCTATCCAGAATTTTTAGAGCATGAGCCTTATTGTAAGTTCCAGGGTTGCAGCCATATTAACGAGCAGAATTGTGGAGTGAAGGATGCACTGGCAGAGGGACAAATCAGCCAGGTTCGATACGATAACTATGTACTGCTTTACAATGAAATGAAGCAGTTCAAAAAATATTAATTACTGTGTTTAAGACAACGGAGGAAGAACATGAATTGTTTATCACCATCTATTTTAGCAGCAGATTTTAGCAAGTTAGGCGAGCAGATTCGCATCATTGATGAAGCGGGTGCACAGTACGTGCATATTGATGTTATGGACGGCAAGTTTGTGCCTAGTATTTCTTATGGAATGCCAGTAATCAAATGTATTCGTCCATGCACAGAGCGTGTATTTGATGCCCATCTTATGATTGAAGACCCAGACCGCTATATTGATGAGTTTGTAAAGGTTGGTGCAGATATCATCACGGTTCATGCAGAAGCATGTACACACTTAGATAGAACAATAGAAGCAATTAAAGAAAAAGGAGTGCTTGCAGGCGTGGCAATCAATCCAGCTACTCCAGTATGCCAGATTCTTCCTATTCTTCATAAAGTAAATATGGTGCTCATCATGTCGGTAAACCCAGGCTTTGGCGGACAAAAGATGATTCCATATACCATCGAAAAGGTTCGCGAGTTAAAGAAAATCATCGATGGAAACGGGTATGAGGTAGACATTGAAGTAGACGGTGGTATTACCTTAGAAAACGTGGAGCAGTTCCTAGCAGCAGGTGCCAATATCATCGTGGCAGGAAGCTCTGTATTCAATGGAGATATCGAAGAAAATGTAAAATGTTTCTTGGATAAATTGAATGCGTAATATGAAATGTGTTATTATCTCTGGCGGACATATCGAGGATGCGTTCGCTTTGGAATGGTTACAAAAGAATAAGTATGATTGTTTAATTGCTGCAGATTCGGGGATGGATTTCCTATATCGTAATGATATAGTGCCAGATGTGATTGCAGGAGATTTTGATTCGGTTGCGTCGGAAAGTTTGGAACATTTTTCAAGGATAGATGCGGTGGAAATGCTGCGTTTGAATCCAATCAAGGATGACACAGATACAGAGTTTGTAATTCGTGAAGCTATCAGACGTGGAGCGAAAGAGATTACAGTGTTAGGTGCGACAGGAACACGATTAGACCATGTGCTTGCAAATGTGAATTTACTCGGAATTGGGTTAAAAGAGAATGTTTCGATTGCATTAGTGGATGCACATAATCGCATTCGTATGATTTCGGATAGGTTAGAGATTAAAAAGGATGAGCAATTTGGTTCATTTGTATCCATTTTACCAGTGAAGGGAGATGCAAAAGGCGTAACTTTGGAGGGAATGAAATATCCTTTGGAGAATGCTTATGTAGCATGTTTTTCATCGTTGGGTGTGAGTAATGAAATAACAGCTGAAAGAGCAACGATTTCTGTAAAACAGGGTGTATTATCTGTGATAGAATCGAGGGATTAGATAGAATGAAATATGTTGTGAAAAAGAGAAATGTAGTAGCATGCATGACAGGATGGATGTTAATTCTACTTTTTGGAGTTGTGAATTTGTGCATTTTATGGGCATGGAGTGTGGAACCGTCTCTTTTAAGAGGACCTGTAATCGCATGGTTTATATTGGGGACAATAATGGTTTTGTTTGGAGTGCTTTATGTATTATATGCTACAAGACCAAAAATTGTGGTAAAGGGAGACGAAATTAGCATTTACCGTTTTTTTAAAGCCAAAAAGATTGCGTCTATAAGAAGAATTAATGGTCGTTATGCTGCGCCCTATACTGAAGAAAGTACCGAAAAGTTGATATATCGTTCACTTAAAGGTGTGCCTGGCAGGCGATTGATTGCGAAACTGATTGCATCTACGGAGAAGTGGAAAAAAGAACAGATGGCGAAGCTGACTTACTATGCGAATGGCGAAGAAGTCATGACGATACATACAGGCATGAAGAATGCGATACAGTTAGATTGTCAAATTTTGGATAGCCTTGAGATGAATTGGGGATATGAATTTGATGGTTCGGATGTCATGGGAGAGGTTCCTGTTGTAGAAAAAATTCAGGTATCAGCAGCAAATTTACGTCATTTTACAGATGAAAAAGAGGCGGAAAAATATTTAAAGAAGATGATAGTAGTTGAGGGTTCTGCGAAGGGAACCACGCTATTTTTCTTGATTGGTTTTATGTTGTTTTTAATAGAGTTTATGACGGTTCATTTTCTTGGTGATGAAATTTCACTAGCGTTGTTGTGTATCTTTGGTTTTATGGCTTTGCTTATGTTATGTATGTGGTTGTTACAAGCATATACAAAATCAAAGAGTATCAAACTGTTAAAGGTCAGACAAGAGATTGCTTTAGCAGCAAATCAGTTGTATGCTTTAGGTGGACTTGGAAAAAAGAAAGATAAATTAAAAATTACTCCAAACTTTGTTTTTTCAAATTCAGCACCAGGGATTGCGCCTTTAGAGGAAATTATCTGGGTATATGTAAAAAACAGTGAGAATGTCAACGAAGTTTGTACTGGCTTAAGGGATGGCAGAATACTTACAATCGCAAGATACAAGACGGATAGTGGAGCACAGGAAGCTGCTGCCTATAATATTCTTTACGACTATTTGGCAGAAGCAAATATTTTATGGGGATTTGGACCACAACAGCAGGCGATTTATGATAAGTTTACAGGAAGAAGAAAATAAAAGCGAATAACTAAAATACCCCTATGCACTTATTGTGCATAGGGGTATTTTTATGTAAAGGAATTACACTTAAAACTACATTACTAAGAAAGTACATGTTCCTGGTGCAAGTTCGATTGTACCAGATGCCTTTTCGCCTTCCATTGCTGGGAGTTCGTCATTTTCACCTAATGTAAGTTCTTTACCATTTAAGTAGATTGAAGTGTTGCGAACGTTGCCGTTGCCACAAAGTGTGTAACGAAGTGCTTCTTTTGGTAATTCTACTTTTGTAGTGTCTGTAAGAGAGTTGTTGATTACTAAGTATACACAACCGTCTTTTCCGTCTTTACGAGAGTGACAGAATACGTGAGCACCTTCCTGGATAGCGATTTCAGAATCATATACAGTAGTACCCATGAGTCTGCTCCAAAGGAGTACTGCAAAGTAGTTTGGTCTTGGTTCAAATGTACCATGTTTTAACCAACCATAGTCAGATGAAGCAAGTGTATTGTGGAAGATGATACCATCTGTAATAGTTGCGAATGTTCCAAGTTCGTTTAATGTACGGAAAACATCAAGGTATGTAGAAGCCCATTCACATCCGCCGCCGCCTGCGTCACCAGATTCAGTAACCCACATCTGAGCGCCAGGAGCATATTCGTCACGATATGGAACGTTTGCTAAAGCTGTGTAAGGTGCAGCGTCAAGGTATGCTTCGCTAGCAGCTTTTGCTGGTGACCAATGTACGAATGGTAATGTTGTGATACGTCCAGATACACCATTGTAGTAGTGGTAGCTGTAAACGTCCATTGTTTCTTTTGAGCCTTTAAGTAAGTTGATAGTAGCCATAGAGCTTGTGAGTTTTTTCATGATACCCTTTTCAGTATCAATTTTGCCCATTTTACCACAACCTACAGAACATGGACCTACTACTAAACATTCTGGATAGTTTTCGTGTACCCATTTTGTAAAGATATCCTGGTCACGAATAAAGTCCGCGAAAGTATATCCTTTTGGGGCACCAGAATAAGCTAAGAGGTTTGGTTCATTCATAAATTCTACAGCTTCAATTGGAACGCCATATTCTTTACTGAAATCGAAGATAAGTTTTGCCTGTTCTGGATTCCATGGTTCGTTTGCTGCGTGGATACCATCACAGTTTGCTACAGAGATAAGTAATTTGCCATCTACTGCTTTTACAAAGTCAAGTAAGTTTGTCCACTGATCTTTTGTAAGAACACTGTCAAATCCTTCTGGAGCAACACCGTTTGTGTGTCCGTCGAAGTCGTAATAAGTCTTTGTAGACCATGTACCAGATACACGAATCCATACAGAACCGAGTTCTTTTGCGAGTTTAATAAGACGTGGGTTTGTTGAGTCGATTGGGTCATACCACTGATGCATTTCGTCTTTTTTTCCGAAACTGATAAGTGGAAATCCTTCAGTTCCTTCAATCTGTCCTTTGGTATATGCTTTCCAGAATGTACCACCAGTTACTTCTGTCATTTCGATGTTGTAAGACAAAAGTTTTTCATCAATTGT
>X42_Goitered_Gazelle__coassemble_32_pt1 | contig 50326 bp, 51 predicted proteins | sample X42_Goitered_Gazelle__metabat2_low_PE_005 | metagenome-assembled genome bin X42_Goitered_Gazelle
TTGAATCTTTCAAGGTTTTCACTGTTTAGTTATCAATGTTCGTTGCTGTTGTTTTCGCGACAGCTTGATTAGTCTACCATGCACGAGTTACAAAGTCAATACATATTTTCGTCTTTTTTTAAAATTATTTTTAGAAAAAAGAGCGGAGAAGGAGGGATTTGAACCCTCGCGCCGGTTTCCCGACCTATACCCTTAGCAGGGGCACCTCTTCGGCCACTTGAGTACTTCTCCAAAGGTATTCTCACGTATTTACTTACTCGCGTACGTGACGCATTGTTTATTCTACTAAAAGGTAACTTGTTTGTCAATTAAAAAAATTAAATTTTTATATTTATTTTTCTAATAATTTTTTTATCACAAGATGTTGTATTTATAACTTTTATAAAGCACAAAATTCCTCTTTCACTTTGTCATATAAATTGTTTCCTTTACAGTCAATTACCACGATGACAGGGAAATTCTCAACCTCAACTTTTAATATGGCTTCTGCCCCTAAGTCTTCATAACATATAACTTGTGATTTTTTAATACATTTTGAAAGAAGTGCTCCTGCTCCTCCAACTGCTGCCAAATACACTGCCTTATTTCTAATAATGGCATCTATCACCTCTTTGGAGCGATGGCCTTTTCCAATCATTACTTTTTGACCAAGATCTAAAAGCTGTGGTGCATACTTATCCATGCGTGTTGCAGTTGTCGGGCCGGCAGATCCAATTGGATGGCCTGAGCGTGCAGGTGAAGGTCCCATATAATATATAGTAGAATCTTCTATATTTATAGGTAGTGTTTCTCCTCTCTCCAATGTTTCTATCATCCTTTTGTGTGCGGCATCACGAGCTACATATATTTCTCCTGAAATATAGACATAATCACCTATCTTTAGTTCATTCGTCTTGTCTTCTGTGATTGGCGTTCTTATTATTTTATTCTCTAACATTCTTTATATTTCCTCTTTTTTCTAAATTTCATACTATTTTTCTATAAATTTATATTTTTGGATGATACTCTGTCTTTCGTATAAAAAATATAACTTATTTTATAATCCTTATATTTATAGAAGAAACAGATTTAGATTTCTCTTACGGAATGTCTGTTCACATGACAACAAATATTGACTGCAACTGGAAGGCCAGCGATGTGTGTTGGATAGGTATTGATATTGACTGCTAGTGCTGTAGTAGTACCTCCTAGTCCTCCTGGTCCGATTCCAGTTTTGTTAATTTTTTCTAGCAGCTCTTTTTCCAATTCAGCGATATATGGTATCTCAGAGAATTCATTTACAGGGCGTGTCAGCGCCTGTTTTGCTAGAATAGCACATTTTTCGAAGGTTCCTCCGATTCCTACTCCTATTACCATAGGTGGACACGCGTTTGGACCAGCTTCTTGAACTGCCTTAAAAATTACTTCCTTAACACCCTCTATACCATCGGCTGGTTTTAGCATGAATACTCGACTCATATTCTCGCTACCGAATCCCTTTGGTGCAAAAGTAATTTTTACTTTATTTCCTGGTACAATAGAGTAGTGAATCACGGCAGGTGTGTTATCTTTCGTATTTTCACGAAGAAGTGGATCTCCTACGACTGATTTACGGAGATACCCTTCTGTATACCCCTGCCTAACCCCTTCATTGACAGCATCTTCCAAAAGCATTCCTTCAAAATGTACATCCTGTCCTATTTCAATAAAAAAGACTGCCATTCCTGTGTCCTGACAGATTGGTATCATTTCTGAGGAAGCTATGTCTAGATTTTCTTGAAGCTGATAGAGTATTTTTCTCCCAAGGCCTGATTTTTCTTTATCTTTAGCTCGATATAATGCTTCTATCATATCTGTTGATAGATAGTGATTAGCCTCTATACACATTTCTTTAATTACTTCTATAATTTTTTCTGTTTTTATATTTCTAATCATAATCTTCTATATAAAACCTTTTCTATTTTAAATCGGCAGGCGTTAGCCTGCCGATTCAAGAATTTTTTAAGTTTATTCATTTGTTTTTGAAGTTTCATTTCCAACATTTTCAACTTCAGATTCCACTATAACTTCTTCATCATTCATAAGAGTTTTCTCTTCTCTTACTTTTGCGATACTTGCAACAGTTACACCATCTTTTAAGTTGATAAGTTTTACACCTGAGGTCACACGGCCAAGTAGTGCTGTATCTTTTACTTTGATACGAATGATAATGCCTTCTGTATTGATAAGCATTACTTCATCTTCTACTCCTACTGCTTTTACACCTACAAGATTTCCAGATTTTTCTGTAATCTTATAACATTTTACACCCTTACCACCACGGTTTTGTGGAGTGAATTCAGAGGTTAATGTACATTTACCTAAACCTTTTTCTGCTACTATCATAACAGAATCACCCTGGCTAGCAGTCTGCATTGCGATAACTTCATCACCTGGTACAAGGTTCATACCGATAACACCCATAGTTGTACGACCAGTTGTTCTTACATCTGTTTCATGGAAACGGATACACTGTCCATATTTAGTAAACATTAAGATGTCATCTGTATTATCTGTAATCTTAACTTCGATTAATTCGTCATCCTCACGTAAGTTAATTGCAGCAAGACCCGTTTTACGAATATTTGCGTAATCTGTAACTGGTGTCTTCTTAGCAATACCTTTTTTGGTAGCCATGAAGAGATATTTTTCTTCTTCATATTCCTTAATAGGAATCATAGCAGTAATCTTTTCCCCTGGCTGAAGTGGAATCAAATTGATAATCGCAGTTCCACGAGAGGTACGGCTTGCTTCTGGAATTTCGTAAGCTTTAATTCTGTATACGCGACCAGTATTGGTAAAGAACATGAGGTAATGATGTGAGGTTGTCATCATCATTTCTTCTATATAATCATCCTCAATGGTTTCCATTCCTTTAATTCCTTTACCTCCACGATTCTGTGCTTTGAAGTTGTCAATACTCATTCTCTTGATATAACCAACCTTTGTCATTGTAATGACAGCGTTTGTTACTGGAATCAATTCTTCCATAGAAATATCGTATTCATCAAAACCGATAGAAGTATTGCGATCTTCACCGTATTTATCAGCAATCACCATAATTTCTTCACGGATAACTCCGAGTAATAGTTTGTTATCCGCAAGAATTGCTTTTAATTCGCTGATGCGTTTCATAAGCTCTGCATATTCTGCCTCTAGTTTTTCTCTTTCCAATCCAGTCAGAGCTTTCAGACGCATATCCACAATGGCCTGTGCCTGTGCATCGGATAATCCGAAGCGTTCCATCAGGTTTGCTTTTGCATCAGCAGTTGTACGACTACTGCGAATAATAGAAATTACTTCATCAATATTATCTAAAGCAATGATTAAGCCCTGTAAAATATGAGCTCTTTCTTCGGCTTTATTTAAATCGTATCTAGTTCTTCTTGTAATAACTTCTTTCTGATGATCCAAATAGTGACTTAACATCTGCTGTAAGTTCAGTACTTTTGGTTCATTATTTACAAGTGCAAGATTGATAACACCAAATGTGTCCTGCATCTGTGTATGTTTATAAAGAAGATTGAGTACTACAGTTGGGTTTACATCACGACGAAGTTCTATACAGATACGCATACCTTCACGGTTGGATTCGTCACGTAAATCTGTAATACCATCAATCTTTTTATCTTTATGTAATTCCGCAATTTTCTCGATTAATCTTGCTTTATTCACAAGATATGGAAGCTCTGTTACTACAATACGGTTTTTACCATTTTGCATTGGTTCAATATCGGTAACTGCACGAACACGAATTTTACCACGACCCGTACGATATGCTTCATTGATTCCCTGCGTACCAAGAATGATACCGCCGGTTGGAAAATCTGGTCCTTTTACAATATCAATTAACTCATCAATTTCAGTAACCTTATCTTCTATTTCATTGTCGATGAGTTTTACCACTGCGTGAATCACATCGCGTAAGTTGTGTGGTGGAATATTGGTAGCCATACCTACCGCAATACCAGTTGTACCGTTTACCAAAAGGTTTGGATAACGAGAAGGAAGAACTGTTGGTTCTTTTTCTGTTTCATCAAAGTTAGGTACAAAGTCTACGGTATCTTTACCTATATCCTCAATCATCATCATGGAAATTTTGCTAAGGCGTGCTTCTGTGTAACGCATCGCAGCTGCGCCGTCACCATCCACGGAACCAAAGTTACCATGACCATCTACAAGTGGACAACGAAAAGACCATGGCTGAGCCATGTTTACAAGTGCTCCATAGATTGAGCTGTCACCATGTGGATGGTATTTACCCATTGTGTCACCGACGATACGTGCACATTTACGGTGTGGCTTATCTGGAGTATTATTAAGTTCAATCATAGAGTATAAAACTCTACGCTGAACTGGTTTTAAACCATCTCTAACATCAGGTAAAGCACGACTAGCAATAACGCTCATTGCATAGTCGATGTAGGAGGTTTCCATAGTTTTCTTTAAATCGACCTGTTGAATTTGATCAAAAATCTTATCATCCATTCTATTAGAAATCCCCTTTCCTTATATATCTAAATTTTTAACGTATTTTGCGTTTGCTTCGATAAATTCACGTCTAGGTTCTACCTTATCACCCATAAGTGTTCTAAAGGTAACGTCAACTTCTGTTGCACTATCTTCATCAATAATAACCTGTTTTAAAATACGTTTTTCTGGGTCCATAGTGGTTTCCCAAAGCTGGTCAGCATCCATTTCACCAAGACCTTTGTAACGCTGAATCTTGTTATTTGAATCACGACCTACTTCGTTAATAATTGCTGCCAATTCTTCATCACTATAAGCATAATAAACCTTTTTATTTTTTTCCAGCTTGTAAAGTGGTGGAGTTGCAAGATAAACATAACCTTGCTTTATAAGTTCTGGCATAAAACGATACAGGAAAGTGAGCATAAGTGTAGCAATATGCGCACCATCAACGTCAGCATCTGTCATGATAATAATCTTATGATATCTGAGTTTACTGATATCAAACTGGTCATGGATACCTGTACCAAAAGCAGTAATCATAGCTTTGATTTCTGCATTATCATAAATGCGGTCAAGTCTGGCTTTTTCTACATTTAAGATTTTTCCACGAAGTGGCAAAATTGCCTGAGTTGCACGACTTCTGGCTGTTTTTGCAGAACCACCCGCTGAATCGCCCTCTACGATAAAGATTTCGCAATTTTCTGGGTTTTTGTCGGAACAATCGGCAAGTTTACCTGGAAGTGAAGTTCCTTCTAAAGCTGTTTTTCTTCTTGTCATGTCACGAGCTTTACGAGCAGCTTCTCTTGCTCTCTGCGCAAGCAGCGATTTTTCACAAATATTTTTACCTACTGCAGGATTTTGTTCCAAAAAATAAGTTAATTTTTCAGAAACAATGGATTCTACTGCACCACGTGCTTCACTATTTCCTAATTTCTGCTTTGTCTGACCTTCAAACTGTGGTTCACCAATCTTGATACTAATGATTGCTGTCAAACCTTCACGAATATCTTCACCTGATAAAGCTGGGTCAGAATCCTTTAATAATTTTTTATCTCTTGCGTATGCATTGAAGGTTTTAGTAATTGCATTACGGAAACCAGTAACATGTGTACCACCTTCTGGGGTTATGATGTTGTTTACATAACCGTAGCAGTTGTCAGAGAAAGAGTCATTATGCTGCATTGCTACTTCAACATATACATCATCTTTCATACCTTCACAATAAATAACGCTATCGTAAAGAGCTTCGCTACCTCTGTTTAAATAAGTAACGAATTCTTTGATACCACCTTCATAATAGAATTCATGTGTACGTGGTTCTTCTTCTCTGTCATCTGTTAATACAATACGAAGTCCTTTAGTAAGGAAGGCTGTTTCACGGAGACGTTTTTTCAAAATTTCATAATCAAATACAGTAGTTTCAAAAATAGTATCATCTGGTAAAAATTTTACCTTGGTTCCATGATCTGCTGGATCGCAGTTTCCTACTATTTTAACTTCATCATCTGCCTTACCACGACGATAAGACTGTGCATGAATATTACCTTCTTTTCTTACTTCAACAGTAAGCCATGTAGAAAGCGCATTTACAACAGATGCACCTACACCATGAAGACCACCGGATACTTTGTATCCTCCACCTCCAAATTTACCGCCGGCATGAAGTACAGTAAATACAACTTCAAGCGCTGATTTTCCAGCTTTTTCATTGATACCAACAGGGATACCACGACCGTCATCTTCTACTGTAATGGAATTATCTTTGTTAATGGTCACATAAATATTTTTACAAAAACCTGCCAAAGCTTCATCAACGGAATTGTCTACGATTTCGTATACTAAATGATGAAGACCTCTTTCGGATGTACTACCAATGTACATACCTGGTCTTTTACGAACCGCTTCCAAACCTTCTAAAATTTGAATCTGGTCCGCACCATATTCCTGGCCATTTTTTAATTCTTCACTCATACATTACTCCTCTTCATGCTTGCTTGAATCATTTTTTTCAAATACTTCACCATTAATAACCTGAAATACTTTATTAATGTGAAATCTATTTCTTACAAATTCTTCTAGTCCCGTACAAGTAATAATTGTTTGAATATCACTTATACTATTTAATAAATAATTTTGCCTGTTACTATCCAATTCTGACAAAACATCATCCAATAATAAAACTGGTGTATTGTGGATAGAATTTTTTACGATTTCAATTTCTGCTAATTTTAAAGATAATGCAGAAGTTCTCTGCTGTCCCTGGGAACCATATTTTCGAATATCAATGTCATTTACAGAAAATAACATATCATCTCTATGTGGCCCAACCGTAGTCTGGCAGAGTTTTAAATCTTTTTGTTTTGCTTTTAATAGTTCATCAGCAAAGAAAATATCATCTATATTTGGTTCGTATTTTAATATTAGATGTTCTTTTCCACCGGATATATTCGAATGAATCTGTCCTATAATCTCATTTAATTCTTCTATAAAAACTTTTCGACGCTTGATGATGCGTTTTCCAGTTTCTAGAAGCTGTTCATCCCATACAGACAGAGTTTCCATCAAATCAGGTCTGTAATAAATATCTTTCAAAAGCTTATTGCGCTGATTTAATATCTTATTATACTTTGTTAAATCAGATAGATATAGTTTATCTAACTGGCAAAGCTCTGCGTCTAAAAATCTACGGCGCTCAGCAGGACCATTTTTTATAATATTAAGGTCTTCAGGAGAAAAGAACACAATATTTAGAATACCAAAAAGCTCACTCGCTCTTTTTATTGGTATTTTATTAACTGCTACACCTTTTGAACCACGAGTTCTAAGATGCATATCAATCTGATATTCTTTTTCATTTTTTTCAACAACTGTACGAATGTGAGCTTCCTCACAATCAAAACGAATCATTTCTTTATCCTTGCTTCCCTTATGCGACTTTGTAGACCCACTAAGAAAAGCAGCTTCTAAAATATTTGTTTTTCCTTGTGCATTGTCTCCATATAAAATATTTGTACCATGGTCGAAATGAATTTCTAAATTTTCGTAATTTCTAAAATTACTTAATTCTATGGATTTTATAATCATTTTACAATCTTGATTGTTTCTCCATCATAGGAAACAATGTCTCCATCATAGAGTTTTTTTCCTCTTTGTACTTCTACTTCTCCATTTAATTCTACAAGTCCATCCTGGATAACCATTTTGGCCTCTACTCCAGAACCAACCAAAGAAGCTTTTTTAAGAGCCTGTCCAAGTTTGATGAATTCTTCATCTTCTCTAATATTTACAGTAATCATAAAATCTCCTAGTTTACATTGCTAAAGTTTACAGGAAGGATTAAGTAGATAAATTTACCTTCATCATCCTTAATAAAACATGGAGCCTTTGGATTTACCATATAAAGGCTTACTTCTTCTTCATCAATTACACGAAGTGCATCGATAAAGAATTTTGGATTAAATCCAATAAGGATATCCTTTCCTTCTTTTTCAATATCAATATCTTCGTTCATAGAGCCAATGAATGATGTAATTTTAAGCTGCATATTTCCATCTGTTACATTCATAATGATTGGCTTCTTATCACCTTCTTTTACAAGGAGAGTTGAACGATCAATACAATCTAATAATTCTTTTTTATTAATCTTTACTTTTGTTTCATAATCAGAAGAAAGCATCTGATCTATTTTGAAGTATTCCCCTTCAATCAATCTTGATACAACAGTTGTGTTATCAAAATCAAATACAATGTGATTGTTTGAGATGTAAATAACCACATCTTCATCTACATTGCCAGGGATAATTTTGCTGATTTCCTGTAATGTTTTTCCTGGTACAACCACTTTTTTATTTTCATAATTATTTTTAAGTTCAATATAACGAATTGAAATACGATGTCCATCTAAAGAAACTACTTTTAACTGGTTTTCGTTGATTTCAAATAATTCACCTGTCATGAGCTTGTTATTGTCATTATCTGAAATAGAAAAGATTGTCTGACGGATTACTTCTTTTAAAGTAAACTGACTCATTACAATAGAATCATTTTTTTCTATATAAGGAATACGTGAGAAATCATCTCCAGATTTTCCTACAATATCAAATTTTGCTTTTTCACAAGAAATAATTGTCTTAAGGTTAGCATCTGTTTCAATGGTAACATCACTGTCTGGTAATTTACGAACAACTTCAGCAAAGAATTTTGCATCCAAGGCAATGATACCTCTTTCAATAATGTCACCTTCAATCTTTGTTTCAATTCCAAGCTCAAGGTCATTGGCCATAAGTTTAATTTCATTTGTAGAAGCATCAATAAGAATGCATTCTAAAATAGCCATAGTAGTTCTAGTAGGAACTGCTTTTGAAACAATGTTAACTCCACGTAATAAATTTGATTTTGAAACAACTAATTTCATCGAAAAAACTCCCTTCCGTGCATATATAAATAATTAAAATTCATAGTCTTATTATTAGGGGCTGTTTAAAAGTGAATAACCCCTTTAAACCTTTAAAATAAAGGATTTTTATGATGGATAAGATAATTTATAAGAGTATGAAAACTCTTGGAAAAAGTCCATGATTTTGTGAATAAAAATAATGAACTTTTCATCCACTGTTTATAAACGTTTATAAGTTTATAAATTAGTTAGGATTTATCTTCTTCTTTATAGTATCAATTAAGGTTCTGGTGTTATCATTTACTTCATATTCATCACCAATTTTCTTAATACCATGGATAATTGTAGAATGGTCACGGCCTCCAAGGAAGGAACCAATGACATCTAATGAAGAATCCGTCATAGTTTTACATAAGTACATAGCGATTTGTCTAGGTCTGGCAATGTCGCTGCTACGACTACGGGAAATCATCTGGTCCATAGAAATATTGAAGTGTTCTGTAACAACTTCTATGATAAGCTGTGGTGTGATTTCTCTAGGCTTGTCTGGTGTAATGATATTTTGAAGTTCCTTTTGAGCAATTTCCATTGTAATGGTTTGTTTACAAAGGTTGTTGTAAGCCAAAAGTTTATTTAAAGCTCCTTCTAACTCTCTGACATTGGACTTAATGTTGTTTGCGATGTAGTTTAAGATTTCATCGTCAATGTCAAAGTTATCAGATTCGGCTTTTTTTCTAAGGATAGCCATTCTGGTTTCATAATCTGGAATACCGATGTCTGCCATAAGTCCCCATTCAAAACGTGAACGAATACGTTCTTCTAAGGTTTCCATATCCTTTGGTGGCTTATCTGAGGTAAGGATAATTTGTTTTCCCTGTGTCTGAAGTGCATTAAAGGTGTGGAAAAATTCTTCCTGAGTACTTTCTTTTCCTATAATAAATTGAATATCATCAATCATAAGTACATCAACGGTACGATATTTATCACGGAATTTTGTCATGGAAGAAGCATTACCGTTTCGGATGGATTCAATAACTTCATTTGTAAATTGTTCAGAAGTAACATAAATAACCTTTGAGTTTGGATTCTGGTCTAAAATGAAATGTCCGATAGAATGCATCAAATGGGTTTTGCCAAGTCCTGGTCCTCCATAGATGTAAAGAGGATTGTAGGTTTCACCAGGAGATTCTGCTACTGCTAAGGAAGCGGATTGAGCAAAACGATTGTTATTACCAACGACAAAGGTTTCAAATGTATAGTTAGGATTCAAATTGGAATTAGAACCATTTAAGGAAGCAACTTTTTTGGCAGGCTTTTTTATATTAAGTGATTTTGCATGTTCTGGAAGAATGAATTGAATGTCATATTCTTCTCCTAAGATTTCACCAATTGCTACCTTGAGTGGAAGATAGTATTTCTTCTGAATATAGCTAAGTGCCATTTGTTCAAAAGGTGCAAGGATATAAAGAGTGTTGCCTTCTACAGCATATACTTCCAAAGGACGCATCCAGGTATCAAAGGAAATATCAGATATTTCATGTTCCTTTTTCACGGTATTTAATATTTGATCCCATTTTTTAATCACTTTTTCCATGTAGTTCTCCATATCTTCGTTAAAATAGAGGATAGTTATCCATAATTCTACAAATATAATAGTACACTATTTTTTGCTCGAAATCAACGTTTAAAAGCCTTTTAAAGCTAATAAAAGTTATAGACCTAGAAAAATCTTACCTAGAGGGGTTTTTAAACATTTTATCCATGTATTTTGTACCTGATTTCCACAAGTTATCAACAGTAGGTGAATAACTTTTTTTACAGACACAACATCTTGTGAGTGTGAGTTTCTTCCTTATTATATATAGTTGTGGAAAAATAAAATTTGAAAAAAGTGTTGATTTTTCTTGACTTGAGGGACTTTTTTGCTATAATAAGGTTTGATGTTTTTTAACGTAGAGGAGGTGGATAATAATGAAGATGACATTCCAACCAAAAAAGAGACAGAGAGCTAAAGTACATGGATTCAGAAGCAGAATGAGTACTGCAGGCGGAAGAAAAGTATTAGCTGCAAGAAGAGCAAAAGGTAGAAAAAAATTATCAGCATAGGCCACAATTTTTGTGGTCTTTTCTTCTTTTAAGGAGAAAAAATATGAAGCATTCAGAAAGCTTAAAAAAGAATATGGATTTTCAAAATGTATATAAGAACGGAAAGTCTTATGCGAATAAGTATCTGGTGATGTATGTTTTGGAAAATGAATTAAACAAAAACAGAATTGGTATATCAGTAAGTAAAAAAGTTGGAAATAGTGTTATAAGACATCGCATTACTCGTTTGATACGAGAAAGTTATAGACTACAGGAAGACATGTTCAATAGTAGTTTGGATATTGTAGTCATCGCAAGAAGTAATGCACGAGAAGTTGGATATAGTGAAATAGAAAGTGCTTTGTTACATCTTGGAGGTCTTCATAAAATAATAAAAAACAAATAGAAAAGAAGATGGAATCATATTGAAGAAAATTTTAATTTATCTTATAAAATTTTATCAAAAGAACATATCTCCAATGAAAACCACTCGTTGTCCTTATTTTCCTACTTGTTCCTGCTATGGGTTAGAGGCAGTGAAAAAGTATGGAGCTTTAAAAGGAGGAGCTTTGGCTGCATGGAGAATTGTCAGATGTAATCCTTTCTCAAAGGGTGGATATGATCCAGTTCCATAATGGAGGTTTTTATGACAAACATTTTATTAACTCCTTATGATGGAGCAATACTTGGACCTATTGCGAAATTATTAGGATCAATTATGGATGCAATTTATATGTTCATGTACAACACCTTCGGAATCGAAAATGTTGGCTTGACCATTATTATTTTAACCATCATTATTTATACTTTGATGCTGCCACTTACTTTTAAGCAGCAGAAATTTACAAAGCTTCAGCAGAAGATTCAGCCAGAACTGAAAGCAATCCAGGATAAATATAAAAATAGAAAAGACCAGGATTCTCAGATGGCAATGAGCAATGAAACCCAGATGCTTTATGATAAGTATGGTATCAATCCAATGGGTAGTTGTTTCCAGATGTTAGTACAGATGCCTATCTGGCTTGCATTGTATCGAGTTTTTTATAATGTACCTGCTTATGTTGAGACTGTAAAAGATAAGTTTGTTGGAATTGCTGAAGAAATTGTACAGTATGATGGATTTGGCGAAATCATGACAAAGATTCAGACAGATTTTGCTGTAAATGCTACGGTAAAACCTGATTTTGTTGTTTCTGATACAAATACTATCGAAAATGTTAAAAACTTTGTAATTGATATTATTTATAAAGTACCTTCTATTGATAGTTTAATTACACCAAACAGTGATGGTGAAGTATATTTCAAATCTTTAGATAGCGTTTCAGCAATTGTAAATTCTGGAGTAGAAGCATTCCATGAATTTAATTATTTCTTAGGATTAAATATTTCAGATACTCCTTGGAATATTATGAAATCAAGCTTCAGTCAGCAAAATTATGTAATTGCCCTTTTAGCTGTAGCTATTCCTATTTCTTATTATTTTATACAGAAGCTTAGCTTGAAATTAGCATCTGTTACTAATGGTAATAATAAAAATAGTGACCCTAATGATATGATGACAAGACAGATGGAATCTATGAACAAGACAATGCCAATTATGATGGTATTCTTCTGTTTTATTACACCAGTTGGTCTTGGTATTTACTGGATTGTTTCATCTGCATATCGTTCTTTGCAGCAGGTTCTTTTAAATAAGTACTTCGATAATATGGATATCGAAAAGATTATTGAAAAGAATAAAGAAAAAGCAAAGAAAAAACAGGAAAAACGTGGAGTTTACGAAAACCAGATTCGTGAAGCAGCTGCTATGAATACAAGATCTATTCAGAGCAAAGCTAATATTGGAAATTATGCTGATACAGAAAGTCAGTTAGAAGAAGCAAACAGAGTAAAATCTAATGCAAAACCAGGAAGCTTAGCTGCGAAGGCAAATATGGTAAGAGAATATAATGAAAGAAATTCTCGTAAGTAATTTGGAGGAATTGAAAATGGAATTTATTGAAGTTTCAGCAAAAACTATAGATGAAGCTTTGACAGAAGCTTCTATCTCTCTTGGAGTTCCAAGTAGTGAAATTGAATATGAAGTTATAGAAAAAGGTAGTACAGGATTTTTAGGAATTGGTAGCAAAGATGCTGTTATCAAAGTTCGTAAGAAATTCTCAGTTGAAGAAAGTGTAAAAGAATTCTTAAAATCTGTTTTCCATGCAATGGATATGCCTGTTGAAATCATTGTAAAAGTAAATGAAGATGAAAAACTCATCGAAGTTGACTTAAAGGGTGATGATATGGGTATCCTCATTGGTAAGAGAGGACAGACACTTGATTCTTTACAGTATTTAACAAATCTTGCAGTAAACAAACATTCTGAAAATTATTACAAAGTTAAAGTTGATACAGAAGATTACCGTAAGAGAAGAAAAGATACTTTAGAAAATCTTGCAAAAAATATTGCTTATAAAGTAAAAAGAACAAAACGTGCAGTTGAGTTAGAACCTATGAATCCTTTTGAAAGAAGAGTAATTCATTCAGCTCTTCAGAACGATAAATATGTAACAACTCATTCAGAAGGTGATGAACCATATCGTCATGTAGTAGTTACATTAAAAAAATAATAAAAAGTGGGCTGTCAGTTTGACAGCCCTTTATTATGTGATAAAATATTCTAAAGTGGGCGAATGTGTCGTTCACCTTCGAATGTTCTATGATAAAAAAGGAGGACATATGAAATCAGATACAATTGCTGCAGTTGCGACTGCGATGAGCCCAAGTGGAATTGGAATTATAAGATTAAGTGGTGATGAATCTTTAGAGATTATTGACAAGATTTATCGTTCAAAATTAAATAAGAAGAAAATAAGTGAGTGCGATTCTCATACCATCCACTATGGTTATATATATGATGGTGATGAAATGATTGATGAAGTTATGGTACTTCTCATGAAGGCTCCTAATACTTATACAAAAGAAGATACCATTGAGATTGATTGTCATGGTGGTGTTTTTGTCATGAAAAGAATTTTAGAGACGGTAATTAAGTATGGTGCAAGACCTGCAGAGCCAGGTGAGTTTACAAAACGTGCTTTTTTAAATGGACGTATTGATTTGACACAGGCAGAGTCAGTAATAGATGTTATTAATTCAAAAAATAGTTTTGCTTTAAAATCTTCTCTGAGTCAGTTAAAAGGTTCTGTACTTACGGATGTAAAGAAAATTCGTGGTAATATTTTACATGAAATTGCATTTATTGAAACTGCGTTAGATGATCCAGAACATATTTCTTTGGATGGATATAATGAAAAGTTACTTTCAGTAGTAAATAAGGAAAGAAAAGAAATTCAAAGACTTTTAGATTCTTCAGATAATGGTCGTATTTTAAAAGAGGGTATCAATACAGTTATTTTAGGAAAACCAAATGCAGGAAAGTCTTCTCTTTTAAATGTTTTAGTTGGTGAAGAAAGAGCAATTGTTACAGATATTGCAGGCACTACGCGAGATGTTTTAGAGGAGCAGATTAATTTACATGGAATTTCTCTTAATATCATGGATACGGCTGGTATTCGAAATACCGAAGATGTGGTAGAAAAGATTGGTGTAAAAAAAGCAAAAGAGTATGCAAATAAAGCTGACTTTATTATTTATGTAATTGATAGTTCAACTGCTTTGGATGATAGTGATTTTGAAATTATGGAAATATTGCAGGATAAAAAAGCTGTGGTACTTTTGAATAAATCAGATTTAGAGGTTGTGACTTCTAAAGAGGATGTAGAGAAACATTTGGATAAGACTATCATTGCAATCTCTGCAAAAGAAAATACCGGAATCACAGAGCTTGAGAATAAAATAAAAGAAATGTTCTTCCATGGAGAAGTTTCTTTTAATGATGAAGTTTATATTACAAATATTCGTCAGAAAAATTCTTTACAGGATGCATTAGATAGTTTAAATTTAGTAGTGCAAAGTATAGAAGATGACATGCCGGAAGATTTTTATTCGATTGATTTGATGAGTGCTTATGAATCACTTGGTAGAATGATTGGTGAATCGGTCGAGGATGATTTGGTAAATGAAATCTTTAGTAAATTCTGTATGGGTAAATAATTTTTGATTTAATTTAGAAAGAGGTAAAATCATATGCCTGCTATTGTAGAAAATTATGATGTAGTAGTAGTTGGCGCTGGACACGCTGGATGTGAAGCGGCATTGGCAAGTGCTAGACTTGGAATGGAAACAATTATTTTTACAGTTAGTGTAGATAGCATTGCTCTTATGCCTTGTAATCCAAATATTGGTGGCAGTTCTAAGGGACATATCGTAAGAGAGATAGATGCACTCGGTGGAGAGATGGGAAAGAACATCGATAAGACTTTTATTCAGTCAAAGATGCTCAACAAGTCAAAAGGACCTGCGGTTCACTCTCTTCGAGCACAAGCAGATAAGATGGCTTATACTATGGAGATGCGAAAAGTTTTAGAAAATACAGACCACTTAACGATACGTCAAGCGGAAATCAGTGACATAATCACGGATGAAGCCCAGAATATCACGGGTGTTAGGACAGTTTCGGGTGCAGTATATAATTGTAAAGCAGTGATTATCTGTTCTGGTACTTATTTGAATGCGAGATGTTTGACAGGTGAGATGATTGCCTATACTGGACCAAATGGTTTACAGGCTGCAACACATCTTACCAGTTCTTTGGTTGAACACGGAGTAGAGATGTATCGTTTTAAGACAGGTACTCCAGCTCGTATTGATAAACGTAGTATTGATTTTTCTAAAATGGAAGAGCAGTTTGGTGATGAAAAAGTTGTACCATTTTCTTTTACTACTAATCCAGAAGATGTTCAGATAGATCAGGTGTCTTGTTGGCTGACCTATACCAATCCAAAGACACATGATATCATTCGTGCAAATCTGCATCGTTCACCAATGTACTCTGGAGTCATTGAAGGTACAGGTCCAAGATACTGTCCTTCTATTGAAGACAAAGTAGTGAAGTTTGCGGAGAAAGAACGTCATCAGATTTTTATTGAACCAGAAGGTTTGAATACAAATGAAATGTATGTTGGTGGTATGTCTTCTTCCTTACCAGAAGATGTACAGCATGAAATGTACCGTACTCTTCCTGGTTTGGAAAATGCAAAAATTGTTCGTAATGCTTATGCAATTGAATATGATTGCATTAATCCTAATCAGCTATATGCTTCATTGGAATTTAAAAATATTCATGGACTTTTTTCGGCTGGCCAGTTTAATGGTAGTTCTGGATATGAGGAGGCAGCTGGTCAGGGTCTGGTTGCAGGTATCAATGCTGCACTTAAGATTCAAGGAAAAGATTCATTGATACTTGATCGTTCGGAAAGTTATATTGGTGTATTGATTGATGACCTGGTTACAAAAGAAACTTTTGAGCCATATCGTATGATGACCTCTCGTGCAGAGTATCGTCTTCTACTTCGTCAAGATAATGCAGATATGCGTCTGACAAAGAAAGGATATGAGGTTGGACTTATACCACAGGAACGTTATGATTGGATTATCAAAAAGGAAAGACTTATTGAAGAAGAAATTGCTCGATGCGAAAATGTAAAGATTGGTGCTTCAAAAGAGGTTCAGGCTCTTTTGGAAAGTTATGGAAGTATCCCTCTTGGTACTGCTTCTACAATTGCAGAGTTGATTCGTAGACCAGAGCTTGATTATGAAAAGCTTGCACCAATTGATCCAGAGAGAAAACCATTAACCTATGATGTAATTGAGCAGGTAAATATTTTAATTAAGTATGACGGTTATATAAAGAGACAGATTAAGCAGGTAGAACAGTTTAAGAGATTAGAGAAGAAGAAATTACCACAGGATTTTGATTATAGTGAAATTAATGGACTTCGTATTGAAGCAGTTCAGAAGCTGAATAAATATCAGCCACTAAATATTGGACAGGCATCTCGTATTTCTGGAGTTTCTCCTGCAGATACTTCTGTTATTCTGGTTTACTTAGAACAATTGAAATATTCGAATCCAGATTTGTTCTATCAGTTAAATGGACATTTAGATGAAGAGAACTAGTTTAGAAAGAGGAAGATTGTGGAATATCATTTTAATAAATTTATAGATGAATTAAATAAGATTTCTATCTCACTTTCCGAAAAGCAGTTAGAACAGTTTCGACTTTATTATGACATGCTAGTGGAAAAAAATAAGGTGATGAACTTAACTGGAATTACGGAATGGGATGAAGTTCTTGAAAAACACTTTTTGGATAGCGTTTCCTTAATACGTACTATTGATTTAAATCAGGAGCTTACTGTCATGGATATGGGAACTGGTGCTGGTTTTCCTGGTATCCCACTTAAGATTGCTTTTCCAAATTTAAAAATTACACTTGCAGATTCTTTGAATAAAAGAGTATTGTTTTTGAAGGAAGTGATTGATGCCTTGGAGTTAGAAGGTATCGAAGCTATTCATGGGCGAGCAGAAGATCTGGCGAGAGATAAAAAATACAGAGAGATGTATGATCTTTCTGTTTCAAGGGCAGTTGCAAATCTTGCTACCTTAAGTGAGTATTGTCTTCCATTTGTAAAATTGGGAGGACAGTTCATTTCTTACAAGTCGGGTGAAGTAGAAGAAGAAGTTGCTTCTTCAAAAAGTGCTGTATTTTTACTTGGAGGAAAAATCAAAGATACTGTTAAGTTTGAACTTGGCGAATCTGGCAGATCATTTATTGTCATTGATAAGGTAAAAGGTACACCAAAGACTTATCCTAGAAAAGCTGGAACACCATCTAAGAAGCCTTTATAGTATATATAATATTCCGCTATATAAAATTTGAAGCGGAATATATATTCTAAAACTGATATTTATGTTAAAAATGCTGATATACACTTATTTTGAAATGTATATCAGCATTCTTTTTATTAGATATAGTCCTTAATAAGAGAACTTATCTTATCTGGAATTTCCATATGAGGATAGAGACTTCCGTGATTGATACGAATGATATCAATATTAGTATTTACTTTGTGGTAGTCATCTAATACATGGGCATACTTTTTCATCTCGACAGAACCAATGATGAGAGTTGGAGTACTCATAGATTTCAATGCATGGGTAATGCTATTGTTTACATAGTTACCAAGCATGCTTGAATACAAGTATCTACCATTACTTCCATTTTTATGTGCAGCTTCATAGTAAGTATCTTCAATCGTAGAAGAGATAAGCTGTGGTCTGGAAATATATTTATTGCGGAATGCATCATCGATACGGTCAGCACTATTCATCATATTATAGATAAAGGTTCCGATGAATGGTAATTCGATAATTCTCTTTTTCAGTTTCAAATTTTCATCAGGTATCATATCCAACTGTTTCAAAGAAACTGGATTAATCAATACAATTTTTTCAAAGAGAGATTCATCTATGTGATTTGCCATGATTACAAATGATGCTGAAAAACTGCTTGCAATAACAGTAGTCTTTTCCTGAATAACATCCTTCATAAATGAAAGTAACATCTGTACATATAAATAGTTGGTATATTCTAATGCAGGTTTATCAGAGCGTCCACATCCTAATAAATCAATACAGTAGACAGTATGATTTTTTTCTAAGCGGTGAAGCAGCTTGTTCCATTCCGCAGTAGAGGCTGATGCATTTGTATCATGAATGAGTAAGATTGGAGAACCGCTACCAGTCTTTGTATAGAAAATACTTCCGTTTTTCCAATCGTAATAATTTCCTTTTTCATCGGATAATAAATTTTTCTTGGTTGCTGTGTCTTCTACAAATTTATTGTAGGCATAGATAGTTGCAACAGATGCACCAAGTGTAAAAAGTATGAATTTTGTACTTTTCTTCATAAAGACCTCCCGTATATTATTAATTATATTATAGTCATTTTTATACAATTATACAAATAAATTATTTATTTCTTTTCATATAATTTGAAATGAATTATAATAGAGGTAGTGCATAAAAGATGTAGTAAATATGATATAAAACAGAGGATATTATGGTAATAAACTATTTAGAAAAAATAAGAGAGAAATTTCAAAAAGAACTGATTGAATTGAATCAGATATTAGGTAAAGCACAAAGTGAATATAGAGAGAATGTAGAAATTATAAAGTTATTAGAAATGAATGATGATCCAAATTTCGAATCATTCTCGCCACGTCCAATTAATAGTTTTAATAAGAATAAGATTATAGAATTAAAAGATGAGCAAAAGGTTTTAGAGGAAAAAATTGAGAATCTAAAAATAAAGGTTACAGAGATCGAAGCAGAAATTACAGAGGTAACAGAGGTTATTAAAATTGCAAAAGAATGTATTTTTTAAAAACATAATTTAGTATTTCTTTATCTTGACACAAGATATTGGGGTTGAAATAGGAAATGTTTCACGTGAAACATTTCTTTTTTGTTATGTGAAACATGAATTTAAAACACAAGATTTAGGTTTCTAGATTCTAAATTTCTACTAGATTTGGTTGATTTTTATCTAAATGTTTCACGTGAAACATTCGTGAGAAGAAAAAATAAAGACCACTAAATGTGGTATTCTCTATGAAATTTGGCAAATATGGGGGTTGGTGTTATAATAGGAAAGCACGAGAAAAAGGGAAAATGATATTCCAGAAGAAGAAAGGAAATAGCAATGGGAAGAATTATAGCAATTGCAAATCAGAAGGGTGGAGTTGGAAAAACCACCACATCTATTAACTTAGCTGCATGTCTAGCAGAAAAAGGTAAGAAAGTATTAGCTATTGACTTAGATCCGCAGGGTAATATGACTAGTGGTTTGGGCGTAGATAAGAATGAAGTAGAGAATACAGTATATGAATTAATGTTGGATGAGTGTTCTATCAGAGAAAGTATGCAGAACACAGTAGTAGATAATCTTCAGATTATTGCATCTAATGTAAACTTAGCTGGTGCCGAAATTGAGTTATTAGGTATCAATGATAAGGAATATATTTTAAAAACTGCAGTAGATTATATCAGAGATGACTATGATTTTATAATCATCGACTGTCCACCATCCCTCAATATGTTGACAGTAAATGCGATGACAACAGCAGATACTGTACTTGTTCCTATCCAGTGTGAGTACTATGCATTGGAAGGTTTGAGCCAGTTAATTCATACAATCGATTTAGTACAGCAGAGATTAAATCCAAAGCTTACAATCGAAGGCGTAGTATTTACTATGTATGATGTAAGAACAAATCTTTCTAATCAGGTAGTGGAAAGTGTAAAGAGTAGCTTAGATACAAAGATTTACGAAACAATGATTCCAAGAAATATTCGTTTAGCAGAGGCACCATCTCATGGTATTCCAATTAATATGTATGAATCAAAGTCAGCAGGTGCCGAAAGCTACAGAAATCTGGCACAGGAAATTATTGATAGAAAGGATATTTAATCATGGCGGTTAAAAAGGGATTGGGAAAAGGGTTAGATTCCCTTATTGTAAATAAGGTAGAAACACCAGTAGCTGTTACCAAAGAAGGAAATGTTGATAATGCAAATGGTGCTGTAATGATGAATATCAATAAAGTGGAACCAAATAGAGAGCAGCCACGTAAGAAATTTGATGAAGATGCTTTATTAGAATTATCAGAATCAATTAAACAGTTTGGTGTTCTTCAACCACTTTTGGTTACAAAAAGAGATGACTATTATGAAATCATTGCTGGTGAAAGAAGATGGAGAGCTGCGAAGCTTGCTGGTGTGAAAGAAGTTCCTGTTATTGTTAAGAAACTTACAGAACAGGAAATTATGATAATATCTCTTTTGGAAAACATTCAGCGCGAGGATTTAAATCCAATCGAAGAAGCACAGGGATATAAGCGTCTTATAGAAGAATTTAATTTAAAACAGGATGAAGTAGCAGAACAGGTTTCTAAGAGTAGAACTGCTGTTACTAATGCAATGCGTCTACTTAAATTAAATGAAAAGGTTCAGCAGATGCTCATTGATGAGATGCTTACGACTGGACATGCAAGAGCACTGCTTGCAATTGATGATCAGGAGAAACAATATGAGGTAGCACAGAGAATTTTTGATGAAAAGCTCAGTGTACGTGATACGGAGAAACTCGTAAAGAATATTCAGAATGAAAAACCAGATGCACCTCTTTCAGGGAAAAAGATTGACCCACAGTTACTTGCAGTGTACAGAGATTTAGAGGAACAGATGAAGGCTCTTTTGGGCACAAAAGTATTTATTAATCCAAAGGATGACAAAAAGGGTAAACTGGAGATTGAGTATTACTCACAGGATGAGTTGGACCGAATCATTGATTTGATTCGTACCGTTCAAAGATAACAGAAGTAAAAGGAGAGTATGATGATTTCACAAGTACTTGGTATACATTCTGACTATGTGATTATTGCTTTAGCAGTGATTACAGTCATTTTACTTATTTTGTATATTGTAAATATTGTACAGATGGTTCAGTTGAAGAAGAGATATAAAATCTTTATGACTGGAAAGAATGCAAGAAGTTTGGAGAAAACTCTGATTGAGAGATTGGATCAGGTTGACACACTTATAGAAGCTAATTCTACAAATGAAAAGAATATTCAGAAGCTATTTTCAAATATGAAGTTCACCTTCCAAAAGGTAGGTCTTGTAAAATACGATGCCTTTCATGAGATGGGCGGGAAGCTCAGTTTTTCACTGGCACTTCTAAATGAGACGGAAGATGGATTCGTATTAAATGCGGTGCATAGTAGAGAAGGCTGCTATACTTATGTAAAAGAAATTATTGCAGGAAATTCTATTATTGTGTTGTCGCCAGAAGAAAAAGAAGCTTTGGATATGGCAAAGCAGTCCAATAATTAGATGTTAGATAATAACGTCTGATAAAAATTGAAGATAGGGTTATAGTATAGTGTACAATTTATTGTACACTATATTTTTGTATTATTTTAGGGTTCTGCATATACTTCTTTCTATTAAAAATAGATTTTATTATTTCAGATAATATGTTATGATAGAATAGAATAAGGAATGATTTGAGGAGAAAAGCAGTGCATAAATTTCTAAGAGCAATTGGATTTTCCAATATCAAGAAAAAGGATTTGGAAATCATTTTAGATGAAGTGGTTAAGCAGCCAGAGTTTATGCGTGTAACGAGAGATTCTCGTGGAAATGAATTTGCTGAATTGGCGAAGACCTTTGGAAATAATATCGGTATTATGATACGCGGCTCCTATGATGAGCAGGATGAATTTCATATGGATTATTATTTTCCATATGTGATTTCAGATACGGTTTCGACATTGGAACAGATTGATATTGAGAAGCACGCTGAAAAGGAATCCTATGCAGGTGTATGCGATGAAATCCGATTAGGAGTTACACTAATTTTTTATTTGCAGAATGTTGCTGATTTTTTATCAGAGCATCGAATGAATATTCATGTTGAGAATTTGCAAGGGGCATTGTTGTCTGGATTATCTGTGGATGGAAAAATATTACTTCCTATTCAGGAAAGAGTTCTGGAAAGACAAACAGCAAGCAACAAAAGTGAAAAGAGACAGAAACTCATAGCAGAAGCACGAGAGGGAAATGAGGAAGCCATCGAAAATTTGTCGATTGCAGATTTAGATACTTATTCACAGATATCTAAAAGAATCCGTAAGGAGGATGTGCTTTCTATCGTTAGCACAACCTTTATGCCATACGGAATTGAAAGCGACCAGTATAGCATTATAGGAGAAATCAAAGAGATTGAAGAAATCACGAATTCGATTACAAATGAAATCATATATTCAATGGAAGTCGAATGTAATGATATGAATTTTAAAGTTACTATAAATCAAAAGGATTTGTTGGGAGAACCAGCCGTTGGCAGAAGATTCAAGGGAAGCATCTGGATGCAGGGAACGGTGTGTCTTTAGTTTTTTATTTGCATCTATAGCTCAGTTGGATAGAGCGACCGCCTCCTAAGCGGTAGGCCGCTGGTTCGAATCCAGTTAGGTGCATTTTTCAAATTGATGAATAAAAATCCAGGGGGTAATATTCAGTATGAATAATACAAAGGAAAAACAGGCGAAACTTCAAATCACAATCGCAGTATTGGTGCTGACAGTAGTTCTATTTGCGGAAATGTATTGTATGATTAATTTCCATAATAGTTATTTGCCAATCATTTTATTTGCAGTCGTGGCACTCGTTGCAGTTTATGTGGTAGTAAATGCAGTGATGACTTTGAACACAGAGAAGGAAGCAAAGCGCAATGAGCATTTCGAAAATCTTTATCGTTCTGAAAAAGCTTCCTATATCATGTTGAAGAAAAGCTTTGATGAAATTGAGGAACGTTTAAATGAATTACAGGAAACCTCAAAGGTTCCTGCAGAGGAAATCATCAATGCACAAAAAGGTATTGCGAAGGTTATCATCAATCGTAGCAAAGAAAATGCAGACGCAATTATCAATTCCAATGACCAGGTATTAGAGAGATTGGACGAAGTAGAGGAAACACAGAATACGAAGTTCACAAGTCTTTCAAAAGAACAGAGATTGAAACTGACTGACATGGGAACGCAGACAGATATGAAACTCCAGGATTTGTTGGTGCAGCTTAAGGATACAGAGCTTCGTTTGAACCAGGCGATTATGAGCGGAACAAAGGTAGTGATGCAGACACCTCCAGTCTACGCGGCACCAGTTGCAAATGCTTTTGAGGAAAGTACAGAAGTACCAGTTGCGGAATCACCATTCGAAGATGAAATGTCTATTGAAGATTTGATGGCAACAACAGATGATTTACTTTCTACGGCTGATGAGTTATTGTCACAGGATGTATTTGCGACAGAAACTTCATTTGAAGAAGAAAGTTTAATTCCAGAAGCAGATTTCGGATTTGAGAAAGAAGCTTTCCCTGAGGAAGAAATAGCAGTAGAGTCAATTGTAGAGCCAGAGCCAGTTCTTGAGCCAGAATCAATCGTGGAATCAGAGCCGATCATGGAGCCAGAACCAGTTGTAGAGGAAATTTCACCAATGCCAGATTTGTCTGATCCAAATAAGCAGATGAGCCCAGATGATATCGCAGCACTATTTGCAAATATGGCACCAGCAGACGAACCTGCTACGGAGCCAGAACCAATTGTGGAATCAGAACCAGTTGTAGAAGAAATTCCACCAATGCCAGATTTGTCTGATCCAAATAAGCAGATGAGCCCAGACGATATCGCAGCCTTGTTTGCAAATATGGCAGGAGGAGATTCACCAGTAGAAGAAGTTGCTCAGGTCGAAGAGGAAATTGCAGCAGTAGAAGAAGAAAAGCCACCAATGCCAGACTTGTCTGACCCAAACAAAGTGATGAGTCCAGATGAGATTGCGGCACTTATAGCAAACTTGTAAAAATTATAAAAGCCATATTTAGTGTTACGCTAAATATGGCTTTTTTTATTATAGTAAAATTTTATAGTAAATTATTGTTGTTTATCGATAGGATTCGCTATTATTTCTTTTAGAATTTTTACGACACATTCCATAGAATCGATACTTACGTGTTCGTATGGGCCGTGGAAGGCGTAGCCACCAGTACCAAGGTTTGGACAAGGCAGACCCATGAAAGAGAGTCTTGCTCCGTCGGTTCCGCCACGTACTGGAGAAGAAACAGGTTCTAATCCACAAGCGAAGATAGCGTCTTTTGCTAAATCCACGACATACATATGGTCTTCAATGACAGACAGCATGTTTTCGTAAGAAGGTGTTATTGTCAAAGTAACTGTATTTGGTCCGTATTTTTGATTCATTGCAACCTCTAATGCACGGAGGCGATTAAGTCTGGATTCAAACAGGTTCTTATCATGGTCACGAATGATATAGGAGAGTTTTGCAGAAACCACATCACCGGACATATCTGTCAGATGGAAGAATCCCTGACGACCTTCTGTGTGCGCTGGAGTTTCACGAATTGGAAGCTTGGTTGCAATAAGGCATGCAATACGAGCTGCGTTTTTCATAATACCTTTCGCTTCACCTGGATGCACACTAACGCCTTTTATATCAAATTCAGCACTAGCTGCATTGAAATTTTCATAAGCTATATCACCTTCATAGGCACCATCTACAGTATAAGCATAATCTGCACCAAAGTAATCTAAGTCAAAGCTATCAGGTCCCATTCCCACTTCTTCGTCAGGAGTAAAGCAAACCCAGATATCTCCATGTGGTATGTCACTGTTTTTTACTTCATCTATAGCGGTCATGATTTCTGCAATACCAGCCTTATCATCTGCACCTAAAAGGGTAGTACCATCTGTGGTAATCAGACGATGTCCTTTTAAATTCTTTAGGTGTGGAAAATCTGAAACCCTAATCCAGCTATCATTTCCTTTTAAATGAATATCTTTTCCATCGTATTTTTCAATAATTTGTGGTTTTACGTTTTCACCAGAAAAATCAGGAGCAGTATCCATATGTGCGATTAAACCAATTGCCTTTTTGTTTTCCATTCCAGGTGTTGCAGGGAGTAAGCCATACACATAACAGCTGTCGCTCAGACGTACCTTTTCTAATCCCATATCACGAAGTTCTTGCTCTAAAATTCTGGCAAGAGAAAACTCTCGCTCACTCGTAGGATTTTTTGTACCATTCTCATCGGAGGTGGTCCAATAAGAAACATAATTTAAAAAACGTTCTTCTACTTTCATATTGTATCCTTTCTAATACAAAAAATATTTCATAAAATTGAAAAAAGTTCTTGCATTTATGATTACTATACTATATAATAATTTTTGCGTCACAAAGACGCTTTACATATATGCACCCTTAGCTCAGTTGGTAGAGCACCTGACTCTTAATCAGGGTGTCCAGGGTTCGAGCCCCTGAGGGTGCACTTGAAGGTCTTAAGCTTAGCAAAAATGCGGGTTTAGGGCTTTTTTCATTTCCCAAAATTAAGTATAAAACTGATGCACTCATTCGTCAAGTTTATAAAAAACTCCAAGTTAAGGTACTTGGAGTTTTTGTATGCAAATTATTAATAATTTTTATCTTGATGCAATCAACTTACAAATCGGATTTCCTTTGCTAGAAAACTTTTCTTCGTATTCTGTCATGACATTTCCGAAGTTAAGCATTGGATCTTCGTGTAAATCGTAGGTATGTATGTCGATATGCCACACCTCAGAGTTGTTAATTTCTTCGAGTGAAAAGTCAAATAAGCCGACATTGTCAGTTTTAAACTCCAGACGGCCATCCTTTGCTAAGAACTGGTCGTAGCGAGCCAAAAATTCTGACGAAGTCAGACGACGGCGGGCATGTCTGTCCTTTGGCCATGGGTCTGAGAAGTTTAAGTAGATGCGTTTTACTTCTTCTGCAGCAAAGATTTCTGGAAGTGTTGCTGCGTCCACACAGAGGAAGCGCACATTTGGTAATGGGTTTTCTTCAATTTTTTGTACGGCACGAAGAAGTACACTCGTGTAGCGCTCGATGCCGATATAGTTAATGTTTGGATTTAGTGAAGCGAGGTCCATAAGAAAGCGTCCTTTTCCCATACCGATTTCGATATGAATAGGATTTTCATTTTCAAAGACCGAGGACCAGTTACCTTTATGCTCGGTAGGAGTCTGAATGCAGAAAGGGCTATTTGCTACTGCTTCATCTGCTCCAGGAATATTGCGAAGTCTCATAAGGTTTCTCCTTGTTATTTTATTTCATACATATTATACTTAAAGTCAGAGAAAAAATCCACAGGAGTTCTATATGATAAAAAGAAAATTAAATTGGAAGAGAGCAACAAGTGCTCTTTTGGCTGCATTTTTGCTTGTAGCGGTGCCGACGGAGGCAAGAGCAGAGGTTTATTGGCCGGAGGGTCCATCTATTAGTACCCCGAGTGCCATTGTAATAGAAGCAAATTCTGGTGCAGTCCTCTATGAGAAAAATAGTGATGAGGTAAATTATCCTGCCAGTATCACAAAGATTATGACAACACTGATTGCATTAGAGAATTGTGAACTAGATGAAGTTGTAACTTTTTCGGATGATGCGATTGATTTAAATCAGGGAGATACCTCACATATTGCACGTGACTATGGCGAGCAGATGACGATGGAACAATGTCTGTATGCAGTTATGCTCGAGTCGGCAAATGAATGTGCCTATGCAGTTGCAGAGCATGTAGGGCAAAAGCTAGGTGGCGATTACAGCACGTTCATCGATTTGATGAATGAAAAAGCGAAGGCGTTGGGATGTAAAAATACCAATTTCTGTAACAGTAATGGTCTTCCAGATCCGGAGCACAAGACAAGTGCTCACGATATGGCTTTGATATCTGCGGAAGCTTACAAAAACGAGACTTTCCGAATTATTGTAAGCACAAGAAGCTATCGAATTGCACCAACCAATAAGCATTCGGAAATCACACCACTGAATAATCATCATGCGATGATTAGTAATTATAAAACCAGACAGTATTTATATGAGTATTGTACAGGTGGCAAAACAGGATTTACCCAGGCTGCTGGTTCCACCCTTGTAACCTTTGCCGAAAAAGATGAGATGGCATTGGTGTGCGTAGTTATGAGAACCGATACAGTCAGCCAGTATTTAGATACTACAAGCTTGTTTGAGCATTGTTTTCAAAATTTTCAGAGTGTGTCGATTAGTGACATTGGAAGCAAGACAGAGGAATCTAATGAAAATAAGGGAATTATGAATAATCACGAATCCTTTGTGAAGCTGGATGAGAATACACATGTGGTGCTTCCGGTCACTGCAGATATTTCAGAGGTTGAAATGACACTGGTTCACAAAAACTTGCCGAAGGATGTAATTGCACAGCTACGATATACCTATGGTGGGCATGTTGCCGGAGAAGTAGATGTTGTATTTTCAAAGGCTCAAGTAGAAGAAGATTATTTTGATGGTGAGAAAAAATCAAACGGCAAGAATGTGATTGAGATCAAGTCATCTACGATTCTATTGGGATTTGGAATCATTGTAACAATAGCAGCGGTATTTTTAATAGGGAAACGTTTATATGATAATTTCTATGTCATCCTTCATGACATGGAAGTGAAAAAACAAAGAAGAGCGAGATTTCGCCCTGTTTCTCGAAAGAAAAAGAAGTGGAAACGTAGAGATCGTATGTTTAAATAGTCTGCGATAATAAATATAGACATAAAATAAGACAAAACCAAAATAAATCGACAGTATATATGAAAAATATACTGTCGATTTTTAGATTTATGACATGTCAAAATTTTTATTGAATTGTCAGACTATTTAACAAAGTGAGTAGCTGACTTTTGTTTTCGGTGTAAATTAGAAGACCATTGGAGCTTTCAACGATGGTAATGTATTTTCCCTGGAAGCTTTCAGTGGTTTCCATAAGGTGAATAAGATAGGCTCTCAAGTGGGCTGCCACGGAAAGAAAAACGGTGTCAACCTGTTCCATTGGATGTACGGAAACATTGGCAGATTTTAATACATTGGTAATTTCTTTTTCGTTTTCTAGTTGTGCGGCTGTTTTGTTTACGATGTAATAGCCGCGTTCATCCTTTGGCATATCCAATGCTTTGATAGCACGTTGTACCTGTTTGGTAAGCGCATCTGATGCAGGATACAGAGATTCAAAATAGTTCATAAAATCTGATGCAAAACGGAAGTGCTTATTGGTACCATTTTCTAAAACCTCAGTCATTAGAATTCGTTTTATAATACCTTCGCAGGTCTCTCGAGAAGGATTTTTTCTAAGTGTTGTTCTTCGTTCCATAGTTCCTCCGGGGTAAAAATTAATAAAGACAATCAAATATGTCTTTTATATAATTATAAGACAAAATAAAGAGAAAATCAATACAAAACAGACATTCATAAATTCTGAAAACCTAGTTGACGAGAGGTTTATTTAGAGATAAAATAAAAAATATATACCACTATACTTTTTACAAGGCGGAAAAAAATACAAATGATTTACAAGAGAACAGAAAGTGCAGAACGTATTTTAAAAGATGTATATAAGTGTATTGATGACAATGGTGGAATTGCGAAGAAGGAACAGTTAGAAGCCCTTGGCATTGATTATAGAAGAATATTGGATTTTGTGGAGAACCAGGATGTAATCCGTATCAAGAATGGCTATTACACCTATGGAATTGAGCGCTTCTCGGAGGAGGCATTGGTATCCAAGCTTTTCCCAGACGGACTTCTTTGTATGGAAAGTGCCTTGTATGCCTATGGATATATTTCACGCAAGCCTTTTGGTTTTCATATTGCGATTGATAAGAATACTTCAAAGTCTAGATTTAAGATGGATTATCCAAAGGTGATTCCATATTATACAGAGCCGGAGGTTTTGACGATTGGTGCATCGAAGATTACCTACGAAGGCTGTGAGTTCCAGATTTATGATAAGGATCGTTTGATTTGCGACTGCCTGAAATATGAGAGAAAGATGAATCGAGAGGATTTCAAGGAGGCGCTTCAGTCTTATATCAAGGATGAGGACAAGGATATCTCGGCTTTGATGGAATATGCCAGAGAGCGTAAAGTTGTGAAACGCGTACAGAGTCTTATTGGAGTGTGGTTATAGTGAAGCTAGGGATGACGTTTCCACAAAAGTGGAAGGATAAGAGTGAAAAAGACGATATTCTTTTATCGGACATCTTGTATGGAATAGCGGTGGAGAACCTGCTGCAGCGTTTAGAGAAGTCGACTTTCCATGAGTATTTGTGGCTTGCAAACGAGGAGGCTATCGGTGAGGCGGCATATAAAAGGAAAAACAAAGCACGCTTGGAATTTTTATATGTAGAAAGTGGAAAGAAAAACTATCACCCTTATGCAGTAGCGGGTGATACGTTTAATCAGGAGGTTTTGTTGCTTTTGTTAGAGGAGCTTTTCTCGAACACCGAGGAGGCGGTAGCATGGGAATACCAGATTAGTGAATCCCAGGCAGGTGTGTCCCTTCTACTTACTTTTGTGCATATGGATATGCGGGCACCGATTTCTGTTTATATAGGAGCGCCAACTCTTCGTTCACAGAAGCCAAAGCGAAAGGAACTCAAGCTACTTTTAGCAGAAAGAAAGACTTTTCAGTACTTATGTTATTCTAAGGAAAGTATTTTGGCAGAGGATTTATTTGAAATTATGCGCAAGCTGGAATTGATTTCAGATATGAAAGCGTATGATGAGGCAAATCAGATTCTGAAGAATTATTCGATTAGCGGACGTTATATTTTAGATGAGTTTTTTTCCATGAGTGAGAAGGAGCCAAAGGTTGCAACTTTAAAGCGTCTAGAGCAGGTGGCTTCTTATAGAAATTATGGATACATGAAAAAGAGATGGCAGCAGTATCAGCGAAGCCAAGGGGCATTGCAAGAGGATTGGGAGACTGTAATAGAAAGAATCCTGTCCTTTATGTATCCAATTTGGAAAGCGTTATGTGAAAACGAAATCTTCTTTGATGACTGGATGCCAGAGCTTGGACGATTTCTTGGATAGGGGAGAATAACATTGTCAATTTTCCTTAACTATAATATACTAAAGGGATAGAATTTCATGGGTAAGATTTTTTGTGTTATGGGCAAAAGTGCGACAGGAAAGGATACCATTTATCAAAAGCTGTTGATGGAAAGCCATATTAAGTTTGAACGAATCATTCCATATACCACCAGACCTATTCGTGAGGGTGAGATTCCTGGAAGGGAATATCATTTTTGTGATGAAGAAGATGTGAAGCGATTGGAAGACGAGGGTCGTATTGTAGAGCTTCGTGCTTATGATACGGTGTATGGAATTTGGAAATATTTCACCGTAGACGATGGAAATATCCAGTTGGACAAGTTTAATTATTTACTGATTGGAACCTTGGAAGCCTATACCAAGATACGAGATTATTTTGGACCGGATAAAACGGTGCCAATTTATATTGAGGTAGAGGATGGAGAGAGGCTTCTTCGTGCAATCTCGCGAGAAAAGAGTCAGGATATTCCAAAGTACGAGGAAATGTGTCGTCGTTTTTTAGCGGATGCGAAGGATTTTTCAGAAGATAATCTAGCAGTAGCAGGCATTGATAAACGTTTTGTGAATATAGAGCTAACCGATACGATTCGGAAAGTAGAAGCATACGTCCAGACAGAGTTGGAGAATTAGAAAAGGAGGTGGCCTTGCATGGATATGAATATGAAAGTCAATGAATTGACGCAGTTAAATCAGGTCGGTGAAACGCAAAAAGCGGTTCAAGGTGATGGCTCATTTAAGTTTACCCTGTCAAGTGCCATCAGCGATGCTCAGCTTCAAGCTAAGGTGGAATCTTTGATGATGGATATCACGACGCAGGGAGAGAGAATCGCCCGTCACATGGATATCCGTGATTTGAAAAGATATCGTGGATTAGTAAAAGAGTTCTTAAATGAAGTGGTATATCGTTCACACAAGTTTTCGAGAGAGAATTTCCTTGATCGACGCGGTCGTCACCGAGTGTACGGTATCATTCGAAAAATAGACGAGAATCTGGATGCGTTGGCGGAGGAACTCGTGGCAGATGAGCAGGATCATCTCGCGATTCTTAGCAGGATTGGAGAAATCGAGGGCTTGCTTCTTGACATCTTCACGTAAAGGACTTTCTTTCTTATATAATTAAGAAGAAACAGAGAAGGAGAGAGAATGGCTGGATTTAAAGATATCATCGGTCATAATCAAATAGTAGAACATTTAAAGAATGCCATTCGCATGGAAAAAGTTTCACATGCCTATATCTTTAATGGTGAAGGCAATTCCGGAAAGATGATGTTGGCAGAAGCCTTTGCGACAGCACTCCAATGTGAGGCTGGTGGAGCGGAATCTTGCATGAATTGCCGCTCTTGCCACCAAGCAGCGGAGCATAATCAGCCGGATATTATCTATGTCACACACGAAAAACCAAATGTGATATCGGTAGATGACATTCGACATCAGCTGAATAATGATATTGTGATTAAGCCGTATAGCAGCAAATATAAGATTTATATTGTAGATGAAGCAGAAAAAATGAATACGCAGGCACAGAATGCGTTGCTGAAAACGATTGAGGAGCCGCCTGCATATGGAGTAATCCTGCTTCTTACGACAAATGCGGACAGCTTTTTGCCAACGATTTTGTCACGCTGCATTACGTTAAATTTAAAAAGTGTCAATGAAGACATGATAAAAGAACATCTGATGAAAAAATACAAGATTCCAGATTATCAAGCAGAGATATGCGCTTCTTTTGCCCAAGGGAATGTTGGCAAGGCGATTCAGCTAGCCTCATCAGGCCAGTTTAATGAGTTGAAAAGTGATGCGTTATCCCTTGTGAAAAAATTAGATGATATGGATTTGTATGAATTGAATGGATGCATTAAGCAAATCAATGAATATAAATCAAGAATCACGGAATATTTTGATTTGTTGACCCTATGGTTCCGTGATGTGCTTTATATGAAAGCCACCAACGATGTAAATAATCTCATCTTTAAGGACGAGGTTTATGATATAAAAAAACAAGCAGCAAAGCGTTCTTATGCAGGAATCGAGAACATATTGCAGGCTTTAGAGCAGTCTAGAGTGCGTTTAAATGCGAATGTGAATTTCGATTTAGTAATAGAATTGTTGTTGCTTACCATAAAGGAGAACTAATTATGACAAGAGTAGTAGGAATCCGTTTTCAGAAAGCGGGAAAAATATATTATTTCGATCCAAGCGGATTCGATTTGGAAACGGGCATGCACGCTATCGTGGAAACCGCACGCGGCGTAGAAATGGGAACCGTCCTCATTCCACCAAAGGATGTAGAGGATGACCAGGTAATCCAGCCCTTAAAACCAGTGCTTCGAATTGCTACCGATGAAGACGAAAAGACGGTAGAAAAGAATAAAGAGAAAGAAAAAGAAGCTTTTGAAATCTGTAAAGAAAAGATTCAAAAACATGGTCTCGAAATGAAGCTGGTAAATGCGGAATATACCTTTGATAATAATAAGCTTCTATTCTACTTCACTGCGGACGGCCGAATTGACTTCCGTGAATTAGTAAAAGACTTAGCAGCAGTCTTCCGTACCAGAATCGAGCTTCGACAGATTGGAGTTCGTGACGAGACAAAAATCCTTGGTGGAATTGGTATCTGTGGACGTCCACTCTGCTGCAAGACGTATTTAGCAGACTTTGTTCCAGTATCGATTAAAATGGCTAAGGAACAGAATCTTTCCTTAAACCCTACCAAAATTTCCGGTGTCTGTGGCAGACTTATGTGCTGCCTGAAGAATGAACAGGACACCTATGAATATCTGAACAGTCGTTTACCAAATATCGGAGATGTAGTATTTGCAAAGGACGGAGCTAAGGGTGAAGTACAGAGTGTCAGCGTTCTTCGTCAGCTCGTAAAGGTAGTCATCGACAACGGAGACGAGAAAGAATTGCGTGAATATAAGGTGGATGAACTTAATTTCCGCCCTAAGAAACGCAAAGATGTAAAAATTACAGAAGAAGAGTTAAAAGAATTAGAAGGTTTAGAAGATGAGGTGACAGATGAAGCTGCATCAGAATCACAAAAGCCAACTTATAATAAAGAACACTACAATAAAGACCATCATGATGGAAAAGGAAAACGTTATTTTGGAAAGAACAAAAGACGAAACAACAACACTTCTGAAAAATAGTGAGAGATTGGATGACCTGAATATCAAGGGATATCAGATTATTCAAGACCCAGAGCGCTTCTGCTTTGGGATGGATGCGGTGCTTTTGTCCGGCTTTGCCAATATCAAGAAAGGCGAAAGAGTATTAGACTTGGGGACCGGAACTGGAATTATCCCAATTCTTCTAGCTGCAAAAACCGAGGGAAAGCACTTTACCGGTTTGGAAATCCAGCCAGAAAGTGCGGATATGGCAACCAGAAGCGTCGCTTACAATCATTTGCAAGAACGGATATCCATCGTAACAGGAGATATCAAGGATGCTTCAACTCGATTTGGAGCATCTTCTTTTGATGTAGTAACCACAAACCCTCCGTACATGATAGGAGAGCATGGTTTAAAGAATGGAAACGATGCTAAGACCATTGCACGTCACGAAGTGCTTTGTACACTAGACGACACATTAATGCAGAGTGCTCGAATCTTAAAACAGAGCGGACGCTTCTATATGGTGCACAGACCGTTTCGTTTAGCAGAAATTTTTGCCAAAATGGTGGCCTATGGCATCGAACCAAAGCGTATGCAGCTGGTGTATCCTAGTATAAATAAAGAACCAAACATGGTTTTGATTGAAGGATACCGTGGTGGAAAATCCAGAATCACCGTCGAGAAGCCCTTAATCGTTTACAACGAAAAAGGAGGCTATACAGACGAGATTTTGGAGATTTATGGAATATTAAATCAAGATTAAATAAAATTTTAGCGTTTTAAACACTAAGGAGGCAACATGGCAGGAACATTGTACTTATGTGCAACGCCAATTGGAAATCTAGAAGACATCACCTACCGCGTGCTTCGCACGCTAAAGGAAGTAGATTTGATTGCAGCAGAAGACACAAGAAACTCTATCAAGCTGTTAAATCATTTCGAAATTCAAACTCCAATGACGAGTTATCATGAATTTAATAAAATAGAAAAAGCATATCAGTTAGTCGGAAAGCTAAAAGAGGGCAAAAACATTGCCTTAATAACCGACGCAGGTACACCAGGCATTTCTGACCCAGGGGAAGACATTGTTCGTATTTGCTACGAGGAAGGAATTGAGGTTACCTCTCTTCCAGGCGCGGCCGCATGTATTACGGCACTTACCATGTCAGGACGTTCCACCAGAAGATTTGCGTTCGAAGCCTTTTTGCCAAAGGACAAAAAGGAGAGAGCCGCTGTACTGGAGGAATTAAAGGATGAAACCAGAACCATTATCCTGTATGAAGCCCCACATCACCTGATAAAGACCATAAAAGAGCTGTTGGAAGCCTTAGGAAATCGCGAGCTTACGGTGTGCCGAGAACTAACCAAAAAGCACGAGGAGAAGATACAGACCACTTTTTCCGCTCTCCTTTCTTATTATGAAGAAAGAGAACCACGAGGTGAGTATGTATTGGTTATCTGTGGAAAGAGCAGAGAAGAAATTCGAAAAGAACAGCAGGCCAGCTGGGAGGAAATGTCTATTGAGGAACATATGGAATATTATGAAGCTCAGGGCATTGACCACAAGGAAGCTATGAAACTGGTTGCAAAAGATAGAGGAGTTAGCAAAAGAGATATTTATCAATATCTGCTAAAATAAGATGGGAAAACTAAGAGAACGACGTAGGCGTGATAGAAAAAGAAAATTAATGATACAGCTAGGCACAGGATTTGGTGCGACGGTAGCTACTTTGACGGTAGTACTTTTCTTGGTAAATGGGATTAGTCAGGCATTGCCAGAAAAAGAATTGCTAGAGGCAGGAAAGGAACAGTCGGAATCATTTATCGAAAGCTTGATTCCGCAACCAACCGAGGAAGAACCGGAAACCATGCAGATTGTTATGGTCGGAGATATGCTCATGCATGACAAAATCCTAGAATCTGCAAAGCAGGAGGATGGAAGCTATAATTTTGACCATATCTTCGTACATGTAAAGGACTTTATTTCTGCAGCAGATTTAGCGATTGTAAATCAGGAAACGATTATGGGTGGTGACCGCTATGGATACACGGGTTATCCAAGTTTCAATACTCCTTTTGCACTCGCAGATGCAGAAGTAGCGGCTGGTTTTGACGTATTGTTGCTTGCAACCAATCATACGTTGGATAAGACCAAGAATGGTGTACTAAACTGTATGGAATATCTAGATACGACACATCCGGATTTGGGGTATGTAGGAATTAATCATAGCCAGGAAGAACAGGACAACAATATTTATACATATGAAGCAAACGGAATAACCGTGGCGATATTAAATTATACCTATGGAACCAACGGAATACCGATTCCAAGCGACATGCCATACATCGTAAATCTACTAGATGAAGATAAAGTTCGCTCTGATGTTCGAAAAGCGGAAGAAATTGCAGACTTTACAATTGTATGTCCTCATTGGGGAACCGAGTATAAATTGGAAGCAGATGACAGTCAGAAGAAGTGGGCGAACATTTTCTTAGAGGAAGGTGCTGATTTAGTATTGGGAGCGCACCCACATGTAATTGAACCTATCGAATGGCTCACGGATGAAAATGGACACGAAATGCTGGTATATTATTCTATAGGAAACTTTATCAACGGAACATCTTCGACTGGCCATGGTGTAACGAACCGTATGGTTGGAGGAATCGCAGATGTAACCTTGCAAAGAAATGAAGAAACAGGCGAGGTAGAAATCGTTAGTCATGATGCGGTTCCAATCATCTGCCACATTGCCTATGATACTGAATATACCGTATATTATATGAAGGATTATACAGAAGAATTGGCAGCAAAAAACCGCATCCTATCGCAGGATGCGGAGTTTTCCAAAGCGCTATGTGAAGAATTGGTAAATCAGGTTTGGGGTGAAGAATAATACGCTGGAAGATATTTTTCCAGAAGAGCAAAAGGCGCAGGACCAATATCCAAAACAGCTTGATGAAACTGTTTATCAGAGTAGTCCTCACCAAACAAATCCTGAGCATAATCCCTCAATTCTAGAAATTCTAAATAACCAACATAATATTTTAAATAATTACCCGGCTCAGACAAAATGAGCTGGGTAATTTCGTTTATCACAGTTTCATTGGTAATTCCATAGCCAGACCAAAATTCTCGCATCTTCGCATCGTCCCAGCCATAATAGTGTAAGCCGATATCAGCAGAAGCATACAGACTAAGCGTAGCCGCCTGATTATGTGATAGAAAGGCAGCCACATCTTCATCTAGCCCAGCATATGCATAGGACATCATTTCAATATAGGTTGCCCATCCTTCGATAAAGCCACTGTAATCAAGGACGGAGCGAATCATCGGTAGCTCGTAGGTATAGGTCATAACCGTCTGGTACAGATGCCCTGGATATCCTTCATGTGCCAAAGTGGTAAAGGCATAGATATCAGAAGAAATGTAGCCTTTATTAATATAGATTACATTGTCCGAATAGTTATCGATTGGAGCCACGATATAAAAAGCAGGAGCAAGGAATTCCTCCAGAGAAGGCTCCACATAATTTATTTCGCAGCTACAATCCACAGGAGCAGGAAAATCCTCTAAAATAGCTGTTTGAAGTGAGGCAAGCATATCCGAAGGATGCTCCATTTTCCAATCCAAAGAGCTGCACTCCGCGACAAGATTTTCATTTGCTTCCTGTAACTTGGAACAGGCCAGCAGATCTTCTAGGCGCTGGTTTTCTATGCGGTTAAAAATCACATCTACGCTATCCTCACAACCGGTCTCGGCATAAACCAAGTGCTCATAGTATTCCTTCCCTTGGTCGAAATAGCAGACACCCAGGTCGTTTGCTTCGGTATCGCGAAGTTGCCTAAGCATATCTATCATACGCTCGTAAGCTGGAAATAGCTGTTTCTCAAGAATGGTCTCATTCTGTCTGGAATAGGAAGCCCTTTTCTGCTCGGATAAATCTAACTCCTGTAAGCGTGAATTAAAGGAAGAAATCAGGTAATGGCCTTCTCTATTCAAAAGGAAGCTTTCACAGCTATCAATCAACAAATCGCATAAATCTGAGGACATAAACATGTTTTTGTCTGCTTTTTCCGCTTCAAAGCTCATGACTTGGTCGAAATACTCGTCGGCTAAAGATATCATTTTCAGATAATCTTTTACATCCTGTTCATTGCTAAATTCATATTCTGCAAATAAAATAGGCAGTTCCATCTGTAATCCCCCAGAAAATCCCAAAGGCTCCTGATACAAATCATACTTGCAAAGGGTAAGCTGTGTATTCAGATAATCCACAAGAATGTCGTAGGTGAGCTGGTTCTCTAAAGAAAGAAGTTCGTAATCATAAGTAAGAACCTCTGAAAGAGTCTTCTTTAAATAAGTAGAGGAGCTTTCTCTTGCCTCTTTCGAGAAATCTCCGAGGGACACCTCATACTCCGTGATACCGAAAGAAGCAGGATGCTCTACCGAATAATGTAAATTTATCGTGTTTGCCGTGATTTCATCCAGAAACAGATTGTCGGTAAATTCCTCAAAAGAAGCATTGACAGTCTCCGACTGAGTGGACGGCTGGCTTCCCGATTCGTTCCAGAAGAAATTATTTTGGCAACCTGCAAGCAAGGGGATAACTAAAACTATCGCAAGACAAATAGGTAATATGTGTTGAAAATAAAGCTTGTGTAAATTCATACCATCCTCATTAAAAAAGTAATTACAATATTTTACGTTTCTACTTATATAAATATGAAACGTAAGATGAAAAAAGTTCTAAGGAGCATAGCTCCTTAGAACTAGAAATTAAAACAAAATACTATGCAAAATCTCCACCACTAGCACCAGGCATAGAAAAGCCAAGTTCTGCCATATATTTGCCCATCTTGCTTGTGGACTTATCCACAAACTCTGGCTGTCCGAACACCTTCTTCAACCATTCTACTGACATATCCTGCCAGGTCGAAAATGCAGCATTAAGTACCTGTGAACTACCATCCGCAGTCACTTCATTCGCCAAAGCATAGCCGTGAGGTCCGTGCTGGAATACGTGAAGCTCGTAAAATAGCCCAAGTTCTGTATATCTATTTGCCACTGGCAATGCACCATAATTGGTTAACAAGTCTTCTGCTGTAGCCACCATAAATACAGGTGGTGCATCCTTCGTAATCTTGTTTAAGAGATTAAAGTATTCTGCGTCTTCGTTGGTAACTTCTTTTTTTCCGGTTAAAAGCTGGAGCATAAAAGCACCCGGCATATTTGGAATGGTAACTGCTGGATAGCCGAGAATCATACCATTTACCTTGTTTTCCGCCATAAGACCAGCAGCCATAGCAAGGTGACCGCCTGCAGAAAAACCACAGCTTAAAATTTTTTCAGGGTCAATATGCCATTCTTCGGCATGTTCGCGAATGTAGCCAACGGCCCAGCTGATTTCCTCCAATGGAGCAAAGCCTGCTGCATCCCAACCCGTCGAATAACGAAGAATAAATGCGTGATAGCCCTTTGCAGCATAGCCAAGTGCGATAGGCTCTCCCTCGCGAGGTGAGCAGTACACATATCCACCGCCAGGACAAACGATGATGGCAGGACGTTTTTTCTCTTGACCCAAAGTAATTTCACAATCCAAAATATACCCTTCCAAAGTAGCCTCTGGGTGATTAGGGCATTCCATATGTATCATTTTCATGATGTTTTCCCCCTATATTTCCTTTTTAAAGTTCATAACTCTATTATAGCACAGTAGAATTGTGAATAATAATAAAAGAAGAATAAACATTGAAAAAATTTCTACCTTTATTATAATATAGAAGAAACATGTTTATAAAGGAGTGATTCCATGGAAAAACTCATATATGAAGTAGGCGATATCGTAAAATTAAAAAAGCCACATCCCTGCGGTGCCAGCGAGTGGGAAATACTACGTGTTGGGGCAGACTTCCGTTTGAAGTGTACAGGTTGTGGTCACCAGGTAATGATTCCCCGAAAACTAGTAGAGAAGAACACAAAAGGCTTACAAAAAAATCCAAAAAACCTTTAGAAAAAGGCTTGCAAACCTTGAAAAAACGTGGTATCATCTGTTTTCGGTATATAAACTAATTCCTTGCTCATGAATTATTCGTGGGCCAGAGACCAAAAGGAGGTAAATCGCATGAACAAATATGAATTAGCACTCGTTGTTAGTGCAAAGATCGAAGATGATGCGAGAGCAGCAGTCGTAGCAAAAGCACAGGATTATATTACACGTGCAGGCGGCGTTGTTTCAGAAGTAGAAGAATGGGGTAAGAAGAAATTAGCTTACGAAATTCAGAAACAGAGCGAAGGCTTCTACTACTTCATCCAGTTCGAAGCAAATGGTGATGCACCAGATTTCATCGAACAGCGCGTACGTATCATGGAAAATGTTCTTCGTTTCTTATGCGTTAGAAAAGACGAGGCATAGAATCAAAGGAGAATCACTATGAATAAAGTAATCCTTATGGGACGTTTAACTAGAGATGCTGAAGTAAGATATTCTCAGGGAGATGCTTCTACAGCAGTAGCAAGATTTTCGTTAGCAGTAGACCGCCGTTTCAAACGTGACGGTGACGAACAGACAGCTGATTTCATCAACTGTGTAGCATTCGGACGTACTGGCGAATTCTTCGAAAGATTCGGTCGCAAAGGAACCAAGTTCCTCGTAGAAGGCCGCATCCAGACAGGCAGCTACACAAACAGAGACGGACAGAAAGTATACACTACTGACGTTGTAGTTGAAAATGTAGAGTTTGCAGAAAGCAAATCTTCTTCTAGTGACAATGGCGGATACGTTCCAGCAGACAGACCATCACCAAGCGGAGCCGCTGGAGATGGATTCATGAATATTCCAGACGGAATTGATGAAGAATTACCATTTAACTAATATCGTTGCTCATTCGTGGGCAAATTTTCAAGGAGGTAACAACCATGGCTTTTGAAAAGACAGCTAATCGCGAAGGCGCTTCTATGAAGAGAAGACCAATGCGTCGTAGAAAAAAAGTATGTGTATTCTGTGGCAAAGACAATGTCATCGATTACAAGGACGTTAATAAATTAAAAAGATATATCTCTGAAAGAGGAAAAATCCTTCCTCGTCGTATCACAGGCAACTGTGCAAAACATCAGAGAGCTCTCACAGTAGCAATCAAGAGAGCACGTCACGTAGCAATTATGCCATACGTACAGGATTAATCATTAACGAAATAAACCAGTTACTCGAAAGGGTAGCTGGTTTTTTACTAGGGAGACAAACAATGGCAAAATTATATTTTAGATACGGAGCAATGGGCAGTTCAAAAACAGCGAACGCCCTTATGGTATGTTATAACTATGAAGAAAGAGGACAGAAGGTGATTTTAGCAAAACCTTCGATTGATACAAGAGATGGAGAAAGTGTTGTACATTCTCGCATTGGCTTACAGAGAGAATGCGTTTCACTAGCCACGCTTTGTACAAGGATGACACCAGAGGAGATAAAGGAATACCATGCGATTGTTGTAGATGAGGCACAGTTTGCTTCTCCAGAGGAAATTGATTTTCTTGCAAGTATCGTAGACGATCTCCACATCCCAGTAATTTGCTATGGACTTCGTGCAGACTTTCAAAACAAGCTGTTCCCAGGCAGCGAAAGACTGCTTACAATCGCTGACGAGATTCAGGAAATCAAGACGATTTGCTGGTGTGGAGCAGCAGCGAAATGCAATGCGCGATACAACGAAAACGGAATCGTTCGAGAAGGTGCACAGGTAATGCTTGGTGCGAATGACAGTTACATTGCCTTGTGCAGAAAACATTTCAAAGAAGGAAACCTCGGACCAGATTGGAAAATAAAAGAATAATAAAGATATACTATACCTCAAATGCTAGGACTTAAACTGGTGTTTGAGGTGTTTTTATGTGAAAAGAGGTTAATTTTAAGGTAACGTTAAGGTTTCGCCTATTGAAAAGTAAGGTTTTCGTGTTAAGATTAATTCATAAAAAGGGAGGAACACGATATGTGGACGAGAGTTGAGTTAAAGGAAAGAGCAAAAGCTGCACTATCACAGAGATATTGGAAACTGGTATTAGTGGGTGTAATAGCAAGTCTTGTAAGCGGTAGTTTTATCGAGTTTGAAATATCCGAATCGGGATCGTCGGATATGTTTTCTGTATTAGAAATGATTTCGCCACTGCTAATGGGAATCGTATTTGTAGCACTTATCATTGGAATTTTAGTTGCTATTTTTGTAATCAATCCAATTGAAATTGGAACAAGCCGCTTTTTCTTAAAAAGCCTTAACGAAGATACCGAAATCAAAGAAGTGTTATTTGCCTTCGACCATGAGTATATGAATATTGTAAAGATATTGTTTATACGAAATCTCAAGATTTTCTTATGGAGTTTGCTATTTCTCATTCCAGGTATTGTAAAATCTTACGAGTATCGTATGATTCCATATCTTTTGGCAGAGAATCCAAATCTTTCACAAGAAGAAGTTTTTCAAATTAGTAGACAGATGATGGACGGTCAAAAGATGGAAGCCTTTGTTTTGGATTGGTCTTTCTTTGGTTGGGAATTGTTATCAGCATTTACTTGGGGTCTAGTAGGTGTATTTTATGTACAACCGTATGTGTTCCTTACAGATGCAGCACTTTATGACACGTTGAGTACAGCGAATGGACATCCAGGTAGAGCAACACAGCAGGAGTGGAGAAATACCTACACTGAATACGAGGAAATTTAGATGGAATATAAAATTCTTGTAGCAGATGATGAAAAAGAAATACGAGAACTTTTACGATTGTATTTGGAGAATTCCGGATACAGCGTTGTAGAAGCAGAGGATGGGCAGCAGGCTTTGGATATTCTTCGAAGCGAAAAAATAGATTTATGTCTCCTTGATATCATGATGCCAAAGGTTGATGGCTATCGCGTACTGCAGGAGCTTCGCAAAGAAAGCAACATCCCAGTGATGATACTTTCTGCCAAGGATGCCGATTCTGAGAAGATTTTGGGATTGAATCTTGGGGCAGACGATTATATGGCAAAGCCGTTTAATCCGCTCGAAGCAGTTGCCAGAGTGAATTCCAATATTCGACGATTTTATTCATTAGGAACTGGCAGTGTGACAGAGGTGATTACCGTAAGGGATTTGGAATTAGATATTGATTCCTGTGAGCTTCGAAAGAATGGCGAAACTATCGACCTCACCTCCGTAGAATACAAAATTATGGAGCTTTTTATGAAGCATCCGGGCAAGGTATTTACCAAACAGCAGATTTACGAATATGGATGGGGCGAGGATTTTGTCGTAGCAGATAACAACATCATGGTATGTATCAGTAAGCTACGAGACAAACTAGATGAAGACCCATCAAAATACATAAAGACGATTCGTGGCTTAGGCTATCGACTGGAGAAATAAAATGCGGATGGGAAGAGAGAAAAAACAGGAAAATTTTCAAATATTCATTATAAGCCGCTTTTTGGTAATGCTAATCTTCGTAGTGATGTGTGAGTTTTTAGTGTTTTTCGCAATGAGCTACGCATACAATTTAGGAATGAGCGCCTTTCCGAAAACAAACTTCGTGCTGACACTGGTGATGTTTGCGATACCGATTGTGCTGACAGCTGTTTGGTTTTCACGAATTGTTGCAGAAGAAGTAGAGAAAAACGAGCGTCAGGAAGAGGAGCTTCGAGAGAAATATGAACGAGCGAGAAATCTGATGCTATCCGATATCGCACACGACCTACGCACGCCAATTACAACCATTGGTGGATATGCAAAGGCACTTAATGATGGATTGGTTACATCGGATGAGAAGCGAAGCGAATACTTAGAAGCCATTCAAAATAAATCGGAGCGTATGAGTGATTTGATTACCCTGCTCTTTGATTATGTACGACTTGACAGCGAGAACTTTTCGCTTCGACTAGAAAAAACGGATATCGCAGAGTTATTAAGGGAGAATGCAGCATTTCTCTATTCAGATATTGAAGAACGTAAGATGGAATTCGAAATTGATGTGCCAGAGGAACCAATAGAGCTAATGGTTGACAGGCTCCAGTTCTCCAGAGTAATCACGAACTTGATTAACAATGCGCTAAAGCACAATGCAGCAGGCACAACGATTCGACTTCAGTTACACAGAATAGATGTGGACAGTCAAGCAAAAGGAAAACAAAATGGTGCAATACAACAACCGTCCAATGAGCATAATATTCAAATTATAGTTTCCGACAATGGCACCATGATAGAGTCGCTCGTAGCAGAGCATATCTTTGAGCCTTTCGTGGTTGCAGATGCTTCTAGAGAGTCAAAAGGTGGCAGTGGCTTAGGTCTTTCTATTGCAAAGAAGATAGTAGAGATGCATGGATGGACCATAGAACTTAGGCAGGATTTCGAAAGATGTGAAAAATCTTTTGTAATAAACATAAGAAAATAAAAGGAAGGAGGTATATATATGTTTGAAATTTTTGCAGAGATGAATCCAGCAGTATTTATTTGGCTTGCAGCGGTTATTTTATTCTTAGTAGTAGAGATTTCTACCGTTACACTTACCTCAATTTGGTTTGCAGCAGGTGCACTTGCAGCAATGCTGGTGGCAATGTTTAATGGAAATCTCATTGTACAAATTATCGCTTTCCTAATTGTAGCGTTTGGACTGTTGTATGCAACGAAACCATGGGCAAAGAAATTTATTGATACAACAAAGGAAAGCACGAATGCCGATAGAGCTATCGGACAGGAGGTACGCGTGACAGAGCGCGTTAGTAATCTCGATCAGACCGGTAAAGCAATTGTTCGTGGAATGGAGTGGACAGTGCGTACCGAGGATGATAATATAATTATTGAACAGGGAGAGCTTGTTCGAGTATTACGCATTGCAGGCGTAAAACTTATCGTAGAAAGGGTAGAGGAGGTATAGTTTATGGGCCCAATTATCATTTTTTTAATCATTGCTATTATTGCAGTAGTAGTCGCAGCTAACTGCGTAAAAATCGTACCACAGGCAAATGCCATGGTAGTAGAAAGACTTGGTGTTTACTTAAGCACCTGGAATGTAGGTTTACACATTAAAGTTCCATTTATCGACCGTATCGCAAAACGCGTTATTTTAAAAGAGCAGGTAGTGGATTTCCCACCTCAGCCAGTTATTACAAAAGATAACGTAACCATGCAGATTGACACAGTTGTTTACTTCCAGATTACAGACCCTAAGCTCTATGCTTATGGTGTAGAAAATCCAATCATGGCGATTGAAAACTTAACCGCTACTACACTTCGTAACGTAATCGGTGACTTGGAATTAGACGAAACACTGACATCACGTGAAACCATTAACACCAAGATGCGTGCTACACTTGACGTAGCAACTGACCCATGGGGTATCAAAATCAACCGTGTTGAGTTGAAGAACATTATGCCACCTAAGGCTATCCAGGATGCAATGGAAAAACAGATGAAGGCAGAACGTGAACGTCGTGAAGCAATTCTTCGTGCAGAAGGTGAAAAGAAATCCACAGTCCTTGTTGCAGAAGGTAACAAGGAAGCTGCTATCCTTGACGCACAGGCAGAAAAAGAAGCAGCAATCCTTCGTGCAGAAGCAAAACGTGAAGCTACCATCAAAGAAGCAGAAGGTCAGGCAGAAGCAATCCTTCGTATCCAGCAGGCAAACGCTGATGGTCTTAAGATGTTAAAAGCAGCTGAACCAGACTCTGGCGTACTTCAGCTTAAAAGCTTGGAAGCATTTGCAAAAGCAGCAGATGGAAAGGCTACAAAGATTATCATTCCATCCGAAATTCAGGGAATTGCAGGTCTTACAAAGTCTATCGCAGAAGTTGCAACAGAAAGTAAATAATAGATATAGTACTCGAAATATCAGGGCTACCCAAGATGTGGGTAGCCCCTGTTTTTTTGCTGAAAACTTCCCGTTTACAAGTCGAAAATACTTTATTTACAAGTCGAAAAATGATATACTTACAGATACCTATAACGATTTTTCTATGATGGCAGTATGTTGTCATAGGAATCAGAACAGGGGGAATTTTATGAAGAACAAAATAAAGTTTAAGGGAAGAATGGGCGTATTTTTCAATTGGCCTATTATTATATCAATAGCTCTCGCCTTATTAAATGTCGGCGTATATGTTTACGATATCAAAAGCGGTGTTTTCGTTTCGATTTTTATCGTGCTCTATGCAATATCTACAGCGATTGTGTATGCGATTAATACACCGTATATTGCCCATGAGGTAGTAGGATTTGCCACGGAATATTCGACTGTGCAGAAGAAACTTTTAAATGAGTTTGAAATCCCTTATGTGCTTTTAGATAGCTCGGGCAAGGTGATGTGGCTCAACGAAAAATTCAGCGAAGTCACAGGCGTGAACAAGAAATATCACAAATCAATTACTTCGTTGTTCCCATCAATTACAAAAGAGTTTCTGTTAAAAAATATTAAAGCAACAGAAGTAGAAGCGTCTTATGGAGAAAAAGACTACCGAGTAGCCATCCATCGAGTAAATTTTGAATCCATGATGTCGGAGAAGATTAACTTTGACGTAGATGCAGAAAATGAATATATGATAGCACTGTATTTCTTTGATGAAACAGAGTTAAATCAATACAAATTAGAGAATATCGAGCAGAAGCAGGTTGCCGCATTAGTTTATATTGACAACTATGACGAAGCCTTAGAAAGTATCGAAGACGTAAAGCGGTCGCTGTTAACTGCACTTATTGACCGAAAGGTGAGCCAATACTTTAGCAATATTGATGCTCTAGTCCGCAAGATTGAAAAAGACAAATATTTTGTCGTGTTCAAATACAAATATTTACATCAGCTAGAAGAAGACAAATTCAGTATCTTAGAAGAAGTAAAAAATGTTAAGGTAGGCAACGAAATGGCAGTTACCCTTAGTATTGGCGTAGGTCTAAAGGGTGACAATTATAATGAAAACTACACCTATGCACGTTCGGCGATTGATCTTGCTCTTGGCCGAGGCGGAGACCAGGCAGTCGTAAAAGTAAAGGGACTTATCCATTATTATGGAGGAAAGACTGAGCAGGTAGAACGTAATACACGTGTAAAAGCAAGAGTAAAAGCCCTCGCACTTCGCGAAATTATGGAAGGCCGTGAGAATGTTATTATTATGGGACACAGCATTTCGGATGTGGATTCCATTGGTGCGGGAATTGGTATTTATTGTGCCGCTAAAGTACTTGGAAAGAAGGCGCAGATTGTAGTCAATGACCCAACCAGCTCCGTAAAACCACTAATTGATCTTTTTACCGAGGAGAACGGATATCCAGAGGATATGTTTATTGATAGTGAGACCGCACTGGATATGACGAGCCGCAATACCTTGGTTATGGTAGTGGATACCAACAAGCCAAGCTATACCGAATGTCCAGAGCTACTTCGCAGAACAGATTATATCTGTGTATTTGATCATCATAGACAGGGAAGCGAGGTTATTGAAAATCCAGTACTTTCCTACATTGAACCATATGCATCTAGTGCTTGTGAAATGGTTGCAGAGGTATTGCAGTACTTCCAGGAAGGCTTCAAGCTTGAGGCGAGAGAGGCAGACTGTATTTATGCCGGTATTTTAATTGATACCAATAACTTTATGACAAAAACAGGTGTTAGAACCTTTGAAGCAGCGGCATATCTGCGTCGTTCCGGTGCAGAAGTAAACCGTGTGCGTAAGATGATTCGTAATGATATGTCAGCCTATAAGGCTCGTGCGGAAGCGGTTCGCAGTGCAGAGGTATTCCGCAATGCATTTGCAATCTCTGTATGTCCGGCAGAGGAATTACAGAGTCCAACGGTTGTTGGAGCGCAGGCGGCGAACGAATTATTAAATGTAATCGGAATCAAGGCTTCCTTTGTTCTAACTGAATACAATAGCAAGATTTTCGTAAGTGCACGTTCGATTGATGAAATCAACGTACAGCTTATCATGGAACGCCTTGGAGGTGGAGGACACTTAAATGTAGCTGGAGCACAGCTGACAGATTGTTCTCTTGACGAGGCAAAACGCATCATCAAGGACACCCTAGATGAGATGTTGAAAGAAGGAGAAATTAAGTAAATGAAAGTTATTTTATTAGAAGATGTAAAAGCACAGGGCAAAAAGGGCGAAATTATCGAAGTAAGCGATGGTTACGCACGCAATGTACTTATTGCAAAAAAACTAGGTGTAGAAGCAACACCAAAGGCATTAAATGATTTGAAGCTTCAGAAAAAGCATGAAGCAAAGGTTGCTCAGGAACAGTATGAAGCAGCCGTAGAGCTTGGTAAAGTAGTAGAAACTCAGAAGGTAGTGATCAAAGTAAAATGTGGAGACGGCGGACGCTTATTTGGAACTGTTTCTACAAAGGAGATTGCTGCAGCAGCAAAAGACCAGATTAACTTGGAATTAGACAAAAAGAAAATGCAGCTTAGCGACCCTATCAAAGCATTAGGCACCTATGAGGTTCCAGTAAAACTTCACCAGAAGGTAACTACCAAGTTGACTGTACAGGTAGTGGAAGCATAGAGTTAGGAGGAAAATCCTTTGGAAGAGGCAATCATCAAACGTATTATGCCAAACAGCTTGGAAGCGGAGCAGTCCGTTATTGGTTCCATGATTATGGACAGAGACGCGATTGTAACTGCTAGCGAAATGCTCCACAAAGATGATTTTTACCATCATCAGTATGGCATTTTATTTGAAGCCATGTGTGAGCTATTCACCGCAGGGGAACCAGTTGACTTGGTTACATTACAGAATAAACTAAAAGAAAAAGATGTCCCAGACGAGATTTCCAGCCTGGAATTTGTACGAGATCTGCTCAATGCAGTACCAACCTCTGCAAATATCAAGTACTATGCGAATATCGTAAGTGACGCGGCTGTTAAACGTCGCCTCATTCGTGTAATGGAAGACATCGAAAACGAATGCTATGCAGGCAAGGAATCCTTAAATAGCGTGCTGGATAAAACGGAAAAAGACGTATTCAAGCTTTTAAGCAGTCGTACTGGCGGAGACTACGTTCCAATCCGACAGGTAGTTATGAATGCCTTGGAGAAAATCGAAAAAGCCTCCAAGATGTCGGGTACGGTAACCGGTATCCCAACCGGCTTTATTGATTTGGATTACAGAACTGCTGGCTTGCAGCCATCCGATTTGATTCTGGTAGCAGCTCGTCCATCTATGGGTAAGACTGCGTTTGTGCTTAATATTGCACAGCACGTGGCCTTTCATGAAGCAAAAAGTGTAGCGATATTTTCTCTCGAAATGTCGAAGGAACAGCTCGTAAACCGTCTGTTCTCCCTAGAATCTCGAGTAGATGCTCAGGCACTTCGTACCGGTAACCTTTCGGACGCAGACTGGGAAAAACTGGTAGAAGGTGCAGGGATTATCGGTGATTCCAAACTCATCATTGATGATACTCCAGGTATCAGTATCGCAGAACTTAGAAGTAAATGTAGAAAATATAAATTGGAACAGGGCTTGGATATCATCATCATCGACTACTTACAGTTAATGACTGGCTCAGGTCGTGGAACAGAGTCTCGTCAGCAGGAAATCTCTGACATCTCTCGTTCTTTAAAAGCGCTTGCCCGAGAACTCAACGTTCCAGTAGTAGCGTTATCCCAGCTCTCGCGAGCAGTAGAACAAAGACCAGACCACAGACCTATGATGTCTGACCTTCGTGAATCCGGCGCCATCGAGCAGGATGCCGACGTGGTAATGTTTATCTATCGTGATGACTACTACAACAAAGACACAGAGCTTAAGGGTATTTCGGAGATTATTATTGCTAAACAACGTAACGGTCCTATCGGAACTGTGAATTTAGCTTGGTTACCAGAATATACGAAGTTTGCAAATTTAGAGCACTAATTTCGAACTGCAAAAACCGTCGAAACTTGCGATGAAAAGAAATTGAAGAGTAAAAGGACAACTCCTATAATAATTTTATAAGGGTTGTCCTTTTTAATTTGTAAGCAAGGAGGAAATAGTGTGGAAAAAGTGCGTTACATGATTTCAGATGCAGCCGATATGGTGCATGTAGAGACACATGTGTTACGTTATTGGGAAGAGGAGCTAGAGCTTTCCATCCCTAGAAATGAGATGGGGCATAGATACTATACACGAGAAAATATCAAGGAGTTTCAGCGAATCAAGGAACTGAAGGAGCAGGGCTATCAGCTGAAAGCAATTCGCATGATATTACATACGGGGAAATTGGATGGCTTTTCGAGCATTGAGGAGTCGGGCAAGAAACTGTCCGAGGAACAGAGCAGGAAGGAAAGTACAGAGGATTGGTATGTGAATACCATGGAGGAAGATATAATAGAAAAGAAAACCGATAGCAAGCAGCAGGAATTACCTGTACAACGTATACCGTCAAGAGCCCATGTGTCTGTTCAGGAACCATCTGCCCTTTCTCCAGAGGAGCGTATGGCGCAATTTCGTGAATTGATGAGTGACATTGTGGGACAAGCTATCCTACAGAATAATGAAGCACTTAGCGAACAGATTGGAAAAGATGTGCAGGAGAGAGTTTTAAAAGAAATGAATTATCTCATGCGAGAGCAGGATAATGCACAGGAGGAAAGATATCGAAAGCTGGATGCGGCGATTCGTGGTTCGATACGAAGAAGGCCATTTTTTCAGAGAAGAGAGAAGAAAGAGAAGATGATTTAAGAATTTAACGTTTGCGCAAAAATCACTATCATTTGAGCAAATGGAGTACAATATCTAGGGCTAAATGGTTTAGATTAATCTTAATACATTGA